>Ga0100381_1005295_pt1 | contig 10715 bp, 10 predicted proteins | sample CryGeymeta201505_FD_80416 | JGI IMG/M metagenome (GOLD analysis project Ga0100381, IMG submission 80416) | Groundwater microbial communities from Crystal Geyser aquifers in Utah, USA - Crystal Geyser metaG 2015-05 | ecosystem: Environmental > Aquatic > Deep subsurface > Groundwater | place: USA...
TACGACGTTACCCATCCCAAGTGACGAATTTTCCCTTTTAATCCCTTGGTAAACCTTTTGAAGGTTGTTTTGGTTGAGTACTCTAACTGCTCTTTTGATTTCCTAGAGTACCCTTGAATATGATCCCTCTGTAGTTGCTTTCAGTATGGTCTAATCTAGGAAACAACCTCTTGAGCTCATTTGTCAGACCAGACTTGATCACTCTTTATTGAACTTTTGTATTATCATGTCCCTTGGCTTTGCACCATCTGTAGTATAAATTAAGAACTATTTTTTTGGGTAAATTATGTTAGACCTGTGGATCCTCAACTAGAAATTTTACAAGATGTTTATTGATAAAATTTTAGACCATGTTTAGCTCAACTTTTACATCTTTTGTGCTTGCAGGTTTCGAGTATGAACGTTTTTTTCCTCTTGGATGGCAGACAGGGCCTTGGACAAATCTATTAAGGAAACTGTTAACAGGGTTGACCATCAAAGGTCGAAAATTTCTAATTTTTTGGCCAACTACACCCAAATCTATATCAACTTCTTCCATCACTTATTTTTACTTCAATATCGGATGATTTGGGTTGTACTTTTCTAGCTATCTTTCCAGCTGTTCAGTTTTCAGAGCCAACCGTTCATATTTTATAGTCAGATAGCGAATAGACGCCCTCAAATAGCCAAAAATTTCATTGAAATTATGCGCATTATGAGTGACAGCACTGACACTAGCCTCGCAATCCATATTGATCAAAGATGACATATTTTTGATATTATTCTGGAATACTCGTTCAGGGGTGATCTCGTATTATTCCATGAAGGCTTGAGCGTTTATTTTTTGTTCTTTTTTACTATGGTTAGAGATGAAATGATGGGATGAAGGTGCTGCTTGGTATTTTTATATGTCTGTGTTTGGGCCTGTTTTTTATTTTGGTCGGATGTGCTGTGTAGTTTATTAGTAATATTAAAACTAAAATCAATGTCCATCTACAGTGGCTTCGCTACCCGCAGTCTCGAACAATACTATGATAAAATCCTATACAACCTCATCTCAACTTTGCTGCTTCGACTATCTAAATTTTACACGCATCAACCTGTGGAAGATAGCGTCTTCTTCAAAATAGTCCAAGAGCACGAGGCTACTCTTCGCAAACTATAGAAAAGAAAAGTAAAAATGCATGCTAAGTAGTATCTAGATCCAAAGTACTCGAAATTGTTGACAATATTCAAAAAACAAATCAGTGGGGAAGATATTGACTAGTAACCAATCGAACCGAAAGAACATAAATAACACAGCAGACATAAGGATACACATGAATTCAACCGTACTCTTTCCCTTCTTGGTCGATAGTTTGGCGAATTGCGTGCCAATGCTGAAAAAGAGCATCAGCACAATCATCGAGAAGATACGCTCGAGCAAAAAGATAGCATTCCCAATCTGATAAAAATTGAGGAGAGGAAGAAACATGTCAGCAAGAGAAAGAAAAAAGAGAAAAAAGGGTCGATAAAAAGCAATTTGGAAATATTCGATGCCAGACATATGAAACCACCTGAATTGCCTTCTTTACATCCCTTAAATCGCACCATCATGAGCAAGACAAAATTCAACAGTACACCCATGAACTACTTAGATTTCTCCTAGAAAATGAGAAGAAACGAAGTGGAGGAGCCCTCATTCGAAATCGACTAAGAAGCAGAATCACTTAAAAATATACTTGCCAAACCACCGAAATTCCGAGCAAAAATGTACTATAAATGACTTGTAGTGGTCTGATATTGATACTCTTTTTTATTCTTGGAATGGTGAGTATTCTTTTATATTTTTTGCAAATTCGGGTAAGTAACAGCAAGTAAGAAGGTCAAGGATGTCGCTATGGCCAAGCGGTTAAGGCGCTAGACTTGAAATCTACTGAGTATAGTACTCTCGCAGGTTCGAATCCTGCTGGCGACTTTTTGCTCAGAACGATCTACAACTTGATATTAATATAATTGATGCAGGCCTAAAGACCAATCTTTTCGGTGATTAAGTGGAACGCAGTCGGCAGCTGGGTCAGTGACTCTATCTCCATCACTTGTTCAATCTGTAGATAATCTTTGGATACAATCTGCCCTCACTGTATGCTACTGGCCGACCCGACCATAGTCTGCCATGTCGCTAAAGGACAATGCGGGCACTCTTTTCATAAACATTGCCTTGATCGCTGGTTCAGCAGTCAGAAGAATCAAAATTGTCTGCTTTGTTCGGCAACTTGGAACCCCATGTGATTTGTGTATGGCTATGTTTGGTTAACTCACTCAATGTGCCTCTTTATATATAAAAGGGACTCTTTATAATTTGATGGAGTTAAAGAAATAATTGCTCGAGTGGTATAACACCCAACTTTAGGAGAAAAACATCTTTATCACAACTCTCGAGGAATTGTCGACTGGAGCTGTATTTCTTTCAGTGTTGCATAACTTCCATCCTAAAGTGGTGGTACTTGCAAAAATCAATCATAAGCCTAAAAATTAGTATTAAATGCTGCAGAACTATAAACATTTGCTTAACTGCTTCTCGAAGATTGGATGGAAAAAGTTTGATCCTTAGAGGTATTCCAAACAGAAAGAAAAAGATTATTTATCGCTTGCTCAGACTTTGAAAAAAATACTGAGCTCGAGAAATCTGAAAGATAGCCGATTGCAAAGCAATTTAGACCTAACTTTGGAAGAATTTCAAGGGTAAGACGAAAAGGGTAGAGAAGACCCCAAAATGCGAGGTGAGAGGTATGCCGTTAACGTGAATATCGCTAAATTAGAGAAGAGAAAGAAATAGCTACTGGGAAAAATTGGCCGCATTCAGGAGTAGCTAAACGTTGAAGTACCTGGCAACTAAGAAGAAAAAATCATAGATTTGAGGACCAGAGTAATGGCTATCTTGCGAAATGGTTCTCCCAACTGATATCCTCTCTAATCTATAATATTTTGATAATGTTTGATTACAACACTATCGAGTAGAACAATGGCGATGATAACCTCACTATCGAGCAGGAAGGACTGATGAGAGAACAACTTCAGTGTTATTTGTCTTTTTTGGAGCTCAATGAAACTGCAAGAGAGAGTGAATGGAAACCGAGAAAGTAAGCTGAGAGGCTGTTTGCTAGTTAACATGAGTAGAGAGATAGCAGTAAAGCAAAGCACAATAGAAAGCAGTCCAGCAAGCAGGAAGAGTATGGATTTGATAAAGTTTAAACGGCTTTGGAAAGTCAGGTGACCAAATAAAGTATTTTGTCGAAATTAAAGCCAAAAACAGTTCAACTTTGGTCTGTGCTACATCACTGACTATCATACAATATTTCTCTTTCATTAATCTACTTCAAATATGATATTTTGGTTAGTTTATAATCATTCCTAATCAACACATGACCACCCGTGAGGTCAGATTATCAGCCTTGGACTCTACTCTTCTCGAGATCCAAAACAACCTCTTCACTGACCTATGTACTCCTCTTTATACAAAGTCGGTCCCAAAATATTAAAACTACGATACATCATCAACACCTTCAAAGGATTAACATTCGCCTGGGTACTTCTTCTCATGTATGCCTACAACAACTTTTCAACAGGAATGTACTTGTACCTTGTTTTACATGGATCCTATGGAATGTTTTGGGTTATGAAAGATGTGATGTTTCCTGATTCTAGATGGGAAAGAAAAGCCAGTATTGGCTCAAGTATTGCCACCTTTTTGTTCCTGACTCTTTATTGGTTCATTCCTGTGCCGTTGGCTGCTGGCCTCGGCATTTCGCAACCATCTACAGCCCGCATTGTATTTTTACTATGCTTGTATGCAGGTGGTTTGGTATTGATGCTCGGCTCTGATTACCAGAAATATCATGCTCTCAAGCAAAAACCAGGTATTTATCTATATATCACAGGTCTCATCTCCACAGGTTTCTTCAAATTGACCAGAAACCCCAACTACCTGGGCTAAATAATGATTTACAGTTCCTTTGTTCTTTGTTCAGGCCATATCCTTGGCTGTATCGTTCTATACGGCTTGGCTTGCATCCTCTTTGCTCTCAACATGTACCTCAAAGATAAAACTTCATATGAGCTCAAAAAGGGTTGGGATCAGTACAGATAGCAAAGCTATATGTTACTTCCCAAAATATTTTCATCCTTCGCTGCAAATTTCATGTTGTATGCTGCTATTCTATCAGCTATGGCTGTTTTTCTGTGGCAGGAACATCCTAACACTTTCACCGATTTCTCATACCTGAATAACCCCCAGCACTTCAGTCAATAATCGCTATGATCGAACCATTCATTATCTAAGTTACACTAACTATTTTTCAGTTACATACTTTGTTAATAATCAATCTTTTTCTATTTATGGCCAGCATCCTAAACACATTCATCCAAAGCTTTCCTAACAATTTCAATAAACAAATATGTAATTTTGTTTATATTCAGTTCCACTTTTGATAGATCCTGTCAAATGGATGGGTTATACCATCAGGGGACTGACATTTTTTTGGGTCTTATTTCTCATGCTTATCTTTAGAAATCACTCCACTGGAATGTATCTATATCTGACATTCAATTTTGTCAGGCTTGCTCTTCTGGATTATTTCTATTCCTATTGCTGTTGGACTAGATTTATAACATCCCTCCTCAGCTCGTACAACTTTTATACTCGGCCTCTATTTTATTGGATTGTTCTTGATGTTGGGATCAGACTATCAAAAATACAAAAATCTATAAAAAAGCTCAGGTATACATTTATTAATTAAGATGTAGTGACAACTGGTTTCTTCAAATATGCTAGATATCCCAATTTACTCGGCTCAATATTGATCTAAAGCTCACTTGTGCTATGTTCCTGCAGCATAATATACATTCTGATACTTTATGGATTAGGATATGCTATATACGTAATCAACTTAGATCTAAGGGCTAAAAGCCCCATAACTCGCCATTCGATGTGGTCACAATACGAGAGACGAACTCCTGCCATTCTCCCTCGAATATTTATATCTCGCAATGCAGACTTCCTGCTTTATTGGGGTTTTATACTAGTTTTGCTCATTTTTCTATGGCAAGATCCAACACACCTCAATAACTCTCAATACTAAAACTACAACTCACTATGATTAGAATAGATCATTTTGTAAAATTATATGCACTTCTATTCATGCTTCATCAGGTATGCTTGACTACCACCTTCATCACTTTGAATCTGTTGACCTCCTGAGGAGTAGTTATCTTGACTTTTAGGGATTCATGTATGCAATATTTGTTGATGAATGTAACCACCATGATTCCAATTGCTACATAGCTGAGCACCAGCAGGATAGCGTAAAATATTTTCATAAAATCGAAGAAGAATAGTTTTTTTGCCAACTCATCATTACCCTGAGTGCTTGCTAGTAACCAAGTCAGTATAATTGTACAAGTCAGCACCACTATAAATGACACTACCATGAAGATGATCCTCCCAGGTTTCTTCTTAAAATTATCTTATAGTGTGCTTTTCTCACATATTCTCTCAATTTCCATAGTATACTGATACCGTTCATGGCACAACTAGCAGCAAACCTCAGCTCCACTTGATAATATTTTGTTCTCAATCCAGTGCTGCAAACATTCCTCATGAAAAAATTTCAGACTACCCTTACACTTACAAGTCGAAATGAGTCGACCTCCCGACATGAGACATATCCTGCATTAATCATTCTCATCAGGAAGAGAGACTGACCGTACCGTGGAGAGATGTTTGAGTCGGCTGATGGATTATTATTGCTAGTCAAAGATGATAGGGATTTCGAACACTTCTCCAACCATAGAATATAATCGAAATAAAGTAGATAAATAAGACGTAGTGTACCTGCCATCTTCAAATGACTATATTTACTCACTTGAAAACAACATGTGAGTGGTTGTAGTACGATAAAGAATAAATAAAATCGATCATTTGGGTGACATTTCTCTTAGAAATTTACTGCGAATTGTCCCATCATTACTTTCCGTTATGGTGTCGTTTCGCTATCGCTATTTCAATTACTCAATTAAATGGCTATCGATAGTCTTGGCACTTTCTCTGTTCTCCATAGCCATCATCTCTAAAACATGTGACATATCTTCCCTATCCCCGAATTACTCATCATAAAATTTGCCATCCCACAGCACTCGCATCTCCCTTCTTCTGTAGGCAAACACACAGATCAAGCCAAACATGCAAGGCTAACTCACCAACCCAAAAGGAAATTAAACCGGCGAGGCAATAGACAAGAACATCCATGCGATTCCACCAATAAAAAAAGTGGCACTGCCAGTGATTAAGTAAAGATTTGTTGAACGAGAGGTATCAAATCTGCGTAGATAACTGAACAGCATTCCAGGAAAGACGATAGCAGTGAAGGGTAGCCATGCACATTTTTGGTTGTAGACTGGATTGATTGTTGGCATCTGCAGTTCGAAGGGATAGTTGTATTGATTCAAAAAGAGGGTGTTGTAACTGATGCCAGTAGTCAGGTATAAGACTGTAGCAAAAGTGAGCTCTATTGTAATTGTCACCAGAAAGGCCAACCCAGCTAATTTTAACGAGGTAAATTTAAAAACTTTAATTGCTGAGACAGTAATGCAAAGACATATGATGTCGTTGACTATCATGTTGTAGTTGCTGAACCACCAGCCAATAGATGCTAGGGTACCTACTATACAACTGATGAGCTCAATAAGTCTAAAATCAAAAGTAGAAATGGAGAATATTTTGCACATCAGGCAGTTAGCCCTCAAGAGAAATAACAGTTAATTGACACAGATCCCCACACCTAGGATACCCAGCAAGAAGGATAAAACTGTGAGACAGACCTGAATAGCTTCATCTGAGAAGTAGCCAATAACAGCTCCAGCCACTAATATAACGCTAGCAGCTACCACAAACCACTCATTAAATTAAATTCCTCTGCCACCCAGCGACCAAGCCTTAGAATACAAGGCCACCACTGTCACCAAGACCCAAATGACCACAATCTCAATAACAAGCCCCCATTAAAATGTGTTAGACACGAACTAGGAGTTGCACTTGACATAATAGGTCAATTAAGTGGGAAAACCTTAAATTGTGAGAAGAAGACGATCGAAATAATTGAAAAAAGTGATTGAGCCTGGACAGTTGTTTTGGATGAGGATTTAGCATGAAGGAGGCATACATAGGGAAGTGTTGTAGGTAGGTTGGAAATTGTTGTGGACTGTGGTGATGTTGATGCTCGTGGGAGCTGTTAGACCTTGAAAGACCAGGTAATATGGCACATTGAGAGCATATTGCTTATCGTTCTGAGTGTATGTGTAGAGATAGGTGAGTGAGCAGTCGAAGGTATTGGCAATACGCGTGAAGTCTTGATTGACCACCCCGTTGCTAACCATTGTCGCCTGGCCATTGTTTGTCACAATGGTCACTGTCAGTCCTGCAGCTTGACCTAAGATCACTGAAATGAGCGTGAATACAGTTATTAGCCAAAGGACAGTTGTCTGCATCTGTACTTGTAGCTATAATTATTAAAAGTACAAATCCCCATCAACAATCATATGATAATTTGATAGAAATACAATCACCCCTTCAATTTAAAAAGTATTTTATTGAAGGTTTATTTTAAGTAAATTTAGTGATACTGAAGGGACTGTATTTTATGGTTAAGCAAATCAATTTTTGTTCATAAATGACTATAGCTGAAGGGCAAAAGAGTACCGTTTTCTTCATCAAGCATCACGTTCCACATACTCTTGAGAGCTAGCATGAAATCTACTCTATTTATATTGAATGTATCCCAGTTGAGGCTCTTCTGGTTATCTAGAGCGTCGTGGCATTATTGGATGGCGTATGAAGCCACGTTTGTGTTTAGGTGATGAATGTGGTGGTACTAGATGCCGTTTGTGAAAATGCGAAGAGGGTAAGGAACGTCAAGGAAGGTGCTGCCCTCGAGAGCTGCCCTAGAGAAGTCCCATTTTTGCTGATGTTCGCGGTAGGGAGTATTGACGGAATGCTGAAGATGGAACAGAGCGGTTCCAATAGCCTAAGCCATGTGCAATGACAGGTACAGCTCCAGGACAGGCATATCGTAGATCCAATAGAGGTAGAAGACAGCTACCGACAGAAGCTTCTCAATCACACTTGATGAAAACACTCCATATTTTTTGATAGAGTTATACAAAACTCCAGCGAACCAGAGATACTGCACTGTGAAGAGGAAGAAAACAACTGGATCTCTGAAGATCCTCACAAATATCTTTTTGGGAACAGAGTATCCTTCATAGTCCTTTTTGCTGAAGAGAATAGTCTGACTTAAATCTGTACGATCAAGGTTGCCAAAGTGTTTATGATGATGATTGTGTCCATCTCTCCACATCTGGAACGGAAATTGCACGTACAAGCCGACAACATGCCCAACTACTTTGTTAAGCCAAATGGACTCAAAATATGAGAAATGAGCCATATCGTGGAACTGAACAAAAATCCTAACCATATTCAGGCAGTGAATGGTCCATCCAATAAAGTATACGTTGTACTTTATGAGGAGGATCGCCACCACTTCGATGAGAAGAGTCACGCCTAAAGCTAAGAAAGCTCGAGTATTGTTCGGCTTGATGTATCTGTTGATATGCTTATTAAGTTGTATGTTAGCGTCGCTGAGATGATCGTTTTCGCCCATTATTTGCTATCCTTTTTCAACAAATTATAGAATGACGACCAATAAAATCTCACTTATAGATAGATCCATATCGACCAACGTTACACAGTCAGGTTGATAAATAAATCCAAACCAGCTAACAGTCAACTGTTTAAGAAAGGAAAATCAAGCCCTGAAACAGAAATTTCTTTCCCATGTAGATTTTATATCTGTTTAGATATTTTAGCTTAGGTTCACTTCATACTAAAACACGCTTAGAGGGTTAGATTAAATCATGAAAGGTCTAAATCGCGACTGCTTTATTATGTGAGCTCGGTCATCTCGTAGCCTCCCTTATTGGAGGTGTAGAATTAAGACTCGTTAATAGTTGCCTTTTTTGAAGGGAGTGGATCGGTCGTCGATGGTTAGATCCTGGACGCATAGAAGACCACTACCAAAGAGAAGATCAAGACTACTATGGCTGTAAAGAGAGATATCTTGAAGAGGATAAACCTATCGATCAGGGGCTGTGGATTTTTTTTGCCATAAAGCAGTATCCCTTGATTGTTGTCGATGTCATGGCTATAGTTGATGCCCATCATATATTCTCCCAAAAAAGTACCACTCAGGTAATACAAATCGACCTTCCCCTAAGCGATTCCTAGTATACATTCCCCCTCCTCTCTTGCTAGGACCATATTTGCTAACAGATATTATAGTGGCACTTTTGACTCCTTGAACCTAAAGGACAATCTGTTCTTGCCGTATTTGAGAAAAGATTGCTCAGGGCAGATTAGCAATCGTTTGCCTAGGTACTATCGGACTGAGCATCCTGGCAATTGTGATGCTAGGGCTTGAATTGATTTAGGGGGTAATTGCATGATTCTTTCAGATGTTGAAAGAGTAAAGGTCATCTATCCAAACAATTTAGAGTCCTGGCCTTCAATATTCAGGAAAGAAAGTTCTTGAATTGCTACTTTCCAGCCTTGCTGATGATCGTTGTTTATTTTTATTTTTCCATAGCTATCCTGATTGATCAGGCGATCAATTGGAAAAGAGCCAAAGTAAGCCCATCCCTGTTCTTTCCCTTCTCCAATATCAAAAGTGACTAAAGGACGACGATGATATTGACTGTACTTTCTCAAGCTACACAAAAAGTAGCTTTGCTTGTAATTCGATAAACTTATAGTCCCATCAGCCATATTGGTGCTCATCTCTTCTGTTGTCGTTTGTGGCACATTTCTAAAATCGATCCATTGCTGCTTGTTTAGGAGATCCCAGAGATACAACTTAGTATTGAGCCAAAGTTGCCTGAGTCGGCTCAATCTAGTATCAACCCTCCTCGAGCCATAGTACTCGATTATTCCATATACGCTGTCTTAGTGCTTGCTGTAGTCGTAACTGTTACTTTTGTTTTTGAAAGTAGAGGCATCTTTCAATGAAAGTATAGAGTCTTGCATTGCGTGTAGAGACAATTCCAACTCGTATGGATATTGGTTGACTGTCAGTGGAATATTGAGCGATGAATGTGTACTGTTGGTCCGATGCAGCAAAAGAACCGAAAGGTACGACTCTTGGCAGTGTATTGATTGAAGCAGGATGAATATTGTGATTAGTATCAGTCTAGTCATGGTTATTAAAGAGTGTATATTTGTATATTCACAACTATCCGATAAAATAATCAAAAGGAAACCAAAAACGAGGAGTTAGCTCCCTTGCCCATACATAGCCAATCACTAGTACGATTCCTAGGTAGACTGACACTTCCAAAAATGTGTTTTAGCTTATTTTTGGGAGGAAAATTCTGCTGTGCTGGGCATACTTTTCATAGCCCTATTTCTGCTTGAGCGATAATTATTCTTTGAGATATATAAGAATGCTGAAAAGTGCTCCTGTAAACCCGTATACAATAAGAAAGCCAAACAGATGTCCCGACAACATGCAAAATGATGTATAAAGTAAAAACTCCCCAAAATAATTTGGATTTGGACTTCGACTGAAAAAACCAGAGCTGATCAAACCTATATTGAATTACCTTTACCTTTCTTTTTTTGAAGTGTTGTATTCTTCTGGTAATCAGAA
>Ga0100381_1005306_pt1 | contig 10701 bp, 10 predicted proteins | sample CryGeymeta201505_FD_80416 | JGI IMG/M metagenome (GOLD analysis project Ga0100381, IMG submission 80416) | Groundwater microbial communities from Crystal Geyser aquifers in Utah, USA - Crystal Geyser metaG 2015-05 | ecosystem: Environmental > Aquatic > Deep subsurface > Groundwater | place: USA...
TACAGCCTCATTCCGCTACTGTCGGGGCGATTCTAACTTTCCTGGCGGCTGGAACAGCCGGGAAAACCTTAAATATGACTATTTTTATAATGTCTTCTAAGCCTTTTCAATCCACCACTCAGCGCGGCTCCAGTCAAATTCTGTATCAATTCAATTGAAGAATAAGCATATTTTAATTTACATAAATCACCTTTAACAGCAGTATAATTTGAAATTAGATCAGCAGAAGAAATAAGCTGCACTTCTCTATTTTTCTTATAATACAAGATAATATCGACTAAATTCAATGGGTCCAAAACAGTACCCACATTTGATTTTGATTTTCTGGCACCCTTGGCAATAGCAGAAAGCCTGCCCTCTTCTTCTGTGTACAATGAAACTATTAAACTTGTGTCACTATAGTTTTGTTTTTTTAGTATTATAGCTTTTGTCTTTATTATTTTATTCATTAATGAAATTATAGGGATATTCGTATATTTTTTTTTCTGTTATTATCCCTTTAATTAATTTTGAAGGTGTAACATCAAATGCTGGGGTGTAAGTTTTTAAATTTTTATTAATAAATTTTCTACCATTTATCTCGAATAACTCCTTACCGTTTCTATACTCAATTTCAATTTTATCACCTGAACTTAGTTTTGAATCTATCGTAGTTGAAGGTGCTACAATATAAAATGGCTTTTTATGATAATGACATAAGACAGCTAAATTATATGTCCCGATTTTATTAGCAGTATCACCATTTGCTGCAATTCTGTCAGCACCGACAATAACCAGATCAATATTATCAGAACTAAATAATGAAGCCGCAGAAGAATCTGTTAAAATTGCAAATGGAATTTTTTCCTTTTCAAGTTCATAAGAAGTTAACCTAGACCCTTGAAGCAATGGTCTGGTTTCATCCGCATAAACAAAATCTACTAAATTGTTTTTATATGCTTGTTTAATAACATTAAATGCAGTGCCATCACCACCGGTTGCAAATTTACCAGTATTACAATGAGTTAGAACAGTAGATTTTTTATGAAAAATACTAAGACCGTTTTTCCCTATCAAATCACATTTATTTTTATCATTATTATGTAATTCAATAGCTTTATTTAAAATAACTTTATACAAATCATTTTTAGCGTTAGCATTTTCAAATGATAATTTTATTGTATTTAATGCATAAAATAAATTAACGGCTGTTGGACGAGTATTTTTTAGTCTTTCATAAGCTTTTAAAAAAATATTTTGGTCTGATGACTTTTTAATAGATAAAGCAAGACCATAGGCTGCCGCAATACCAATTAAAGGTGCACCTCTGATTTCCAATTTTTCAATAGCTTTAGCAACTCTTTTGTAGCTTTTAGTTTTAAAATAAATTTCTTCATTTGGTAATTTTGTTTGATCTAAAAATATTAGCTCATCGTTTTCAAATTTAATTGAAAAATATTCTTTAGAGTTCATCACATTTAGATAAATTTAGGAATTCTCTGTATCTATCATTTACACGAAGATAATCTATATCTTCTAATCCTTTTGTACTGAATTGTTCAACACAAAATGAAGCCATTGTGCTGCCATATATTACTGCTCTTTTCATATTGTCAAAACTTAGATCGTGAGTTTTATGTAAGTAACCGATAAATCCTCCGGCAAAAGTATCACCTGCACCGGTTGGATCATAAATTGATTCAAGTGGATAAGCAGGAGCTGAAAAAATTGAATCTTTTGAAATTAGTAAAGCTCCGTGTTCCCCTTTTTTAATTATTAATATTTCTGGTCCCATTTCCAATATACTTTTTGCACCTTTAATCAAATTTGGTTCATTAGCAAGCAATCGTGTTTCTGAATCATTGATTATAAGAATATTTACTTTTTTGAGTAGTTTAATTAGTTCGTTTCTTTGTCCTTCAATCCAATAATTCATTGTGTCACAGACAACACACTTAGGAGCTACCATCTGGTCCAAAACACGCATTTGCAATACTGGATCAATATTACCTAAGCATACAAAACTGGCTTTTTGATATTTCTCGGGTACAATAGGATTAAAATCTTTGAATACATTTAATTCAGTTAAAAGAGTGTCTCTTATATTTAGATCATAGTGGTATTTACCAGCCCAACGAAATGTACTACCTCCTTTTATTATTTGTAGACCTTCAATATCAATATATTTAGATTCTAATAAATGGATGTATTCTTTTGGAAAATCTTCACCAACAACTCCGACTAAATAGATGGGAGCCGAAAAATAACTTGCAGCTATTGAAATATAAGTTGCTGCTCCTCCTAATGCATTTTCAATTTTATGGAATGGTGTACTAACATCATCTAGTCCAAGAGAGCCAACAACAAGTAATCCCAAAATATTTCTCCAATTTTTAAATTTGTAGACACTAAAAATAAATAATAAGCTGTTAAAAAGTAATTTCTAACAGATCTAAATATTCTTTTTTATTTATATAATAATCTACCAACATTTTTAATGCATCTTTCTGATCTTTCCAAGCAAAAGCATTACAAGCTTCTTTATAATCTACCCATTTATAATTACTATGTTCACTACTTAATTGAACATTTGAATTACTTTTAGCCTTTATTGCGAATACAGGTATTTGATGAATAGAATCATCCTTTTCAGAGTAAAAAGAATTAACCTTCGGAACCACCCAAAGCTTTTCTATTACAAGATTAGTTTCTTCCTTTACCTCCCTAATTGCTGATTCAAAAGCCATCTCTCCCTTTTCAATTCTTCCTGTAACCATTTGCCATATTCCAGGATATATTCCATTAATAGAGCGCTTTAGAATTAATGTTTCCATTCTTGTATCTATAATTCTAAATACATGTACTTCAACTAAATCAGATATTTTATTCATAATATTTTTTTATAATTTTAAAAATATGCTCTAAATTCAGCTCTTGCTGTATGTACTACTCTATCACCCGCTTGTAATCTCCCATCATAACTTAAACTTGTTTGAAGATTTGAAGCAATCTTATATTCAAAATTGGCATTCCAAAAATAATTTTTACCAATCAATTTTCCTTCCGTAATTTCAAATGGTAAAAAATTACCGACAGAATTACCAAGTAATTCATCTCTTTTTAATTCTACTCTAAGCCTTCCAGTACCGGCAAAAGACAACACCATTCTAATAGATTGAGAATTAAAATCAATTAAAGTAGGTACAACAGGATAATCATCTGTACTTCTTCCTGCTTTAATTGTAAACCCTACTTCAATATTGTTTTCAGGCCTGTAAACAAAATCAGAAGATATGCTATTACTTGCAATCTGCCTTCTTCTTGCTGAAGGCAAATTTGAATCCAGAAAAGCGTTATCATTTTTACTTATAAATTCTGTTTGGTTGCTAATTTCATTTACTAATTTTGTTCTAAGTCTAATACTTCTTTCCCTTATATATGATCTAATTGGTCCATCACTAAATTGATTGAGATTTTTTGATTGTGTAAATCTTAATCTTAATGAAAAATCATAAGAATTTTCATTGATAAAAATATCTTGCTGTATAAAATTAGAACCGTGCAAGGTATTATTTATATCTTGAAATGCTGAAAAATTTAACAGATAGATTTTTTTTAGATCTTCTTCTCTACTATTCTCTTCTACTCTCCAAAAAGTTTCAGTTGATAATGCCTTGACAATATTACTAAAAAAAGAATTACTATTTAGCAGTTCAGAAAATCTAATTTTCCAGTTTGTACTTGTTCTAAGATTAATTACAGGAAATAATTCATCTGTTTGAGCAGTAATTTTAATATAGTCACCATCAAATATTGCTGGTTCAAATTCATTTTCATCTTGAATTCCATTTTTATTCAAATCACCTAAATAAATAAAATTACCATTCCCTCTTTCTACTTTAACAAATATCTGTTGTAATTTGGCTGATTTCTGAGTCAATACTTCATAGAATGTATTCCCCGTTAGAGCATTTCCAAACAACCTAATATTTGAGATAGACCTTATTAAAACTGTTTTACTGTCTTTAAGTCCTAATGTCTTGAATTCTTTTTCAAAAGTTTTATCTCTTAAAACAAGTGTAAAATGTGTATTAATTATTCTACTTCCACGATAATCTATTTCATAAAACTGCCCGATTGAATTAGCTTGTTCAATTAAATTGCCTGATAAAGATGTATAATCTTTTCTTATGGAATATTTAAATGACAGATTAAGACCTTCAATTTTGTCGTAGATTATATAGGGATTATATTCAAAATATTTTATACTTCCATCTAATAGTGAATCATTATTTAATTTGTAATCTTCTCTATTTTCAGCTAAATAGAAAAGACCAGTTGTAAAATCTAATAATTTAATTTTACTGTTAGCTTCTTGTCTGGTCCATTTTGAAGTGAAATTGATATTGTCAGTCTTAACATAATCTATATTATAATAAGCATTTATATCATTGCCTTTTGTGTAGTTAATTGAATTTTTAAATCTTTTAGAATTTAAAATTGATTCTTGTTTTAAATAACCAAAGAATGAATTAATTGAAATAGATTTAAGAGGTAAATAATTTAGATTTAATTCTCTTAAAGTTTGACTAGTATTAAATTTTGAATTACCAAGATTATAATCTCTATTAAATTCAATTGTATTTATTCTATCTATTGGGTTAAATTTTTCATCAATAAATCTATCTTTGTAAGTCAATCCTATTTTGCCAAGGCTAACATTACTAATCTTTATTTTTTGTGGATTGATCTTGATATTAATATTTCTTGCAGAGCCAAAATTATCATCATCGTCTATTGTTGAAAATCTGTTCCTATCAAAAATACTTCCGGCATATTCAAAACTTAATTCAATCCCTTCTATGGGTTTATATTTTACAACAAAATTTCCAATTTGATTTAGTTGAGGTATTGGTAAAGTTATTATTGGTAAATAGGTACCCAAGCCGATCCCTGCAAATCTAAATACACCTAGACTTTCTCTAATGTAATCCCCATTACCCAATCCAATAAAACTAAACGCAACATTATAAATAGAATTTACGCTTCCAGGATTATATCTGTAAAATGAAAAAGTATTATTGTTGATTAAGGTATCTATTTTTTCATATCTACCTTGCCTAGAACCATTTGAATCAAAAGGAGCAAGTGAAACACCGGTTTTGGTAGCTTTATTAATATCATCGCCGGCATTGATTAAAATATCTTTATCAGTATCTGATAATAATACATCAATCGGTGCATTTTGATTATCCCCTTCTCTTATATATTGAAGATTAATTTCAATCTTATCATTAATCAATTTGGCTATACCTCCAGCACCGAAAAAATTTCTTGAATACCTTCTGTCAGAATATTCATAGTCTATATTTATTCTGCTGTCGACAGTTATAAGCTTATTGGGAGTAAAAGTAACTTGTGCACTTCCATACTCTATTACATAATCATTATGTTCACCGCGCTTTTGGAGAATACCATCAATATAAACTTTCTCTGTACCGGCAATTACAATAATATCGGGTTCATTATTGACTCCGGATAATCTATAGGGTCCCTGCACGCCATCCTGTCCATTGAACGACACTGAATTAAATTTCCCTCTTGAGCTTGCTAAGGAAACGAATCCTGATGATGTGTTGTAATTAATTTCACCTAACAGCCCCTGCAATTTTCTGTCAATACCACCAAACTCACCAGTTTGTCTTTTGACAAAATAATCACCGAAAGTTCCTCTAGCATTTTTATGCTGAAGTTGAATAAAAACTTTATCAAGTTCATCCAGTGTTTCTGTGTTACCTTCTGGTTGAATTGGAGTATTCTCATCAGTTAAAGCAGCAACAATTTCAATATCATCAGAGAGTCTACCTGAAAGCTGTAACTGAAGACCACTATTCAATGAAAAATCTTTTGTTGTTCCGAAAGTAAATCCTCTTACAATCGTTCCGCTTCTCTCAATATTTTTCCCGAATATAGATTCTTCAGTAATTGGAGTGGATTCTTTTACAACATAAATCATACTATCAGTTTTAGTTGGCTCTAGTTTGCGGACTAATGTTCTATTTTTATACACTCTATTTAAGGAAAGTTTATATGATTTATAATGAACAATTAAAGTATCAAAATTAGAATACTTCAAATTTTTAGATAAGCTGAAAGTTCCTTTTGAATATGAAAAGCTATATTCATTTTTAAGTAATAATTTATTATTTATATAGATTGATTCAGATGAAGGGATTATAGTAAGTGCAGATATATTATACGAATTTTCATAATTTATCAAAAGTGTATCAGTTACAGTTATATATCTGAAATTATCTTGTGCATAGTTATTTGATAGGGACAACAAGGAAAAGAAGTTGATAATTAGTAATCGTTTAAAGATTTTCAAAATAAGATAATTTCTTTGTTTTCTTTATAATAATATTTATTTCAATTAAATTTAATCTGCAATAAATAGTAATGTTAATCTTTTGGTCAACTATAAAAATAAATGAATGATATCAAATTAAAAATACAACAATCAGCTGAGAAAAATATATTTTATACAGTACATTCTGCATTTCAATGTATAGCTATTAATAGAATGATATCCCCAAAAGAAATCAGAAATGTATTGAGTAACTTTCAGATATTGGAAGACTACCCTTACGATAAAAGAGGACACACTTGCTTAATCGGTGGTAAAGGAAATAATAAGCGGATAATTCATTTGGTTTGTTTCCCAACTGACCAATTTCTACAGATAATAACTGCATACCTACCAGATGAAAAAAGATGGGATGAAAATTTAAAACAAAGAGATGATTTATGGAATGTTTGAAATGTTTTAATGATATGTTTATTGACTATGTTGAGTTTAATGTTCAAAGAGAAGATTATAATTTAGAATTAAAGAGAATCCCAGGATATGTATGCCTAGAATGTAAGGAGACTTACATTGAAGAAGATGAAATGACGAAAATTTTTGATACTGTAAATGAATTAGATAAGAATATTAATAATATAAAGCAGAAAAAATTATAAAATTAGTCCCCCCTAATAATAGAATCAATCAAGCATACAATACACTTGGAGCAAACTTACTTACATTTATTTTGTTCATTATTTCATTTGCCAGAGATAGATAAGCTTTTGCTCCGGAAGAATTAGCATTTATTAGTACACATGGTTTACCTAAAAATTCACTTTCGCAAAGGGTTGTATTCTTGGGTATTGTTGATTCAAATAATAAATCGCAATAAGATTCATTGATCTTTTCAAAAGTCATTTTCCAAGCAATGGTATTTGGTTCATACATAGTAAGAAGAATTCCCTCAATAAATAATTTGCTGTTATATCGTGATTTTATCCAATCCATATATTCAATCATCTTTGTAATTGATGATAAAGAAAATTTACCAGCCTTTACAGGTAATATTAAAGAATCAGAAGATATTAATGAAATTGTAGTTAAACCTTGTAAATAAGGTGGACAATCTATAATTATATAATCATAACTATTAAATTGTTCTTGATGTAATATATGACTGAATAGATGATGGTTGTTTGTAATTTTATGAAGTCTTTCTTCATCGGTTGGTAAAATTTTAGAAGGAATTAGGTTTAGGTTCGGTAACTCAGTTTTATAAATAACTTCATTTATTGATTTTTTAAAACTTAAGACATCAAAAATATTTCCTAAAATATTTTTTTCATCAAATCCCAGGCATATTGTACTTGAACCTGTTGTATCAAAATCTATAAGTAAAGTTTTTTTTTCAGCTACTGCAAAGCTTGCTGCTAAATTTACTGCAGTAGTTGATTTTCCCACACCCCCCTTTGGAACAGCTACAGATATAACTTTAGCCATAAGCAAATTCCTCGGGTTTAATATTTATATTTCAGAGTAAGGATTTTCAAGAACTTAACACCTACTTACTCAGTTTTGCCTTCATCTAATTTTGTAAGGGATAGGAATATAATTAATTGTTTCTAATAAGTAAAGGATTTTTTTTTGTTTTCACAAAAAAATATTAAAAAAACAAATATCTCACTCGTAACGGAGGGCTTCTATAGGATCTAGATTTGCTGCTTTATAAGCTGGGTAAGTCCCAAAGATAACCCCTACTAAAACGCATAAAGAAAGACCAATTGCTACCCAGTCATAAGGAATTGCAGCTTTAGCATTGATAAAACTTCCTGCAAGATTTCCTAACCCTACACCAAAGAAAATGCCAATAAATCCCCCAATTAGGCACAAAATTATAGCTTCAATTAAAAATTGAATTAAAATATTAGATCTTCTTGCTCCAACAGCTTTTCTAATACCTATTTCTTTAGTTCTTTCGGTCACAGAAACCAACATAATATTCATAATACCAACCCCGGCTGCCAATAGTGCAATTAGTGATATTGCCATAGCACCTATTCTCACACCCCCTGTAATATCAGCTATTTGTCCTATTAAAGACTCATTACTAAAAATTTCAAAATCATTTTCTTCACCGGGTTTTACTTTTCTCATTGTTCTTAAATGTCCTATAGTAGCTTGAATAGTAGCATCATATTCTTCTTCACTATTAGCCATCACAGTAATTTCAACACTTCCTCTTGTTTTTCCATAAAATGATTCATAAGAAGTTATTGGAATTACAATATAATTGTCCATACTTTGCCCAAAAAATTCAGGTTGTTTTTCAATTATTCCAATTACTTCTAAGTTATGGTTATCAACTTTAATTGATTGCCCAATGGGATCAATTCCTACAAATAGTTTATCAATTATATCTTGTCCTATAAGGCACACATCTTTCGAATATTTAATATCATTATTATTTAATGGTCTACCTATATCAACTATTATTGTAGATGTTATTAATACTCCATCAGTTATACCAACTATATACATATTAGGGTTTGTCTTTTGATTTTTAAATTGAATTATTCTTCCATCTCTGTTTTTTTGCGCACCCATATATTTAGCAGATGTTAACAAGTCTTGAAGTCTATAAAAATCATCTAAAGTTATATCCTCTCTGTTTCTATATTTCCTTCTTCCTTGATGACCACCGGTCATAATAGCTGGATATTTCTGAATTTGAAATGTGTTTTTACTTAGAAAGGACACACCACTTTGTATTGTACTTTGCATCATGGTAATTATTGTCATTATTACTATTATGGAGAATACACCTACAGAAATTCCAAATATGGTTAAAGAAGCTCTTAACTTATTTGTTTTGATTGAGTGAATAGAAACTGATAAGGATTCTGATAGTAACAATACAATTACCTATATTAATATTATTAACTAATTAATAATAAATAAAACAAAATAATAGTAAAAATGTAAGACTAATTAAATGCTAGACTATAAATTATTCATATCTAAGTGCTTCTATAGGGTCCAAATTGGAAGCCTTATATGCTGGGTAGGTTCCAAAAATAATTCCTACTAAAACACATAAAGATAAACCTATGGCGACCCAATCATAAGGAATTGCACTTTGTGCATTTAAAAAACTACCTGCCAAATTTCCAATTCCAACTCCGAGTAGAATACCTACAAATCCACCAATAAGACAAAGCACTATTGCTTCAATCAAAAATTGAGTTAATATATTTGATCTTTTTGCACCAACAGCTTTTCTAATACCAATTTCTTTTGTTCTTTCTGTAACAGATACTAACATTATATTCATAATGCCAACCCCTGCTGCAAGTAAAGCAATAATAGAAACTACTAGAGCTCCAATTTTAATTCCCCATGTCATAACATTAATTTGCGAAATCATTGATTCATTACTGAAAATATCAAAATCATTTTCTTCGCCAGGTTTCACTTTTCTAATTGTTCTCATATGGCCTGTAGCTGATTCAATAACATCATCATAATTTTCTTTACTTTCAGACATTACCATGATATTTACGCTTCTGCTGCGTCTTCCATAAATATTTTGAAATGTAGAAATTGGTAAAACAACTCTGCTGTCTCTGCTACTTCCAAACATTTGAGCTTGTTGTTCTAATATGCCAATAACCATTAAAGGATAATTATCAACTTTAATTGTTTGCCCTATCGGATCAATACCGGGAAAAAGTTTTTCAATAACATCATTACCAATCAAACATACATTTGCAGAATACTGAACATCTTGCTCATTAATCGATCTTCCAAATTCAACATGCCAATCATTAGTTTGGATACCACCTGTTGTTTCACCTATAATTTGTATATTGGGATTAGTAGATAAATTTTTATACTTAATTACTTTACCAAACTGCCATTGTTCAGCTCCTATATATTTAACACCTTTCAGTGTTTCTTCTAATTTATAGAAATCTTCCATTGTTATATCTTCTCTGTTTCTGAATTTAGCTCTAGAACCCGGGCCCCCGCCCATCATTGCAGGAAATTTCTGAATTTGGAATGTATTTTTACTTAACTGTGATACACCATTTTCTATACTATTTTGAAGCATAGTTATGATAGTCATAATTACAATTATAGAAAATATACCAACAACAACACCTAATATTGTTAAACTTGCTCTTAATTTATTATTATTTAGAGAGTTAAGCGATACTGAAAATATTTGTGAAAAATCCATTATTCATACCTCAAAGCTGTTACAGGGTCCATTTTAGCTGCAGTATATGCCGGAGCAAAGCCTGCTAAAACCCCTGTGATAAGAGAAATTAATATTGCAATTATAACTGCACTATACTGTACTGAAGTAGGCA
>Ga0100381_1005309_pt1 | contig 10698 bp, 13 predicted proteins | sample CryGeymeta201505_FD_80416 | JGI IMG/M metagenome (GOLD analysis project Ga0100381, IMG submission 80416) | Groundwater microbial communities from Crystal Geyser aquifers in Utah, USA - Crystal Geyser metaG 2015-05 | ecosystem: Environmental > Aquatic > Deep subsurface > Groundwater | place: USA...
AAGAGTTGTAGTATCATTCGAAGGAAGAACATAGAGAGCCATAGTTATTGACATCTGATAGAGCTGAAGAGGTAGTTTCACCCTCTTTCTTCCCATCTGTCAAACATATTCAAAAACAACAAAAATCAGAGTCATCCCCTTAATCGAAATCTTCTGAACCTCCCTCACCTTAGAAACATAATTCTTCAAAATATGAAATTAATGTAAATTCTCCTAATCTGATAAAAAAATAGTCATCTCACAAGGAAATATAACTTCATCAAATCAGTGCAGAAGCTATTGAAAATACACATCCACTTTTCCATGTCAGACAGTCACAATCAATTAATGACGACATCCCAGTTCTCACTCAGGCAGCTATCAACAAGTTGACGGAGCAATTTTTCCCTCAAGCCAAGAAAGCAATGAGCATCGACGAAAAAGCTAGAATTCCCAAGCCGACAACCCAATCGACTTTGCTGCACAAAAGATAGCTCCCTTCTAAGATGACGACCTCTCAATAAATTAAGAAGAGCAGCACATCTCGAGCAAAAAAGAACGACTCCTTAAAGACTCCTAAGGACAAGATTAGCCAAACAGTCCCTTCACCTCGAACCGCCAAGATCAATTCATTACTAGACTCAAAAGGTAAAGGTCCCAAGATATCATACAAAGATATGCGAAAATTGCTGTTATAAACTATGGACGACTGCTGAGCCCTCCTGATTTATAAACCATTATTATTGGATCGATCTAAGTTATCAAGTTGAAAGCACGACAAAATTTGAGTTGGATTGTTGTGAATAATAATTAATCAGATTTTTAATCTATCATGAAGATATCTACTTTGGGGTTATTGGCTTTGTTCATTACTCTCTCCTTCCAGATCGCTGAGCAGACCATCGAATAGTAGATCAGACTTGATGGCGAGTGCCCAGCTAGTCACTTCGACCTGGTTGGAACGTACACTCTCGGCAAGCAAGACGAGCTCAACAGGACCTTCACCAAACTCAATGAAAAGATCACCGAAATTGGTAACATAACCTTCAACTCTACTCCTACCACACAATACACCATCTACAATACCAAGCCTAAATTTTTCTATCGCGATTCTAATCAAAAAGCTAAAATTAATGGCAACGATACTATCATCGTCTATGGTGGTAAGCTTGAAGTGGATATTACTTTCAGCTGGACCAAGTACCAGACCATAACCAGAAACGGTACAGGGTCATGTTTCGGACTTAGTGACATGATCTCCTTTGCTAAACAAATAATCATCGAAAATGGTTCCTCCTACAGCTACTAACTGCTCGACTACACTAATGTTACCTGGGGGGAAGATGGCGGTGAGCCATTCAAATTAACAAGGATTGACCCTCCTGATGCCAGCGAGGATGACAAGGCTGTCCTCCATAGAATGCTCAACAATATCCTGGGCTACCAGACCATTCGCAACCAGCTCGAAGATTAAATTGACAAGATCTACAGCTACTATCTGAGAAACTCTCTCTATGATTAACACATGCACATCGATGGCCAATTCGACTACAAGTGGCAATCGAGAGCAAACGCTAGCAACATCACCATTTCCATGATCAGAAGGCCGGTCAGCATCGATATTGAGTCGGACGGAATCAGGGCATCCTTTGATATTCAGGCTGAACAAGCCACTAATTGGAAATGCGGGTCCAGACATGTCCCTTCCTTGCCTCGCAATCCTAAGTACAAGATATGATATGCTTAGAATATACGGTAGCCTGCAGCAGTTTGTCTCTTATGACTTCTATGAAAACATGCTTCGTTTTGCCATCGAAAAGGGATACGTGGATATTGACCTAACCCGTGAGAACTGGGAGTCCACCATGTTCCAATTTTTCGTGGGAGACCTATATGAAATATTCCCTAAGTTGCAGACCATTTATTATGCTAATGAGAAAGTTGATGGAAATTGTAAGGCTTCATACAAAAAGTTGGATGTATTCAAATCCACACATTAAACTTTCAACGTATCCATATACTATGATTGCGAGTTGAGTGCTAGAAGAGAGAAATTTGTTGACTTTTCTGTTGGCCTGACTCTCTAAATATAAGGACAGCCTGATGCTCAGTTTCAGCATTTCAAATTAAGACGTCATGACCAGTTTCCTTCCTTCTATCCCTACGGAGGTTTCGAGATCAAGAACGAAGAGCTAGCATCTCTTATGGTGAAACACTCTCTCAACAGACTTTACGAGGTCAACCTCTTCGGCTCAGGATATCCTGTTAGCCCTCCCCGTGATTACCCCCACATGATCATGGAAGACAACTACACAATCGTTTACGATTCCACCCATGTCGATCTTGAACATAAGCCTAAAGATTAGGACTACGAAGAGTTGGAGTACTTGGTGCTGTCCAGTGAGGAATGATTGTCAAAATAGCTCATTATTGATTCTTTGAATCTGACCTGAAGGAATAAAACGAACTAAATTTAGGCATTAATAAAAACATAATAATATTATTCATGGACACACAACTACATTTACGACTTGCGGCTGCCCATGCCCACCCGAGTCATCCGAGTCATGTTATCGGGTAGTTCTAGCCTTTTGGACCAGAATATCCCTTCCTCAATGAGTACATCAGCACCTGCATTGTCACCCTCATCATTGCCGTGCCATTCTATTTCGCTATCTGCACCCTAGCACATATGGTCTACTACCACTGGTTCAAATCTACCTTCGCCCCTTACCACTAAGAGAGGAGATACTCACCTGAGACCTTCTGGCATGACGTCAAGTGGTCATTACTCAACATCATGGGACAGACTCCCTTGATTAGTTTGGTCAAAATAGGGTATCCTTACTACTCCAAGATCCAATATGATTTCACCTTCACATCGATGACTCCACTCTATCTTTTGTTCCATTTTTGCTATGATGAATTTTTGACTTATTGGGGACATCGTCTGCTCCATCATCCAGCTATCTACAAAAAAATACATATCATTCATCACACTACCAAAGCTGTGACGCCATTTACAGGCTTTGCATTCCATCCTTTGGATGCATTCATCCAAGCTTTGCCGGTATTTACTAGTTGTTATTTTGTGCCAATCAACATCAACCTGGTCTTGGCTCACGGATTAGCCACTAGTCTTTGGGCTGTTAGCATTCACGACAACGTCAACATGGTTCCATTCAAGGGCATTCTTTATGCTGGTTCACACTCGATCCATCACTATCCTTGGGGAGTCAATTACAATTATGGTAAGTTTACATCAATATGTGATAGATTGTACGGAACTTACTGTGATCCTGAAGGTATTACTGGTTTTGGCTACAAACCATCGAAATGGTGGCAGGATATAGTGGACACAATGAACAGTTATTTTGTTAAGTTCGTCCCTGATAACGGTTTCAGAATAGTATCCCAAATTCGAAATGTCTACTCCAAAAAAATCCAATGAGCCAAGAGATCAAATCACGTCTCATGATCTTTCACCCTTATCCTGTATAGATGTTCATAAAACTGATATGAAAAAAAGACTATGAGTGTTCATGGTGTCAATAAAATAAGTTGCACTTTTGAGTTATAAATTATTCAAGGATTTCATTGGTTCTATAATTTTATTAAGATAGGAAGCATATGGGAGCAAGTGCCAAGGAAAAAGCTCAGAAAATCCCCATAGGCCCGTCCCAAGAGGATATCACTGCCAGGAAAAAAATATTCAGAGAATTCGACGTCAATGGAAATAACTGGCTGTCTCTTGCCGAAATCGACAAGGGATTAAGAGACGTTTTGGAGCTTCCTGAGCTCTTCGACACGAAACCTGTCATCATGCGGGCTTACCAGGCCTCGCTCAAAAAGGTTAGATCCAACAATCCCCTTACTGAAGGTCTGGTCAGCAGAGGAGCCTTCAAATGGACTCTCATTTACTTGAGATTATACTATGAGCTCTGGGAAGATTTCGAAAAAATGGACGCTGGAGATGGAGATCGCCGCATTTCTGAGGCTGAGTTTGTCAAGGGAAAGGATGTTTTGGTCAACGAGTGGAAACTAAAAATTGACGACCCCAGCGCCAAATTCCAGTAGATTTTGAAGACCTACGAAGCTAACGCCAATATCACCTTCACTCAGTTTTGCGACTACATCATCGGTGAGAGGTTGAAGGAGTTTGACGACTTGAACAGCCACGATGAAATCTGATGATCATCCTTCCATTCATTTTAAGGAAACCCTCTTCTCATAAAGACCTGACTTTATTGGACTGCTAAGAGCTTTGATATTCATTTGATGGGTTGGCATGGACATAATACGGGGGTACCACCTCCGATAGTCAATACTCTCAACTGCCTCATTCTGGAGTCCAAGGCTTCTCTGAGGGACATCCCGCCAAGGATCACGCACTACTTCGTCAACTCCAAGCGTCGCTTTTTCGTGTACTTCAAATCTCACCTTCAAATGGTAGAAACAATGCATATCTTATCAACCAACCATGTCAAATTTTATCCAAGGGGAAGCTTGCTTCCAGATCGAGAGGAGCAAGAATAGCACGTCTATCATTGCAATTTTAAATACAAAAAGCAGGATCTCAGGAAAAATTTGCATCGAGATACACCCTACAACGAACCAAGACTGCTCTTTGACAGGTACCAGCCAGGGAGAGCACAAGGCACATCTCAGTAAGCACATATTGAGGACGAGAGGGAACACGGACAAGCAGACCCATCTATGGTGCCATATTAATCAAAAAGTCATCAATTAAACAAAGAGCAACAAAACAAAGAAGCGCAGTTGGCGAAGAGGTAGGTGAGCAGCATCCTGGAAAATAAATTTTTACTGAAGGAAATTTTTCTGGCTCTGAATCAGGGATATTGATTAGGTATACTTGATATAAGTGGGATAGTTGATTAAATAAGTCAAGATCACTCGATCTGTCTTTCGAGTTTTTGGTTGCTGATGTGCTCCTCGGTGGCATTCTTGGTGATGGTGTTAATGTAACCCTGGACGTTGGAGATCCATTTTCTGGAGTTGTTCTTTCTTTCTCTGTTGACCTTGGCATCTTGAGCGCTTCTCTTCTGCCCGATCTGTTTTTGTCTGGCCTCTCTTCTCTCCTTGTTGACACGACTGGCGGTCTCACGGACGAGTCTGGCATTGGGGTTGATTTTGTCCAAGGCCTTGGTGTTGTTAAGAGGATTGTGCTTCTGGACGTGGTGAGTATAAGTGTTAGATTTTTGTTGTCTAATGGCACTTTGGATTTCGTTGGAGTTGATGACTCTGGAGATATCAGGGTTGGTCACTTCATGGACGGGAAGGGTCCATCCTTTCTTTTGCTGGCTGGGTTGAGTGTAAGTTCCAAAGACGTTGTTAAGCTCCTTGAAGGCACTTTCGGTCCAGATGATGAATCTTCCGACATGACCTCCTGGGGCCAACTGAAGGAGGTTAAGTCTGCTGACATGAGCGACTTCGACTCCGGGGATGTTTCTGAGAGCCTTGATGAGGGGAACATTGGCACCGCTGTAGACGACCAAAGGTCCTCTTCTGGTTCTGTATCTTCTGTTTCTGTATTTTCCTTTTCCAGCTCTGACCTTGACGGTATCAATGACTTTCTGGACATCGGACCAGGCACCAACGTCCTTAAGGAATCTAACAGCTTCCTTGGTTCTTTCGATCTTTTCGGTGGAGTCAGCGACAACCAAGGGGAATTCGGGGACGTTGTCAACTCTGTGTCCTCTGGCTTGGACCAAGGGAAGAACAACTGAGGCTGCGAGGGCAGTGGCGACAGCGTATCTTTTTTGCTTGATGTTACTTCTTCTGTGCCATCTTCTCCAGATTCTGATGGGGGCGAACATTCTTCCCTTTCTACACATGTTTCCGAAGGCACCCTGACCATTTCTGGAGGTTCCGGATCCGGAAACTCTGGGAATTCTGGCCACAGCTCGACCAGTTCCCCATGACTCAGCGGAGTGCTTCATACCGGCATTGTATTGGACGGCATGACCTTGTCTTCTGTTCTTGCTGATGTTTGTGTGAACGAAGTTGACGATATCAGGTCTGATTCCGACGCTGAAGACGGCGGGGAGGACGGCTTTGCTGCCTGACTTCTCGACGACGCTCTTTCCAGCAGTCTTGTGAGGGTTGTAAACGTTGACAACTTGTCTATGGATCATGGTAATAAATAATTGATTAATTAATTAAATTGAGAAATTGATTAAAAGGGAGCAGTTTATAATAAACTGCAGAATAAGATGGAAAATTACACCCTCACCAAACGTCCCAGCAACGAAAGTCGATAGTAGAAGGTCAAAAAGATAAAATGCTATCTGGAGAATCGAGTGATGCCTATCCTATCACCTATGCAGATCTCTATCCTCAAAGAAAAACCATTCGATGTTGAGCATTTTTGCAGAGAGTATCTCCGAAAGGCACGTAACAGCCTCCATCTACTCAGAACACTCCGAACTAAATCCTTATGGAACCAAAGATCTCGAAAATTAAGACATCCCCTAGCATATCTTCAGAGAACAGGTTCGCGAAAAGATCAAAAGACAGCGCAAGGGATCACGTAGGGGTATAATTGGCGATCGACCTAAATAAGGTTTTCTCACAACTGGTCAGCTAATCCTCTCCACACCTGGCCGCGAGTATCCTTAGCAGACGACAGTTAAGTTGATAGTCTATCTCAAAAGGTGCATGTTTTTTCAACACCTGAACACCAATGAGCTATTGAAGTTGATCCAGAGGATGAATGTGGTCGAATATGAGGCTAATGACGTGATAATCAGAGAGGGATAAAGTGGAAACTAACTATATGTAGTTGAAAGTGGAATGCTCAAATGTTAGAAATAGGACAGTCCTGAGGTGCTGAAATACTATACAAGTGGATAAATCTTTGGAGAGCTGAGCTTGCTGTACAACAACCCAAGGGCTTCAACAGTAACTGCCATTGAACCCGGTAAGCTTTATTCCCTCTCTCGAACGTTCTTTTCTGCCATTCTTCATATCGGCATGGTTCAGAAGCTCAAATAATGTTAGGAACTGGTAGACAAAATTGACATTTTTGATAGTCTAAATATATACGAAAAGACTAAACTCTTCGAAAGCATGCAACTGAAAAATGTCGGTCCCTAAAAATACATCATTCGATAGGGTTAACAAGGCACTTGCTTTTATATCGTAGCAGAAGGTCAGTTGGTCGCCTACAAGCAACGGGAGAATTAGAACAAGTTAGTATATGCATACAAAAAAGGCGATTATTTTGGGTAGATAGCTCTCCTGAAAAATTTACCCCGGCAGGCCAGCGTGAAGACAATAACAGATGTGAGGTTGTACTTCATCAACGCATAATCTTTCTCTCGAGTTTTAGGGCCGCTCTAAGCTATATTGCGTCGAAACCAAGAACGGTATACGAGATGGGCTCATTTGAGTTCATCGGATTGATAATATTATGTGTCAGTGTATCTTATTTGATTGCTGTTGGGTCAATTGCTGTGGCTAAATTTGCGGAGGATGCAATCTCTCTTACTGTATGTGCTCAGCCTGGTGCCTCAAGCCGGAGAATCTCAAACAATATGATGATTAGTGCTGTCATTTCCTGGATTTTGATGGCTGGGGAAGCAACTGGTTCATATGCGGGGCGATCATGTTCGTCTCCGAGACTGTTAAATAATGGAGTGAGGCTCAAAAGAGAAAAAAATTGGCTGAGGACGAGTATAAACAAGTCTAGGAGGGTACTGAGTAGAGGACTGGCGAGTGATATTTTATCTATTAGTCCTTGAAATTTAATAACAGAATGAACTCGGAGTACTTGAAAAAGCCCATCACAGCAAAAAATATCAACACCACGGTGCATCCATCTTTCACTCTTACATCCTGCGAAATGCAAGGTTGGCGCAAAAATATGTAAGACGCCCATTTGCACTTGTCTATCGATGATCATACTCATCTGTTTGCTGTGCTGGATGGACATGGAGGACCCTAAGTGGCTTACTATGCTGCTAAATATCTTCCCAAGGAGCTCATGAACTAACCTTACTTCAAACTGAAAAATTACCAGAGGGCGCTGGTCAATGTATTTGCAAGAATCGATGAATTGCTGGCCTCACATAGGGGAGAGCAGACTCTAGAACAGTACAATAAGGAGCTGAAAGGTACAAAAAAGATTCGAACTGAGGAAAAGGTGAGCCACAGGGCTGGGACGACAGCAGTTGTGATTTTGATGACCAAAGATAAGTTCTACTCTGCTAACATTGGAGATTCCAGGGCCGTGCTCTGTCGAGGTGGGAAAGCTATTCCTCTGTCGTATGACCACAAGCCTGAACAACCTCAAGAAAGCAGTCGCATTGAGAAGGCAGGTGGAACTGTGGAGAAAGGAAGGATAAATGGAGGTCTGAATTTATCCAGAGCTTTTGGAGACTTTTAGTTCAAAAAGAACTAAAAAATGTCTGCTTCAGAACAATGCGTCATCTCAGTTCCCGACATAATAGAGACTCCCAGGTCAGAAGAGGACGAATTTATTTTAATGGGCTGTGACGGTGTCTGGTAGCGTCACGTGTCAAACAACCAAAAAATGATTCAAATTGTTTCCGATCTTTTGGTCAAGTTTTAGCCAACAACAGTCCTAGACAAGCTGTTCACTCAGCTGGTGGCAAAAGATCAGAAGTAGAAGTCAGGTTTTGACAACATGACAGCCTTGCTTGTGCATTTTCAATGATTTCACCATCAAATAGTGTTTTAATTCGAGGAGGAAGTTTGAATATAACATATCATTAGAGGGGGAATGATTGGATGATGAATACTGAGGGATATAATTTAATTTAATAACAAATCCATATGGGTGGTGAGGATTCTAAGCCTACGCAGGATGATTTCTTCTTGCTGGAGCACCTCTCCAAAATGTCACTCAAAAACAGGAAAATAATCTCGTACTATCTCATCTCCTCAAAAAATGGACCTGCTCTCCCACCTCTTCGTCAATATTTCAAAATAGATACATTCCCCTCAGTAACCACACTCAAGCAATAAATGTCTTTTGTCCACAAACAGTAAATTGTTAAGGTCATTGTTACCGACAGTGTCCCTCAGGCTGACATCGCCTACTTGCAGCAAGAGCCCAAGGTCTCCCAAATCATCTCCTACAATCTGAAACTCGATGGATCTAAAGTCAAGGGTCACGCCACTAACACCTAAGATCTCATTCAAACTTTAAACAATCTTGAGGAAAAAGAGTCTCTTGAGGTTCCTCCTTCTAATGTGTTATTTACGATCGACCAGGACACAAAAACTCTCAATCGATATCGACTCAACTATCACTGTAACACTATATACGGAGATAGGAAGGCAGCTAAAGAGGATTTTGTAAGACTTGCAAAAAAGCTGTACCCTGACCAGCAGGCAGCCATCGCTTAATTCGAAGAAAAGTACAACTTAAACCTAAAGGGTTAATAGAAAAATAAAATGGTCCTTGACTGGGCTTTTAAAAACAATTTTTATTGGGACATGGTCCACAACATCTCGCGGAACACAAGCGATCCCAAAAGATTGGCGTATTTGAGGCTAGGGATAAAGGATATTTATGAGGCTGTTGCTGCTGAATACAGAGCGAACAAATTATACGATATTTTTTATGTGGTCCTTGAGTTAACGGAAGAGGAAAGAGGAAAACTGGAAAAATCTGTCAACAATTTTCTCCTGTTTACATCCTTTGTAAAGGGCACTTTCGTCGAAAAAGAAGGAATGAAGCAGTTCAAAGGCAAGCCAAACAACGTACTTTTCACAATTGTCCCTCACCGCTCAGAAAGAGGTGATACATTGGATTTCGGTTTTGTGCGCAGAGGTGACGAGGTCCTTGTCAACATTTACAATGTTTTTAGAGTCGATATGGAGGCCAACCCTAAGACACGCAGAATCGAGCTGGTATATGGCGTGCTTCCTGTGATGGATCAGAGGAGACAGATCAAGGAGGAGCGTGGAGGCATGACAAAGATTTAACTAGATCTGACCAGAAACTACGACTTTATTGAAGATCTGATGAGTAAGGTTGACGGTCAGGCTACCCTACTTCAACTCAGTGGGTACTACAAGGACAGTCTGGACATTTATGACAAGAAGGTGGACTTTATCAGAAAAACCAATTAATCATAAGAAACCATGAACCGATGTATGATCAGAAAAGGTGACGCCCTGGCCTTGAGTGGAGACTATGCTGCAGCAGAAAAGACCTATCGCTAGGTCGAATCTAGCTCAAAAACAATCAAGGCAATCGCATTGATTCATCTGGCAGATATGTACATGAGAATCGGGGATGAAGTTAAATTAGAGAGTGCCATCAACTAGCTAGACCCCTTGCTGCCAGCTCTATAAAGCCAGCCCAAGGAGAGAGATGAGTATTTCAAGGGCAAACATTTCCAAGCCATAAAAAGTCTCAAGAAGGGCAGCCACAAAAAAGCTGAAGAAATGTTAGGAAATTTGTTGACATAAATTAGTAAGGTGTACTCTCACAATCTTGAGGGAAAGCCACTCTATCATGATGTCTATCGCACGCTAGCAGCCTGTCAATTCAAATTAGGTCGGGCTCCTGATGCTCTCAATACTCTGAACACCACCCGTGAGCTACAGTTGGCTTGCGAGGGTAAGACTCATAACTTGGCGATGACTGAGACTCTGATTCAATCTGTGAGTCGCACATGTGGTAACAAGGAATAGTTGAGCAAATCATAAGCCCGCATGCAGGAT
>Ga0100381_1005317_pt1 | contig 10686 bp, 8 predicted proteins | sample CryGeymeta201505_FD_80416 | JGI IMG/M metagenome (GOLD analysis project Ga0100381, IMG submission 80416) | Groundwater microbial communities from Crystal Geyser aquifers in Utah, USA - Crystal Geyser metaG 2015-05 | ecosystem: Environmental > Aquatic > Deep subsurface > Groundwater | place: USA...
CGAAACGATGTGGCGGCATGGGGCGACTCTACCAACGGGTCCCAGAAGGTCAGAGAGGGATGTGCGAGGACGCCCGACTTCAGGGCGCCATCGTCGCGGGAGCCATCGTCGCGGGCGCCAGCGTCGCGGGCGCCAGCGTCGCGGGCGCCAGCGTCGCGGGCGCCAGCGTCTCGACCATGGCTGCCGCCGCGCGGGCGGCCGGGTCACCGGTGGGCAGATCCACGCCCGCCGCGTTGGGCGCCACGGGAGGGGGAGCCGCAGGCGGCGGCAGCGGGCGCAGCACGAGCTCCACGTGGGCGGTCTGGCCCGCGACCACGTCGACGCTGGTGCGCGCCTCGTCGAAGAGCGGATGCCAGGCGTGCAGCTCGACGCCCTGCCCAGGCGGCACGTTGTCGATGCGGAAGTGCCCTGTGTCTTCGGTCACCGCGAAGACCGGGTGATAGACGACGACGACCTCGGTGCGTCCACAGGGCGCCGCGAACGCGCAACCGAGGGAACGCACGCCGCCGCGATCGAGCCCGAAGTCCTGATGCTGCCCCTGGGGCAGAGCGCGCAAGAAGGGCGTGTCGCCCAGCGTGGGCAGGAAGGGGTAGGCGCCGTCATTCACCACGCGCAGGGTGTCACCGCGTACCGCCACCAGCAGACGCGGCGTGAGCCGACAGTCGTTGAGGTGCACCTCCTGCACCGCGGGCGCGCGAGGCGGCAGCGCGCGTTCGAACGCGTCGGCGTCGCCGGTGGCGGCGACCATGACACCCGCGAGCAGACCCTCGGCCGTTCGTTGCACGGGCTCGCCATCGGACTCGAGAGGCGGGGAACAGGCGTCGGGGAGCGAGGGCTGACCCGCGCGGCGACCGAGCTGCTCGGGTGTGTAATGCGGCAGGCTCGCACCGTCGGCCAGACGCACCACGCCCTCGACCACGCCCAGCGAGCTCGCGCTCTGGGGGACGTTGGCGTGGTCGGCGCCAGCGTCCGCCACGGATGTACCCGCGCAGCTCCCGCAGCCCGTCAGGCCCGAGAGACAGGCGAGGACGAGCAGGGTGGACCGCACGCTCACGCCCACCCTCAGGAGAGGAAGCTCTGCGCGGCGTCGACCGCCATGCGCAGATAGGGCTCCGGCGTCACGCCCATCTTGATCACGAAGTAGCCAGCCAGGACCAGCGCGAAGGCCACGTAGCCCGAGCGCATGGGCACGGCCCTGGGGGCACCAGCCTGCGGCTCCTTCATGAAGAGATAGACGATCACCTTGAGGTAGTAGTACGCGCCCAGCGCGCTCGAGAGCACGAGGATGATCGCGACCCAGACCATGCCGCCACCGACCGAGAGGGCCGTGGTCAGCACGTAGTACTTGGCGAAGAAGCCCGCGGTGGGCGGGAAGCCCATCAGCGAGAGCACGCCGATCACGAGCGGCAATGCGGCCAGCGGATGACGACGGCCCGCGCCCGCGAGATCCTCGTAGCTCACAGACTCCTTGCGATAGGAGCCCAGCAGGATGAGGGAGCCGAAGGCCAACACGTTCGAGACGGTGTAGGCCATCAGGTAGTAGAGCACGGACGCCACCGCCTGCTCGCGCGCGGCGTAGCTGACGGCCACGGCCACCAGGATGTAGCCGGCGTGGGCGATGGAGCTGTAGGCCAGCATGCGCTTCACGCTCGTCTGCGCGAGCCCGGCGACGTTGCCGTAGATCATGGTGATCACGGCGATGCCGGCGATCAGTGGCGGCCAGCCTGTGCTGGGGTTGGCGCTGATGGGATCACCGAAGGCGGTGATCAGCACGCGCAGCATGATGGCGAAGCCCGCGGTCTTCACGGCCACGGCCATGAAGGTGGTCGTCGGTGTGGGTGCGCCTTCGTAGGCGTCGGGCGTCCACATGTGGAAGGGCACGGCGCTGACCTTGAAGGCCAGGCCGACCACGATCAGCGCCAGGGCCAGCAGCACGAGGCGCGCGTCGGCGCCACCCGCGGCGAGGACGCGACCGATCTCCACCAGCTCCGTATGCCCCGTCGCCCCGTAGAGCAGCGCGGTGCCGAAGAGCAGGATGGCTGCGGCAAAGGAGCCCAGAAGGAAGTACTTCAGCGCGCCCTCGGTGGCGCGAGTGCTCGTGCGCCGATAGGCGATCATGCAGTACACGCCCAGGCTCATGGTCTCCAGACCGATGAAGAGCGTGATCACGTCCGACGCACGGGCGAGGATCATCGCGCCCAGGGTGCTGAAGATCACGAGCACGTAGTACTCGCCGCGCTCGAGGTGATGCTCCTCGAGGTAGCCACCCGCCAGCAGGGTCGAGAGCGCCGCGCCACCGCAGATGACGACGTCGGAGAAGAGCCCCGCGTGGTCCACGGCCAGGAAGGCGCGCACGGTGGCGGGCATCTGGTCGGGCTGCACGCCCGCCACGAGAGCGACGACGCTGATCAGCCCCGCCATCAACAGGGCCGTCGTGGTGACGCTCGCGAGCTCGGCTCGACCGGGCGCGAAGGCGTCCACCAGCATGATGCCCAGGCCGGTGAGGGCCAGGATCCCCAGCGGAGCGAGCAAGAGCCACTCGTTCATCGCGCACCTCCAGCCGCGGCGGCGGCGACGCTTGGGGCGTCATCCCCCTGCGCGACGGCGTCCGCCGGCGGAGCGTCTGCGGGAGCCTCGGGTTCGCCCCAAAGCCTCAGGGAGTCGTCGCTCTTGCTCGCCTCGTACTTGGCGTTGAAGTCTTGCACGAAGCCGTTCACGGCGTCCTCCGAACGGTCGAGGAAGGTCGCGGGGTAGAGGCCGATCCAGAAGATCAGCGCCATCAGCGGCAGCAGCGCGGCGACCTCACGGAAGGTCAGATCCTTCAAGGTCTCGTTGGCCTTGTGGGTGATGGGACCCCAGAAGATCTTGAGCACGGCGTGCAGCATGTAGACAGCCGCGAAGATCACGCCCGTCGCGGCGAAGAGGGTGAAGACGCGGCCCCAGGGACCGAAGCCGACCTCGGCGTTCGAGGTGAACGTACCGACGAGGATCATGAACTCTCCGACGAAGCCGTTGGTCCCCGGCAAGCCGATGGAGCTGAGGGAGACGACCACGAAGAAGAGCGCGTACCAGGGCATGACCTTGGCCAGGCCGCCGAACTCGCTGAAGAGCCGCGTGTGGCGACGCTCGTAGATGACGCCGACCAAGATGAAGAGCGCGCCGGTGGAGACGCCGTGGTTGAGCATCTGCAAGAGCGAGCCGTTGACGCCGTGGTTCGTCATGGAGAAGAGGCCGAGCGCGATGAAGCCCATGTGGCTCACCGAGCTGTAGGCGACGAGCTTCTTGGCGTCCTTCTGAACCCAAGCCGCCCAGGCGCCGTAGATGATGCCGATGATGGCGAAGAGCGCGATCGTCGGGCCGATGAGCTGACTCGCCAGGGGGAAGAGCGGCATGGCGAAGCGCAAGAAGCCGTAGGTGCCGAGCTTCAGCATCACGGCCGCCAGGATCACCGAGCCACCCGTCGGCGCTTGCGTATGCGCGTCGGGCAACCAGGTGTGGAAGGGGAACATCGGCACCTTGATGGCGAAGGCGAGGATGAAGGCCAGGAAGAGCCAGATCTGCGTCGCGCGCGGGATGATCAGATGCCTGAGCTCGAGCAGGTCGAAGCTGTAGTGCCCCGACGCCTCGTGATAGGCGCCGACCAGATACAGGATGGCGACCAGCATCAAGAGGCTGCCGACCATCGTGTAGATGAAGAACTTCACGGCCGCGTAGACGCGCTCCGGTCCGCCCCAGACACCGATGATGAAGTACATCGGCACCAGCATCAGCTCCCAGAAGACGTAGAAGAGGAAGACGTCGAGGGATATGAAGGCGCCGAGCATCGCCAGCTCGAGCAGCAAGAACGAGAGCGCGTACTCCTTCACCTTGGTCGTAATGCTCGTCCAGGAGACGAAGAGCGCGATGGGCGTGAGCAGGGTGGTCAGGAGCACCAGCCAGAGCGAGATGCCGTCGACGCCCAGGTGGTAGGAGATGCCCCAGGTCTCGATCCAGCTGACCTTCTCGACGAAGTGGTAGCCGCCGTCTGTGTAGTCGGCGCTCGAGAGCGAGAAGCTCAGCCCGAGCTCGGCGAGCATGAAGCCCACCGAGGTCAGGCGCAGCGCGCGCGCCCACTGACGCGGCATGAAGAACACGACGAATGCGCCGAGGGCGGGCACGCCGAGCAGCAGGCTCAACAAGTGGTCGCTGTTCATCGGAGCACCTCGTCCGTCGCGGTCGTGAGCCGGGCCTGGGCGGGTTCGCTGCGTTCAGGGGGCACGTTGACCACCAGTTCCAGACTCTCGTGGGCGCGGTTGCCGAAGGCGTTCTCGACCTCGACCGTGGCCTCGACCAGGCCTCGAACGGCGATGTCCGTGCGCGACGTCTCGGGACGTCCGACGATCACGTGATCGCCGATGCCGAGGTGGACCTCCTCGTCCGCGATCGCGCCGTGAGGCGTGGAGAACACGGCCGAGTTGCGGCGCAAGACGATCTCCGTGCCTTCCAGGCGCACGCTGGGCAGCGTGGCGTCGCCGGTGGGATCCTCCATCCAGCCCGCGGGCAGGAGCGAGGCAGGCAAGGGTCGCGGCTCTTCGGTGACCAGCACGCGCGCGTCGTCACCATCGGGTTGGGCGATCAGAAGCACGCGGCCGCGCAGCGCGGAGAAGGCGTACTCGTGGCTCGGGCTGCGTTCGGCGCCGAAGCCCTCTTCGCTTCCCTGCGTGGGTGCGTCCCAGGTTCCGTCCGAGTCGAAGTCCCAGCGATAGGCGTAGCCCATGCCGGCGGCCGCCTCGAAGTGGGCCGTGGCGCCTTCGGCTTGGCCCTCGAGGTTCGGATGCGGCGTGACGAAGAACCAGCTCACGACGGCCAGGCCGACGGTCATGACCGCGCCATAGGCGTAGACGCGACCGTTCTGGATGCGCGTGGCGACGAAGCCCGAGAGCAAGGCGAGCTTGCTCGGGATGCGCGTCAGCAGCATGTCGACGAAGGTCTGATCGATCCAACCGACGAAGGTGGCGAGGCCGGCCAGCGGGCCGAGGATGACGCGCTGATAGAGCTCGTCCACGCGCCACTTGTCCGCCATCAGCTGGTAGAGCCGACCCGGCATGGCGTCGCGGAAGCGATCGTCAGCGCGGTTGTAGTAGAGCTTGTAGGCGGCGCCGATGCCGACCGCCATGGCGAGGACACCGGAAGCGAGCGCGGTCCAGTACGCGATCGTGAGACCCGACTCCTCCGCGCCCTCGGCGCCTTCAGCCGCGGCGTGCACGCTCGCGATGGAGTGGCCCATCCAGCCCTGCCACCAGTTGGTCAGGTGCCACTCCGTGGGCAGGCCGAGCAGGCCCAGCGACACCGCGCCCGCAGCGAGGATGATCAACGGCCAGGTCATGGTGTCCGGCGATTCGTGCGGATTCGGATCGTAGGCGTGGTGATCGTGAGCGCCATGGGCGGCGCCCTCCTCACCCGCGCTGCGGTACTCGCCGGTGAAGGCGAGGAAGTACATGCGGAACATGTAGAAGGCCGTCATGGTGGCGGCGAGGCTGAGTGCGACGAGCACGAACCAGCCGACCCAGTTGGCGCTGAGGGGTTCGGGCGCATAGGCGAGCTCGGAGGCGCCGAGCAGGATCCCGTCCTTGGAGAAGAAGCCCGCGAAGAGCGGCACGCCCGCGATGGAGCAAGCCGCCAGCAAGAACGTCCAGCTCGTCTTCGGCATCTTCTTGTGCAGGCCGCCGAGCCTGAAGATGTCCGCGTCCGTATGCGAGCCGATGGCGTGCATCACGGAGCCCGCGCCGAGGAAGAGGCAGGCCTTGAAGAAGGCGTGGGTGAAGACCTGATAGAAGCCCGCGGAGAAGGCGCCGACGCCCACGGCCGCGAACATGAAGCCGAGCTGACTCACGGTGGAGTACGCCAGGATCCTCTTCATCTCCTTCTGAGCCACGGCGATGCTGGCCGCGAGCAGAGCCGTCGAGGCGCCGATCACCGCGATCACGCCCATGGCGACGGGAGACTGCATGAACACGGGCGAGAGCCTGCACGTGAGGTAGACGCCGGCCGTCACCATGGTGGCGGCGTGGATCAAGGCGGAGACGGGCGTGGGGCCCGCCATGGCGTCGGGCAGCCAGACGTAGAGTGGGATCTGCGCGCTCTTGCCCGTGCAGCCGAGGAAGAGGAAGAGGCCAGCCGCGGTGGCGAGCGTGCCCATCTGCCAGGTGCCGAGGAAGAAGGGCTGCGTCAGCGAGGGCGCGGCGCTGTTGATGTCGGCGAACTCGAAGGAGCCCGCGGCGCTGACCAGGATGAACATGCCGATCAGCACGCCGAAGTCACCGATGCGGTTGGCGATGAACGCCTTCTTGCCCGCGGCGGCGAAGGCCGGCGTCTGGTACCAGAAGCCGATCAAGAGGTAGCTGCACAGGCCGACGCCTTCCCAGCCGACGAACATCACGGGCAGGTTGCTGCCGAGCACGAGGATGAGCATCGAGGCGAGGAAGAGGTTCAGGTACGCGAAGAAGCGCGCGTAGCCCGGATCTTCCTTCATGTAGCCGAGGCTGTAGACGTGGATGACCAGACCGACGCCCGTGACGACCAGGGTCATCAGGCCGCTCAGCGCGTCCATCAGAAAGCGCACGTCGATCCCGACCTCGTGGACGCCTCCGCCGAACGCGGGCAGCGAGAGGTGGAACCACTGATAGGCCGTCACGGCGATCTGGGCGCCGTGCTCGTTGGCCGCGTCCATGCCGGTGAAGAGGTGGGCGAAGCAGACCAGCGCGAGGAAGAAGGAGCCCGCGACGGATCCGACACCAAGGGCGCTGACCAGGTTCTTGTCCGCGAAGCGACCCAAGAGGCCGTTCAGGACGGCCCCGATCAGCGGCAGGAGGATGATCCAGACGAGCGCGCGCTCGTAGAGAAGCTCATTCATGGGTTAGTACCTCAGCTCGTCTGCCGAGTCGGTCTCGACGGTCTGCTTGAGCCGGTAGAGGCTGATCACGATGGCGAGCCCGACCGCCGCTTCCGCGGCCGCGACGGCGATGACGAAGAAGGCGAAGACCTGCCCCGCCTGAGTCTCCGGATGCGCGCGATTGAACGCGACCAGAGAGACGTTCACGGCGTTGAGCATCAGCTCGATGCTCATCAGCTGAATCAGCGCGTTGCGCCGAATCAGGAAACCGACGGCGCCGATGCCAAAGAGCGCTGATGCCAAGGCGATGTAGATACCGATGGGGAATTCCACAGCCAATGCCTTCCTAGGGGCTCAATGCCCGCCGTGAGCCGAGACTTCGGCGGAGATGCGTCGTTCTTCGGCCAGGCGTTCGGCACCCTCGAGCTGCCGCGCAGCCTCGGCTGCCTTGGCCGCCTCGGCCTCCTTGGGGGTGCGTCCTCGGCCGACCGCCAAGGCACCGACGATCGCGACCGTTAGCGTGATGGAGACCATCTCGAAGGGCAGCGCCGCCTGCGTGAAGAGCACGGCGCCGAGACCCATGACCGTACCGTAGTCCTCGGGCAGGTCCTGCGCCGGCATGGCCACGTAGACCACGCCGAAGACGAGCATCAGCGCCACCAGGCTCATCAGCACCAGGCTCAATGTCCTGGGCGTGAGACCGCGTAGGGTCCGAGGGACCTTCTCCGTGGCGCCGACCATCATGATCACGAACACGAAGAGCACGACGACGGCGCCCGCGTAGACGATCAGCTGGACCATCGCCAGGAACTGCGCGTGGAGGGAGAGGAAGATCCCCGACAACGCCACGATGTTCACCAGCAGGGCGACGGCCGCGCGGAGCGGGCGGTTGGCGGCGACGGTGCCTAGAGCGCCACCGAGCGCGAGCAGACCGCTCACGATCAGCAGCACCATGTTGGGTGTGCTCATGAAGTCACCTCGTTGGTCTCGACTGCGGCGCGCGTGCTGTCGTCGTGCCGGTAGCCCTCGGGCAAGCCCTTGGCCGCGACCTCGACGAACTCCTCGAGGAACTGTCGAACCAGGCCGAGCATCGGCATCGCCGTGCCTTCGGCGAACGCGCAGATGGTGTTGCCCATCATGTTGTTGGCGATGTCGACCAGGAGCGCGACATCTTCGGGCTGACCCCGTCCCTCGCAGATCTCTTCGAGGGTGTTCTGCAACCAACCCGAGCCTTCGCGGCACGGCGTGCACTGACCGCAGGACTCGTGCCGGTAGAAGCGCATCAGGTTGCGGGCGACGTCGACCATGTTGACCGACGAGTCCATCACCGTGGCACAGCAGGTGCCGAGCATGGTGCCGAGGGCGCGGTAGGTGTCGACGCCCATGGGCACGTCGATCTCGCTCTTGCCGTGCCACTCGTGCAGCGGATGATCTTCCGCGGGCGCGTCGACCATGCGATCCGGACGCAGCACGGGCGTGGAGGATCCACCGGGGATCACGGCCTTGAGCGGCCGATCGTCGTGCAGCATGCCGCCGCCGTAGACGTCGATGAGCTCGCGCATCGTGATGCCCACGGGCGCCTCGTAGACGCCGGGCTTCTTCACGTGGCCGCTGACGCCGTACAGACGCACGCCGCCGTCGCGCAGAGCGAGCCGGGAGAGGTTGCACCAGGCTTCGCCGCCCATCTGGATGATGTCCGGCACGGCGGAGATGGTCTCGACGTTGTTGACGATCGTGGGCATGCCGAAGGCGCCCTTGATGGCCGGGAAGGGAGGCTTGAGGCGAGGCTCGCCGCGGCGACCCTCGAGCGAGTTGAGCAGCGCCGTCTCTTCGCCGCAGATGTACGCGCCCGCGCCCGAGTGGGTGAAGATCTCGATCGGGTAGTTCTTGCCGAAGGGATGTGCGCCGACGTAGCCCTTGGCGCGCGCCTCCTCGAGGGCGGCGTCGAGGATGGCGATCGCATGCGCGAACTCTCCACGGATGTAGATGTAGGCCGTGTGTGCGCCGATGGCGTAACAGGTGATGAGCGCGCCCTCGATCAGGCGATGGGGATCGAGGTTGAGGATCGTGCGATCCTTGAAGGTGCCGGGCTCGCTCTCGTCGCCGTTGACCACGAGGTAGATGTCGTCGCCGGGCTTGGCGTTGATGAAGCCCCACTTGATGCCGGCGGGGAAACCGGCACCACCGCGACCACGAAGGGAGGCCTTCTTGACCTCTTCGGTGATGGCGGCCGGCTGCATCGTGGTGAGGGCTTTGCGGGCCGTGGCGTAGGCGCCGTGGCGTTCGGCCACGGCGAGGCGGTGACTATCCGTGACGCCGTAGCGCGACGACAGGATGGGTTCGAGGTCGGCGCCCATTCAGGCCTCCTGCGCCGGCGTGGAGCCGACACTGGCTGAGGTGACACTGGCTGAGGTGACACTGGCTGAGGTGACACTGGCTGAGGTGACACTGGCTGAGGTGACACTGTCGAGGATCCGGTCGAGAGACTCGACGGTGAGATTCTCGTGGTAGTCGTCGTCGATCTGAACCATCGGTGCCTGACCACAGGCGGCGAGGCACTCGGCCTTCATCAGGCTGAACTTGCCGTCGGCGCTGGTCCCGCCGGCGTGACAACCGAGGCGCTTCTCGAGGTGCTCCTGGATCGCCTTGCCGCCGCGCAGATCGCAGCTGAGCGTGCGGCAGACCCAGATCACGTGCTCACCGACCGGCTTGTCGAAGAACATCGTGTAGAAGGTGACGACTCCCTTCACGCTGGCGGTCGACAGATCGAGGCGCTGGGCGACCCAATCGATCACCTCCGGGCTGATCCAGCCGTGTTGGCGCTGGCAGACCCAGAGGACGGGGATGAGCGCGGCGCGGGTATTGGGATAGCGCGCGAGCAGTGCTTCGACCTGCTTGTCTCGCTCGGCTGTGAGGGCAAATGGCATGATGTTCTCGAGCTCTTGCCGGTCCGGGGACGTCGATTGCGTTCGGGAGTGGACTGCGTTCGGGAGTGGACTGCGTTCGGAGTGGATGGGTCGCTGATTTCCACGACCCAGATGCCTGGTGGACCAGCCATGCGGTGAGCAACCCAGCGCAGCGCTCGCCGTATGGGCGTTCGCCCCGCCAAGGCTAGCCCCGAGGGGCTCTTTGGGCGTGCGGACGCTAGGCCCCGAGGTCGCGTCTGTCAAGCTATAGAGGACGCCGGAAATCCCCAAAAACAGGGGGCTCGACGCGCGACAGGGGGTCCATGAGCAGGCACACGAAGCCGGCCTTCCCAGACGTGCGCATTCGGGCTAAGGTCCGGACGTTTTCAACGGGTGGCGGGGTGACTCCATGGTCGTGGTCCGCTCGCCGCTCTAGGCCCGCCTCGATCGGGCGGATGGGAATTCCGTGACCGTCTACTGTCCCAACTGCGGCAAGCCCAACACGAACGAAGCCCAGAGCTGCGCGTCGTGTAGCACTGAACTCAAGCCGCAGAAGAGCGCTGCGCCGAAGTTCAAGGGCACGATGATGATGACCGGCATGGCGGCCCCGCCCGCGCCGGCGGCCCCTGCGGCTCCGCCCCCCGCGGCACCCGGAGGTCCCGTGCAAGGTGGTCCCGTGCAGGCAGGCGCGCCCCACGCCAAGAAGGACATGGCCTTCCAAGCGACCATGCTCGGACCCATGACGCCGCCTCCCGGTGCGCCTCCCGCTGCCGCACCTCCCGCGGCCGGCTTCGGCGCGCCTCCCGCGGCCGGCTTCGGCGCGCCTCCCGCTGCTGGTTTCGGCGCGCCTCCCGCGGCCGGCTTCGGCGCTCCCGCAGCGGGCGGATTCGGCGGAGGCACTCCCACGCC
>Ga0100381_1005320_pt1 | contig 10681 bp, 8 predicted proteins | sample CryGeymeta201505_FD_80416 | JGI IMG/M metagenome (GOLD analysis project Ga0100381, IMG submission 80416) | Groundwater microbial communities from Crystal Geyser aquifers in Utah, USA - Crystal Geyser metaG 2015-05 | ecosystem: Environmental > Aquatic > Deep subsurface > Groundwater | place: USA...
CTTTTTTTGTGAGGCCTTATCAAGTATTTAGATTACACCAATAATGTTATTAAGCACTCTCACAAAAAGAGTTCTAAAAATACTCAAGATGTGTTTTAAAACTCTTTTTTTGAGAGAACTTAATAATATTACTGGTGTAAGCTCAATTCTTGATAAGGCCCCACAAGACCTCTTTATTCTTTCTAACTAGTCAACTTTCTATAGTTTGATGCCTTGCTGTTGATTTCTATAATGATTTTTTTTAAAGAATCAAAAGTAAGCACATCGAAGAAAAAACATCCGAAAAGGAGCTCAGACTTCTGTTTTATTTCTCACAAGCTAACCCTCCCTTAGTTTTAATACACATTTATCAACTTTTGACATTGAAAGCTGGGGAATAACATCAAGGATTTCAAATAAAAAGATTAAGATATTGAAAAAGTCCTCAAAAAGAGAGTATTGGACCTTCGCAAGGGTAAATATAGTGTTGTGATTGCTGGCGAGTTTTATTATCGTTATCTTATCATCGGGAAATGCCTTCTTTTTAAAACATAAATGTTTTTTGGTCGCCTTTTCAACAATCAAACATGTTTTCTACATTTGGATGTCATTTATGAACTCTGGGGACATTTTGCGAAGCCCTAGACATAAACTCTTAGTCTTCTTTTGAATATTACTAAGCTATCGATTTTACATACACAAGCATACACAACGGTTTCCATAAAAATCATTGAATATATACATGCAGTAAAGCAAAAGTTAGAGAATCAAAAAGTTAAGATAAATGTAGTGCTACTTTTTGATTTAATTGTTTTAATATGGAGAAGTCATAAGAAGGTGCTCAAGTCCATCCACTTTAATCAATCATCGGAAATCGAGCAAAGTTCATCACAAACGATGGTAGAGTTTTTGTTGGAGTACTAAAAGGTCTCGACCAAGCCTTGAATTGTATCATAAGTGAGGCAGAAGAAAGAGTCTACTCCGAAAATGATGGAGTTCAGATCCACGCCCTTGGAACATACTTTATCAGAGGAGATTCCATAGTCGCTTTAGGTTAATTTGACGAGACTGAATAGTAATTATAAGAGTTAAGCGAAGTCAGAGCTAAGCCTTTAGCTTTTTAGTTATGATACTAATCCCAGTTAGATATTGGATTCACTTATAAAAGTTTAATGTTGAAAGCCTGCCAGTGTTCCTCCGTCTGCTCAATCATCCGGGGTGTCAAATGCAGGCGATAAACAAGTGAGAACCTATCAATCCTTCATGCCCTTCATGACATGCAGGAAGACAAACCTCCAATATTCAATCATCTGCATCATCAGAATAAAAACATCATAAGCCAGAGGTCACTTTATACATTAGAGGCAGTGTGCATAGTTAGGACGCCTGAATTGAACATCTCTTCTCGGCATCCGAAGTTCTTCCCAAGTGATGTGTCTAATTTGTTCTATCTATTTGGCACATTTTTGAAAACGTCTCTCCATCCTGTTCAACAGATATTTTTCCTAAAGCTACATATTCTATAGTTTAATCAAATTTTTCATATTTTCATCGTCAAGATAAGAATCTGATAATTCTTTCAATATATGTAGTTCAGTCTTATCGAGTTTTGAATGAGTTATGTATGAATCTCTATCTTTTGATGATTTGATTTGAGAGATTGACTTATCTAAGAAATGCTTGCTTTATTACTTTAGTTCAGGTTAGCGGAATGAACTTTGTTTCGAAGAAAGTTTCTAATGGCGTGAAGGAAATTGACAAGAAAATGAGTTCTGAGGGTTAACTTGCTTTTTAAAACTTTTAGCTGATACTTGGCTGACAACAGATGTGTTATTTTTAATTGATGTGAAGTCCGAGAGGTCATATCCCTGAGTTTTTGGCTTATTTTTTGAAACTATCTCAGGAGAAACGATACTCGATTCATGAGAATTTTCCTTAATAACAGCCAATGTTTTGGTCTTAGAATGGTTTAAATTGACGTCTTATATCTCCTCACTATCTTCTATATTTCTCATTTTGCTGATACTTTCTTCCTAACTTGATACATCTGGCAATGAATCCTCACTCTAATCAATAGAAGGAGATTCTACCTTGACTGCTGATTGTTTAATTTCTTTTTTGTTGCTATCTTTCTTCTATTTGATTTTGCTGCCTACCTTTTCGACTACCTTTTGAGCAATTTTAACTGATTTAGGTTTAGTCATATCAACTAGAGCTTTCACTACTTTCTTGGGAGTCACCTCAGTTTCTGACATTTTCTTCTTGATTGCACCTCCAAACCCTTTGCTATTCGAAACATTCATTTTGCTTGCGCTGGGACTCAGATTTCTCTATTAATCTTCTGATGGTTTTTTCTTATTCATACTTGGAAGGCTGTTCAAAATTGGTTGCCTGTTTCTTCTTTATGCTTATCCATCAGGGTCAGCTAAAAATTAGTTCAATTATGCCATGATTTATCCATTAACTTGGCTGCTACTTCCTCCTTCTTCAGCACTCAAGGGACAATTTCTAAGATAGGCTCTCCTGGCATAGAATTGTGAAGCGAATTCCAATAATTTGAGTCCTTTTTCAATCCTCATTTAAGTCTCAATTCCATCAACCAGATTATTTTGATTCATTAAATTTATGTAAAAAGTAAATAGATCTGTAAGATCAGGGTTCATCTTCTTCAGAAAGAAATAGTTTGCTGTCTCCTATTGAGCTCATCGTCTATTTCCAAGTTGGACCATATCTAGAGGCTGGTTTTCTGGTGTTGTAGCCTTGAAGTGCAGGGTCATCTTCGTATTCCTCCTCTAGCTATCCGCTGTTCAATAGGTCATCATCTGTAAAGCTCAACTCCTAACTGGTCTAGTCTCCATCAAGGCCATCATTATTTTTCCTTTTCTTCTTATTGTTGATTTTGTCTCTCGACCGACTGTATTTCCTTTCTGGACCATCTTTCTTCTTTTTCATTTTCTCCAACATTCGAGCATTCAACCTTTGCTTCTTCTTTCTGGGGCAATTTTCTGGATTGCAATTGATATGCTCACACTTGAAGCATAGCTTACTGATGTATTTTCCGCAGCATGGGCATTATCGAGTTTAGAGACTCTATTCCTAAGCATGAACATCTTTTCTGAGCAAATATTTGAGCCTGTTGCATTAGACTGTGTACTTTCTTATTTTATTGTTCAGGTCTCGAATTCTGTGCTTGACTACTTCATCTTCATTGCCTTTAAGAGGTAATCGAAGTGGCAGACCCGCCCTCGATTCTTCATCTTCCTCTTCTCCTGACTTATCTATATCCTTGTTGCCTTCGGGATCGTACTAATAGAGCTCTTTGCTGAAGCCATCAAAATAGTTAGGCAGAGCATGTTGAGAATATTCCCTCATATTGCTGATCTTCATGGTATCTTCAGAGGTGGAGTTTGATTCGTTTTCTTCAGGAACACTAAAAACTGACAAGTTCATGAAACTTGTGACATCTGAGAGAGAAGTTTCTTGCTTGGCTCGATTGACAGATGGATTTACCTTCCCTTTGATTTTTCTTTTTAGAGTCCTTTCATCTGCCTCATTTTGTGCTATTTGGTCTTTGAACATTTGCTTCCAGTCATACTCCTTGCTGAAGCTAAGTGTCAGATCTTATTAGGTGAGTGCTGATACATCGACCTTTTTTCTGCTCATTTTACTCATTCTTATACAAACACAAATAGGAAAATATGCGCATTTGTACTTATATCTTCTAAAGGAACCCAAAAAATAATCAAACTAATCAGATAAACAAAAAACAATAGACCACCCATATCGTTATCAGTATAGCCTATGCATTAAACGTTATTATATTTTCTGTGATGAGGCATCTATAAATAGCACTAAAGAAGGAAAACGTAGAAGAAGACAAAAGTCAGTTAGGAACCACCAAATCGAAATCAAAAGGAAGACTTGAAAAATGGAGTCTCGATCCTGATATCATTGAGCATAAAGATCAAGAAGATAAAATACAGTTCAGGCAAATGACCCTCGATCTACTCACCAAAAAATTCGAAAATGAAAAATATATCTAAGAAGTACCTTCGCTTTTATCCAGGTCAGCTATCTCGAAATCTTGATGGAACTTAACGATATTCTGTGCGACCTTCCCAATTAACTCTAGAGACTGACCCGCATAGAAGACACTCTCAACTAACTTGCTCAATCCTTCACAGGCTAAATGAAAAGTACCATCCTTGTTTTATTCAGACAACTTAAAACATTTGCAAAGTCTTCTAGATGCTAAACTACGCAAACTCAGTAAGTTACTTGTCATTTAGAACGTCGCGAGAAGAAAATTGAACTTACTGAGTTCGATAGAATGGCAGCTTTACAAAAGTCGATGAAAAGAAAGCAACAACCTCTGTTTATCAATGAGGATGAGAGAGAGATAAAGCTGAAAATAAAAAATAAGGATCGCAGTAGATTATAATCCCGCAGTAAAAAAAGCTTCGGGACTATCGGCTCTATTGCCAGTAATGAGAACTAAAGCGTAGGCTCGGGAAAGAATTATTCAGGAAGTTCGTCAAGAAGTGGATAAGCTAAAGCTCTATCTGTGCTACTAGCCAATATCCAGCCGAAAGACGACAAGAAAAATTAGAAAAAAAAATAAAAGTTGAAAGAACAATATGACTTCAGCTCTGTGCTTTGTGCCAGCATTACTATCCGTCAGCGCAGTCCAGTCCACAAAAAAGGAATTCTTCCTGTCAAAGAGGTCGATAAACCAAACTAGATAAAGACTGGAGCTGCTTAGGAGGACGATATGGACTAAGCTTTCATATTCCATCGACCGAAGACGGTTCGTCGGGGTAAATTTTGAGTTTAATTACTGATTTACTATATACTTTAAGTTTAAGCTCTCTTTGAAAGTTCATAATAATACAATGTAGGTCTACGACGAAATTGAAATTGAGGACTTGGACTTCGATTCCGACAACCAAACCTTCTACTACCCTTGCCCCTGCGGCGATAAGTTCCAGATAACCCTCGAGGCAATCGGTCAAGGAGACACCATCGCCAAATGCCCCAGTTGCTCCCTAACCATCAGAATCATCTATGACACTTCCAGCTACGAGGAGTTCAAGAAGGTGGTAGAAGAAATGGCTGCGTGATTCTAGTTATTTTTATTGCTGTTCTTTCTTGCTTGGGAATGTAGAAGGGTTAGTATGGTATTTCTTTTATAGATTGTTGACAGTCTTGTAACAGCATAGCGGAATAATATAAGCCTAGCATTGTATTGTGATATAATTTTATCAAGCAGTCCTATCGCCCTATGTTCGGATATAGCAAACTAAATCCAATGTACTATGACAGGCCTGTAACCTATATCTCTCAAGCTCGTACCGGTCTCGTCCCTAAAAATAACCCAGAAGAGCATGCAGTCATAGATACAGATAGCGTAAATATACTGAATCTACTAAAAAATCAAGAAATGAGGGATATTGTCGATATGGGAGGTCTTGATTATGGCATTTGCTTTGAAGATTTAATTGTACAAAGACTGAGATTTAAAAATCATAGAGGTGGCTGGAACTAGAAAAGACAGTATACTATCAGACAGCTGAAGGATAACCACCGCAGTTTTGTCAAAGGACGACCATATGAGATGAAATAATCTGGATGTTGCTTTCTTTGTCATGATTTTTCAGAACTGCAAAATGAACTGCTTAAAATATGTGCAGAAAAGAAACAAATAAAGGTCATATACAACCATATCGCAAATTTAGCAGAATGATAGTGATATACTTATCGTAATTTAACAATATATGTTGTAATAAGGGATTAGAGGACAAAAATCATGATTTTGGCTCAATGTTGTCCCATAGGTTTCAGGAATAAAGCCCCCTGATTATGTGTATGCTGATAATGATAATTGTTATAGTGATGCACCTGAGGTTGAGGGGAATGTGAAAAATGTGGGTCATGTTGATTGTATTGGTTTAAGTGAGAATTGAACACCATGTTGTGTGGACTATGGATGGGTGGATAATTGTTCATGAAATTTGTTCGAGTTGCCATTTCAGAACTGTTGGAGTGGTGTAGTGACTGTGGGACCTGGGGCTATTTTTTGTGATTATTTATCATCTCGTCAAAAGACATGAAGGATTACTTCGAATTTTCCGTTGTGAAACTAGTGCCATGTTCTGTCAATTCGGTTCCTTAGCGGTGATGCGAATGGGCGATGTTGAAAGGTGGTGGCTCGTTGAAATCGATCATATCACCATGAGCCGAGTGAACAGGAACTTCAGGTTGAATTTGAGGGCTGTTATCTGCCGAAATGAAAGGAGCAGGGTTGGACTCAATTTAAAAATCTATCAAATTTTATACCTTCTTTTTTTATCTTTTAGCCTAATTTTTCTATTCGCCTTTCCTCACTGGCTCTTTTTTGATCTACTCCTTTGCGTTGTTGGTCCTCCCTTGATTTAAATTTAGTTTGCCTTGCTTATACAAAGTAAGTGGGTCAGGTTTACTGGGATCAGTTACGTATCTCTTTTTGACATATTTTTAGGTCACGTAGCGTAGTATGTCGATATTGGTGGCACCCCATTTAGGCTTTCTAGTGTTACTTTTTCAGTTACTTCTCTTAGCAAAGTGGATTGGCTTACCAGTAGCTGTTTATGATTTCATTGCCGACTAGCATGTTATTGAACCAGTCCTCTTGCCATAGATCGAGAGTGACAGATTTAATGCGAGTAACGGTAGGTCCGAGGGCTCGATGAGCTCCTGAACAATTAGAGCACACAAAAACACCGAAATCCAAAGACGCCCCTGTATTATTTTTTGACATACATGAAGGAGAGGCTGAATTGCAATCGGCGCATCTGCTATTTTGATTATTTTTGAGCAAAGACTCAAATATTTTTTTCTGTGTCTGAAAGTTCATCACCCCAACTATATAAAATGACAGAAAATCAATAAAATGAAAGCTATCTATCATATACCTAAATCTGATCTTTTTAATATGTGCTAGACTTCAATATTTCAATGCTATCTATACTATCTTGATCAATTTTTAAATTAGAGCTCAATTGTCGAATATTTATTAAAAGTAAGTATAGCAATGACTGGTCTTCGTGTTTCCAACAAGGAAGTCAAAGAATTATGCACAGAGGATGTGGAAGTCAGAGAGGCCTACAACTAAAAAGGAGTACTTCTCTATGTCAAATTCCTCAGGTTAAACAGAATCGACGAGTTGGGTATATCATAATGTCTCGAGTTCAACAGAGCTCTAATGGGATAAATTGACGAGTACCTGTTTCCTCAACATTTTCTGAAAATTGAGGAAGAGATAACAAACAATCAAGTGACCGGTTTCGTCACAAAACCATATGAAATGAATCTTAGCAAATATTGCAAAGGTAATAAACTCAACGAGAAGCAAGCTCTTTAGATCTTCGATCAAATTCTTAAAGCTATTTACTCGCTACATGTTGAAGGATTTGCTACAAGAAATCTCAGGACTCAACATTTCGTCAGAAATAAAGACAGAATATGGCAGATATAAAGTCTTATCTACTCGCATGAATATTAGAAAGCCTCGGGAAATGATTCTGAGTATTTGTGGAGCCCCCGTCATCAAGCTCCTGAATGTTTTGGCAAGGAAAAATATGAAGATGATGATTTCAATCCGATGTTGGTGTGGAACTTAGGCTCTATCTTGGTGGAGCTCTTAACCTGCACACATAAGTTTAGTACCCTGTAGATCATGAATAGATTCAAAGATAAGCCCTTTTCCTTTGCGGCTTTAGGCATGAAACCACATACATACAAGGACATATCGTAAAAGACCCAATAACTACTCTCATATATGTTGCACTATAATCCTGAAAAAAGAATGACCCTTGAACAGGTATTTTCAGAGCAGGAACTCAGCTTCTAGGTCGCCAAACATTTCAACAAAAGCCGACCATCTCCAGTACCCAGAATCAACTTTGGGAAAAGTAGCGTCAGAATCCATCTTAATGTTAACAAAAATAACGCCTAAGCTTTAAATTTAGTCAGCCAGAGATTATAATAAAACTAAGACAAACGTGAAAAAACTCTAAGAGCCTCCAAGATTGGCAATGTGATCGGATAGTCATAATTCGAGATGGAATTGGGTGAAATCTCTACTCGCATCCCTCAAAAAAATGCAATTGTCGGTCTACATCACTCCTAACCCGAAGTAGAGGAGAATCACTCTCCCAGCAAACAGGGAGCCACCAGAAGCAGATTGTAATAACTAGTCTAATGCAACACTTCCGATATCAGGAAATCTCTCTAACTATATAAAAGTTACTTTGATCAATCTTAACTACTAAATCAGGCAACTGAAGTCATGGCAGATATGCTATTTCCAGCTCTTCATCCTTCATAGATCAAATAGTTGAAAAAGTTAATCAAATTTTCGGTGACTTTGGTTTCTCTGATAAATCTCAACTCTTTAGCTGAGGGGTTCAATCAGAACAGAAATATTTTCAATATTCCAGGCAATGAGTACATCTTATTCAGCAAATCTGATGAATTTTATGCCTTTCAGAAGGTTATTAACTTCCGAAGAACCTAAAGAGTTAATGACCTCACTAATGCCAAGGAAGAATTGATGGCTTTGACTGATAGACCAATAACAAACAAAAATTCTTTCATTGCAGATATAATAAAAGCTAACTACAAGAATACCAACTTCCAGAAAATTAAGACAGCCTATCGATTCGTATCTATATTTTCATTTAGATTGTCAAGCATGCCTACGACCAGATTTCATAGTAGTACAACGAAAAGAAGAAAACTGGATAGGGAGCAGCTCTTGCCCGCATCGCCATGTATGTGACTTACTGTCTTACAATTGATAAGCTGTACATGAAAGAGGATTTATCTGACAACTTCAAATTTTTCTTCAAGTGGGCCAACAAACCTCCCAGCAGTTATGTCCCTCTTGACTAATTCAAGGAATACCTTAACAAAGCTCCCAAATAAATACTCATCGACAATAGCAGATACGTGCTGAAAAAGTACTACAATATCTGAAAAAAATCTGTTTTGATGTATTTTGCATAATTTATCATGAAATACGATGGTGAGCTATGATAATATTAATAAAATTAGATGAAGAGTACAAAAGATATTATCAAGAGAAGGGGTCAATGATGGGCTTTGGAGAGAACCCACTTAGGTTGTTTTATCGGTTGTGAACGCATCATATTGTTCATATTGTTCATGGTGTGCATGTTTTGCTCGATGAAGTCGTTGAGATCCATTGAATCGTTTTCTTCTTTATGTTTTTTCATCAAACCCTCATGTGATTTCACCCCTTTCTTTGCAGATTCTTAATATTTCCTCACTTGTTACTCTAATCTCTTAATCATTTTTTCTTGCTCTGATGTCTTCCTTTCGACTCGCATTTTCTATCCCGCTAATCTTTTTATCTGCTCACCCATAAACTTATTCTCTTTCTGCAAATTATCATTATTTTGCTTGGCGCTGACATTTCCCTCTTCTTCTCGATCCATTCTACTCTTCAATTGTCCATAGACCTCCTGCAAATTGAAGAACTACCGTTTAAGATGAGAAATGTAGTCAAAAAGACGTTAGACCATATTTTGCACTTTTCCTATTTGTTAGCTATGATCTGTGGAGATGTTTTTGAGCTATTTGAGCATTTACTGACGGACAGTTCGCAAGTGCTATTCACCTCCTTGTAAGGCAACAAGTTCGATGAAACTGTTAATAGAAGAGTCATCGAGTTTCGACTCTTATTGGCAGTTAATGGGCTCAATTGCATCAAGGGTAAAATCCATACCAGACACTTAACAAATATGATGTTTTGTGTTTCTGTGCATCTAAACATTTTCTGTCTCTAACTAATACACTTTTAGCTTCAATTAGGCTATCTCAGACTAGTATTGAACTTCCTTCTACTCGAATTCTCTTTTCATCTCTTCCATCTCCTCCTCGTGTAACTGCTGAACCTGACTGAATCATAAACTGTTTACATAACCTGCATGAAGGATTGATGAGCCTTTTATTTAAGTATAGCGATTTGCTGGTGGAGGTCTTAGGGATGAGTAGCTTGACTCGGTTTGGACACTACACTTGACCGAGATAGAATCTTATAGGACTTGCCTGAATCGGAGGCAAAGCTAGCACTGGAGTTGGAGTTGTTGCGGAAGGAAGGCGATAACGAACCTGACAGCATGACAGAATATATATTGAATTTTGTTAGTAAATGATAAGTCCATTTATAATGCTACATTTTGAGCTCTCAGCAACGTGTAGATCATTAAGTATCAACCGAAATAACATCCTCCTGACAGCATGTGATTGTGATTGACAGGCAGAAGTACTTGCGTAATGATATGCTTATGACTGAGTGATGTGTTTGTGAATGATTTTTATCAAAATATGTAGGCGCATATACATCATCTAAGTCTTCTGGCTTATCTTTCGCTTTCCATGAGTTCGAGGACGTCACCGAGTCTGACGGGTCCCTTGACGTTTCTGATGAGATGTCTCTTGTCGGCTTCCTTTCCGGAGATGAGGATGACTTTGACCTGAGTGATACCACCTCGAGATCCAGTTCTACCGAGGAGTTGAACGACTCTTGCCTTCACGGGTTCTGATTCCATGGTAATTATTAATCAATTATTTAATTCACTATTATCATTTTTAATCATAAAATCAATCTCCTAGCTATACTTAACTTCATATCGATCCA
>Ga0100381_1005325_pt1 | contig 10674 bp, 7 predicted proteins | sample CryGeymeta201505_FD_80416 | JGI IMG/M metagenome (GOLD analysis project Ga0100381, IMG submission 80416) | Groundwater microbial communities from Crystal Geyser aquifers in Utah, USA - Crystal Geyser metaG 2015-05 | ecosystem: Environmental > Aquatic > Deep subsurface > Groundwater | place: USA...
AAGGGTATCGACATGAGTGGCCCAAAAGACAGTGAGTTTTATGTGAGGCCATAAACCCAGCAGACCTTACAGGCAATCATGAAGAGAAAGCTCTCCATCGAGAAAGATATTGACCACTAAGTTATGAAAGTAGCCATGCATCTGAAGCTGGAGGTGTAAAAATGTCCTTCAAACACTCACAAATTTGTCCTCGAGACCAACAAAAAATTGGGGACCAGCAAAGTGAGAGAAACATAAGGATACAAACTGTTATCAGCCAAACAAACAAAAATAACTTTTATTACAAGCACCTTGGCAAAATGCTGTGAACAGCTACGGCTGGTCGACTAAGAGTATAAGATTGAACAGCAGGTGCTTTTAAAGAAAATGTTCGAGTTGGTAGCGGGATACTATCCAGTCATGGAATAGCTCAGCTTCATATTGAGCTAGCTCGATGTGCTCACCACAATAGCCACTATCGTCATCACTTCCAACGGGTCATGGTGCCGTCCTCAAATAGGAACTAACATCATTGGAAGAGATATGAGACATCCAGTAGTCAAGAACTGTGTCCCTAACAACTGCTAAATGGCAAATTAAAAGACTATTATCCTTACAGGGCCCAATATGGGAGGAAAGTCAACTTATATCAGAACTGTTGGAGTTTGTACATACCTTGCTCACCTCGGATACTATGTTCCTGCTCTTGAGTTTGAAACTCCTATAGTCGATGCCATTATCACTCGAGTAGGAGCATCTGACTTGCAGGTCAAGGGAATCTCAACATTCATGAGTTAAATGGTCTAAAGCTCTTGTATGCTCGAAACAGCAACAAAAAATTCACTTGTCCTAATTGATGAGCTTGGTCGAGGCACAAGCACTTGCGAAGGGTTTGGTATAGCTTGGGGCATCTGCTAATATCTTCATACCACAATCAAGCCTTTTTGCTTATTTGCCACCCACTTCCACGAAATGACAAGAATGGCCGACAAGGTGGCAGGAGTGAAGAACATGTTCACCACTTGCAGGGTGGAAGAGGATAGGTTGATGCTGGAATACAAGGTGGAAGAAGGCAAGATGGAGAAGAGTTACGGGATTGAGGTGATGAAGATGCTAAACTTTCCTTCCCACGTGACAACTGATGCTGAGAACCACCTTAAATACTACGAATGCGACGAGGAGGCAGATGAGTTGGTAAACCAGCTATCTGAGGACACAAAGTAAGCTTTAGTCAATATATATTCCTAAATGTAGGAGAAACTAAGTCACCATCAACTGGAGCAGCACTAAGCAATAAAGGCCGAATACAAAATCAAAATGCAATAGATAATGGGGGCCAATTGATCAAGTTATCATCATTTAAAAATTAATTTTATTAACTGCATTACATTAATAACTCTTTGCATGTCAGAACATTATCTTCTCGTCAACATCAATTTTCTGTCAAATATGCCCAAAAATAATGTAGGATTGATAATACTCAGAAAATAGGCATTAAATTCTACAATAAGGCCAGGGATAAAGTATTGGTGATTGAAAATAAGTTCAGAAAGGAGCTATAGTATGTCTATGAACTATGGCCCTGTGACCTTCACTATCAGGAATAAATTTAAATCGATATTGTATAAATTGATACATCGGAAGGAACCATCAAATAGTTAGGAAAATCATCTCCTCTGGTGCCATATCGCAGGGAAGGAGTAAAATACAAATTTACAGACCATCGATCGATGGAGTTAAGATTGGTCTTCAGAGTGGGAAGTAGAACAAACGTCAACATGAGCATTTAAAACTTTAGATTAAAAAAGATCAATGAATAGATGGCTCAACACATAAAAGCCTGCAAATCATAAATATCCAACTACCAGGAGTTCATCAACCTCACCAATGACATCATCAAGGATATCAACAAAAATTAACCTGATGAGTCAGTGCAAAGAATAAATAAATGGGTTTGCTCAACTCCTTAAGGAAAAGTTGAGGAATCAACAAAAGAGCCTGAAGATATAATGAGGAGGTAGTTCAATGAGTCGGAAATTAACATCAAATCAATTCAATATCGAAGTGGAAACAGCTCATAAATATTCTTTGCAGCTCAGAAACAAAAGTAATATTTCAGAAATGTCAGTGTGGGACAGCAAACTGAGCTACCTCGAAATGAAAGGTAAAGGAAAAGCCATAAAAAAAGTGTGACTCTAAGCAAGAACAGCTATCTCGAAAGAGTCAATATAAAGAAGTATATTCGAATCAAGCCCATTCAAGAGGAAAACTAATCTTACTCACAAGATGATGTATTTTAAAAGACAAGCATAGCTCGGCAGAAAGTAGAAGCAATTCCAACACATTCTTCTCACACCGAAGATCTAGCAGAGTACATCAAGAGGAGAAGAGAGCAATACAGAAAAGGTACTTAGATGGACTAGCTGCCTAATAAAGACTAAAGATTGTTAAAGGAAAGATAGCAAATGTCTGCACAACAATAAAATAAAAATAAATTGAAGAGTGAAAAAGTGTATGAAATCAACGAAACATTCAAGAAAGATAAAATATAAACTGTTAACTCTCCTGCTTCAGATCAGCATAGTCAGTCCAACTACCTCTCCTAACTTTCTTAAATCAACCTTAGATCAGAAAGTTTTGATGTTCTGAAGAGGAGAAAGAAGGCCAGTCAAAAGATTAGCAATGATCAATCCATTGTAGGCAGCAATCAACACATTTAGTTTGTCTATAAGAAGTCAGAGACACCATCAACAAAATCAAGTCGAATTAACACTCAATTTCCCTTCCTTCTGACAATAAATAAAATCAAAATAAAGGTTATGACTGTAGCTTCAAACCAAACCCCTCGAAGATGTGTGGTGACTTTTGGCAAAACCCAGTATCAAACTGACCTGAAAGATAGCAACTCCAATCAAGTCTAATGGCAGAACAAGATCAAAATAAAAAAGGTTTGCTATCAAGATAGTATAAAACTTGAACTTATAGCTCCTAACAAAGGTTAGGCTGTTGAAGGATAAACTCTGATAAGAGTAAAAGATTTAGTCAAATATAGAAGACCAGTTTTTAGGACTCATCTTTATGCTAATTCGTTGGCTGTTGGGTCTATTTAACTTCGCTTTTAGCTTTGTTAAGACCTTTCTCGATAAAATAACATGAGTTTACCTGAGCTTACAATCAATAAAGATTAATATAGTTATACTTCGAACAAATATGACCCTCCGATCCCAACTATGCTCAAAGAACCTCCTTCTCCCTTGTAGAACATACGATAGAGAGTAAATACCTCGCTTAAGTTTTTTCAAGCACCCTCCACCAACCAGAGGAAAGAAAGGTGCAAAACACATACCCTTGAGCTCAAGAGATGCATTTTTCCCAAATTGAATTGATTTCGATAATATATTTCCATTCGAAAAAAACAAGAAAAATGATGAATAGTTATGCCCGCTAGACTCAACGTTTTATTACTGAGCTTATTCACCTATATCGACTCATCGGTCAAGAGCTCAAAAAGATTCCATTCTTCAGGCATCAAAGTTCGGAATGGATCCATAATATCAGCGAGACAATAATTGGCTGTAACTGCATAGATCGATCAGTCAGGCGATAAAATGAGCTGAGACTATTTAAAGAAACTCTTTCGTCAATTCAGGATTACACAGCCAAGAAAATATCAGTAAAGAAGTCAGAACTAACAATCAAATTCAGTGTTGTTTGTGAAGTGCTCATTACCAGGATGAGAGAAGTGTTGAAAATATCTGAGGTACTGAAGGATAGCATTGTGAGGCAGATAGAGAAGACGAAACATCACTTTTTGAAATGGTCAGAGGGTCAGAAATAAAAATCCTATATACCAAACAAACCAAAATCTATCAAAGAAACTGACCAGTATGTCCTGAAATTCAGCTATACTGAGGCAACTAGATCCACAGTTGGAAACATTTCAAATATCGTATCACCCAGCGTGACACCCAGCACCCTCGATGAAACCAACCCCCTTGAAATGATTAACTCAAAAAAAAAGCAAGTCCTTTCTCTGAAACAGTCAAAAGTAATCTATTCGAAAGCAACTTTACCCCTGAGTTAACAAAAGAAGAAAAGGAAGATAGTTACCTTTCAGCCTTAAAAGGCCAAATCAACAAGTGTGATTCGATCAAAGACATATGAAAGGACTATGGTCCCTCCTTCCCTTTTGCAACAATCCTCGAAAGATGCCAGTGAGTCCAGCTAGAATACTGACAACTAAGTAGTAGAAGTAATTTAGCCGAAGCCAAGAAGGAGAAAGAACAATAGAAAGAATCTAACCGTTCAGAACCAGATCGGCAAGGCTTCTAGCAACCTTGATGATGAACCATAATAGATAAGGGACCAATATTACTTCAGCCAGAGTAAGATAATGAGCAAAAGGACAATAACCGATAGTGCAAGCATCCTTGCCAATAAAATAAAGAAAAGAAGCGAAATTTTAGAGTACAACCTGAAACGATAGTAATAATAGTAGCTTGCAGATGAGGGTACTTACAAAGACTTCGTGGTGGAATCAAATACTTATCGATCAAATCGATCCAGAATAAATTTGACAAGAAAGATCATCCCTTCTGAACCAGAAATATGTCATTCAATCAATAGCTAAAGAAGCACCGAAAATGGAATGGAGTTAGACCTGCTTGATATTGCTCTCAAGACAAAAATCAAACGAATGCCGAGAAAGGCTAAAATCTAGCGAATTAGCATCAACAATCCTAGTCTTCAGAGAATCGATAGCATTCGCAAGCAAATAGATAAAAGAGCCCTTCCTTCACCCTGCATCGGCAACCTGGGCTGCGGAGACATCATAATAGACGGAGACAACTAGGAAAAGGTCGAAGAAGATAAAAGCTGCCCTAACTTCAATAACTTCTATAATGAGCTCAATGACTTCAGAAACAATTTGACAGAATAAACTGATCCTTACCTCAAAAATTTTTCAGTTTTCTTTCGCCAACAGAAGAAGCTATCAGACGAACAAAGCAAAGAAATCCAGAGGATCCTAGGCTAGCGCAAAAGATAATACGACAAGTAGTAGTTTAATATTCGATGCTAAATTACCCACAAACCTCCTCTGGTGATCGAGGATTTCAGAGAATAAGCCTATCTGATGTCCCTGGTCAGCAGTCTGACCGAGTGCGGAGGTTTGTACCAGGGTGGGCCTTGTGATGCTGATATGTGAGTATAATATTTTAAATGTTTGAAAAATTCACAGGTAAGAAAAAGAAGGAAGGCGATATATATTCAATCCCTGAGAAGAAGTTCACCACCGATATCAAGGCTATATCCAAAATGTCCACAAAATCTCTTATTGAGCTATACCAAGATCAATAAAAATACAGTAGCATCCTCTGTGAAAAGGTACCTGTTTCCTTATTCAGCTCTAGCTGGCCAAGAAAGAGGCAGAAAGATTGTTGGAGAAAACTGAGTAGCTTTATGAGAAAAACGAGGTCGTCAACGCTCAGATTTTAAGGATGAACAATGAGCATGAGGAGTTATCCATCAAATTTGACAATCTTCAGGGCAGTTTGTAAATTTTCAGCTCTGACAATGAGTAGCTATTCAGGAAGGAGATAGCATTCTGCAAATAACAAGAAATAGCAACTGACAAACTAAAAAATATAGGATCTATTCTCAATCTCTACCACGAGAAGGTCACCCTCATGAAGAAGATCGAACAGCAAAACAAAAGTATCAAGCAGAGATACTCCGAGCTATAGACAGAACTTGACGAGAGTTATAATAAAATAAAAGACCTCGAGAAAGAGAAAAGTTATAACAACCTCATCCCTTCCCTTATGCAGGAAATTCAAGAACTGAAGAGCAAAAAGGAAGAAAGCACCGTTCAAGAACAACAAGCTGAACAGTTGTAACAAAAAATACTGCAAAGGTTCAAAACCGAGTTCGAAACTTCATCAACTGCCAAGTCAGAGTAGGATGAGGAGCTGCATAGCAAACAAGCTGAAATCAATAAACTGAAGAATGAGCTCAAGAAGGTTATGGATAAAAACGAACAAATCATCGCTGACAACCAGTAATTCACAGAATCCATTGAAGAGTATGCTAATACTGTGAGTAAGTTAGAAGCACAGATAGCTCAACTCAATAGTGAAAATGACAAAATTAAGCAAAAGCTGAGTAATCTAGAGTAGCAAAACACAAAAAATAATGACTTAAGCGATCAACTTGAGAAAAACGGCAAAATTCTAAATAAGATATAAGCTGAGTACGAGAAGCTCAAGAAATAGTATAAGGACTTATCATAGACCCTTAAGGAAAGATAAAATGCTTTAAGGATGAGGGTTGAGTAGTTTTCTGACTTGAACCAGACGCATTAGTTGACCATTTAGGACCTAAAGTCAAAAACAGAAGAATTGGAGCGATAAAAATAAACCAACGCTACTCTTTCTAGCATGCTCAACAGCAATAATAATAGTTAACTTTAGAATATGATGGAACTCAAGAATAAACTGGAAAAGTAGTGTCAGGAGCTCAAAAAATCTCTTGACTCAGAGAAAAAATCAGCCATTGAAAACCAATCTAAATGCCGAAAAATAAGCTAAGATTATGAAAATTTGACCTTGACAGTAAAGCGAATGGGCGAGTAGAAGGCTATAATTCAAGAAAATGTCAATAATTGTTTAAAAATGGCTGAGGAGGAAGCTGAAAGTCTAAAGAAGGAGATTGGCACATTGAATAAAAAAATATAATATATGAAGAAGTAAATTTAAGGCCTGAACAAAAAGAATGAGAAACAAGAGGATGACCTGAAAAATTATCAGTTCTAAACGGAGAAGTTAGTGAAGACCATCCAAGGAAAAGACCATGAACTTCGCAAGAGTTATGCAGCCAATGAGCAGCTTGAAAAATAGAAAGGAATGCTCCAGCAGTCGATCAACGAAAAGGAATAGGATATGAAGATCAAGGCCAGGAAGTACGAATCTGAACTCAACCAAGAAAGAATAAAACTTGAGTCAGTCAACCGGAAGCTCAACATCTTCGAAAGCCAAAGTGAAGAGAACAAGGCCTCATTGGAAGGCTATTATGAACAGTTGCTTGCCAAGGACAAAAAAATCAGCCAGATGTAAATCAAGCTGAAAGACTACAAGTACAGAATTCAAGTCCTGAGGAAATAAAAAATAGATCTTGAGCATACATACGAAAACAAATTAAGCAGCATTCAGCCCGAAGAGCAGCCACAAAATTTTGTTAGCATTCGATAAAATACCCTTGAATCGAAAGAAAGTGAAGATGCCAAAGAGTCTATTGTGGTCGATGAAGAGAAGGACATCCTCAGGAATGAGTTATGTTCATTGAAGGAACAGAATAAGGTGATTTTATCCGAGAACTAAAGTCTGAGGAAGGAGATTGATATCCTCAAAGGCTCTCTCAGCGAAAAAGAAAAAAACATCAAGGTTCTTCAGGATAAAAGGGACAATATAATGAAGTAGATCGACCGCATCAGAAAATAGAAAAACCCTCAAGGTCTCCTAACAGGCAGTCTACAGCTTCCTAATAAGCCTCCTACTTCTCCTCGAAACGAGGACCGGTAGAAGAAGATAGCCAGCAAAGCCCTGAAAGGTTTTTAGATAATAATAAAGTCATCTCACCAGCTTTACAAGAGTTTTGTGAGCATATTTGCCCAACAAATGTAGCAATAGCAGATAAAGGCAATGGAGAGAGAGATCAACGCGATGATCAAGAGAGGCAATGATATGCGAGACGTTTTTGAAGGCTATCTCGAGTGATCACTGTCCCATAGCATAATATTCATCATCGTATAACTTATAAATAAAATCATGGGAAACTCTCACAATGATTCTGACTATTTCAACTAAAGGGACTGGCTGGAAGTCCCCCAACCGAACACCCGCATCACCCTCTGGTAAAATAAAAATAACAGAAACTTCCACATTGAAGAGCACAAGATCTACACTCTCGATAGCCAATAAATGAGTAGCGAGCTTGATCTTTACTACCGAAGAAAAAATCATTCTAGATGGGTCTCAGCTTTGTACTTCAAGGAAAAAGGTAGCTAATAGTTCTGCGTCTCCAGATCAACTGCTCATATCTATATCGAAAAAATACCTATCAGACTAAGTGACCTCAGAAACCTCACTCAAGCAGACGCCATACACATCTATGATCAGTGTCTGCAGGGCTTTGCTGAATTAGCTCCCCTCTTCGGCTGCTTTAGAGTCCATCCCGAGTTTATCGGTGTAAACGAGAAGGGAATCATTAAGGTATGGGCTGGCTAGAACTGGTCTCAGCTGAGTATTATCGGCAACAAGGTCTCATAGCAAGATATGGTGAGGACTATCGTTGACTGCATCGAGAACAACACTATCCGATACGAAAATTCTCAAAATCATTCCTCGATAAAAATTTTCCTTTATCGGAACAGTGACAGTCTGACCTTCTATCAAGCCAGTCGCGAGCTGAGATAGTATGCAAATCTGTACAATCAAGGAGTCATCCCAGATAGATTAGATGGAGCCAACCTCAACAGACAATTTGATCAGTTTCTCGACCCTCTGCTCAGATCCTCTCACGATCGAGAGCCTTATTTATCACAGACACAAAAAAGTAACTACATTCCACAATATGAACCTCCGAAGCAAGAGCCAGTATCTACTTTCAGAAAAGTAGAGAGCCCTTAGGGACCATCTGACAAGGTATACGAAAGCAGTCAACATGTGGCAATCAACAACAGCAACAGAAGCCAAGGATAGCAGAAATTCACAGGATTGGGGATCCATAAATAAGTCATTCATGAATATCGACAGCCAGACAGCTACAGACAGCCCAGCGACAACAGAATAAGCCAGAACTATGAAGGGTACCCACAGTACAAGATTTCAACTCCTCCCATGACCTTTGAAAACAGAAGGTAATACAGAGAGCCAACACGATCTCGGTTTGGAAGTCCTTCAGGATAAATTAAGTTCCAGGTTCCGAGTCAATATAACAGCAGCAACAGAATATCTTAAGATTCGAGCAAACCTTCTGCTTATTCTACTTCCAACCAGCACATTCGACCTATCTCGAGCCAGGACAATTCCGTAGGCAACAGAAATCCTGTTCCAGCCATCAATTTCCAACCTCCAAATACCCCAAGACAAAATTCATCCGCATCCTTTAACATACCTCCCCAAAAATACTCACCTCCTCCTCAGGCTCCTAAACCACAAAATGTGATGAGCCTTCCTCCAAGGTCAAACTATTCCCAACCTGAGCAGCTCAGAACAGCTAAGCCTGAGATCAGAGGTGGTTTTATGCCTGAAAGCATAATAATGCAACTGTACAAATCCTAAGACAAATTTCCAGGATCGGCCAGCAACAAGGATGAGTTTCCAATGAAGTAGTTCGGGGCCATAAGGAAGACAGAAAGCATAAGAGAATAATCTCAATAACATATTGCAACCTCTGCAACGATAATCAGTTCGGAGCCCAATCCTCTTTTAGGCATTCCCTATCAAGGCAACACTCCCACCACCTCACACCTTCAATCCATCCAATAACTGAACTCATAGTACTACCCCTACCAATCCTCCAACCACACCAGACAAAATTCCTAACTCACCAACCATCTCTAAAACAGAGTCACCACCAATTCCAACCTGACAAACAGCACCAAAGGCATACAGATCAAAGGGTTGGATCCCAACGATGGCAAGTCTTCACAAGAAATGATGTAGTTGCTAAGGTCCTTTACCCGAAAGGAAACAGTTTGATGTGTATAGGATTTCATAATGATCATCGATTATAAAATTGTCACTTCGCCTTCTCCTCTAATGCCTTAACTTCTGATTTGAGGACTGTCAGGTCGTCTCCTAACTTGGTGGTCTGCTTTTCGTTGGAGTCAAGCCTACCCTCTATCGCTTGCAAATCATCCTGCACCCTCTTGATTTTGTCGTTAGAATTAGAGCTGTTGGCTTCATTTATCTCGGTCTGAAGCTTGTTGATCTTAACTGATATCTCGTTCATTTGTTCCTCAAGCTCCTTCTCCTTCTCGACACTCCTTGCTATTTTCAGGTCCAACTTGTTCTCTGATTCAACGAGTGTGCCTGCTTGCCGACCTTCCGCATCTTTGATATCCTTTCTGATCTATTGGAACTACTGCTAGTTTTAGGCCTTGATCTCTTCAGTTATTTTTTTGACTGAATAACAACACTGGTACTTTCAAATACGATACCTTGCAGACGCTTCATTTATTCCTCATTTTGACTGGCATCAGCCCCTCCGAGGCCTGCTATTTTTTTGTTGAGCAAGTCCTTGTTATCCTATATTCCTGCCTTTAGCAACTCGAAATATTGATTGGTATATTATTCGAGTTTGCTGACCCGAACTGTCAGGTCATTGTTCTTCTTGAATACAACAGTCTCCACAAATTATTTTTATTCCTTCAACCTAATCTCCAGATCATTGTAAAATTCATCAATCTCGCCATTGACCTCGTTCTTGAGTTTGTCAAAATCTTCCTCGATGGCTGTGAGCCTTCCTTATACATTTTTCCTATTCTGTTATGTATTTTGAAGATGATTTTTGAGCTGCTCGGCCAATTTGGTGAAGACACTCTTCATCTTACTATACTTTTAAGTGACAACCTCCACAACTTTTTTGACTTATGCATCTACATAGTGGCTCAACTGACCCGCTCTGTCTGCTGAC
>Ga0100381_1005332_pt1 | contig 10670 bp, 9 predicted proteins | sample CryGeymeta201505_FD_80416 | JGI IMG/M metagenome (GOLD analysis project Ga0100381, IMG submission 80416) | Groundwater microbial communities from Crystal Geyser aquifers in Utah, USA - Crystal Geyser metaG 2015-05 | ecosystem: Environmental > Aquatic > Deep subsurface > Groundwater | place: USA...
AATTTTGAGCGGAGAAAGCAGGTGATTCTAATGCAATATTTTCGGCTCCACCCGCTCCAGAGTACTCATCGCTGTCGAAAATGGCAAATCGTCCAGATATAGGCGCCGAAAAATTACGTGATCCTGGGTTCCCGAAATTCCATTGATCAAAAGAGGAGTCTCCACTTAGCACATTATTGACCCAGCCTTGATGAGGCAGCGCAGGACTGGTGGTTGGGAAGGTATTGAAATCTTCTTGAATCAATTTGATTTGGGCCAAGCTCATTCCATACCACATCCACGCTATTCCAACTAGAATGAATCGTATGAATGTTCGGGAAAAATTGAGTCTCATCTTGGCCTGCCTCTCTTGCTTCTCTTTACCAAAAATAAACAATGACGGGCACTTCACATGAATGTAAGCCCTTTTATTCGTTAAAGTCAGGTGAAAGGACCTAATATGATGCAGGAGCACTGTTATTCACCAAAAACATAAGAGATGATATTTGCGCCCATCTCCAACGCTTTGCGGCGTATCTCCGGACTATCCGGATAGGTCCCAGCATCTTCCCAGCCATTGCCAAGGTCACACTCATAGGTATAAAAGCAGACCAATCGACCTTCATATACTAAGCCAAAGCCTTGAGGCGGTTTCGCATCATGTTCATGGATTTTGGGCAAACCTCGTGGAAAATCATATTTCTGATGATAGATAGCATGAGTAAAGGGCAATTCAATAAAGTCAAGTTCGGGGAATACCTTTTTCATCTGAGGACGTACGAATGGATCTAATCCATAGTTATCGTCAATATGCAAAAACCCACCAGCCATGAGATAATTTCGGAGATTTTCAGCGCCTTCATCACTTAAACTAAATGTGCCGTGCCCGGTCATATGAAGGAAAGGGTAGTTGAAAATATCTGGACTTGAAGGTTCAACAACGGCTTCTTCTGATTTGAGCTGTGTTCCCAAGTGCTCATTGCAAAATGCCACCAGGTTAGGCAAGGCACTTTGATTGGCATACCAATCGCCACCTCCACCATATTTTAAGCGAGCGATTTGCACGCCATATTGGGGAGCAAAACTGCAAAGAACAAGCAGTGACAGTGCGAACAAAATGCGATTTCTAGTATGCATCATAGCGAAACAAAAGTAAGTGTTTGACTTATCGAATCCACTGCAAAGCTCATGCCTGCCAAATAAAATTTATTTCCGCGACAGCCAAAAGCGCTGCGGTTTCAGTACGTAATCTTTTTTCTCCCAATGAAATGCCCCGCCAGCCAGCCGCTCTCGCCTCGGCATATTCGCCTGGAGAAAAATCCCCTTCTGGACCAATCATTACCCATACTTCATTCTGAATTGGAGTGGTCGTCTTTAGTAAAATTTCCGCTCCATCACATACCGCAATAAAACGATTCCCCTCTCGGGTTTCATCCAGAAAATTTTTGAAAGGCTTCATGGCATTTATCTCAGGGAAATGCCATGTAAATGACTGCTTGCATGCGGCCAATGCGATTTTTTCGAGACGGTCCATCTTGATATTTTTCCGCTCTGAACGCTCACATTGAATAAAGTGGATAGAAGCTAATCCGATTTCAATGCTCTTTTCCAATATCCATTCAATACGGTCGATATTTTTGGTAGGTGCCACCACCAAATGAAGCGCTTTGTCGGATTTGGGATAATCGGTTTGGCCTCTGATTTCTAACAGTGCTCGCTTCTTATTGGCCTCAATAATTTCCGCCTCGTAACACGTCCCCTTTCCATCAATCACCTGAAGCACATCGCCAAGCTGTTTGCGCAAAACAGAAATAGCATGACGGCTTTCGGTCTCATCGAGGAGAATTTTACCTTCGTTTATTTGCTGGCTATGGAATAACTGCACCGCACAAATATAGCGGCTTTGCTTCAATCAAAAAGCTGAGATAGATTTCCGTTATTCGTAGCATGAATGAGCAAATCAAAAAGCTAGTTCTGGCCATGCAAGGAACAGCAAACCCTGAAAGAGCTGTTTCGATGAAAGCCTATATGAAAGGTCAATTTTCTTACCTCGGACAAAGCAGTCCGGTTAGAAAAGAACTTCAAAAAGATTTTTTTTCAAGCTGGAAGAAAGACCGATCCATAGTACCAATGGATTTGGCAAAGGCGATTTGGAATAATCCTGAGCGAGAATACTGCTATGTTGCAATGGATTGGATGAAATCTACATCCATATGGAAAGAGTCCGGAAGCATTGAGCAAATAGAAGCTTGGATTTTGGATGATTCTTGGTGGGATACTGTCGATTTTTTGGCGAGTACCTGCGTTGGCGCATACTTCTTAAAATTCCCTGCTGAGCGCGATCAATGGATAGAGAAATGGAATAACAGTTCTAATTTCTGGCTGAATAGAACGGCCCTCATCTTTCAATTGAAATACAAGGAAAAGGTCGATACGGATCTGCTTTTTGCCCTTATCGACACCCATAAAACCCAAAAAGAATTCTTCATACGCAAGGCCATCGGATGGGCCTTGAGAGAACTCAGCAAAACCCAACCTGAATTGGTTCGTGAATACCTGCAACGCACTGAACTCTCTGGACTAAGCGTACGAGAAGCAAGCAAATACCTACCGAAGGAATACTAGCTTCTAGGTTACGGGTTAGAGCAAATAGTTCTTCCACTAACCTGTAACCCCTTACCCAGCACCTTTTCTAACACTACCAGATAACTACTCTCGTTTCAGGCTTCTTATCAACCATTGGATTTCCCTCCTTGCAATCAAAGGCATTCCAGAATTCCTCGAGGTTGCTTAATGGACCAATAACACGGTATCTTCCCGGAGAATGAGGATCAGTAAGTATACGATTGCGCAGTTCTTGCTCCTTCATGTTTTGCGCCCAAACTAGCGACCAGCCCAGGAAGAAGCGTTGCTGCCAAGTAAATCCATCTTTGCCTTTACCTTTAGGTGAATTGGCGCCATAATGTTTTTCTAACGCATAAAAGGCCAGAGTTAATCCAGCTAAGTCGGCAATATTTTCTCCTTGGGTCATGCTGCCATTGATATGAACACCTGGCAGGACTTCATAGCCATTGAACTGTTCAACAATTTTATTTGTGCGTTCAGTGAAGCGGACTTGATCCCCTTCTGTCCACCAATTATTTAGGTTACCAAGGGCATCGAATTTGGACCCTTTATCATCAAATCCGTGGGAAAACTCGTGACCAATCACGGCTCCTATTCCTCCATAGTTTAGCGCATCTTCAGCCTCAGGATCAAAGAAAGGAGGCTGTAAGATTCCAGCAGGAAAAACAATCTCATTTTTGCTGGAAGAATAATAGGCATTCACTGTTTGCGGAGTCATGCCCCATTCCTTGCGGTCAACTGGCTTGCCTAATTTATCCATCATCAACTTATACCTAAACCTACCGAGTGCCTGCTCATTCGCAAATAGTGCATTGGGTTTTATTTCAACGGATGAGTAGTCTTTCCACTCGTCAGGATAACCTATTTTATACTTAAAGGCATTAAGTTTTTCTAGGGCCTTCTCTTTGGTGGTATCGCTCATCCAGTCGAGCTTAGCAATGCGCTCGCGGAAAACTTCACGAATCTCTTCCACCATGAGGCTAACTTGTTTTTTGGATGCCTCGCTAAAATGTTTTTTCACAAACAACGCCCCAACTAGTTCTCCTAAATTTCCATTTACCTTTTTCATGGCACGTTCATCAAAAGGTTTCATTTCCTTCACATCTCTCAAAACACCGGAGTAGAATGCAAACTGATCTGCTTCTAAGTCAAGGCTTAATACTCCTGCATGTTCGCTGGTTAGTTCCCAACGGAAATAACTCTTCCACACTTCAAGCGGACGATCATTCCATAACTCAATTGCCTTGCTCAAGAATTCCGTTTGACCAACGATCACTTCGTCCCATTCGGGCATTTCACTTTTTTCGAAATAACGCTTCCAATCTAGGCCAGGAAACGCTTCTAAAAATTTCTTCTTCGTGAATTTATTGTAGGTTTTATCCGGGTCGCGTCGTTGAGTGCGGGTCATCGATATTGCCGCAATCTCCTTTTCAAGCATGAGGATGGACTTCGCCTCTTCCCTATTCGCATCCCGGTTCATTTTTGTATAACCGAGCATGGTCGTTAAATGCTCCAAATACGCAGCACGAATGGCTGTATTCGCTGAATCTTCTTTTAGATAATAATCGACATCCGGAAGATGCAGTCCGCTTTGCGACAGGTGAAGCACATTCTGATCGCTGTTTTTCGCATCCGTTGAGACATAGAAACCAAAAAACTTACCTATTCCATCTTGCTGCCAGATGGCCAATAAATCCATCAACTCCTGATGGGATTTACAGGCTTCCAAGGCATTCAGTTGAACTTGAATTGGTTTCATCCCATTTGCATTTCGTGACGCGCTGTCTAATGCCGATGAATAATAATCCCGCACTTGTTGTTCAGGGGTGCCCTTTGCAAATTTCTGTTTCGAATTCTGTAAATCAGTTAGAATGTGTGTGATCCTATCTTCATTCTGTTTGGCTAAAATATTAAATGCCCCCCAGCGACTTTCAGTTGAAGGGATTGGATTATTTTTTTGCCAACCGCCAATGGCGTAAGTATAGAAATCCTGGCAGGGGTCGGCTGAGGTATCCAAATTCTGTTTATCGTATCCTTTTTTTTCTACTGACATGGCAAAGGCAAATAGGAGTATTGTACTTCCGCAAATACTTGCAATAATTGAGCGAGTCTTTATTAATTTCATAACAACAAAATCCGCTGGAAAATTAATTAATTTATTTAACCTTCATCGAATATTCAGCGGCATTAAAAAACACGTAAGTCCTTGGCATGGAGTATGCCTTAGAATAAGAAATTATACTCCAATGAAACACAACTACTTAACCTTGTTTCTTTTGATTTTAATTTCTGGAATCAATGAAGCTCACGCTCAAGACTACCGTCTTGTTACTGCCACCAATTATAGGTCTGGCGTAATTGAAGACTCAGTTTATCTTCGATTTTCTTGGAATCGCTCGGTCGATGCTCGCTCGCTCGTTTATCTACAAACTCCTTATATTCAGACTGATTTATATTATGAAAAATATGATACATTTTATCATTTCATAAATGGCGATATGCTCAATCCAGCTGCCTACATCTTTAGCGAATATGATTTATATAGCCAACTGAGAAATAAGACCTACAATAACTATCTCAAAGAACGTGTTGAAGGATATAATACCGACACAGTCAGAAGAATTGGAAAACAAGTGCAAATGGGCACTCAGCAATGGGTCGATAAAATTAAAAACGAAACCATTTCTTATGCCGACCGAAAAATTGAAATCCGCTATGAAATGAACGGAGGAATATGGCATCCAACAACACGATGGGAACGAATCAATGTTGCGGATGGTGATTCCGTAATCATTAATTATATCAACCCACCGCAGACACCAGATTGGCAATATATAAGTACTGAAACGCATCATTTTGATGCCAACGGACAATTGATTTTTAGAGGTGTTTACCCTTCAGATTCACGTCATGACATCTATTCCTATACCTACCATCCAAATGGCGAATTGAAGGAATACCGTCTCGATGAATATCACCATGACACGATGAAAACCCGGCTTCGCCAAACCAGTAGTTTGAACGCGAATCAAGAGATAGATAGTATCCATATTTACTACTACAACGAAAACCAAATAAGCAGTCATTTCATTGCAATTGCCTCTTACGACGGCCAAAATCGTATTCGCCAGCTCATTGGAGAAATTGACCCAATGTATCCAAATACTTTGTACATGTTTGATAGTTTGAATCTAGAATATTTGAATACTACCAAATATATAACTGCGTTCAAACACTTTTTTTCGGGAACAACTTTTGCCGCCTACTATACCTATGAGCCTTTCAATAATAATGTTGGATTAGCCACTACTACTGCGCCAATAAGTCCAAGCGTATACCCTAACCCTAGTGCGCATCAACTAAATATCGATTGGCCTAAAAACGATGGGGTTATTTCATTTAGATTGTATGATGGACAGGGAAAAGAGCTCTTTTCGAAAAAATTAGATAAGAGTGACCATGTTATCTATATACCAGAATCCATCACTGCTGGGTTATACTACTATCGCCTACAAAGTGGAGCAGCACATCACTCTGGAAAGCTCCAACTCCTTCCCTAGTTAATTCACAATTTTATCCGCACAATAGCTGCTGGCAAATGCTTCCGGTTTGGCCTTGAAACAAAAGCCCATTCCGAGGATATAGCCAGTGGCTTCTTTGAGTGCCGAATTCGATTCGAATTGCGGATTGGTATTGATGTCGGCATGAACTTCTAAATCCACTTCATGGCGATCGAGCAAATCACATAATCGGTAAGCAATATCAACCGACATGGCCACTTCTGTTATCATCCGCTCTTTGAGGCTAATCATGTTTTTCCTCTTTTCTTGATTGATGAACATGAATCCGCCCTTTTTATGCCTGACGAAAACTATCACAGTAGCATATTCTGTAATATTTCCCTTGACTTGGGAGTCTGTGCCAATACAAACCTTCAGTTGATTGCCCTTCGCTCGTTCACGCAGAATAGCCCCTTCTACTTCGTCTAAGATATTTTCAGATAATTGAACGCCTTCGAAATTTCGCCACATAGTGAGTCGATTTCTCGGAAGATAGGAAATAAGATTGAGTAAAAGACTGAGGCTGAGCTTGAGAATGAGAAATTAACAAAACCTTAACCTCAAGCTTAAGCAAGCGTAAACACCGTAATCTCGGGTAAAATTCCAACCCTACCGGGATAACCAATAAACCCAAATCCCCGGTTTACATACAATTGCTGCTGATCATGTTGGTACATTCCTGCCCACTGTTTATAGATGTATTGAACGGGGCTCCATTTGATGAATTTATTCTCGATACCCAATTGTGCACCATGGGTATGACCGGAGAACATGGCTGCAATATCTGGATGTTGCTGACGAACTACGGCATCCCAATGCGATGGGTCATGCGACATTAATAATTTAAAGTCCACCTCTCCCATACCATCTTTGGCCTTATCGACATCGCCAAGTTTAGGGAAACGAAGACTATGACCCCAATTTTCTACACCAAGGAGTCCGAGTTTCTTTCCGCCAATCTCTATCACCTCATTTTCATTTCGCATAAGGTTCCATCCAATTTCTTTATGGGTATTGACTAATGCCTGAAAGTTGGCTTCCATATCGGCTTTATTTTCCCAACGGTGGTATAATCCATAATCGTGATTTCCTAAAACAGAATAGCTTCCTATATCGGCTTTGATTTCGCGGAACATGTCCACCATATCCTTGGCTTCCCAAGCGAAATTATTCACCAAATCACCAGTAAACATGAAGAGATCTGGTTTGGTATCTTTCACCATTTGAATGCCTTTGGCGACGGCATCTACATCGGCCAAACTTCCAGAATGAATATCCGATAACTGCACCAAACGTTTGCCCCGCCAAGCCTTTGGTAAACCAGGGATTTCCAATTTCACATGACGCACTTGGTAATCATAAGCACTTTTGTATACGCCTCGCATCATCAAATAAAAGGGGGCGGCAGCGGTAATAGCTCCGGCATTATAGATGAAGTCAGCCCGTGACATTCCGCCCTTCTTCTCCAGCACTTCTTCGTTGCGTTTCCTGTACTTTACTGTCATCCATCCAAAAAAACTGAGCATATCTTCGAAGAGCACAAAAACGCTAAAAATGATCTTCGAAACATAGAAGGCCATAACGAAGCCAGAAAAGAAAGTTCGAAAAGCATCATATCGCTCGGCAGTATTATTCGAAAAGAAATAGCCAAAACCAATAAGCACCAATGCTGATATTCCAAAGTGCGTGAAGCCTGCAAAACGCTTCCAAAACGTTGATTTATTGCGTACTAAGTAACGAATAGCCCGGTAGGTGAATAGGTCCGTAATGAGGATAAAACCAAAGACAAATACCAGGGTATTGAGGATGGGTGATTTCATTCTTGCGATGCTTCTTTTCTAGGGTGCAGAATCAGGACAAATTGATTAATTTTGCGGCCTAATATCAAACGATTGGAATCTAAAGGACATCCGGAATCCGCTTTTTCATTTTCCGACACCTCCATCGCTTTTCAAGACAAAAGCATTGACGAGCTGAAGAAGGCCAGGCTCATGTTTACTACTTTTAACTACAAATGGTTGCTAAAAGTAGGTCCCTCATTGGCACGTTTCGGACTGAATGCTGGATTGCCAATAAAAGGTCTTATTAAGGATACTCTTTTTGCTCAATTCTGCGGAGGAGAATCTATCGAAGATTGTGCCGAAACCGTTGAACGACTAAATAAGGTCGGTATAGGAACAATTCTGGATTATTCGGTTGAAGGACAGGAGAACGAAACCACTTTCGATGCCACTGCGGCAGAAATTATACATACCATAGAAAAGTCTGCAGAAGATACTGATAGAATGCCTTTTTCTGTATTCAAAGTAACGGGAATTGCACGCTTTCATATCTTAGAAAAGGCTATTCGAGGTGAAGACCGATTAGCAGGCGACGATTTGGCAGAATACCAACGTGTAAAAACTCGCTTCTTTAAAATCACGAGCAAAGCCGCTGAATTAGGTGTCCGAATTTTGGTGGATGCAGAAGAAACTTGGATCCAACCCAGCATTGACCACCTTACTGAGGAGGCTATGAAAGCCCATAATAAGAACCAAGTCATTGTTTTTAATACACTGCAGTTCTATCGTCACGACCGACTTCCCTACCTTGAAAATTGCATTCAAGACGCCTTAGAAAACGGCTATATGTTGGGCTATAAGCTCGTTCGCGGTGCTTATATGGAAAAGGAACGATTGCGTGCCTATAAGCGGGGATATCCATCGCCAATTCAGCGGAGTAAAGCTGAATCAGACCATGATTTCGATAAAGGATTGCACTTATGTTTAACGCATATAAACACCGTAAACATCTGTGCTGGAACGCATAACGAGCAATCTTGCCGTTACCTCACCGAATTAATGCAAGAAAAAGGTGTGGCACCAAACGATAAAAGAATTTACTTTGCACAATTACTCGGCATGAGTGACCACATCAGTTATAATCTTGCACATGCAGGATATAATGTGGCCAAATATGTACCTTACGGTCCCTTAAGAGAAGTTTTACCCTATCTTTCAAGAAGAGCCGAAGAGAACAGTTCCGTAAAAGGACAGGCAGGGCGCGAATTAAGCCTTATCGATGCCGAATTAAAACGCAGAAATCAAGCATAGTACATGATCGAATCAGAATTTTACAATACCCAAAGAGAGAAATTACGTATCTCTGAATATGGACGGAATGTCCAAGAAATGGTGGCCCACATCAAAGCGGTCGAAGACAAAACTAAACGCAGCTTGCTTGCTGCAGGGGTGGTAAACGTAATGGCCAACCTCAATCCACAGCTCAAGGATATGGCAGATTTCAAACAAAAACTTTGGGATCACCTTTATGCCATCGCAGATTACGACCTTGATGTAGACGGTCCATATCCCGTTCCGGAAAGAGAAGTAATGATGAAGAAGCCGTCGCCGGTTCCTTATCAAGACAATATGATTCGTTTCCGTTTTTATGGAAGAAATGTTCAGAACATGGTTATTGCCGCTTCTGAAATGGAAGAGGGCGAAGTCCGTACCGCATTCATTAACCTGATTGCTTCCTTTATGCTCAATTCTTGCAGAAACTGGAACAATGAAAACTTGAGTGAAGTAGCGATTTCAGAGCATATGCGCATCTTGTCATCCGGGAAGCTTGATTTAGGTTCGGAAGACATAACCATTTTGTATCATACGAAAGACAGTCCACGACCACAGCAAGGCGAGCGTAATTTTAGAGGCGGAAACAACCGCAACAACCGAAATAATCGCAACAATAACTCGGGAGGAAATAACCGTAATAACCGAAATAACAACCGGAATTCGAACCGAAGCCGCAAATAAGTTCGGCTATCAACACCTTCCTGTTTACAAAGTTTTCAGCTGCCCAGCTCGCTTTTGCGTTTATTTGAAAAAAAGCTAGACCATGGGATCGTTCAAAATTAAAGGCGGAATAAAACTTCAAGGCACCATTATTCCTCAAGGTGCAAAAAATGAGGCCTTGCAAATTCTATCTGCGGTGCTCCTCACACCCGATCCAATTATAATCCGCAATATCCCGCTTATTCGAGATGTGCTGAAGCTGATTGAACTACTGGGCGCCCTCGGTGTTGAGGTAGAAAAACTGAACGATCATAGTTACCAATTTCAGGCGAAAAATGTCAACCTTGAATACCTGAATTCGGAAGAATTTAAAACCAAAGGTGCGGGTCTCCGTGGATCTATCATGGTCTTGGGCCCATTGATTTCCCGCTTTGGAAAAGGATATATCCCGAAACCTGGTGGCGACAAAATTGGTCGTCGTCGTTTAGACACGCACTTTATTGGATTTCAAAAACTTGGAGCAGAATTCACCTATGATGCGGAAAACAGTTTCTATAAAGTAAATGCGAGCAATCTCAAAGGGGCCTATATTCTGCTGGATGAACCTTCCGTAACGGGTACCGCCAATATTATCATGGCTGCTGTCCTTGCCTCTGGTAAAACAACAATTTATAATGCGGCTTGCGAACCTTACCTCCAACAACTTTGTCGGATGCTTATTCGTATGGGG
>Ga0100381_1005346_pt1 | contig 10653 bp, 8 predicted proteins | sample CryGeymeta201505_FD_80416 | JGI IMG/M metagenome (GOLD analysis project Ga0100381, IMG submission 80416) | Groundwater microbial communities from Crystal Geyser aquifers in Utah, USA - Crystal Geyser metaG 2015-05 | ecosystem: Environmental > Aquatic > Deep subsurface > Groundwater | place: USA...
ATTCTGTAGTGGTATAGTTGCTTTTCTAATGAGCTCCTGGAGATGAGCCACTCCTTCGCCATGCAGGTTCAACTGCCCCGCAGATGCAAGCTGAGTGGCGCGCGAAGAAGACGCTTCGTCCGTTCTTTCATCTCGAACCCAGTTGAGGTGTTACGAAGAGCCTTTTGGAATGCAAAATTTGATCTATTGTCAATCCAACTCAAGCATGAAGAGCTTCTTTTGAAAAGTTAGTTATGCTTTCTTCCGACTTGCTACTGCTAATAGCTCCATTCGCGTCAAGCATGACGTTAAAAAACTGTAGATGCTAATTTCCTGCTTAGTTTGTAGAGTACCATAGTCTACTCGAGTACGAGTTTTCTTTTTGCGGAGTGTACTAGTAGTCTACCAGTCGAAGTAGCCAATCGAACGCGACTAAAACTCGTGAGTCAAACAGGGAATCTTCTCCCACTACTACTAGCTAGAGTCTACCACTGCTCGTAGCACTACCGTACTTAGCAGGTACGAGTAAAGCTTGAGCAGCTAGCTCTCGTTGCACAACACAAAGAAACTTCAGAAATTGTGAAAGATAACACAAGAACAATTGCAATGTCACCTTCTTCTGCATGTTTTAATGCCCCAAAGATTGTAGGAGATATCTTACTGTTGGCTGGTACAGCTGCTGCGTTCCTTGCTTTGTCCAAGACCAAGAATCGGTCCGGTGGTGATGTTGGTCTTTCAGGTCTTTCCCAGGATCTGCGCGATGGAACATCACTTGACGCCAAAGAACGAATCTGTACAGTCGACGAAAATAACAAGCCGCTTCCTGGTGGCCACTTTCGCCACGAAATGAGGTTGCATAAAATATGGCATCGAGCAACGTACGTTTTAGTTTCGCTCGAAGATCCTAAAGATCCTCTTCCTTCATCAGCATCGACAGGTTCCGGTGTATCCTTAGAAGGATTATCAAGGGACGATCCCTATGTTCTGGTCCAACGCCGGTCTGTGCGGAAAGATTACTGTCCCGGAAAGCTTGATCCTTTACCCGGCGGGGTTGTAGGGTATGGCGAAACCTACTATCACAACGCGACCCGGGAATTATCCGAAGAAATGGGGATCGATGTGACGAGTCCAGGATCTCCTCATACTTTAATCCGACTTTTTACATTTCCCTACCAAGATGACAACGTCAAAGTATGGGGAGATTTCTACGAAGCCTGCTACCGAGGAAAGTTAGAAGATTTGGTCTTGCAAGAGGCAGAAGTAGAATCCTTGGAACGTATGACAATGTCGGAGTTGAAGAGACGCATAACGTATCACCCCGAAGATTTTATGCCGGATGCCATCCATGCCTTGCACCTTTATTTTCAGAGAAAGGAAGATAAGAAGCTGAATCGAAAGTTACTCAAGGGATACAGCAGTGGTAATTTGGACGCGTATAGACTTCGACCTCGACCCAAAGTGGTATTTTTCGATTGTGATGACTGTCTTTATTTTGACGGATGGAAAGTAGCCAATATGTTAACCCGCAAGATTGAGGAATGGTGTGGCAAGAAAGGATTAAAGGAAGGAGAAGCTTATGAGCTGTATAAAAAGTACGGAACAGCCTTGCGAGGCCTCTTGGAAGAAGGCTATATTGAGCACACTGATGAAAACATTGACGGATTCTTGGAAGATGTACACGATATTGGTGTTGGCGATCACATCCAAGCGGACCCAAGGCTGCGAGAAATGATATTGAATATTGACCCAGCTATTCCAAAGTATATTTTTACAGCAAGTGTCCGCCACCACGCCGAGCGTTGTCTGAAAGCCTTGGGCATTGACGGATTGTTTGACGGAATTATTGACGTCAAGGACTGCGAACTGGAAACAAAGCACGATCGTCGTTCCTTTGAACTTGCCATGAAGATTGCGGGAGTAACTGACCCGGAAAGTTGCTTGTTCTTGGACGACAGCTTAAAGAACTTGCATACGGCGAGAGAGATGGGTTGGCGGAGTGTCTTGGTGGGCAGAGTCGGGCGCGACTGCGGATCACAAATCTCTTCAGATCATGCTGAACACGAAATTGACCGCATTCACGATTTTCCATTGGTGTTTCCCGAGTTGTTTGCTCATAAAAGCGAGATTCAATGAGGTACAGAACGCTCTGTTGAGATTGTCTAGTCGGTACCAGCTAAAGATCTCGCCAGTAGTTGGATTTCGTTTTTGAGAACAACTATCGATTACACAAAAATGGCTGCAAAGGAATATTGTGACTGAAAGATCATCTCAACTCATTCATGGCAACATGCAGTGGCGAGAAGAGTCTTCGGTCCCAGCTATTTTTTTCAGGCTATTAGTTCAGGACACAACTACCAGGTACTAGTAGGCAGCAGAACATTTAAGATGCGTGGTGCATCTCTGCTGGAGCAGCTAATTAATATTCCAAATGTTGCACTGCGTACACAGCTAATTTTAGAGAGATACGCCAGAAATAGATTCACGAGTTGCTACAATAGTTCTGTTTGAATATTGTGACTAGAACTTGTTGAGGAATAAACTCAAGTGTAGTATCTTTGGAGCAGACATCAGTTTGCTGAAAAATAAAAATTATGATTTGCATACTACTAGTAGCTAGTCTAGCTATTAGTCTAGTAGTGTAACGGTACCAGGTAGTTGCTCGCTCACCCGTGAAGACTACTGTGAAAATACAGTACAAGGAGTTCTTCGGCTTTCCGCAGAAATCTCACAACATCATAAAACCACGAGTACAAAGTAAAAACTCTCAATCATCCCATCCATAAACATAACAAAACTTAATCAGCATTTCTTGACTACAGAGCATAGAAGCTAAGCGATATAAAATAGTCAGCCTAGTATGAGTAGCTCACAGCATGCCCCTGGGGCAAAGGAGCCGATCGAAGCCGTTCAAGAAGAGCAACCGGCAATGAGGTAAGAGTTTTTAATTGCACTCGCAGTTCACCTTTGGAGACCCTGGCGCTTTTGAAACCAGCCAAGATTGCAAGTCGGAGAATTCCTTGTATTTGAAGGTCCAAATTTAAGAGAAAATATCGCCGGCGCTAGTTCGAAGTTGGCCAGAGACGAGTACCATGGTGCTTGGTCCTTTGGTTGGCGACGAAGCTTCTTTTTGGGTGGTCTTCAGTGTTCGTCGTTGTTCTTACAATGTCGCACTTTCTGTTTCTCTGGAATTCCTTTGTAAATTGGCTTCGGATTGCTTTGTTATCTCTAACTTTATTTTCTTTTCCCTCTTTTTTTTCCAGATCCGTGGCTGTGGCTGATGTTCCCGCGTTTTCACCGTTTACCGCTCCCAAGCTTGAGAAAACACCACTGCATGGGCTGCTCAAGTCAATACCTTCACGAAAAACAGCATTTACAGTAACTCAGGAATGGGCAGGAACACCTCCTTCTACGTCCTGCACGTGGAATGTCAAGGGAAAGGACTTGGAGATGGTCCCCGTTGACTTTCCTTTGGAGCGTACTCACCGCGAGATTAGCTGCAGCGATGCCTCAGAGGTTGCCAAGCGCATCTCGGAGGCCCTGCGGCTTCTTTCCATTGACGCAAAGTATGACGACGAAAAAGCCAAGGCCAAGTGCAAGACCATGGAATGTGTCAAGTTTCGCATTCGCTTGTTTGCCGGGGGCGACAACGGTGAACCAGTGGTTGTAGAATGTCAACGACGCTCAGGATCGACTTCTTGCTTCATGCGTAACTGTCGTGCAGTCTTGGATGCCGCTGAAGGGATCGCCGAAGGAACTTCCAAAACTTTCCACACCAAGACTTTTGCTCCTCCTCCGTCGGGAAATCTTGGTTCCATGAAGTGCCTTCAAAAGGTTGCCACTTCAATATCTAACTCCGATGAAGATGCGCGCGTCGCGTTTCAGTCTGCAGCTGAACTGTGCAAGTCGGAGAAAAGAGACTCTGTGCTACTTGGGTTGCAGAGTCTCTGCTGTCTAACGGATCCACTGAAGTCGTCTCCTGCTACTGCAATCCAGGTTTCCAAGTGGATTTTCTTGGGAGATGGATCTCAGTATTCCATTCGAGATGATATCCTCAGCGCAATCGAATTTGTCAACGAAGAGAAAGACGAAGAAATTGATGAGAGTTACGAAACTCAAAAGCATTTTGCTCTGATTGCAGTAGCAAATGCACTCGTTATGTGTACCAAGGACAGTTCGTTTAGTGAGTCATTTGCGGATCACTCATTGTGGTTCGAGAACAACCTGATCCCTGTTTTGTTGAAAGCTATCGGGAGAGCTCCTATTTGTGCAAGCAATGCCTGCGCCGCAGCTCGTGGCATTTACAGCCTATTGTCGTCCTCTAAGGATGCTTGTCGCAATTTCAAGGAATCTGATGGCATGGCAACAATTCAAATGGCCCATGCATTCGGATTGGAGAAGCACGATCTGCTGGCAAGCGAGACTGGGCGCTGTCTAGCATTGTAGAGTTGCGTATTATTTCATGAAGAAAATATGAATAATTTTTTATCGCGTCTCGTTCATCACTACTGCAATTTCTTAGCATTGCATTGTTTGACTAGTAGTAGTAGTAGTAGAGTACTCTCTACCACTGGCTGCCCTAGCTAGTACTAGTAGCAGTAGAGGATAATAAGCTCATGACTAATGTGATGACTGCCAGTAGTGCTACTGTAGCTTGGCATTCGTGAATGATTTATTGACATCACGGCACAATAAACAACAACACTACCTGGTAACGTCCATTCGCAACAAGTCCTTGACGGCATCTGTCGTGCATTATCCATTAACAACGACCTCAAATAAGAAAGAAGCATGATCAACTGTCCAACTTATCTTTCAAACAGCCCCAGTTGCGGACGGAGGAGACGATGGGAGAATCAATCTTCCACTTTGTCCTCCGAATCTTCGCCGCTTCACGTGGACAGTGACGCAGCCTTTTCATCTCCGACGAATTATTCTACCTTCACCGACCGAAGTCACGAGCAACAACAGGAATCTCGGCCTAGTAGGTGGCTGTCGTTCTGGAATGCAAGGTCTAATTTTATGAACAGAAAAGGCCAGCAGCAAGGTCTCTCAAGTCTTTTACAGTTCCCAGAACCGCGTTCGCATTCACCGGTGACAACACAACCATCACCGTCATCCAGGGAGTCTGCTTCCTTTCCCTCGTCGTTAGAATATCGATGGCAGAGTCTTTTCGTACTTCTGTTTGTAGCTACCCTTGTTGCATTCTTTCATGACAGCTCTGGCAACTTCGTGTTGGGAGGACATGGACAGAATTATGCAACCCCAAAGGCCTTGTGGGATCACAATGTCTACATACCAGCATCGACATCATCTTCTGTCAAAGAAAAGGCAGCCTATTTGGTGGCACAGCTAGATGGACCTTTGCCAAAACTCAAAGAACTTACTGATATTGCTTCGAGGCCGAATCGAGCCTATTGTCGACAGCACGGAGCCGACTATGTCCGGTACTCCCGAGGAGAGAAATCGTCGCACGCCCGAAAGTCGTGCTTTGACAAGACCATTCTGTTGAATACTATTTTGGATCATCAGTTTCGGGACTCCGATTCGGCTCTTCCGTCACCCTTTTCCTTGCGACCACGAGTCGAATACGATGCTGTGGCTCTTTTACCTCCAGATTCTATCATTATCAATTTGGACACGAACATGTTCAAAGTGGCCTTGCCAAATGATAAATTGGTGGCCATTGCAGGCTGGAACCACCACTATGCAAAATCCTTTGAGCACGGATCGGGACAATTTGACAGTAAAACGGGCATAGTGTTTTTCAACTTGCGGCACCGACACTCCAATGCAGTTGCGAAGCTGTGGTGGGATGAAGTGCAGTCACCATCGGTCGATTGTGGAGCAGGCAACGACTTGACATTGCTCGTGGACGCGATCGCCTCCGTGTTGGAACACAATGAGGATTTAAATTTGTTAATTGCTCCTCTTGTCGAGAGCGACGATGGAGTTGTATCGGCCCCTGTTCAGTCCGACTATGTTGACACGGCACAGAAGAACGACATCCTGAAAGGGATTCCTCCGTCCACACCAGCGTCAAGGACTGAAATGCTGCTCTCGGATCTCCCTTCAGCGACAATGAGCCTTACGAGCACTGCTGATTCCGTTTGCTATCGCTGTTATCCCCGATGCGAAGTGTTTTAGAGGCGATGAAGGAATACAGAGCTTGAACTCTTTTTGTTGTTGAGCGAGGAAGATACAAAAGACGCGACTGCAAACTTTCCTGGCCCCTTCCGTTTTTAATAACAATAGAGCCAAAGTACAAAAAGAATTAAGTGTGTATTTTATGAAGTGAAATAAACTACTTGTAGATACTTTGATCTCTTGCGGTAATTGTAATTCAAAAAATGTATATTTAATTAAATGTAATTCCATTAAAACAGACGCCACCCTCGCCATATTTATTCGACCTTTCCCCAACTCTTGCAATTTATTCCGTGCCTTTAAGCAGCCGAAGCACGGTGGTTATGAGGTGACCTCTTCTGCTGACCGTGTTGCTGCTGGAAACGCATTTTGAGAACTTCTCTCATCTGCATGAGGCGAGCTTGGGACTGCTGCAGAGCTAAGGTTGTGGCAAGCAAGCTCTGGTCGGCAAGAGGTCTCCGGGGCAATCCTACTCCACCGAATCGATGCATCTGAGTGGCCTGTTCCTTGAGGGTTGCCTGTTGCAAAAGAAGCTGCGAAGCAGGGTCGGCCTGTCGCACAATGCCCAATTGAGTTTCCAATAGCTTCTGCTGCTCCCTCAATTGCATCAACATTCTTTCGTCAGCACCAGGAGGTAACAGATTCTGCTTCAGAGCAGCGACTGCCGCGGCGTACTGAGGGGAAAAGCCGAGACTGGGAGTAGGGATAGGTCTGCCGGCCGCAGCGGCAACAGGTCGAGACGCTACCAATGGAACTGAAGCAGTAGCAGTTATAGCCAATGAAGCAGGGCTGTCTCCGTGTGTTTGCATAGCAAGTTTTGTGCGAGCATTCTTGCAGAACATTTGAGCTGCCAGGTGTGGCTTGTCGCGAAGAAAGAATTCATGGTAGTAGGCTCCAAGTTCCGGACCACTGGAGATTCGGACATAATTCCTGCATGAAGGTTAAGATATCCGGGGAGAGAATAGATTGAGTATAAATAAATTCATAGTGTAAGGGCGGCAACTACAGATAAAAGACGGACTTTTCAGTCGATGAATCATGAGAAAAGCAATGTACCTACCAACGATTAAGCTTCCGAGTAAAGCTGCTGTATTTGGACTTGCGAGGAAAGAACTTGGGCATGACCTTCTCGGCAAAGAGCTTGCGATCTCGGATGATGAAAGCACGACCGTGGGGCAACCAGGCAATGCAGTCCGAGTTGCGCTCGTCTGCCAGGAGTTCCATCAATCTCTGAGGGAAAATTTTAGCTCGAAAGTCGTCTTCCTCCTCCTCGTCGTCGTCGTCCGCGCTCAGATTTGGATCACTTTGCATTTTCCGATCGTCCACTTGAACCGAAGAGGGGGCTGTATCGGCCTTGGTCTTGGTGTTGGGCATGGTGTGTTGGTTTGTCAGATTAGTTAAACACTTGTAACAAAAGTTTGTTTTGTTTCTTTGATTATAACATTATTATTGTTGTGGTAATAGTAGTAGCTACCTGGTAGTGGTACTCCGAGTTCTACTAGTAGTAGTACAGTAGTAGCCAACAGGTGTCGTAAGAGCCTGCGGAGGTTATGCAAGACACACTAGACAAGTGGCACCTTCAACATTTCAACTGGCCACTCGGCCGCGAATGACTGCACAGGGCTCAGGAAACTTAGAAATACGACATTGAGACTATTAAAACCGAAAAAGGGAAAAGGAAAAACTTTCTACGTCGGATATTGACAAGGTCTTTCCAGAAGTTCTTATTAAATCCTGCTTGGTTCGGCAATCTTCAAATAGAAGATACGGTAATCTTTTTTATGGATCGAACTAAGTTGTAATAATAATGTTATCTTAATGGCCGCATATCAAGCAAAACAGAAAGGCCTAATATCAAGTCAAGCCTGTCAGTCACTCATCTACCTGGACCGTACCAGGTACCAGGGTACTAGTTACGATACTAAACCAGTACCACGTACTACGGTACCAGGTACCTACTTAGTAGTGCATGTTGGTGCGCCTAGCAGGGTAGCTACTAGTACGTGGTACCAGGTACCATACTACCTGGTTCTAATATTAGCTACGGTACAAGGTACCAGGTACTCCAGTACCAGGTACAGTAGTCTGAGCGGACCAGAAGAATTCACTGGTACTGGTATGAATTTGACTTAACAGATGCTGACATCTTCGCATCCGGACACGGTAAAAGAGGACAAAGAAGATTAATGAAAACGTAGCTATTTTCAATTGCTAAAAACGACTACTGTACCTGGCACCTGGTACCAGGTACCAATACCCTGGTACCTGGTACAGTACAGAGGTGGCGGTAGCTCCCGTAGCTAGTAGTAGTAGTACTATACTAGTACTACTACTTAGTGGTACCCTGGTAAGCTTGACATACTGGTTAACAGATTAGCAGAGTATCCGTAGGTAGTACTGGTACCTGGTAGCTGGTAGTCTACTCTGCTGGCGACGGTAGCCCAGGTCGAAAGAGGCTTCCCCCGTAAAGTGTAGAGCACGACGACATGCTAGTATTGTATGCGGCTACTGGTACTAGTAGTACTAGTAGACTACCTGGTAGTACTCCGATTGATAGCAGTAGACCACCTTGTCACTGTCAGTGAACGATCATTATTATTTTTTCATCTCATTGACACCTGTTGCTGGAATTCTGTTGGCTTCAGTCCAAAAACTCCGAGGGACTTTTTCCAGTGGACAAATTTTGCATGATGATGCCTCATGAGCTGAAGGTTGTGCTAGTTGGAGCGCTGGAGCTGTATTCGCCCACTTTTAATTGTTGCACTGCGGGGTTTGTATGAAGTCTAGAGTCTAGACGAGCATCTCCTCCCGCATCTCTCGCTCAATTGCGCTGCTGCTTCATACAGAATCTTCCTCGCAAGCCTCTTCTTGCCAGCCTCTTCTAGTGAATGGGTGAATGTACTCCGATTACCTCTTTAGCTATCATAATATTTCCAATCGTCCTCTGTTCTCTGACAGGTTGATTATAAAGAGTAAGCTTTTGAGTGCAAACCTGTCTTTTCGCGAGCACGCGGGGGCATCGGTTGAATTTGTAGCCCTGGCTAGAATAGAATCCTTAGAATCTTTCAAAACCAAATCGTCCTTCCTCGATTCGTTTCAAATCTCGTGGTCGTCCACCCAAAATAGGAAGTCGACCGTTGCAACCCAAAATACCTGAGAATAAAATGGTGCCCACAATGGGAAAGTGCAGAAACCATGTCAGAAAGACCTCGATTCCATACTGCGACAGAAAGGAAAAGGATTCCCATTCGTGAATTTCAATGTCCAAAGCATCATCCATATAATCATTGTTTCCTTCCGCATTGTTATTGTTATTGTTGTTCATGTTGTCGTCGTCGTCAATGTTCGTTGCTTGTCGTTTTTCCTCCTCCGTTGCCCTCAATAAAACAAGAAATATAGCAAATCCCAATAGTGTAACAATCACTGGAATGAGTGCGTAACTGCCACAATCCTTGTACCGTACGGATTGGCGCTGGTGTCCCCATCGTCCTCCAGGATGGCAACAAGGACAGGACATGATATGCCACAGAATCATATCGAAAATGGAATGGCCCACTCCACCAAGCGTCCATAACAGCACCATTCCGTGTGTAATGGTGTAATTCTCGTACACGAGTAATTCTGTTCCTCCTTCGTATACGTGATAACGGTCCATCTGGTAAACAATATTTGTGGCCACCAAACCAAATGAGACGGAGGCCAACAACAGCAAACATCGTTCCCAGCTTTCCAATGGATGAAGACGATGATGTAAGCAAATACCAAACAAGGTATGATTGTTTTGAAACCACTGACACCAATCTGCAATCCAACCATTGCCGGGAAGATGACATGATCTCGCAGCCAGGAGTGGAACTAAAATTTCTTCGTAGCTCATGCTGCTGGTTGGCATTTATTCAATTTATGTACAAGTAAGTACAGTAGCTATCTAAAAAAGTGTTTATGGGTTGTATATTGTATATTGTATATTCAAAGAAGCATTCACACGAGATGATGATTATGATGACACTACTAATTAGTACGATGATGACAGTTACTGGTTACTGTAGAGCTCTGATTTGTCAGCAGCACTGGATTGATTTCGATTTTGCTAAGACACGCCTCACATGTTTTGAGTTGGGCGTGTGGCCAAATTTGGTCCAAATTTGGTCCATGCTCAATGTTCACACAACATGTTATGATAGCAGTGCCTAGTAGTAGTACGAGTAGATAGGACGAGAAAGAAACATTTTCATTGAAAAGAGTGTACCATACTAACATGGATCAATGGACCAACAAAACATTGATTATGATGTTTGATTTTGCCAAGAGATTGGTCTCATGTGCGTCAAGCAGTTTTGAATCTAGTCAATGAAAACACATCTGTTGAATAGACAATTCAATTCAAACACTATGTCTATACTTTGGTAAGGTCTTCACTTGATGATACTCTGTATTTATTATTAGATAATACTGTTAAAGTGAGAGGACTCTGATATCACTACTTGATATCAGTCCTAGATACTACTAGTAGTGCCTTGAAACGTAGGA
>Ga0100381_1005352_pt1 | contig 10649 bp, 14 predicted proteins | sample CryGeymeta201505_FD_80416 | JGI IMG/M metagenome (GOLD analysis project Ga0100381, IMG submission 80416) | Groundwater microbial communities from Crystal Geyser aquifers in Utah, USA - Crystal Geyser metaG 2015-05 | ecosystem: Environmental > Aquatic > Deep subsurface > Groundwater | place: USA...
AAAAGGGAGACACTGGTGATTGACCTCTGTGAGGACAGTCATGTGCAGGTTGCCTTGAGGGCTGGACCAAGAGTTGCTGCTTTGCCCTTTGCCCTGTGTCTGCTCTTCACACTGAAAAATATATGTTCTTTTGGAAGTGATAAGCTAGGAACTCCAATTTTAAGCTGGAATCATGGTAGATTATATGCTTTTGTATTTCAGCCTGATGACCTCCCTGCCCTCTATCTCTATAAGCTGAATCTCAGGGATGTAACGCTCCTAGCTATATTTATGTTGGAGGTTATGATGATAGTTTTTCCATACTTTAGAGCTCTAACTCAAGCATAGTTATGTCAATCCTTTCATAGTATGTAATTGTATATCTCATAACATCATTCACAGAATGTTCACTGTCAGGTGCCCCCAATTTAATTGTAGCTTCTTCTTCTCTAGTAAACTTTCCTCCTTCCATAGTTGGGCTATGGGGGAGTAGATGTCTGCAAATTCAGTAATGACACCATCCAGCTTCATCTGCTTATGTCCAATGCTGTACATTTCCTAACTAATATTATATTTACAATGTTGCTACTGGCGTCCAAAAATGCCACGTCGTCCTTGAAAGTCCACATGTGAATCAGTAGACCCAACTATCTAGCCTCCTTAAAGATACTGGAGGGCTGTTCTGAAGAGTAGTCCCAGAGAAGGAAATCATTGAAGCCAATTCCAGTAGCATAGAGAGCCACATCAGTGAGGTTGAAGGCACTGCCAGTTGTACAGAGGAAGTTGTTTGGTAGTTCAGTGTTTTATCCCCAGTACTTGACGGTTCCATAATCGAAAGAATGAAGATAAATTGGAGCAGCTACTTTGGCCTTTTCGATAGTTTCCAAGCCGTAGACAGTGAGCAAATTGAGAATGTCCGCTCCGATCTCCCTTCCGTACAGATCTCTGTACATCTGGGAATCCTTAGCTTCAATCAAGATACCTGCCAATCTTCCGTCTGGATTTCTCTTGCCTTGGTGTTGTTTATTGAATGCTATCACCATTTCCAGCACATCTGACAACAGAGGGAAAGTGAATTTATAGTCAAAAATGGTTAATCTTCCTGGGGCCTGTGCCTGCTTGATTCCTAAGGTCCTCAGCTCGTTGTAAGTGAATTCATCAGTCCACCAGTCGATCTTACTCTTGCCCTGATAGACTCTCTGTGTCTGCCTAGTGGCGAATTATATTTTTTCTCTGATGTTGGTTATCCTGGTCAGGAAAGGGTCATGCATGACCATGAGTTGTTTATCTTTTGTGTAGACCACGTCAAGTTCGATGAAGTCGGCTCCTTGATAGAGAGCTGCTGAGAATGCTTCCAGGGTATTTTAAGGCAGGATAGAGCAGAGCCCTCTATGGGCGATGTTTAGAGGCCGACCTTATTAGTGAATGTAAGGGGCTCTGTTAGGCTTGCAGGTGACTAATACAAGCAGAAGAAGCAGAAAGATGGGTCCTTTCATCTGATAATATATCATACAATATAGCCATTTTATTGAATGTCCTAAATGCAATTACTTGGGAGAATATAATTTGCTGTCTTTTATTTCTTCCTTTTCACACAATGAATAATTAATTGAATTTCTGATATGAACTGATATGAATTGGATAGCATCAAGGTGATTGACTGGTTCTCGACTAGTTCATGTTATGCACAGGTACTGTGTTCTTGGTTATCACTTACCGCATCTGCTCTATCTCCTGCTCCAGTTTGTTGATTCCATCGTTGTACCTTCTTATCGCTCCCTCGGTCTTGCTGTACTCCTCCTGAAGCACCTCCTTCTCAGATGTCACGCCTTCCAATTTTTAGCTCAACGACTTGGCTGTTGCTTACAATTGCTACCTCTTCTTCACCAGCTCCTCCAGCTCCAATTTGTTTTTCATGAGAGTATGCTGCTCGATTTATTTCTCCCTTTTGAGTTTTTTCCTGTTCTCCCTAAGCTCCTCCAGCTGCCCCTCTTCTCGTTTACATTTAGCATTTGCTTAGCTTTAAGCTTTTTGGGTCATTTACAGTTGATGTTTGAGACCACTCTCCATCTTTTATGCGGCCTATCTTTGACTCTTAATGGTGGCATACTATTTCTCGAGCTGACCAACTTATCTTCTTAACTTTTGGCAGGTTGCCTGTGTGCTATCGTGGAGTATCTTTGCCTTGGTTATTTTGGCAGCAAATTCGTTGAGGATCTTCTTATCCTGCATTTAATAAAATTATTAACTGCTCACCTCCACAGTTCAGTGTCCATCTCCCTATGGGATATTCCTCTGAAAAATGCTATTTAGATTGGTTTTAATATGATGGCCTAATATGATGAACAATAATATCCAAAATAGGAAGATGAAATTTATGGATGGCATCCATCCCTCCTAAAATTATTGAATTATCGTTTGATCAATAAGCCAAGTTTCCTCTTATCCTTTTGCTGACAGCTTAGTTTTCATTCGAGAGCTTTTCTGGCGTGTGGAAGTCTCAGGAGATGTCTTTGAGAATCGGTGGGGAGAGCTTGATCGATGAAGAGGATCGAAGTGAGGGAAGCTGCTATAATGATTAAATAATTTCGGAAGATGCCTAAGCACCAAAAGCGCCAGAAATGCCAGTGTACTCGCCATGACTTTTCCCTTCGTCCCAAAAGTGAGTACACTCTCCAGCCGCAATACCTGCAGGTATCCTTTTGTAGTCAACCTCCCCAGAAAGAGCCAGGCTTTAACCCCGAGCCACCCTGCATCAACTGTCCAATCTTCAACAAGGACTCTAATTTCGCAACTCCCACCTTCATCCTCACCTCTTAGCAGGTAGCCTATCTCCTAGCCAGAATCATGACGAAGCAGAAGGACAGAGGATGCGTGAGGAGCACGAGCGCCGGATGGAAAACTACACAGACTAGAAGAGCTCTCTGGTACTTATCACATAATTCAGAATGTGCCCAAGCCTCGATCGAAGCACAACTATTGCAGCGTATGCCGACAAAACTACTCTGACTATCTTGAACACATAGACTCTATAAATCACAAAAAACGCATTAACTCATCCTAGTTCAATCGCCACATTCTCGCCCTGACTGCTCTTTTCAAGCACAAACATCCCCATCCCAGCAAGCATGTGAGAAGAGAGGTCCAGATAAAGTAGTAGGAGCAGTCGATCGAGATCATATCTAATCCTCAAAAGAAGGTGAAACCCAACTAGACTCTTCAGCCGACAATGACCTCAAGGAGCAACATGATGGGAGGACTGCCATTCAGCAATGCCTATTTATAGCAGGCATCCTTGATGAACCCGCATAGAATCACAGACAACAATAACTACAATTTCAACATTAACATGAACCTGTACCTCAATCAGATGCCAATGCCTTCCTTTATGGGGACACCAACCTACAATCCTTACATCGATTTGCAGTATCAAAACATGTTATACACACAGATGAACCATCTATCGATGCTTCCTTCTTTCTGCCCGTATCCCCAACAACCCCCACCTACTTTTCAGTAGCCACGGCAGAATCGACCGATCACCTACATCGTTATTGACTAGTGATGTTTATCTAATTCATAAGAGGATCTCCACCTCACTCCTGATCGTTCCATATGAATGTGATTGCTATTGATTTGAATAGTCTCAAATAATAATATTTAGCTTAGAGAAAATGCAAACCAACAACCTACAAGAGGTTCTTATCAACAAAATCAACTAATTTTTGGCTCTCAACAGCAGTACTCCCGATAAATTGCAAATTGAGGGGAAATCAGCCGAGCTGACAGCCATCAGCAAGGACCCGCATTTCGTCAACATCGTCCATCACCTGCTCACTAACGAACAGTCCACTTTCAACCAGGACCGTAAAGAAAAATAGATGCTCATGACCTCTTTGCTGAAAGACAAGTTCAAGTTTGAGTTCGAAAGCATGAGTCAGCATGTCGAGCTGCACTACCGTCAACTAATCTAAATTGCCCAAAAGCTAAAAGTAACCCATAAAATTATACAGAAACCAACATATGCGACCTACACAAACATCGCCCTCTCGCTCGCATACACCTACATTCACCTACTAGCCAGACAGCTCACATCTCTTCCCTAATTCCTGCGTCCTCTTGAACCTGCTCAGGAAGACCAAACTTTTCTTTATAACTTCTACTATAAGACCCTAGAGTACATTGCAACTGAAATTGACAACAACAAATTTGTAATCGATGACCTTCAGCGCGAGACAGCACATTAAAGACTAGTAGCTCAACAACTCACCGTTCTCCAAGGGCTAAACGTCATTGCTCAGAAAGCCTTTGAGATCAAGGAACTCGACAAAGACAATATTTTATACTGTTTCTAGGCCTGGATCACCGTTCACTACAACCCTGAAGTTCTCAACAGTCTGGCCGAACATACTTTGTTTCAACAATGTCTAGCCCATTTACAAGATTTGGAGTGCGGAGAAGCTGCCGGCAATTGTATCAGATCTATCATTTTCTAACTGAAAAATTAATAGGAGAACCGACCTTTGTTCCAGACTCTATCGAATTGTTCACTCCAGATAGTGGAACTTGCACAACAGTATCTTGATGATGGAGATGTTGACAGAGCTGAGGACTTTATTAAAATATTGACTGACTTTACAAGGAAGAGCAGAAAGATGTTTGTTGCCAACTACGACCGACAATACATCGGGCCATTCCTGTTGAAGTTGATCCACTACCTCGGCGACTCGACTCTTTCCAACATATATGAGCCTCTGTCTGATGCATTTGAGGGCATTTTGAAGCATATTAACGAGTGCAAGCAGAAAGGGCTTCCCTTCAAGTCAGAATTTTTTTAGCTGATGGACCCTTTGTATTGTGCTCTGGTGAACCGCTGCCAACTGACAAACTCGCTTCTTTTAGAGCTTAACCACACAGACGAAAGCAAGGCCCACCACATCAGCAGCAGCGCTTAAAGGCTGTTCAAACATAGATAGTTCACTTAGGCCATTTTTTAAGTAATGGTGGAGGTACAAACCAAGCCAGTCTACGTAAAATATGTTCTTGACAAAATGACAGCTTTGTCTCCTCAAGAAGGTAACTTCTGGCCTCGGCTGTAGGTATACCTCTACTCACTTATGGACGCCTTTGATGAGTACCCAACAGTTGACAACTCAGCTGTATCTATCGTCAAAATGCACATAGAGCTTTCCAACCATGGATAACCTTTACCCATCTGTGTTACCAGAGCTTTCTTGAGAGTATTTAGAGGCCTTGCCACCTGTCCTCAAAAATAGGAAGAGCTAAACTATAGAATCATGTGCACAGCCACTGGATGCTTCCATGAACCCTTGCTCTCTACAGCAGCAGAAAAGACCTTTGAGCAATCTTGTAAAGAAAACAAGCATATTGCTACAAAAGTATACTCACAGTTTCACCCCATCATTCATGAATACCCGCATAGAGCATACATTATACATGGACTGGTGATTCTGATGTGCCATGACTCTGGCCTCACTCAACAGAATTACCTGCCAACCTTGAACTTTCTCTTCAGCAAATTTAGAGACGAGAACGAGAAGAGCAGAAGAAAGGAATACATGCACTCTATCATCCAGGCTGTCAAAGCATTCCAAGACAGTCCCATGCTTCCACACCATAAGTCCATTCTCACTCAGTTTGTCAGATAAAACTGGACAGTCATCAAGACCATACTTGGGGAGCCTAAAAGAGTAAAGGATGATGAGGACTCGAATGTGGAGAAAATTGTCAGAATTCTCAAAATCATAATGAGAACTTTGTAGTTCGATTTCAGCTAATTTCTTGAGGAAATGTTCACGCTGGTCCTAACTGCTTTCCAGAAACATCCTATTTGCTCATATGTCTACCTGGTAGAGGTCGCAGTCACTGTATACTCCTCCAATCCCAACTATACCGACTACCTCCGTCGACTCTACTCTGACTTCTGTGATATTGCCTTCAAGCACATGGCTCTCATAAACGACCTTGATAGATTCAGTTACCTTCTAGACGATTTTATGGGCATGAACAAACGCTTCTTCCTCTACAACGCCAGCATTGTATTGTCGTCAGGAAAGCTTCCCACCATCATCGACACCTGTATTTCGCATTTCATGGGCTGCAGTGTGCCTCGTGTGGCAAAGGCTGGTTACTCTTTCTTCTAAACCATTTTTATGGTATACTGGCCAACTTAACATTTGAATCACCGCAACTCAAAAGAGGGAGTGACTCCTTTCAATCCTAAGCCAGAAGATGGTCGCAACTATCAGGAGCTCAAACAGTTCCTCCTTCAAAAAATGGAAAGAATCGTATCAAAAATGTTAGAGCACCTGAGTTGTGCCCCGACTGAATAGACCAGAGACTACATTCTTGATTCTCTGGTATCTCAGATCAAGGCATTTGTGGGAGAGAACCCTCCTATTTGGCGTGGAATGCTTAGTCAAATATCTTCTGAGGTGTTGGTATAGCAAGAGAAGGACAGAATGGTGGAGATGCTGCAGTCTCTGAATGGCCTGTCTTTTGAGGAGTCGAGAAAGAAGATTAAGCATATTGACAAGATGCTGGTGCTGATGAACCGACGCATGGACAATGCTAACAATCGCAGAAATGCCCTCTATTGATCTGTGTCCCTATTCATTTATACCATGGTAATATATGAATTAAATAGCCCAATATCTAAGAGGATAACTAACGGCTCTCCAAAGACAAATCGAGAGAACTCCTCCTAAGAAACATACCTCTCTCGCTAAAATATAAAAACTAATTAGAACAGCCCCTATCGACCCAAAAGACAAGTAGTCCTTGCAGAAGTAAATCAAACATGTGCAGGCTACTCTCACTGCTGCATGGACTCCCTCAAAAACTGTCAAAAGCACCCTTAAACGTCACAAAGTTCCATCCTAGAATCTTCTTCAGATGAGCTAGGACTCCAAGGGAGTGAAAGATTTACTGAGGGCAAAAATATCACAAAAATCATCAGCTAGCAACATATAAAAACTGGAAAAACAATACGAATAACTGAAGAAGAGTCGGCTTGAGAAATAAAAGTACCTTGAAGAGCTGATCGTGAAAGTGCATCGGATGGAAAGAATACAAGAGACCCGAGCCAAAAGCGCGCACTCTTTGAGACAGACTCAAAAAATCAGTCAATAGTATCAGCGAAAACAGAAGAAGCTCAAGTAAGTAAAGGAATAAGCAGTAAGTGCTGCCAAGCTTCAGAGGAAGGAGGTTGTCCAGCGATTGATGAAAAAATATTGTGAGGGAGTTGAAGAACTAGGCATCAGAACAGATAGAGTTGCTGTTATTGATATGAGATAATATAAGGCAGGGTAGGTGAGTAAATGATCATTTTTTTGCACAGAATTTGCTGGCTTTTGGTGATATCATTGACTAAAATCTCTTGCCGACGCTGTTGTGAGTGGAGGCAACCTCTGACACAGTATCAACCTTTCCTGTGAAAACATTTTCTCGGCCAAGCTTAAAGTCAACACAACTGTCCTTCTTGATGGTCTTTTGCTTGAGTCTGTCCTGGTTGGCTGAGGTCAGAAGAGGAGAGTCACAGTTGGGGTATGGCTTCATCAGCTCAGGCACGACATCAACTTCTTCTTCCTCCATTGTTTCAGTAAAGTACATATGGTTCAAAGCTTATTCAGCATTGATTCTTTCCAAGTGGTTCTTTTTTAGCATTCTCTTGAGCAAGTTAAGAGCGTTGGGATCTAAGGATTCATATTCGGGGCCCTCACATGGAATGTTGCTGGCTCTGTTCTGGGCAAGCACCTAGTTGTAATTTTTGCCAGGGAAGGCGCTCTTTCCTAGAAGTAAAATGTGGAATATCAGGCCCAAGCTGAACATATCGCAAATTGGCTCATACTTGGTCTTCATGTCTTTGATGTTGATAACCTCAGGGGCAACGTAGCCAGGAGTTCCACATCTTACGAACAGATACTCCTCAGCATCACAAAACTCAGCCAGCCCAAAGTCAGCAATGACCAAGTCACAGCTTCCAGGCTATCTGAAGATGAGATTTTCTGGTTTGAGATCACGATGCATGACCTTTTTACTGTGCATTTCATTCAGCCCGTTGAGAATGGAAAGAACTATCTCCTTAACTTAGTGGGCCTTGAATTTTTCCTTGGCTTTGACTTTATCATGAAGAAGACCGCCCTCTAGTAACTCCACCACCATGTAGAGTGAGTTCTATGATTAGAAGACCTCGTGAAGAAGCATGCAGTTCCTATGGTTGAGGGCCCTCATGATCTCAATTTCCTTAATCAGACACTCTTTCCCTTTGTCCTCGCTGTATGCAGCTTCCTTAGAGAAAGCTTTAACCGCAAAGTTCCGTCCGGTTTCGATCTTCTAAGCTAGATAGACTGAAGCGAAATTTCCCTTGCCAATTTTCTTCTTGGGCTTGAATTGCTCGTGGAAGCCTCGCTGGTTGAGCTTGTCCTTGAGGATCTCCCTCCATAACTGCAACTCGCCTCCCGACCTCAGTTAATAGGTTTGTTTGGCATTTTCTCTTTCCAGGAAGACGGAGGGAGGGTTGGCGACGTGTCCGAACTTTAGATCAAAATCGAAGAGGATATAGGATTTTCCTTTGGATGATGATTCGACTAGGCAGTGCTCAAAGATGGCGACGGTGACATCTCCTTCGTTCAATTTTCTAGCTGATGAGGAGAGGAGAAGTCTTCCTGGCTTACTGGGAGCTTCTTTGGAGTAGAGAGCAGGGTTGTTTTGCATAAGTAATATAAGAAGGGTAATGATATTTTCCAATTTCTTCCATCGGTGAAATAACCGCAATTTACACCCATACCTCACAAAAAAGAGAATCCTCCTTAGTGATTCTTTTCCCCAGCCTTATTTTTCTAACCGCTCTCAGCTCACCCTTCATCCACCTTCTTTTTTAATTGTCCCCATACCATATACAGCTTTAAAGCGATACATTCATTACTATCAATCCAACTATCATAATGAATCAGTTTGAAAGCAGGGGGCTTCTGATCTGGTCAAAGAAGGATGCTGTTGGGCCAATAATTTTATTTATAATTATCAGACATTGCTATTCCACATGCGTGATTTAGAGGACTTTGCTACACCCGACCCTCGCCCAATCTTTCCAGATGCTGATTCTCTTCCTGTCTTCTTCGAAAATAACCTGATCGACCCTGCCAGAGTGGTCAAAGTATTCAGGAACGACCCTCAAGGCAACATTCGCATCTTCTACTACCAGTATCTCAAGCTTTGCTTCGACATTGAGAGCGTTGACTTCGAGGGTTACATCAACCGCATCTAACAAATCATCAACAACCCTGACTACAAGTTTGTCTTCTACTAAGACGATGACCCATAATTATTTAGCGATCTGCAATTCAAAAGTCTCCTCACGCAGTTCTTCGGCATCCTCGGATAGGGCAACACTACTGTCGATGAGGCCTTAAGCAAATATCCTATCCTCGATACAGTAATGGTATACTTCTACCGAGCCATCCTCATCCTCACAGGAAAAACCTAATCTCTCGATTCATACATCGACCGTGACGAGTTGTTCAATTTCCTCTGCCAGGAATTCGGAGTTTAGATCAGCGTACATGACAAATGCATCAAATTTGTTGAAACTGATATTTTTGTGTACGAGGAGGAACCTCAATAGGTGTTCATGGCATACATGGATTACGATAAAACCAACAGCAACTAGATCTCTCCCCAAAAATAATAATATCAGTATCAGCCTGAGCAGTCGTACAATTAGACGCAAAATCAGAGCTAATATGTGCCTAGTGTCAGCATTGGAGCAAACATCATCAGTCATAAAAATTAGTAGCCCATTATTTCCAGTAGTAGTCGACGTGAAAAGACGGAAATGAACCAGAGCTACATCAGTTGTGATTTTGTTGATTATACCTCAGCAAATGCTCTTATTTCCCAAAACTCCCTCAACAACTCAGGAACTCTTGAAAGAAACAACAATGTCTACATCAGTGGAAAAGCAGAGCAGAATACTCCTATTGAGACACCTCCCATCAACTCTAATAAGTATCAACTTCACAATGTGTTCAGCTAACAAAATGAGCCAAAAACTGACGTATATAAGCCTCAATCTAATGGCTATACCTCCTTTGAAGAAAAGAAGGTAGTCTATTCATCAGGTCTGGGATAGTTTGGTGTTTCAAAGATAGAACCAAGCTATGATAGACCATTTGTTCCTTAAATTCCAAAATATGTGGAACCATTTCACAAAAAGTAATTCGAAAAATACTCATCACCATCCGAGTTCGATAGCATGCCTTCAAATTTAGGTATTCAGCACAAAAATCAACCACAGAGCTCCTTCACTCCCTACCATCCTCCATCGACAGTTGACACCTATCGGACCAAACAAAGTTCCTACACGTCTAACTATTCATAGCCAAATAAACTCACAGACGACAAGCCTCCCTATTCCCAACTTCAGACAGAGCTTCCCTGGATCAAGCCGCCTTCCCAGGCCAACACTTATTTTTAAGACATCAAACCGCCATCTTCGCAAAAAAGCAACGGACTGCAAGTTAATCAATCAAATCAGTATGTGGGCCCATCAGTGGGTCAAAGTACCAAGAATCCCTTTAATCTAAATGTCTCACTGGAGTTCACAAACTCCTTTACGATGAAAGCAATGTCTGAGCCTTTTAAGACTG
>Ga0100381_1005353_pt1 | contig 10648 bp, 9 predicted proteins | sample CryGeymeta201505_FD_80416 | JGI IMG/M metagenome (GOLD analysis project Ga0100381, IMG submission 80416) | Groundwater microbial communities from Crystal Geyser aquifers in Utah, USA - Crystal Geyser metaG 2015-05 | ecosystem: Environmental > Aquatic > Deep subsurface > Groundwater | place: USA...
CGGGTCATGAGTAACTGTTTTGATATTTAGAAAATGCCTCAAAATTAGAGAGTAAAGTAGAATCAAAATTCTTAAAGATGAAGTCATGACGAAAAAACTCAAGCAAATCACCTGGGACCGTATGAAGGTTCACCTCAAAGGCATCAATGGACTCAAAAATAATTTCGTCATATTTAACTATCAAATCAGAAAAATCAGTAAATAAGAAAAGAGAACCCTCGACATTGTTTTAGATCTGCGGAGGGCTCAAAAAAGATAACACAAGAAATATGAGCCTGAGTTGAATTATGACTTTTATTGTAACAAAAATGTTGTCAATGGGGGTATAGTTCAACCACTCATTCTGGGAGGTATGGCTTCTGAAAACAAATAAATCAAGAAAGATGAGAAGGCAAAAAAGAAGAAAGAAGATGATATTGGAGCCACTCAAGCCGAAGTTGTGGAAGAAATTTACAACGAAGAGGAATGGTCTTTGCTCTATAACTCTTTTGAGCTTTATTCAGACAACTCCAAACGCAACCAGATCGTCATGATGAAACACTTAATTATGCGCATCAAGGAAACTTTCAATAAAGAGTTCGAAAAACTTCTCAAGTACAGACAAAACCAAGGTGACATGATTAATGATAAAAACAAAAGAATTGAAGAAATTTGCTAATAACTCAAAAAGCCCAGCTAGGCAGTGAAACCAAGGAAGAACATTCTTGAGTCCAATGATTCTGTCCTTTAAATCAAGCCATAAGATATTCCTTTCAAGAGATACCTTTCGAGAGAAGAAAGATAAAAACTTGAGAGATAAAGAAAGAAAGAAGAATAAAGGTTAAGAAAATTAGCTGAGGATGATTCCTCTCAGAGAGCCCTTGCCAATATGATGGGAGGAACTCTTGAAGAAAAAAAGACTTCGGTCCTTGAAATCACTGTAGAAAGGGAAAAGTGGATGGATAAGCCTCTTGAATAAATGTCTGAGGAAGAAAAATCCAAATTCAAGGAATATGAGCAAAAACGTCAGAAAGCAGAAGAGGAAAAAGAGAGAATTGTTAAGAAACTAGAGGCTGAACTTCGAAAGTTAAAATTGGAGATCGACGACATAATGGAAAAATATGATGAAAAGCTCTTCATGCTTATCAAGAGAAAACTCGAATATGATTACAGAATTGAATAGCAAGAGCTTTACTGCACCAGATTGTATCTGAGTATCAGTACAGTTTATGAACAACTAGCTAACAAACAAAAACTGAGGAAGGACATCATAAAATCTCAAGAAAAACTTGAACTTTTAGCCCGACAAAAAGAGGCATTCCTAAATGAAGAGGATAACCTGGATAAGGCAAAGGAAGCAAAACATGCCTCCCTTGATGCAAAAAGGTTAGGATAGATATAATCTAAGATTAAGACAGTTGAAAAAAGCATCTTTGATGAGTATCAGTCGAATCACAAGAAGAGAAAATAACTGGAATAAAAGCTGCTCGAATCTGAACCACATTACAAAAACCAGTTAGTAGCTCTGGACCCCATGAAAGAGGTCGAGTCTAAAAACTTATCCTTTGAAAAAGCCAAAGATTTCAATTTTTTCACAAACTAAATAAAGATACTGCAGCAAACCTATGATATTCCCGAAGCATCCTTGTTCCAAATCCTTGAAAGCAGATTTAATATTCGGCGTGAAGAAGCATAAATCGACAACAGATTAAAATCATTGAGGGATACTCTAGCCTTGCAATAGCATCGGCAAGCTGAGGCTGAAGTTGATCTCAAAAACAAAGAGGAATAACTGGGGATCATAATATAATATTTGAAGCAGGCAGAATCTGATCTGTAGGTCGAGTGCAGGATAAAACAAGGTCAAGTTGAACTCAACAATGAAAAACCAGTTCCTGAACTCGAATAAGCCCTCCTGATAGGAAAGCCTTAAATTGATGAAAAAAATGTGAAAATCATAATCAATGCTAACGAAAAGATCAAAGTCATGGAGCAGATCAAGACATGCAAAATTAGTGTAACTGAAGAAACACTCAATCTTGAGAAGAAATAGGATTTGATCAACAAGCTCAACTCCATGATCAAGGAAATTCAGATGTTAAAAGTTAAAAAATAAATGCAGGTGGCCCTTGCCAAGAAAGATACTAAAATTAATTAAAATTAAATCAAATCTCTGAAGGAACAAATATAAAAGGTGCGCAAAGAAGGGGACAAGAGGATCAACCACTTCCAGAAAAAAATATAAAAGGTGGCTTCAGAAATTTAGACCATAAAGAAGGAAAACAAACAGTTGGAGACTCAAAAGTGGAATCTTGAAAGCGCAGTAAAGCAGAAAGAGAAAATCAAGGAAATGATGGTTGGTGAGAATGGGGAAGGAAATCAAGAAGCAAAGGAGAAGTTTGAGCAAATAGCCATCAACAGAAAGCTATTCGACAAAGCCAAGCAGCAAACAGAGGAAATTTAGCTTTTAAGAGAGGAGCTGTCAAAGTTAAAGGCTAAGACTTTCGCCAACTTTTCTAACGCAAACAGATGTTCAGTCACGCTTTTTATAATATAGATTGTAATATTCAGTTCATTAAATATTGGGTTCGATTCCAATAGAAATTATATGGAGTCAGAAAATAGTAACAAATAGTTTTAGGACGGTTGGGATAACCTTTCAAACTCCAGTGAAGGATCAGTTCAGCTCATTAGTCTCTACCGACACACCAAGGGTAGGCCTATTCTCGAGCATCAATATTCCCTTGAGCCAGACATGGCGACCGGATGGATTCCCAAACTTCCCTCTTGTCCCATTCCTCTCACTTACCAAAACTCTCTCATTCAAGCCATCCTCCTAAAAATATAATTTGACTCACGATTCCGCATAATGTACCGAGGAGCTCGCCACATAAATTCAGTCCAACTTCATCAAAACAACCCCTATCGCTGGAAATATCGTGAAAAATATCAAGTTAAAATCAATGCCATATAATAGGCAGTAACCGAAGTCGGTAAATAATAAATTCCAGTCACCTCTTTGAAGGGTCTAACTCCTGAACTTCTCAATGACTAGTAAATTACTTTTGACTCAAACTTTGAGAGCGGAAACTTAGACTTGGCAATCAGAGTAAAGACAGCCTAATTTGACTGTTACATGAGAAGCGATACAAATACTCGAGGTCATACCAATTGGTACTACTTCAAGGTGAGAAATGGAAAATTCACTGGACCCATTCAGCTCAATATCTGTAACATCATCAAACAGAAAAATCTTTACAGCAAAGGCATGAAGCCCTATACCACATGTCGATACGTGAATCGATCGGAAGAGGAGGAGGGGTGGAAACAAGAACTCTGTTATGAAGTGCAGTTTGTCGAACGGCTGTGCAGGTTTGGAACGAACAATACTCAAAATCAGCTTCAATTTAAATATAATTTCCATGAAGAGAATATGGAAGTCAGCTTTGCCTACTCCATTCCTTACACTGTCACAAAAATGCAAGAGTATGTCAGTCAGTTACAATCCCATCCTTAAGTCTCTGTCAGCACTCTTTGCTAAAGCTTTGGAGGGCTTGAGCTGCCGCTAGTGACCATAGCTTAGTCCTAAAGAGCAACAAAGGTAAATGTTGTAATTGCTGGCAGAATACATCCAGGGGAGACCAACTCTTCTCATATGTTAGAAGGATTTATAAACTCTCTTCTCGACAAGGATTCTTAATCCCACCATCTCCTTTCTTCTGCTAATTTTTACATTGTTCCAATGCTCAATCCGGATGGAGTTGCAGCTGGAAACTATAGGACCAGTTTTAGTGGAAGGGATCTTAATCGTAGTTTCAAATAAATTAATAACTTCCTCTATCCTTAAATCAAGGGACTAGTCGGCTTGGTCAAGAAACTCAAAACTCAGAGGCAAAAAGTATAATTTTTCTTCGACTTTCACAGTCATTCATCAAAAAAAAATCTATTTTGTTATGGACCTGAACATCATTAGGGAACTTTGCACTATTTTCGCTCTCGCATTTTGATGAAGACTCTTCAAAAGCAAAGCTAGATGTTCAGTGCTTAGCAATGCCTCTATAAGATCAGCTAGTATAAGAAATCTACAGCTAGAGCTTACATGCTGACCAAGGAAAAAGTACCCATGACTTTCACTGTTGAGGTCTCCAACGGATTATATTCCCTCAACAAAGATAGTTAGGTGTGTTATGATGAGAAGTCTCTCCATCAAGCTGGAAGAATAATCTTAGATGGTCTGAATTAATATTTTAGCCAGTATCATCGGGACATAGCTCAGCAACCAAAGTTAAGGCTCATCAAGTTCAAAGATGAAAGGCTATCCTTTTCTATAAATCAAAAAAGCTTTGTCAATTTCAGAAAAACAGTTGGTCCTTCTCGATCCCCTTAAAAAGCTCAGCTTAGCACAATGCTGAAGCAAAATCAAATTAGCACATTGATGAATGAAATCCTTTAAGAAAAACCTGTGGATGTGGAGAATGAACAAAATAGCGATAGTGAATCAAGCAACGAAGACATCAGATAAGAAGAACTAAACAACTTATTTTCGATGAGGAGAAACTATAACATTAAGGAACAGCCAAAGGCAGGACGGACTCCAAGTGAGAAAAAGTCTTAGAGATTATCTCTACAGAAGATCAAGAGCAGAACTGATATCCTAAAGTCATCAGCCAGCACAGTTATATTTGCCAACAGAGACATCAACATTTAGTTCAGCAATTCTAAAGGCACTTTAAAGAAATACAGAAAAAATAGGGTCACATACGAATAAACTCATCCTCGAACTGCCAAAAAAATATATTAGAATGTCTTTGAGTCTAAAAAGCCCATAAAGCAGAAGAAATTTCCCATTTTGTTTTGATGGTAACTAAAATGTTATAATTCCAATATATGATAGAGATAGTTGACAACGATTGTTACAGGACAGTTGTAAGGTTGTCTGAAGATAAATGATAGTGGTTAATAAGAGAAATGATTGGTAGTGGATAAATTGAAAGTCCGCAGTTATTTTTTGAGAGATCCGATATTATAATAAAAAATGAAGTTAATGAAGTTGGCAGTCAGCCTGCTAATCTTAACCACTGCTGTCATGGGGCAAAGTGCCCTGGTCTCATCGATCCCTTCAAGCCTCCAACCTCTTAACAAAGGCATGACCTACCAGGCCACAGTCTGGCCCTCCTATGAGTCTAATTGGGTGGGCAGATTTTCATGCAACAACTGCAATCCCTTTGAAGGAGATCAACCATGTAATAAATCATTACCTATTCTGTGCATTTCTTCACAAAAAACTATCACTCGGCCCTTCTACAACATCCAGGCTCAATACACTCCTTTCGCTGTCCTTGATGGTGGATACTACGACGGATGGACTGGAGGTGTTTTGACAGTCACTTTGCCAGTTCGAGGATCAGATATCACTTCGTACTCTGTTGGAGACAATCTTTGCAAGGGCTATTTTGGAAATAATTCTAAGTTTGCCAAGTTCGACCAAGGACACTATATGCCCTTCATGAACGAGGCTCCCCAGAAGACCTGGTCGATGTGGGACTGGGGTAAGACTAAGGTAGGAGGATGGAATTTTTGGGGCTACTTCAACCACCACTACAGAGGAAGAGCTTGGGTTTGGGTAGACAATCAGCCCAGTGGCAACTGTGGCAACTGATTTGATTTTGCATCATTTATAAGCTGTTATCACTTTCACTCCTTATTAAATAAAATTAAGCCTTTAATTATCATGATGACATCACTTAAATAAGATCATCTATCATTTGACCCTACATGATCTCAACATTATGAAATAAAATAGCAGATTATCGATAATATAAAATGTCCCACTCTAACCCCTCGGAGCAATAAAGCAGTATTGAACTGTCTCCCACTTCATCCCTTGCATAACTTCTCCCTCCAGCTAACCCTATTATAACCAAAGCAATCAGACAAGTATAGTAAAAACCCATCATCAGAATGGAGGCCATTCCTACAGATAACTCAATTCACTTCTCAGCCCTCCACACATCGCAAACCTATAAAACAAATTAATACCCGATTCGCATCCCCAAAAAAACAAACTCACCAGATGATGAGGAGATATCCTACATGCAGAGCGAATATCATGATTCGAACCTGGTTTACAGGAGATGTGACAACAGTAGCTGCAATAAACGTGACAAGGTCGAGTACATATCAAGTGTGTTTATTCGAAAGAATAATCAAGGGAAAATAGCATTTCCTTCTAACATTGGCACCCTCCAAAAAGATCAGCTTTAGTTCGACTCGAATTTTCCAGGAGGCAACCTCATGCTCGCCTATAATGTAGCAAGCACATTAATTCAGAAAGGCAACAATTAATACGACCTTATTTTACAAAACGACACTAATACAGGAGGCTGCACCCAATGGTTTAACTTTCAGGTCAAGAACAAAAGGCACAACTTTGTGGCCAAATTCAATATTGTAAACCTAGTAAAGCAGATTATATGCAGTATAAATCAGATTCACTTTACAACAAAGGCATGAAGCCCTGTGTCAGGTCATCCAGAAGTGACAAGCAGGGCAAAAAAGTATGGAGAAGGAAAGGTTTCAATATCACCTATGCCATCAACGGCCTCAACTATGAGGATAATCCGAGAAAATATTATAAAACTCTTACTTTTTAATACGATTTCACTGTAGAAAATGACACCGTTCAGTTCGCACATTCCATGCCATACGATCTCTAAGATCTCGATCTTATGCTAGAAGCAGCCAAAGGCAATTCAAAAGTTACTATTCGCACCATCGGTAGCACTTACATGGGAAGGCCGATCCCTGTGGTCTGCCTAAACTCCCCACAACAAACTAGCATCGACAAAAAAGCTATCATAATTATGGCTCGTCAGCATCCAGGTGAAACAGTTGGATCACATATAGCTGAGGAAATTCTACAAGAGATGTTAAGGCATTCTGACTAGACAGAGTTTTTGCTCTGGAGATATGACATATATGTCATTCCTATGGTCAATATAGATGGAGTGGCTGTGGGGAACTACAGGAGCAATTTCGCTGGGTACGACCTAAATCGATGTTGGGAAAAGTCAGATGCCAAGCTGCATCCTTAAGCTTATTCTGTCAAAAACTTTGTGAGGAAAATCAGCAAAAAGCAACCAGTAGAGTTGATATTGGACCTTCATGGCCACAGTCGCAAGTATAATTTTATATATTTAGAATGGGTAGTTTTTTCTACGGAAACAATACAGGTAAAAATCCCATGCTTTTTCCTTATATTGCTTCAAAGTGCAGCCCTCATATACTTTTTGAATCATCTAGATTTTCGACTGAAAGGGGGAGCAAAGCATAGACGGCAAGAGTAGTCCTCGGGAAAATAATAAAAGGGACAGGAAATGTTTACACTTATTAAGTGTCTTTTTATGGTCATTATAAGCAGGACAAAAGCCATCCATTTTCTTTCACTGATGTTCACTATAAGTAGCTCGGTAAATCTCTTGTTCTGGCGATGTATCGAACATACATGGAGACCTATAAATAAGAAAAAAATCTCAAAGAAAGCATTTTCCTCAAAAATATGAAAAAATAAATTCAATAACTATAATAGGTAGTAATTCTGAAAGTAAAAGAGGATTCTGGCTCTGACAGTTAAGCAGAGTAACTCATGAAAGACGAAAAATAAAAATTGAAATAATTTTATAGAAAGGATGATTAGCAGAAACAAGATATATAGTAGCTAGTTAGCGAGGAAGTTGCCATTCTCAATAAAGAGGTGGATACTGACAATGTACAATCATCTTACAAAAAGGATCCGAAAACCATCAGCTAGCTTTTGGGAAATGGGAGAGCAAGGTAGTACCTCGAGGTGAGGAACATCATCAAATCTAGATTTCCTCAACTAAATCGAAGCTAAGTGATTCAAAGTGAATAGTAACTAGAAAAAGAGCTTCAAAATAAAAAAATACATCCATCTTCGAGTCTAAGAAAATCCCATAATCCCAAGTTAAAGATATATGGTTAACCTTGCTAGCTTAAATCGAGGATCTTATCTCATGCATAGACTATCAGTATTTCTCACAATGAGCTGAACCAAAAATAAATGAAGACTATAGAGATTAAGAGGAAACCAATGAAGGAGAGGTAATCCCTCCTCAGATCTTACAATACTGTTGATTATAAAATGCCAAAGGAAATGCTGGACAAATAACTATAGTCTATTCGTTCAAAAAATAAGTAAAGAAATAAATCTCTGACTCTCAAAGAAGTGACTCCGATATTTAACGAGCATTTCCTTTGTGATAGTCGAAACAACAGCCCTATATTTAGAAACAATGGTAAAAAATCTCATTTAATGTTAGAATATATGGGAAAGTAGATCAGACTACCTCTGATTTGAAGTAGATCAGGCCACCTCTGATTTGATAGTATCTAATAGATTATATTCCTACTTGAATTTAATAGTGCAATTAAACAATAGGAAATACAAAGATCTTTTGCCCTAAAATGAAAAGAAATTATATAAATCTGTGGGAGTAACTGGTAATGCAGGAAGAGCTGCTATTCGTAAAATAGAAGACGGAAAGAGCTATCAATCAAACCCATCAGCAGAAGAAGACGAAAGTGCAATCAGCAAATACTATTCAGTTTTTATGGAGCGCCAAAGAGAGCAGATGCGAGACAGAATTCATATTCAAAGCAGCATGGTGACAGATAATGCAGTTCTTAATAATGAAATGAACAAGCATGAATTCTTATTTATAATAATTCGGAATTTAATTAGATTACTTGACTATTCAATTGAGTTTTATAATGACGAATACCAACCCTATCTTTGTCGTTGCTTTCGTCAGGGGGACTTTAAAAATGAGTCAATAATGAAGCACCTATTTTCCAGTAGACCCCTAAAAGTTTATTGTTTATTATTCTACTCTTTGCCTCTTTGAACCAGTGCTGATCGAGTTCGCATCAAGATCTTTAGTTTCATAAAACGTGGTTTACCTATACTTTCACACTACTTTTGTCATCCTTTACTTTCAGCAATGACCCAAAGCCTATCTGAAGTCTAATTTGCCACCTAATCAAGGAACATGCATCAAGGATGGTCAGCAAAGTTTAAGAGTTGCTCACCTTTGCCTTCAACAACACCAAAAAGAGTATTCAAGAACATCAAAAAGATAGACAGTCAATGCTGTTGGTTCCATACAAAGGAGAACATTCGGGGTTGGATTAATTATGGTAACTTAATAGGATGATAAAAGGGGTTCTCATCATTTCTTCTTTCATGGTTTGGCTTGAATCACATTCATCGAATTGGCATCATTCTGAGGGATTGTGGCGGGTCCATCTGAATTTCTCTTCACGATATAAATGATGATCACGATGATGACGACCCCAATCACGGATGCAAGCACTATGATAATGATGAGCCAGATAGCTAGTCCACCGCCGCATTGGCACCAATCACTAGTCACTGTACCGGCTGTCATCAGCTCTATCACAGCAAGACTAGAAATGATTGACACTCCAGCAGATGATTCGGCACACATGGTGGTCGAAACTCCATCGAGGATGGTGTTGAGGGTGCACAGGGTGCAGGCTCCATCGCAGACGAAGTTGTAGGTGCCTGAGGTGGTTGTACAACTTGATGTGGTTGAGACAACATTATTGAATGGTCCTCCATTTATGTTAACGGCGCAGGTCCCTCCTGAGCATGAGCCGCAGGTGTAGGTGATTGAACTGTCACAGGAGGCCAGCACAAGGAAGAGTAGGCAGAAGATTTGTCTTGTCATGGTCTACAAAAGTAATTATAACTTGCATGATAAATTAGCTGGTTTTATTAGGCGCTTATAAAGTAGAGAAAAAGCCTGATATAACCAAAAAAAAATAACTCGGAAAAGGGCTCAAATTACAATGTCAGACATAGAATAACATGGATAATCATTAATAGCGAGTTCTAAGAGATTGGAATTAGATTTTTCTAATGTCGATGGTACAGTTTCAATTTATTTTGTCAGTTTTTGGTGCTATGGCGAGGATGAGGTCTATAGAGCCTATTTTAAGGTTTAGTAGCACCATATATTATCTTTCAATAATTTTATTTTGTCGATGAATTAGATGATTATGTTATTGCATCATATTAGCATGCACTCTTACATTATAATAATGATGACAACTTTAAAAAGGAACCTGCCTTTAGACATCGCTAATAAACCATAGAAGAAGTCAAAAGAATAGCAATTATCGTCAAAAAAATATCTATCACCTCCGAAGGTCTCAGCCCCCTCCTTGCCTACCTCGAACAATGTCAAATCAGAATCAGATAATAACCTCTCGAACTCGATACGTTAAAATTGCAGTTTGTAGTTCTGTTGCAACAGACCCTTCTGAAGAGGCAGAATCTTAAGTCTGAGTAGATATCTATGGCACAGTTGGATACTACTGTGCTGAATATCTATGGATAGTTGGAGGGAAAACTTCCTATAAATGAGCAAGCAGTCAATTTGAAGGTCGTCATAGCCATCATGGACTTAAAAATCCACATAGAGATAGGTAATGAGCCGAGGTTAAGCATTGATTTTTTTTGCTTTTATTGGATGAACTCAATTTATGGGCTCACTACAAGGGTCAGTCGTCATAGCTATGTTCGCTTATTTTATATTTGTCTCATATACAAATATTATATATGGCA
>Ga0100381_1005367_pt1 | contig 10634 bp, 10 predicted proteins | sample CryGeymeta201505_FD_80416 | JGI IMG/M metagenome (GOLD analysis project Ga0100381, IMG submission 80416) | Groundwater microbial communities from Crystal Geyser aquifers in Utah, USA - Crystal Geyser metaG 2015-05 | ecosystem: Environmental > Aquatic > Deep subsurface > Groundwater | place: USA...
CTTTCTGGTGAACGAGCAAGGCGAACAACAGTCCGTTAAAAAGGGCGACTTTGCCATGGTGCTTCCCAATGAAAAACACCAGTACCGCAATGCTTCGACCACCGAGAAGTTTGTGATGATTTGCGGGGTTCCGAAGGAGTTTCAGTAAGACATCTTCTTATCCGGTAACTTAATCCTTTTCCAATTTTCAATGAAGTCATCGCCACCGGGTCGGTGATGATTTTATCATTGTATAAAGCAATGTGCTCGTTTTTGACTTTTTAATTTTAATTTTTCATTTTAAACAATGAACTAACTCCAGCAATCAGGTTACCGATTTGCGATTTTTGAAGTAAAATTCCCCGGAAATGGTTTGTCTGAATATTTTTGATACCTTTGAGACTGAATCACAGTACTGCCACGATAACTAAATCAACCATCTGTTTTTTTTGTAAATTTGAAAAAAAAAAGGAAATGTTAGTAGAAAGACGAAATAACGAAATACTGGTCAGGTTTTCTGCTGGAATTAAAACTTCCCGAATTCAGACAATCCTGGACTATCTGAGATACGAAGAATTAACTTCTAAATCAACTGCATCAGAAGAAGACATTGATGAATTTCTAAAAGAAGTCAAGAAAGGCCGCTGGGACAGAACTAAGGAAGAATTAGGACTCAATGACTAAAATCATTGTTGATACAAACATTGTGTTTAGTGCCCTGCTAAACACCAATAGTAGAATTGGTCAAATTTTAATAAATGGAAAAGGTTACTTTGACTTTTACTCGCCTGAATACGTTAGATTTGAAATATTTCAACATAAAGAGAAAATAAAAACCATTGGGAAACTTTCAGAAGATGAATTTATTGAGACTTATAGCTTAATACTCAGAAATATTACCATTCTTAATCATTCTTTAATCCCACCAGAAATCTACAGAAGCGCCGAACTGCTTTGCAAGGATATTGACATCGATGACACAATTTTTGTTGCAGTTTCTAATTTTGCGAAAGGTATATTATGGACTGGAGATATAAAATTACTTAATGGACTGAAAAACAAAGGATACGAACAAGTAATAAAAACGGAGGAATTGTATCAGGACTTTTTGATCAGGGAAAAGCAAAAATAAAATACAGGCGGCAACAATGCATGATACTTTATGTTAACAAGTTGGAAATTGTTTTTTATAAACAAAATGAAGATGAGTTTATTTCTCTGACGGACATGGTAAAATTCCGTGATTCTGAAAGGACAAATTACATCATTCAATACTGGATGAGAACATGGAGCACAATTGAATTTTTAGGACTTTGGGAACAGCTGAGAAATCCAAATTTTAATAGCATCGAATTCGATTCCTTTAGAAATGAGTCAGGCTCAAATACTTTTTCCATTAAGGAACAGGTGTCGTCTCCACAGGTCTGCTGACATATAAATTATGTCCTGACACATTGTAATCGGTGAGATGTCCTGAACTGTTGTATGTTTTTTCCACATTGGTCTCACTTCCGGTAATGGTATTGAAAACCAGTATGCTGCGATCGATCACCCGGATGTAACCCGGGTCGTCGCGTTGCAGTTGTCTGTTGATTTCATCTTCCCTGGAGCCACTCAACCGCTCCTTAAGTTTGTTCACCTGGTTGCCGACAATTCTTGAAAACAGGCTTTTGCGCCAGGGCATAACTTCTCCGGCATCAGCCAACAACATCGTTTGATGGTCAAAATCAGGGGTACTTAGTTTTTCATAATCGTAAATATCTACCAAAACGGTAGTGACCGGTTTTTGTGGCAGACTGGTCATGGCCAAAGGCTGGTTTTCGATGGCAACCACTCTTCTGACCGGAGGTTTAGCGTTGGCTGCCGGTTTCGATGCAGGAACATTTTCTATAACCGGGGGTTGTTTTTTCTGTGGAACGATTAATTCAGAAGAACTGCTTTTGTTTGGAATCTCCCTGGTGGTGCGATAAGCATACGATTGAAGAATGATCTGGTTGCCTTTCGGTACAGGTTGATTTCTTAAAAAGAATGAAATCGCAAGAAGCAACGCCAGTCCGGCTGCCACCGATGACACCCGGGTAAGGGGTATCACTTTTCTCTTTTTCAACGAACTTTTTCCGGGAAATAAAATTTTTGTGTCTGGTTCATAACGAAGTTTCTGATGTAGTTCGAATTCCTTGTGCAACATCGGGTTGACTGATAAAAACTGATTCAAGTGTTCGGTTTCTTTGTTGTTCAGATCCTTTTCCTCGGAAGCGATAAAAAACGTTTCATAGTTGTTTTCATCAATGCCGGCAACCTTTATGACGGGTGTTTTTTTCAACTCTTGTTTAAAGCCGGCTTCAATGGTAAGGGGTTCCAGGGTGGCCAGTTCGAGCCCGTTGAATTCGTCTTTCAGGTCAGGATGCTGGTCGAGAAAAGCAAGCAAAGCGGTTTCCTCAGCCTTCGAAAGCTGCCCATCGAGGTAGTCGATCACGAAAATTTCGTAATTCTTTAAATCGATAAGTGGATGCTTTTTCATGACTAAAGTACGGTTTCGGTACTGATTAAATATTGTTTCAAACTCAAACGTGCCCGGTAGATATATACTTTTACCTGCGCTTCATTTAAACCGGTTATCTCTCCAATTTCTTCATAGCTGTAACCTTCGTAATCGCGCAGCAGCACGACGGTGCGTTGGATTTCTGAAAGCCTTGATAAAGCCATGTCCAGCACTTCTTTCAGGTCGCTGTAACCATGTTTTACAGGTTCGCTTTTATGCTCATGACCTTCCATGCGTGTCATCCGGCTGTTTTTGCGAAAGCTGTCGATCATGGTATGGTAGGCCGTGGTGAACAGATATGATTTTCCTTTTTCCACCTGTACCTCATTCCGCCTGATCCACAACTTCATAAATGATTCCTGCACCAGATCACGCGCGGCTTCTGTGTCGCCCGTGTTTTTCAGCAGGAACCGGAAAACTCCGTCGCTGTGTTCATCTACGCAGTTGTTATATTCACTGACAGTCATGCGCTAAAAGTAAAAAACTTCCATAACACCTGTGACGGATAAGCATGGAAAATGTTACAGATTGAGAAGAATATTTTTAATCGTTTATAAACCGCCTACTCAAGCGGTCATGTCCCTGAGTTTTGTTTCCAGTTCACTTAAGGAAACAACATCAATTTTGGGTTTCATGGCCCAGCCTTTTTTTATTGGGGCTGCCACGAAAGAGTGTGAAGGGTGAATATCCTGGCAGGCATAAAAGTGGCCTTTTGAAAGTTTTGGGGCGACTGAGGCTTTACATTCGATCGTAAATACCAGTTCTTTTATTTTCATCACAAAATCTACCTCTGCACCATTGCTCGTTCTATAAAAATAAAATGAAGCTTCAGGAAATAGTTCTTTCATGTTTGATAAAACAATTTGTTCCCAGATGCTGCCAAATGAAGGATGACCTGCCATTTCCTCAAAATTATGCAATTCCAATAGGGTGGAGGTAATCCCGGAATCGGTAATATAAATTTTAGGTGCTTTTACGAGACGTTTTCCCAGATTTGAAAAATATGGAGGCATTACGTCAACCATGAAAGTGCTTTCCAGTAAATCGATGTAATTTTTAACAGTGACAGCGGAAACACCCAAAGATTTAGCCAATTTGGAGTAATCAGCTGTTTGACCGTTTAAATGAGCCAACATTTTCCACAGTCGTTGCATGGTTACCGGAGTAACCCCCCTCCATTGCAGTAAATCGCGTTCTAAGAAAGTAGAAATAAAGTTATTGCGCCACTCATAGGATGTTTCACTATCTTGTGCCAGTGCACTTCTTGGAAATCCTCCATGAGCAAAATATTTCTCAAGTGAATCAAAATCCTTTATCTCGTCCCACAAAAATGGCATCAACTTTTTGTAGGTAATTCTTCCTGCCAACGATTCTGAACTCTGTTGCAGAAGTTCTCGGGAAGCCGATCCAAGGATTAAAAATGATCCATTCACATTCCATTCATCTGAAAGACTTCTGATCACTGGAAATAATTCAGGTTTGCGTTGAATTTCATCTAAACAAATCAATTTCCCTTTTTGAGTAGTAAAAAACCATTCAGGGTCTTCCAGTTTTTGTAAGTCAGAAGGGCGTTCCAAATCCAGGTATATACTGTTTTTGTTGCCGTCGATTAAATGTTTAACTAATGTTGATTTTCCGCTTTGACGTGGTCCTATCAATGCGACAACAGGATTATTTTTTAGTGCTTTTAAAATAGTTGTTTCTATTTTTCGCTGGACATACATAGGTATACAAAATTATCATCCATGCAAATGTAAAATATAAATTTGAATTTGCATGGTTAATAGTAATTTTGTTTGCCTTTTTTAAGAACTTAACAAGCAAATAAGTCAAATAGTGTTATTACAACACCCACCAATATGCATATAATATTACCCGTGATAATCTGTACAACCCGTGTCACCCGTGTTCTATAAATCCTAATCGTTTAGCTTCAGTACCACAAGGAAAGCCTGTTGAGGAACTTCCACATTGCCTACCTGGCGCATGCGTTTCTTTCCTTTTTTCTGTTTTTCGAGCAGTTTCCGCTTCCGCGTGATGTCACCTCCATAACACTTGGCTGTAACATCTTTGCGGACTGCCTTGATGGTTTCGCGTGCAATGATTTTAGCCCCGATGGCCGCCTGGATGGCAATATCAAATTGTTGCCGCGGAATGAGGTCCTTTAATTTTACACAAATCCTCCTTCCAAAATCATAGGCGTTTTCCACGTGTATCAGAGCAGATAAGGCATCCACAGGTTCTGAATTTAAGAGAATGTCCAGTTTCACCAGTTGTGCAGGCTTATATCCGGTAACATGATAATCGAATGATGCGTATCCTTTTGAGATGCTTTTTAGCTTGTCGTAAAAATCGAACACGATCTCACCCAAAGGCATGTCCACCGTCAATTCGATGCGGCTGGTGGTCAGGTAGGTCTGACCTTTTAATTCACCCCGCTTGTCGAGGCACAACTTGATAATAGAACCAATATAGTCGGTGCGTGTAATAATTTGCGCCCTGATATAGGGTTCTTCTATGTGGTCGATATATTTTTGCTCGGGCAATCCGGATGGGTTATGAACTTCGATGATTTCTTTTTTGTTGGTAACAACCCGGTACGACACGTTGGGCATGGTGGTAATCACATTCATGTCGAACTCCCGTTCGAGGCGCTCCTGCACAATTTCCATGTGCAGCAACCCCAAAAATCCACAACGGAACCCAAACCCCAACGCAAGGGAAGATTCCGGTTCAAAAGTAAGGGAGGCATCGTTCAACTGGAGTTTCTCCATGGAAGAGCGGAGTTCTTCATATTCTTCGTTATCGATGGGATAGATACCCGCAAACACCATGGGTTTTACATTCTCGAAACCATCAATGGCCAGCTTACACGGGCGTTCCACGTGGGTGATGGTATCGCCCACTTTTACTTCTTTTGACGTTTTTATTCCTGATATAATGTATCCCACATCCCCTGTTCGCAATATATCGCGCGCTTCGGGTTTAAGCCGTAGCACCCCAATTTCGTTGGCCTCGTACTTTTTGCCGGTGTTCACAAATTTTACCTGGTCGCCTTTGCGGATTTCACCGCTGAATATCCTGAAATAAGCTATAATGCCTCTGAAAGAGTTGAAAACAGAATCGAAAATCAAGGCTTGTAATGGAGCTTCTTCCTCTCCTTTTGGCGCTGGGATGCGGGTAATAATGGCTTCTAAAATTTTATCCACCCCATACCCTGTTTTACCGCTGGCCTCTAGAATATCCTCGTATTGGCAGCCAAGCAAATCCACAATCTGGTCCTTTACTTCATCGGGCATGGCGTTTTCCATGTCCATTTTATTTAAAACCGGTATTATTTCCAGATTGTTTTCGATGGCCAGGTACAGGTTCGAAATGGTTTGTGCCTGTATGCCCTGGGTTGCATCAATTACCAGCAAAGCACCTTCGCAGGCAGCAATCGATCGGGAAACTTCATAGGAGAAATCTACATGTCCGGGAGTGTCAATCAGGTTGAACACGTAATGCTGGCCGTTGTTTTCGTAATCCATTTGGATGGCATGACTTTTAATGGTGATGCCACGTTCACGCTCAATATCCATATCATCGAGGACCTGAGCTTGTTGGTCCCGGCCCGACACAGTGCCGGTCAGTTCCAGCAGCCTGTCGGCTAACGTACTCTTACCGTGGTCGATATGGGCAATGATGCAAAAATTCCTGATCTCTTTCATAGGGGCAAAAATACGATTTTAACTGATTGGTTTAGTACTATGTTTTTGTCCGGGGAGAAGAAATATGCTCGTGTTGACTTGTTTTTCCACAGTGTGTTATTATTATTTATCTTGCTTTGTTTTTACGTGTGCTCCTTTGGCAATTTCTTCAAAGTGATTCACCGAAGAAAACCCCCTGTTCGCCGAAATGTTGTTTGCCAGGTTTACAATACGCCCTACATTTGCCTCTGAAATCAATTAAAAATCAGAATTCGTAATTCAATCAATAAAAAAATGGAAACTTCAAAAAGACTTTATCGCTCCTCAACCCACAAAGTAATTGGTGGAGTTGCAGCCGGGCTGGCTGATTATTTTCTCATCGACCCTGTATTGGTCCGGGTTTTGTTCGTCCTGGTGGCTCTTTTTGGCGGCGGTGGCGTACTGATTTATATCGTGCTTTGGATTGTTGTGCCTATTCAGGTGAGCAATCCCAACGACATGTATCGTCATGCATCCACTCACTATAAAAGTGCCGAAAATGCCGGAGTTAAATCGGATGAAACATTCATGCCGATTGAAACCTCACGTCAGTCGAATACCGGACTTATTGTTGGCATAGTACTTATTTTTGTTGGCTTATTATTTCTTATCGATCGCCTGATGCCATGGTACAACGTCACTTCTTTGTGGCCGCTTATCCTGATCGCCTTAGGCATTATTATTATAAAACCAGACTTATTTAAAAACTCTAAAAACCAAAGTAATGAAATTTAGAAATATTTTTTGGGGAATTATCCTGATCTTTTTAGGGATACTGTTTACACTTGAAAATCTAAACATCCTCGATTTCGACTGGTACAATATGTGGCGCTTGTGGCCTGTGATTTTTATCCTCTGGGGAATCTCTATCCTGCCCATAAAAGACATAATTAAAATTGGGTTTGTCGTGGTGGTACTTGTAGGAAGTATTTATTACATGTTGAACGACAATGTTCGCTGGCGTATTGAAGAAGACAACTACACCGAAATTAATTCGCATGCCGTCAATCAGGAATTTCAGGTTCCATACAACGACACCATGTCGATGGCTTCACTGGATATGGAAATGGCAGCTGGTTCATTTACCTTATACCAAACCAGTAATCAATTAGTGAATTTTGTTAAAAGCGGTTCACTGGTCCACTATAAATATATTGTAAAGCAAGAGGATAGCCTGACAGAAGTGCGAATTATGATGGAAGATGGCGTCCGCCTCAATTCCAAAAAGAATAACCGCGTCGATATTCAGCTGAATTCAAAACCGGTTTGGGACATGGATTTTGAAATAGGTGCGGCAGAAGTGAACCTCGATTTGAGCCCTTTTCAATTGAAATCGTTTAGAATGGAAGGTGGAGCTGCCGACATCAACATAAAACTGGGCGATCAATACCCTGCTACTTATGTAGAAATTGAGGCAGGTGCTTCCTCCATCGAATTAAGAGTACCCGAATCATCCGGGTGTGAATTGAAAATCAGCACCGTGCTATCAGGCAGGACCATCTCGGGTTTTAATCAGGTAGAGCATGGTTTGTACCGTACCGGGAATTTCGAGGAAGCTACCAATAAAATCTATATGGACGTAAACGCAGCCGTATCGAATTATTCGGTGATTAGATATTAATACCAGAAACCTGAAATACAATATTACTTGTGGGCTTGGCGGCGTTTTCAAAAGTTTTTGAAAGCGCCGTTTTTTTTGTGCGCCAGGAGAATGCTTTTCAGTTTTATTTAATGAGTCCGGTCTAAAAAGGTAATAGAACGATTTCAGCCACTTTTACCCCTCCCTGCCTACCGGCAGGCAGGAATCCCCTAAAGGGGAAGTGGCTGAAAATCAGAACTCCCTTTAGTCCCGATGTTAATATCGGGAGGGGTTCATTCTGATTTTCAATTATTTTTATGATTCACTTTTTTAGACCGGACTCATTTAATTATAAAACCATAAAAAAAACCTGTTTTGCATCACACTTTTTGGTTACTTTGCACGTTTCTTTGAATAAACATAATTTGCGATTATGAAAATTAGAACCCTTCTTGTATTTTTATTTGTTTTTTGCCTATCGATCACACAAGTTTCATTAAAAGCCCAGGAGGCAACCGTTCGGGGGTTTTTGTATGAGGAAGAATCGGGCGAACCTGCCATTTTTGCCAACGTGGTGCTCAAAGGAACCAACTTTGGTGCTTCTACTGATATAAACGGGTATTTTTTAATTTCAAAAATCCCTCCCGGCGACTATACACTCATGGTCACTTACCTTGGATTTGATACCATCAGTGAATTGATCTCCTTGTCAAAAGGAGCATTGCTCAATAAAAAGCTGTTTGTAAAAAAAGGTTCTTTTAATCTGGAGACGGTAACGGTGAGCGCCGAACGCACGGAAGCCCGGACAGAAACCAAGATGTCAGTGGTCAAGATTTCGCCCAAAGACATCAAGCAAATTCCAAGCGTGGGAGGACAGGCTGACTTTGCTCAATATTTACAAGTAGTTCCGGGAGTTGTTTTCACAGGCGATCAGGGTGGGCAGTTTTATATCCGTGGGGGATCTCCCATTCAAAATAAGGTGATGTTGGATGGGATGACCATCTACAATCCGTTTCATTCCATCGGGCTGTTTTCCGTTTTTGAAACCGATTTAATCCGCAATGCTTCTATTTATACCGGGGGATACAATGCCGAATATGGGGGACGAATTTCATCCGTCATGGATATTACTACGAAGGACGGGAACAAAAAACACCTGTCGGGTGTAGTTGGCGGATCCACTTTTGGTGCCCGGGCGATGATTGAGGGCCCCATAAAAAAGCAAAATTCACCAAACGAGGGAAGTGCTTCTTTTGTTTTGTCCTTTAAAAATTCATATCTGGCCGAAAGTTCCAAGGTTTTTTACAACTATGTTGATAAAGACGGGCTCCCGTTTAATTTTGCCGATATCTACGGAAAAGTAACTCTCAATGCAGCCAATGGCAGCAAGATAAGCCTCTTTGGATTTAATTTCACCGACAACGTAAGCAACTATAAGGCTATTTCCGATTTTGGCTGGAATTCGTTTGGGGGAGGTTCGAGTTTTGTGGTCATACCCGGTAAAGCACCTGTACTCATCGAAGGAATTGTGGCCTATTCCAAGTACGAGACCATGGTAAAATCAACCACGCTTAACGACAGAAAAAGTGCGATCAGCGGATTCAATGCAGCCATCAATTTTACTTATTTCATGGGTAAAAATGAATTGAAATATGGTGTTGAACTCGAAGGATACCGCACTGAATATCTGTTTAAGAATTTTGTTAATGCGGAAATTAATCAAACCGAAAACACTACACAGCTTGGTTTATATGCCAAATACAAGTTTATCGTGAACAAGTTTATTATTGAACCGGGCTTTCGCCTGGAATGGTATGCCTCTCTGGCCGAAGCCAGTCCTGAACCCCGGTTGGCCATTAAATACAATGCCAACGATTGGTTTAGGTTGAAATTTGCCGGTGGCATCTATTCGCAGAATTTTATCGCAGCCTCATCCGATCGTGATGTGGTGAACTTGTTTTATGGATTTCTCTCTGGACCAGAAAACCTGCCAGATCAGTTTGATGGAAAGAAAAGAACCAGCAGGATTCAGAAAGCCGATCATTTAATCTTCGGTGCCGAGTTTGACCTGAGCAACTCCATTAGCCTGAACGTGGAAGGATACTACAAATATTTTCCACAGCTTACCAACATCAACCGAAATAAATTGTACAATGAGTCGGAGGCACCTCAGGGAGCTTCTGAGGTGGAATATAAAGATTTTATCCTTGAAAAAGGAAATGCCTATGGAATGGACATGGTGCTGAAGTATGACTATAAAAAGGTATATGTGTGGCTGGTTTATTCACTGGGTTTCGTCACCCGCCAGTTTGAAGACAAATATGGTGAGATGGTCAGCTATACGCCTCACTTCGATCGCCGCCACAATGTGAACTTTGTATTTTCTTACATTACCGGTCCAAAGCTTGAGTGGGAATTTGGTGCTCGTTGGAACCTGGGAACAGGCTTTCCGTTCACCCAGCCGCAGGGATTTTATGAATCACTCACATTTCCGGATGGAATCAATTCAAACGTAGGAACCGAAAATGGCAATCTCGGCGTGATTTACGGCGATTTATACAATGGCCGACTGCCCGTGTACCACCGTCTGGATATAGATGTGAAACGAAACTTCTTCCTGAGTGCTAATACCAAACTGGTGGCCGACCTGAGTGTGACCAATGTGTATGACCGCAAGAATGTTTTCTATGTTGACCTGATTACCAGCAAGGTGGTTTATCAGTTGCCCTTTATGCCCAGCTTTGGTTTGAGCTTGTATTTTTAAGATATTTCAAATCGATTATCCTCTTTTTATCCCGGGAGCTTC
>Ga0100381_1005371_pt1 | contig 10630 bp, 7 predicted proteins | sample CryGeymeta201505_FD_80416 | JGI IMG/M metagenome (GOLD analysis project Ga0100381, IMG submission 80416) | Groundwater microbial communities from Crystal Geyser aquifers in Utah, USA - Crystal Geyser metaG 2015-05 | ecosystem: Environmental > Aquatic > Deep subsurface > Groundwater | place: USA...
ATGATGAAATCGCTAACGGTGCTCGGCCTGTTCCTGCTTCTGGCCGGTTCGGCACTGGCCCAAACGTCCGACCTGCTCATCTCCGAATACGTCGAAGGGTCCGGCGACAACCAGGCCCTGGAAATTTTCAACGGCACCGCCGATGCGGTCCTGCTGTCCAACTACGCCATCGTACGCTACCCCAACGGCGCAGCGAGCCCGGCCGGGTCCGTGAACCTTCCTGCGGTCAACCTGCCCTCGGGCGGCGTGTACGTGGTCGCCAACTCCCTGGCCGGCCCCGCCCTGACGGCGCTTGCCGACCTGACCGACGCGGGCATTTCCTTCAGCGGCAACGACGCCCTGGTCTTGACCGGCGGCGGCTTGCCCGTCGATAGCGTGGGCCGCGTGGGCCAGGATCCGGGCAACTACTGGTCCTGTGTCGACGGTTCCACCCAGAATCATTCCCTGCGCCGCCTGGCCAGCGTCTGCAGCGGCGACACGATCATCGACGATCTGTTCGACCCCTGCATCGAGTGGAGCTTCGCCGCCGTCGACGATTTCAGCGGCCTCGGTGACCACAACGACAACTGCGGCAGCGTGGCCGACGACGCCACCAGCTGGGGAGCGCTCAAGGCCTCCTACCGCTAACCTGGCCTCTCGCTCTCGCCCGATGTGGACCCGGCTTTGGCCGGGTCCACGTTTTTTGTCATTCCCTCCTTGGCCTCCGGGCCGCCCAAGGCGTACCATTGCCCGTTACGGGAAACGAGTATGGACTGTCAACCAAGAGGCCGAACCATGAGCAAACCCCTCCAGGGCCGCCATTTCATCACCACCCAGGAATGGTCGACCAGTGAACTCGAACTGGCCTTGCAGACCAGCTGGGACCTCAAGCGCAAATTCTACCGGGACGAGCCCCACGCCCTGCTGCGCGACAAGACCCTGTTCATGTTGTTCTTCGAGCAGAGCACACGCACGCGCAACTCCTTCGAGGCGGGCATGACCCAGCTCGGCGGCCACGCTCACGACCTGGCCCCCGGCAAGCTGCAGATCAGCCACGGCGAAACCGCCGAGGACACCGCGCGCGTGTTCAGCCGCATGGGTCACGGCATCACCATTCGCAACTGCGACTGGGGCCTGGGCAACAGCTTCATCCGCAAGGTAGCCGGCATGAGTCGGGTTCCGGTGATCAACGCCCAGTGCGACCTGTACCATCCCTGCCAGGCGCTGGCCGACCTGATGACCATCCGCGAGAAGTTCCAGGGCGACCTGCGCGGCCGCAAGATCACCGTGAGCTGGACCTACGCCCCCAGCTACGTGCGCCCCATCAGCGTCCCGCACAGCGAGATCCTGTTGATGACCCGCTTCGGGCTCGACGTGACCCTGGCCCATCCCCCCGAGTTCAAGCTCCAGCCCGAAATCATGGCCCAGGCCGAGGCCAACGCCGTCGCCGCCGGTGGGAAGTTCGCCACGACCGACAACATGGACGACGCCTTCGAGGGCGCACACATCGTCTACCCCAAGAGCTGGGGCTGCCTGGTGCACGAGCCCGACCGCGAGGCCGCCGTGAAGCACATCGAGAAGTATCCCGACTGGATCTGCGACGAGCGGCGCATGGGCCTGGCCTCCCCCGAGGCCATCTACATGCACCCGCTGCCGGCCACCCGTGGGCAGGAGGTCACCGACGCGGTGATCGACGGCCCCCAGTCGGTGGTCTGGGACCAGGCCGAGAACCGGCTGCACACCGCCAAGGGCCTCATGGCCCTGACCATGTAGCGGTGGGTGCCTTGCCGCTTCCGGTCGTCACTTCGAACCCGTTGTGGACGGGTTGCCGCTGCGTGGTCTGCAATCGCGTCTACCCCATCGATTACGCCGGCTTCGTGTGTGCCGACTGCGGCGTCGACGGCATCCTCGACGTCGAGTACGACCTGGACGACCTGGCCGCCAAGGCGCGTGCCGACTCAAGATGGTTCGCTTCGGGACCCGTGTCGGGACTGTGGCGGTTCGCCGACCAGCTGCCCGTGCAGCCCGAGGCCCGGCATCCCGGCTGGGACGTGGCGGGCCTGGCGCCTCTGACTGCGCCGCGTCTGGCGCAGCACCTGGGTCTGGCTGCGCTGATTCTCAAGGACGACACCCGGCTGCCTTCGGGCAGCCTGAAGGACCGGGCAGCCGCGGTCGCCATCGCGCGGGCCGTGCAGCTGGGCATCGATCACATCGCCTGCGCCTCGACGGGCAACGCCGCAGCCTCCCTGGCGGTCATGGCGGCTCGCGCGGGGTTGAAGGCTTCGATCTTCGTGCCTGCGGCGGCTCCCCGCGCCAAGCTGGCCCAGTTGCTGGTCCACGGCAGCGATCTGGTACGGGTCGACGGCACCTACGACCAGACCTTCGACCTCTCCCTGCGCCGCATCGAACAGCACGGATGGTACAGTCGCAACTGCGCCCACAACCCGCTGCTGGTCGAGGGCAAGAAGACCGCCATCCTGGAGCTCGTACGCGACTGCCCCGGCGCCCTGCCCGATGTGGTGATGGTGCCGGTGGGCGACGGCTGCATCGTCTCCTCGGTGGCCAAGGGTCTGCTCGAACTCCATCACCTCCGGATCATCGACCGCCTTCCGCGCGTGATCGGCGTCCAGGCCGCCGGCGCCGCCCCCCTGGCCTCCGCCTGGCGGGACTGCCGCCGAGACCCGGCCACCCTGAGCGGCCCGGGAATTCTCGCTGCGGTGCCGAGTATCGTGCCCCAGACCCTCGCCGATTCCATCAGCGTGGGCATCCCGCGCAACCGGGTGAAAGCCTGGCGCTACGTCAGCCGCACCGGCGGAGCGTTCCTCGCAGTGCCGGACGAGGCCATCACCGAAGCCATCGGGCAGCTGGCACGCTTGGCCGGGGTGTTCGCCGAGCCCAGCGGCGCGGCCGGTCTGGCGGGCATCATCGCGGCGCGCGACCAGGGCCTGATCAAAGGCACCGAAGCGGTCGCCGTCCTGGTCACCGGCAACGGCCTCAAGGATGTCGACGCGGCCCTGGCTGCCGTGACGATCCCCGAACCCATCGACCCCGCAGCATAAAATAAGGGGCAGCCCCTGAGGACGGCCCCGATTCCCCCACCTTCACTTCGGCATCTCCCGGGGATTGTGCGAGCCGGATAGGACCTGGCTGCTCCTGCTCGACGCACACGTATGCCCTGTTTGGGGAAACGGATTGGCCTTACAAAAATTCTACAGAAAATCCCACACCGAATCTTCGGCGCTGTCCTGGACCCCCACGCCCAGCTCGGCGAGCTTGGCGCGCATGGCGTCGGCGGCATCCCAATCCTTGGCGGATCGGGCTTCCCGGCGCTGCCGGACCAGGTCGTCCACATGGGCGGTGTCAAGCCCGAGGCGCGCGGCCTTCATGTCCCGCCGCTGCTGCAGCCAGGTGTCCGGATCCTGCTCGAAGCAACCGAGAACCCGGGCCACTTCGCCCATGTCGGCCGCGAATCGTTCCAGACTGAGGTAACGCGAGGCCTTGTCGACACCCTTGCCCGAGGCCAGCAATCCATTGGCCTCGGCCAAGGGCTTGCTCAGCGCGCCGAGGGCGCCGCTGGTGTTGAAGTCGTTGCGCATGTGTTCCAGGAACGCTGGCAGCATGCCGGCGATGGCCTCGGTCACGGGGGCCTCGGAGCCGGGCTGTTTGGCCGTCCCGAGGAAGGCGCGCGCCTGGCGCAGGGTCCGGTAGATGTAGGCCAGCCGGCCGTCGGATTCTTCCAGCCCGGGAAAGCGTACTCGCCGGCGCAATTCCTCCACCTCGCTCTGGTGGCCGCAGGCCGGGCACACGCCGGATTCCTGCGCGCTCTTGTCCAGCAGCGCGCCGCACGCGGGGCACGGCACTTCGACCTCGAAGTTCAGGCCGCTGCGGTAGTGCACCGTCAGCAGGAAACAGCGCAAGGACTCGGGCGGATAGAGGGTCGTGATCTCGCGGGTGGTGAAGAAGTTGCCCAGGCTCTTGGACATCTTCTCGCCCGCGAAGTTGATGAAGCCGTTGTGCACCCAAAAGCGCGCGAAGGTGTCATCGCCGTGGGCGCCCTGGCTCTGGGCGATCTCGTTCTCGTGGTGGGGAAACACCAGGTCCCGGCCGCCGCAATGGATGTCGAAGCTGTCGCCCAGGTGGGTGGAGCTCATGGACGAGCACTCGATGTGCCAGCCGGGCCGGCCGGGTCCCCAGGGACTTTCCCAGGAAGGCTCACCCGGTTTGGCCGCCTTCCAGAGGGCGAAATCCAGCGGCGATTCCTTGCGCTCGTCCACCTCGATGCGACTGCCCGCGCCCTCCAGCATCTCCTCCAGATGGCGCTTGCTCAGCTTGCCGTAACCCTTGAACGCGGCGACCCGGTAGTACACGTCGCCCTGCACCGCATAGGCCAGGCCCTTGGCCACCAGCGACTCCACCAGGACGATGATCTCGGCCATGTGATCCTGGACCCGCGGTTCCACGTCGGGGGGCAGGAGGTTCAGGTCGGCCATGTCGCGGTGGTACTCGTCGGCGAAGCGGGACGCCAGTTCGAGGGCGGGCACACCGGCTTCCTGACTGCGGGCGATGATCTTGTCATCGATGTCGGTGATGTTGCGGACGTACTTGACCTCGTAACCCTCGTGGCGCAGGAACCGCACCATCACGTCCGGGACCAGCGCCGCGCGCGCGTTGCCCACGTGGGTCAAGTCGTACACCGTCGGCCCGCAGCAGTAGATCCCCACCCGACCAGGCGTCAGGGTCTCCAGGGCGCATTTCTTGCCCAGCAGGGTGTCGTGCAGTTGGATGGGACTGGGTGCGGCAGCGTCGTTCATCATGGCATCCTCGAGACAGGGAATTTTGGCCGATGGTTTCGCGGCAATGTAACAGGACATGCGCCCGGACACCAAATCCCCGGTAGGCGGGGACCAATGGTCAGGGACCGGCGGACCCGTTCCCGCTGAGCACGAAGCCGGCCCAGAAACCGGGAAATCCGCTATCCAATCCTCCGGCCGCAGCCGCACCCTCGCCCGCGATCATGTGCCGCTGGGCCCGGGCCAGGGCCAAGGCCCGGTCGGGGTGCGCAGACCCGGACAGCATCCGGTAGTAGTCCTGCAGGTCCGCCAGCCCCCGCCCCGCAGAGGGCAGCGGCTGGGAGGACATGTTCACCTTCCCGGCCAAGACCGGCGGCGGAAAATCGATCGTCTTCGGGGATATCGTGTGCGGCGCGCTCAGCGTGGCCGACGAACCGCAGGCCTGGGGCAAGATCAAGAGCCTGTATCGTTAGGCTTCCGGCCCGAGGAAAAGTAATCGAGGAGCAACTGCGCGGCCGCGGTGGCGGGCAACCGCCCTGCGGCCACGTCGTTTTCCAGCTCGGTCATCTTTTCGCGAACCCCCGGGTGCCCGTTGAAGATGACTTCCAATCCTTCGCGCACCAATGCGTGCAGCCAGGCGCGCTCCTGGGAGGAGCGCCGCTCGGCCAGGGTGCCCGAGGCGAGGCCGGCGGCCATGAATTCCATGATCCCGTCCCACAGGTCGGCCACGCCCTCGCCCCTGAGGGCGGAGCTGAGCACCGCGCGGGTCTCCCAGCCGGAAGTGGCCGGACGCAGATAATGCAGCACCCGTTCGAACTCGGCGCGCGCGGCCTCGGCGGCCGTCCGCCCGGCCCCGTCGGCCTTGTTGATGACGATGACGTCGGCCAGCTCCATGACGCCCTTCTTGATGCCCTGCAGCTCGTCACCGGCTCCGGCCAGCAGCACCAGCATGAAGAAATCCACCATGGAGCGGACCACCGCCTCGCTCTGGCCCACCCCCACGGTCTCTACCAGGACCACGTCATAGCCAGCGGCCTCGAACAGCACGATGGTCTCGCGGGTCTTGCGTGCCACCCCACCCAGCGTACCGCTGGCAGGTGACGGACGGATGAAGGCCTCGGGCGCTGCGGCGAGCTTCTCCATGCGGGTCTTGTCGCCCAGGATGCTCCCGCCGCTCAGGCTGCTGCTGGGGTCGACGGCGGTGACGGCGACCTGGTGCCCCTGGGAGATCAGGTGCAGCCCCAGCGCCTCGATGAGGGTGCTCTTGCCCGCGCCGGGCACCCCGGTGATGCCCACCCGCACCGCCTCGACGCGATGCGGCAGCAGCCCGGTGAGGACTTCCTGGGCCAACGCCTGGTGCGCCGGCACCCCCGACTCGATAAGGGTGATGGCCCGACCGAGGATCACCCGGTCCCCGGCCCGCACGCCGTCGATGTAATCCGCGACGGACAGGATGGGAGGCGGCGAACCGTTTCCACCCTTGCCTCCGAGGCGCTCCCTGGCGGAGTTGCCGGGCAGGCCGTCGTGACCCCCGGTGACACCCTTGCGCACGTGCAGGGCGGAGGGCTTGTCGGGGTCGCGACCGGGTTTGCGCGTCATGAGTCGATCCCCAGCCGCCCCATCAACTCGCCCAGCAATTTCTGCGCGGCCACGGGAATGACGGTGCCCGGGCCGAAGACCGCCGAGGCTCCGTTGGCGTAGAGAAATTCGTAGTCCTGGGCGGGGATCACGCCGCCGCAGATGACCATGATGTCCTGCCGCCCCAGCTGTTTCAACTCGGCCACGAGCTGCGGCAGCAGGGTCTTGTGCCCGGCCGCGAGCGACGACATGCCGATGATGTGCACGTCGTTCTCCACCGCTTGGCGGGCGGTCTCCGCAGGAGTCTGGAAGAGCGGACCCACGTCGACGTCGAAGCCCAGGTCGGCAAAAGCCGTGGCCACCACCTTGGCCCCACGGTCGTGTCCGTCCTGGCCCATCTTGGCAACCAGGATGCGCGGCCGGCGCCCCTCGTGCTGCGCAAAAGCGGTGATCATGTCGTTGATGCGTGCGATTTCGTCGTCCTTTCCGAACTCCATCTTGTACACCCCGCTGATGGTGCGGATCTCGGCCTGGTGCCGACCGGCCACCTGCTCCAGGGCCGTGGAAATTTCGCCCAGGGTGGCGCGGGCCCGGGCCGCCTTGACCGAGAGCTCCAGCAGGTTGCCCTCGCCCGAAGCGGCGCAAGCGGTCAGCGCCGCCAGGGCTTCCTGCACCGGCCCATCCTCGCGCACCCGGCGCAGTTCGGCAAGCCTGACGACCTGTTGGCGGCGGACTTCGGTGTTGTCCACCTCCAAGATTTCCAGGGGCTCATCCTGCTGCAGGCGATAGCGGTTGACCCCGACGATGACTTCCCGACCCGAATCGATGTGCGCCTGGCGGCGGGCCGACGCCTCCTCGATGCGCATCTTGGGCAGCCCCGCGCCGATGGCCGCGGCCATGCCGCCGTGACTTTCGACCTCCTGGATGTGGTCCCACGCCCGGCGCATGAGCGCGTCGGTCAGGCTCTCAAGATACCAGGAACCGCCCCACGGGTCGACCGTCCGGCAGATGCCCGTCTCGTGTTGCAGGTATAGCTGGGTGTTGCGCGCGATGCGCGCGGAGAAATCGGTGGGCAGGGCGATGGCCTCGTCCAGGGCGTTGGTGTGCAGGGACTGGGTGCCGCCCAGGGCCGCGGCCATGGCCTCGACGCAGGTGCGCGCCACGTTGTTGAACGGATCCTGCTCGGCCAGGGACCACCCGCTGGTCTGCGAATGGGTGCGCAGCGCCATGGACTTGGGGTTCCGCGGGTCGAACTGCCGGATCAGCTTGGCCCACAACACGCGCCCCGCCCGCAGCTTGGCGACCTCCATGAAGTAGTTGGTGCCCTCGGCCCAGAAGAACGACAGCCGCGGGGCGAAGGCGTCGATCGTCAGGCCCGCGCGCAGTCCGGTGCGCACGTACTCCAGACCGTCGGCCAGGGTGTAGGCCAGTTCGAGGTCCGCGGTGGCCCCGGCTTCCTGCATGTGATAACCGCTGATGCTGATGCTGTTGAACTTCGGCATGTTCGCCGCCGTGTAGGCGAAGATGTCGGCGATGATCCGCATGCTGAAATCCGGCGGGTAGATGTAGGTGTTGCGGACCATGTACTCCTTGAGGATGTCGTTCTGGATGGTCCCGGCCATGTGGTCGAGCTTGGCCCCCTGCTCCATCGCGGCGGTGATGTAGAAGGCCATGATCGGCAGCACGGCTCCGTTCATGGTCATGGAGACGGACATCCGATCCAGGGGAATCCCGTCGAACAGCACCTTCATGTCCTCGACCGAATCGATGGCCACGCCGGCCTTGCCCACGTCGCCGACCACACGCTCGTGGTCGCTGTCGTAGCCGCGATGGGTGGCCAGGTCGAAGGCCACCGAAAGGCCTTTTTGCCCGGCCGCCAGATTGCGGCGGTAGAAGGCGTTGGATTCCTCGGCGGTGGAGGATCCCGCGTACTGCCGCACCGTCCAGGGGCGCGTCACGAACATGGAGGCGTAGGGTCCGCGCAAGAACGGCGGCAGACCGGCCACCGACTCCAGGTGTTCGCAGCCGGCGGTGTCGGCGGCGGTGTAGAGCGCCTGCACGGGGATCTGCTCGTTGGTTTGCCAGACGGTATCGGGAGCGACCTCGACGGGGTCGCTGCCGGAGATGTCTGCGGTCAGTTGTGCGAAACTCAGGGCGCCGAAATCGGGCAGTTTGCTCATGACGAAACCTCCGTGCCGGCGGCCGTTCGAGCCAGCACATCGAGCATGTCGCTGCCGGCGTGCAGGAATTCGTCCACCCCGGCGGTTCGCCACTCTTCTTCCCGTGGGCCGGGTTGGCCGGCCAGCAGAACTCGCGGCTGCGGACCCATCTTCTTCAGCAGACCGGCCAGCGCGGCGGCTTGTTCGGCATAGGTCTCGTCCAGCCCGGTGATGACCAGGGTCGAGGCGTTCGCCTGCTCGGCCAGCCGGGCCGCATCATCCGGGGCCTCGGCGAAATCACCGAGAACCACGGTGAAGCCACCCGCCTGAAAAAATCCCCGCACGAAATCCAGCCGGGGCATGTAGCGGGCGGGGTCCCCCAGACAGATGCACCCGACCCGCGTGGCCGGCCGCTCGCCACCGGACAACACCCGCCGCCGGATGGCTTCGAACGGTTCGGCGTCCCGCCGCGCGCGGATCGGATCAACCATCTGCGACTCCGGCGGGGTGTCCACCAGATCCGCAGGTGAGGGCTTGGCTAGGATGGTGCCAGGATCGCAATACCGGTTCACGCCCACCATGGCGTCCCTCCCGGTGGACAGCCGCCGGCGACGTTCGGCAGCGGCCGCGGAGACCTTTTCCTGGATCAATCCGCTGCGCAGGGCGGGGATGACGCCTCCGGCCTGCTCCACCGCCCGCACATGTTCCCAGGCCCGGGCCGCGAGGTCGGCGGTGAGCTTCTCCGGATGCCAGGCGCCCCCGGCCGGATCGGTGACCTGGCCCAGGTGGCATTCGTGGGCCAGGATCAGTTGCACGTTGCGGGCCAGGTGCCGGCCGAACTCATCCGGCTGACCCGCTGCTGGGGCAGCGAAGGGATCGACGTGCAGGCTTTCGACGCCGCCCAGCACGGCGGACATGGCCGCGGTGGTGCCCCGCAGCAGGTTGGGATACGGCTCCAGAAACGACGCCATGCGCCGGCTGGTGCGCGCGTGGATCCAGGCGGCCTGGGGATCGAGGCCCGCGGCCGACTGCATCCGGCTCCACAGCAGGCGCAGGGCCCGCAACTTGGTCAGGGACATGAAGAAATCGGCGTCGACGCAGACATGGAAATGGATCCGGCCCACCGCCTCCTGCAGATCGATGCCGCGCTGTTCCATCTCCCGCAACGCATGGGCCGCTCCGGCCAGGGTCAGCCCCAGGGAGAGGGCGTGGTCGGCGCCCCCGTCGTGCCAGACGGTCTCCCGCACGGGCAGGGTCCGCACCTGCGGTGCCGCGGCGGCCCAGCGGGTCAATTCCGCGAGCTGGTCGTAAAGCCGCTCGGCAGGCTGGGGCAAGCCGCCCTCCTGGGCCAGACCGGCCACCGGGTCGCAACCCAGGTAGGCGGTGGCCGAAGAAAGGTCCACCCCCGCTTGTTTCCAAAGCTCGGCCAGCTCGGCAGCCGCAGCGCGGGAGGCTGGGCCAGCGTCCAACATCACGGGTATCCCCTGCAGATCCACGCCGGCCAGACAGGGCTGCAGATCCTCCACGGCGATCCCGGCCCGGCCGGTCGCATCCAGGACCAGGTTCACGGCCGTCTGCCCCCGGCCCAGGTCGTGGCGCAGGGCGGCGTTCACTTCGGTCGGCAGAGGGAGCCGGATTTCCTGGGCGATGAGCCACGGGGCCTCGTGGTATCCGCCGGAGCGCGACCCGCGCACGAACGGTTGCTGCCCGGGAAGCGAACCCAGCCAGGGCAAATCGACGGTATCGCGGGCCGTGGGCATGGGCTCCAGGGTGATGCCCTCGAGGGTCCGGGTGAGCATGGCTTTCTCGAAGGGCGCGCCCTTGAGCAGCCGTTCGACCTCGGTGCGCCAGGCTTCCGGGTCCGGAACGGGAAACTCTCCCAGAGAGAAAGTTCGAGAGTTGTTGTCGGCAGCGGGCATGGGACCATCACTTTCAGCCAGGTCGGGTTCGGCACAGGCTACCACATCCGCCTGCGTAGGGAAAATCGTCCGTCCAGGCCGTGGAAGCAAGTTGGCCAGGGAGTTTTGTTATTTTTTTATCATCCATGGCCGGGTGCCGGCTTCCCTTTCCCCACTTATCATGGCGGACGATGGTTATCGCCACCCCATCAAGGAGTTGCAATCA
>Ga0100381_1005378_pt1 | contig 10620 bp, 9 predicted proteins | sample CryGeymeta201505_FD_80416 | JGI IMG/M metagenome (GOLD analysis project Ga0100381, IMG submission 80416) | Groundwater microbial communities from Crystal Geyser aquifers in Utah, USA - Crystal Geyser metaG 2015-05 | ecosystem: Environmental > Aquatic > Deep subsurface > Groundwater | place: USA...
ATCCTGTAAAATTTTCAGCCGACGCTTTTTTTCTTCTAATGGAACGCCATCATATAAGCGTGCTGCAGGTGTGCCAGGCCGTGGGCTATAAATAAAACTATATGAGATATCAAATCCTATGGTTTGCACTAAGTCCATTGTCGCAAGGAAATCTTCTTCAGTTTCTCCAGGAAAACCAATAATGAAGTCAGATGAAATGGAGATATCTGGGCGAACTTGGCGTAATTTTGTGATTTTTTCGATATATTGATCGCGAGTATAGTTGCGTTTCATCATCCCTAGAATTTTATCAGACCCACTTTGTACCGGTAAGTGAAGGTAATTGGCAAGCTCTTTAACCTCAGCATAAGCATCAATTAGGTTGTCAGAAAATGCTTGCGGATGAGAGGTTGTAAAACGAATACGATCAATGCCCTCTAAAGCAGAAGTATAATGAATTAATAGTGCTAAATCAGCATAGCCACCTTCGTGCATCTTGCCATAGTAATCATTGACATTTTGCCCTAGGAACGTAATTTCTCTAACCCCTTGTTCAGCTAGTGCAGCGACTTCAGCTAAAACATCGTCAAACGGTCGGCTAAATTCTTCGCCGCGCGTCATTGGAACAATGCAAAAACTGCAATACTTGCTGCATCCTTCCATGATTGAGACAAATGCGGTTGGACCATCGGCTTTAGGTTGAGGCAGGCGATCAAATTTTTCTATTTCAGGAAAGCTCACATCAACGACTGCTTTTTGGTTCTGCTTGACTTGATCAATCATCGCCGGCAAGCGATGTAACGTTTGCGGGCCAAATACGATATTAACAAATGGTGCTCGCTCAATAATCATATCGCCCTCCTGGCTTGCAACGCAGCCTGCTACGGCAATGATTAAACTCGGGTTCTGTTGTTTTAAATTTTTATATCGACCTAACTCAGAGAATACTTTTTCTTGAGCTTTTTCTCTGACTGAACAAGTATTTAAAACAATCAAATCAGCTTCACTATAGGTATCGGTAGGCTGCATATTATGCGTGCTTGCAAGCAAATCAAACATCTTTTGAGAATCATAGACATTCATTTGGCAGCCATACGTTTGCATAAAAACTTTTGGAGAAGAGTTAATCATTGGTGTTATCTCGCTGGTCAGCTGTTCGACAAAATGTTTCTTTGATCAGAGGTAGAGTGATTAATGCGCAGAGCAAGCAAATAGGCGCGACAGTCAACGCAATTTTATAATCAGCCAGCTGATAGACTTTCTCACTGTTGACAAGAGTGCCTGCCCATAGAGTGTCCAACAATAGTCCAACAATTAAGGGTGCGATGCCAGGGCCACAGCTATTGATCATGTTCATAAATCCAAGTGCGGTGCCACTATATTGAGCAATATGTTGCTCTCTAACAATAGAAAATGAAGGGACAAAACCACAGGTAAAAAATCCATAGAAAAAGAATAATAAACTATAGGCCACATAGTTAATGTTGGGAGCATAGATAATGACCAGCATGATCGTTAAAGTGGTCACACTGCTAATATAAAGTGTAAATTTTCGTCTACCAATAAAATCAGACACTGCTCCAAAAAATGGGCTACCAAATATCCAGCCAATATACATGACAGAGACTAACCAAGCTGATTTTTCTATTGAATACCCTTTTGCTGCCGGTAAAAAAGAAGCCGTCCATTGACTGAGTGTCGCGGTAGGCGCGTACATCAAAGCGCCATATAGCGCCGTCAACCATGTTTGCTTATTTTTAACAATTTCGACGATACCCAGAGTCAAATCTTTAAGTTTAATATATTCGCCTTTTTCGTTACGAGCACGCTTCATACCTTTAGGCCGGTCGCGAATCACGACCCAAATAACAATCATTAATATAATACCAACTAAGCCTAAAAACATGAGTGTGGTTTGCCAACTAGTCGCTCGTAATACTAATCCTAAAGGGGCGCCACCGAAGACTGCACCAGAAATGCCTATAGTTAGGGTCAAACCATGAAGCATCGCAAAACGTCGACTAGAAAACCAATTGGCCGTTAATACTAATGCGCCTAACATGGCAAAGCCTGATCCGACCCCAGTGATAAAACGAGTACCTAGAACGACTAGATAGCTATCTGAAATTGACATAAGTAATGTGCCAAAACCACACATTGCAGTTGCAATTGTTAATAGCTTTCGTGGGCCAAAACGGTCAAGTAGCATGCCTGCAGGAATTTGTACTAAACCGTATGCAAGGAAATAAAAAGATGATAATAACCCAAATTCAGTCGCGTTAATGCTAAAACTATCTGTGAGGTAAGTCCGTAAAACACTCGTGGAATTTTGCAGTAAAAATTCATAGAAAAAGAAAAAAGCCGCTAAAAACCATATTGTTAAAGGAAACAATAAGCCTCGTTTTGAATTGTTGGGTGGTTTGTTTACGGTCATCGATCCCCTAATGTCTAATCATTTAGCGAAAGCCACTATTATGTGCAAATTTTGCATTGATAGTCAAGCCGCTGTTCCGTGGACAGCCTGTTACTTAAATAAATTCGAGTGTTTAACTTCCATTTTCCTCATAGCACTCTTGAGGCTATTAATTGATTTTGCTTCTCATCCCATTTTATATCCTGTTTAATAGCTAATCATTGTAACCAACCATCAGCTTGATTGTAGTTTATCTTTCAACAGCGTATTAACCGTTTGGGGATTAGCTTTACCGTCCGATTTCTGCATCACTTGACCCACAAAATAGCCAAATAATTTATCTTTACCGGCTTTGAAAGCCGCAAGTTGGTTCGGACTATCCGCGATCACTTGATGAATAATGGCTTCGATTTCTGAGGTATCCGTAATCTGTTTCAAGCCTTTTCGAGCAATTACATCATCAGTGCTTGCTGCACCTTCCCAAAGTTCTTCAAAAACGGTTTTGGCAATTTTTCCAGAAATTGTCTCATCCTCAATCCTAGTCATGAGCAAAGCTAATTGATCACTACTCACAGGACTTTGTGAAATGTCTAGGTTTGATTTATTAAGTTTGGCTGCTAGGTCACCAATAATCCAATTTGCGGTCAATTTAGGTGGTGCTGATGTTGCCTTTACCGTTGATTCAAAATAATCAGCTAATTCTTTTTGTGCCGTTAGCACGCCCGCATCGTAGGCGCTCAAACCGTACTGTTGCTGAAAACGTGAATGCTTTTGTTGAGGTAATTCTGGCAATTCCGCCCTGACTCGCTCAATCATTTCTTTTGTGACAACTAAAGGCAATAAATCTGGATCTGGGAAGTAACGATAATCATTCGCTTCTTCTTTACTACGCATCGCTCGAGTTTCATTTTTAGCAGCGTCATAAAGCCTAGTTTCCTGAACAACCGTTCCGCCACTTTCTAAGATTGCGATTTGTCTGGCAACTTCGTAATTAATCGCGCGTTCTACAAATCTGAACGAATTAACGTTTTTAGTTTCGGTTCGAGTGCCAAAGGTGGTTTCACCTTTGGGTCTGACTGAGACGTTAGCATCACATCGGAAAGACCCTTCCTGAAGATTTCCGTCGCTTATATCAATATAACGAACCAATGCATGTAAAGTTTTTAAATAAGTCACTGCTTCTTCGGCACTACGCATGTCAGGTTCAGATACAATTTCAAGAAGTGGGGTGCCCGCACGATTCAAGTCAATCCCAGTCATATGATGAAAATCTTCATGTAGAGATTTGCCAGCATCTTCCTCTAAATGCGCACGTGTGATTCCTATGCGTTTTTCAGTGTTATTCGGCAAAAAAATATTCAAATGTCCCTTCATGACAATCGGTAATTCAAATTGGCTAATTTGGTAGCCTTTAGGTAGATCTGGATAAAAATAATTTTTTCGCGCAAATACCGATTCAGGATTAATCGCAGCATCAATACTCAAACCAAACCTTATCGCTAATTCTACTACTTGTTTATTGAGTACGGGCAGTGTTCCAGGCATTGCTAAGTCAATATTGCATGCTTGTGTGTTTGGCTCGGCTCCATAGCATGTAGGGGCCCCTGAAAAAATTTTTGTTTGAGTATTTAGCTGAGTATGAACTTCTAAGCCGATGACCGTTTCCCATTCCATAATTGATATCCTCATGCCTGTTCTGGTGGAGATTGTTTATGCCAATCAGTCATTTGCTGATATTGATGGGCAACGTTTAACAGCTTTGCCTCGGCAAAGAAATTGCCAATTAATTGCATCCCAATCGGCAAATTGTTAACGAGCCCAACCGGCATAGAAAGTCCTGGCAAACCGGCCAGATTGACTGCAATGGTGTAGATGTCGGACAAGTACATGCTCACAGGATCTTGGGTTTTGGCCCCTATTTCGAAAGCAGTGGTTGGGGTTGCAGGGCATGCAATGATATCAACTTTTTGATAAGCGTTGATAAAATCATCACGAATCAAGCGTCGCACTTTTTGTGCTTTCACGTAATATGCGTCATAGTACCCAGCCGATAGAGCATAAGTCCCCACTAAAATACGCCGTTTCACTTCACTTCCAAAGCCGTCACCACGACTGCGCTTATATAAATCCTCTAAATTTTGAGGAGATTCGCAGCGATAGCCATAGCGTACTCCATCATAGCGGGATAAGTTTGAAGATGCTTCAGCTGGCGCAATAATATAATAAGCAGGCACTGCATATTGAGTATGCGGTAAGCTAATTTCATGCAAGCTGGCGCCTAGCTTTTCAAGGACTGCTAAAGCAGTTTGAAGTGATTGCTCAATTTGTTTTTCTAATGCTTGATCAAAATACTCTTTAGGTAGCCCGATACGTAAACCTTTTAAAGGTTGATTTAATGACTGCAGATAATTGTCTATCGCTTGGTTAACTGACGTGGAGTCATTGGCATCAAATCCCGCAATGACTTCTAATAAAGCTGCCGCATCTTCTGCTGTTTGAGTAAATAGGCCACCTTGATCAAGGCTAGAGGCAAAAGCGACCATGCCATAACGTGAGACACGACCATAGGTGGGTTTGAGCCCTGTAATTCCACAAAAAGAGGCCGGCTGACGGATTGATCCACCAGTATCTGTCCCGGTTGCAGCAGCACAAAGACGAGCGGCCACCGCAGCAGCGGAACCACCGGAAGAGCCGCCAGGAACGCGTGCTAAATCCCAAGGATTAGCAACTTTACCAAAATAACTATTTTCATTGGATGAACCCATGGCAAATTCATCACAATTGGTTTTACCCAGCATCACGAGATTCGCAGTATTACATTTTTGTACAACTGTACTATCGTAAGGAGGGGTAAAATTACTTAACATTCGTGACCCACACGTAGTCAAAACGTCTTTAGTGCAAAAAATATCTTTATGCGCAATTGGGACACCTGCCAAGCGATGAGCTTTACCACTAGCCCTGGCTTGATCGGCTTGTTCAGCCTGAGATAGTGCTGAATCTTCACAGATGGTAACATAAGCATTTAGTTTTGACTGCGAGCGCTTAATTTCACTTAGATAAGCTTGAGTAAGTTCCACACTTGAAAACTGTTTAGCTTCTAAGCCCCGCATGATGTCCATTAATGTCAATTTTGTTAGCATTATATCCTCTCAGTAAATTATTCAACAACTTGCGGCACTAAATATAATCCGGCTTCGCTAGAAGGGGCCAAAGACATATAATCGTCGCGCTCATTTGTGGTGGTGACAATATCATCTCTAAGACGCAGCTTCTCTTCCAAGGGATGAGCTAATGGTAGAATAGAGTCGGTGTCAACTTCATCCAACTTTTGTACTAGGGTCAAGATGGAGCTTAATTGTTCACTCATAACGGCTTGATCACGATCTGAAATGGCTATTCTCGCTAAGTGTGCAATGTTGTGCACATCATTTACTGTTACGCTCATAAACATTATTCCGTTGAATTTATTTGAGTATCAGTATAACGAGACATAGATTGGCTGCCAAGAAGAATCTATTGATCGTGAACGAACAGCTTGTTGCTAAGTAGTGCAGTCGAAGTCTGATAACAACCATCGATCGCTGAGCGCTTGTCAATTTCTTCACAAAAATATAATTTCATATTATAACTGTTTATTTAATATTCAGCTAGTAAGTTTATGCTATAAATTATATATATTTAATAAAAAAATAAATTGTCTAAAAAAGTATACTCACATTCTTCTTTAATGCAAGCAAAATGGCTCGACTTGCTTCGACGTGACCGCCTCTAGTTCGAAATAAACTTATTAATGGTGTTGATTATCAAAATTTTACTCGTGGGTTCGAAGTTGGTGAAAAAATGTTTCGATCGAAGTATCTAATAACTTTAAACATACATGAATTATTCTCATATAAGAAATCTCTAGATGAGGGGTCTTAAAGATAAATCTTTTCTTATTAGAGAGCTTTATAATACTGCGATGAACGAATTAATGGCTTTTTTAGTAGTGATAATGAATCTGATCTACATAACATAAAAGACTATCTTTACTAAAGCAAATTTACGGGTGGGAATAAGATAGGCTGCAAGAGATAAAATATTGGAGACCATGGACGAAGAAGGTATTAAAATTATTGAGGAGTGTAAAAAACGAGATATCAATAAATATAGAGTTGTAAATCCCAAAGCCAATGAAATGCTAGATTATTATATGAATAAAAGAGGCGCTACTTCAAATGAGTCGAAAAGCTTCGATGCCCAACAAAAAAGTTAATGAAGAACATACGGTCGATAATAAAGATTTAGGTATCATTCAAGCACACCTATATTCAAACTTGTAATGTGAAAAGATTGATCGTTTTCACTTATTAATGGCAGATCTTAAGTCGGTTCTTTAGAAAAATTAAAATATCGAGGGTCAGGGATGACCTAGCAATTGGATACTTTATCAATATCATCAAACGTTAAGGCTTTTTTGTTATTAACCAGTAAACAATAAAAGGCTTCATCAGCAAATTCATTGTTCAAGATAATTTTGCAGGTTGTACCTTCAGTAAAGTCCAGCGATACGCTATTATCAGAGGATAAATCCTCTATTGTATCCATTCACCGCTGACCGTGGCCCATAATTAACGAATCACTCATGACTCAAATAATAGGCTGCCATTAATTTAGCAAATAATCTATAATTAAGGCCCAATTTGTGATAAAAGTAGAGTCGATCAATGATTCAAGTTTTAGTGAAAGGTGATTAGTGGCGAGATATTGTTTTAGCAGTTATTGTTGCTATTAGATAGTTATGGCTTTCATTGCATCAATTACTTAAATAAATACAACATGCTGTCCAATAGCATCAAAAGCATTTTCAATAGTCCCATTTTCGAACCACGAGTGTGGAAAAATTAATTGTTTTTCGCTTATCAATGGCAAATCTCAAGTCAGTTTTTAAACAAAATTAAAATATTGACCATTAGGGATGACTCAGCAGTCGGATACTCTATCGATAACATCAAACGTTAAGACTTTTTCGTCATTAACTAATAAACTATAAAAGGATTCATCAGGCAATTGATTGTTCAAGACAATTTCGCAGGGTACACCTTCAGGTGTAGTGTACTTGAGTTACAGATTTATCATCTCCATATGTTCGCCAATGTAATGGAGTTTTAAATAAATCTTTAGCAGATATTTTAGTCAAAAAAATGAGTGATTGTTCACAAGAAGATGCTGAATAACTCAAAAATTTTGTGTTAATTTTGAGCAATTTGACAAACGTTTAAACATACATGTCTCTTGGGCATACTAAATTCAAATCATATATACGATATTGTGGCTGCTGTTAAGATGTATGCTTTACTCCACGTTTTTCACTGACATTTTCAAAGATGTTTTAGCCAGATGATATTTACCAAAGTATAGGTTGAGTTTGCTGAGTATAGGAAACTATTTGTGAGTTGATGGTGCTAACGAATGGTTAATTTTTTTTGCCGAAAAAGTGGTGCTGATGATTAGTATTTTCAAAATTAAAATAGCCACCTTCGCATAGTAAAGATAAAAAATAATTGTTTTTATCTTTAGCAAATTTGTTTCGATAGCAAAATAGATGTATAGTTAGCAACTAGCTTGTCGATATATGAAATGTCTAAGGTATACTCATTGATTTTCTAAGTGTAGAATTTAGATCAATTCGTACAGCACAAGGTGGTGTTTTTTCAATTTAGGGTGGTCTTAATTATGATATTTAAACGTTTCCGTGGTGTGTTTTCAAATGACTTATCGATCGATTTAGGTACAGCTAATACGCTCATCTACGTGCGAGGCCAAGGAATCGTATTAAATGAACCATCCGTAGTGGCACTTAGACAAGATTATAGTAGTGGTACAGCAAGAGTAGTTGCTGTTGGCTTGGAAGCTAAGCGAATGTTAGGCCGGACACCGGGTAATATTACTGCGACAAGGCCTCTAAAAGATGGAGTGATTGCAGATTTTTATGTGACTGAAAAAATGCTCCAGCACTTTATTCACAAAGTTCATCAGAATAAATTTTTACGACCCAGTCCTAGAGTATTAGTGTGTGTTCCATGTGGTTCCACTCAGGTGGAGCGTCGCGCGATTAGAGAATCTGCAATGGGTGCTGGTGCACGTGAGGTTTATTTAATAGAAGAGCCAATGGCTGCTGCAATGGGTTCAGGGATGCCAGTAGAAGAAGCGAGTGGATCAATGGTTGTCGATATTGGTGGTGGTACGACCGAAGTCGCCATTATTTCCCTCAGTGGTATTGTTTACTCGGCCTCGGTGAGAATCGGCGGTGACAGATTTGACGAAGCTATTGTCAATTACGTGAGACGTAATTACGGCATCTTAATTGGCGAGACCACCGCTGAGCGTATCAAGCAAGAAATTGGCACAGCTTTTCCAGGGAGTGAAATCCGTGAGCTGGAAGTGAGAGGCCGTAATTTGGCTGAAGGAGTACCTCGTAGTTTTAACTTGAATAGTAATGAGGTTCTAGAAGCGTTACAAGAGCCACTGTCAGGGATTATTGGTGCAATTAGAGCGGCACTTGAGCAAGCGCCACCTGAATTAGCAGCGGATATTGCCGAGCGAGGAATGATTCTAACGGGTGGGGGGGCTTTATTGAGAGATCTTGATAAATTATGCATGGAAGAAACTAGCTTGCCAGTCATTGTTGCTGAAGATCCGTTAACCTGCGTTGCTCGTGGCGGTGGACGGGCCCTAGAATTAATGGATGCGATTGGCGGTGATTTTTTGTCAACTGAATAGGAGTAGATTTTTTATAAATTTCCAATTGCGTTGAAATTGTTGCATGGCATATTGTTAAAGTCTGAGGCGTTGAGTTTCTTAAATTCATTAGAGAGGGTCGGTGATTGCTGTTTAAACAGTCTAGTTGGTTTGGCTTTAAATTTTTTTTATTGATAGTCTTATCGGTTATTTTAATGACCTTAGATTACCATGGGCTATATACTAAACAATTACGCATGTCAGTATCAGCAATTGTTGCGCCAATTCAATATGCAGTCTCTTGGCCTGTAGAAATGTTTGATTGGGTGACGGACAATATTGCCAAGCAGCAAGTATTAATAGAAGAAAATGCCACATTGAAGGCAAACGCAATTATGTTGCAAGGTCGGTTACAGCAAATTTTAGCCTTACAAAAAGAGAATTCACAATTACGAGCATTATTGCAAGCTACTGCAAAACGTAAAGAAGAGTTTACAATTTCGCAGATGCTGGCAGTCACTACAAAACCTCATATGGCTCGGTTGGTAATTGACAAAGGAAGCAAAGACCATGTGTATCAGGGGCAGCCCGTTGTTGATGCACGTGGAGTCATGGGGCAAATCATTCAAGTCGGCTCACTTACCAGTCAAGTGATGTTAATTACCGACGTGAATAGTGCAATTCCGGTTCAAATTTACCGTAATGGTTTACGAGCAATTGCGATTGGTACAGGCACTAGCCATGAAATAACATTGCTCAATGTTTCAAACCAGGCGGATGTTAGAAATGGTGATGTGATTATCACATCAGGGTTGGGTTTGCGTTATCCAGAAGGGTATCCAGTGGGCATTGTGACTGAAGTTAAACATAAGCGAGGGTCTCATTTTGCAGAGATCATCGTTAAACCAAGCGCTCGATTATTACAAAGTCGTCAAGTGTTGTTAGTTTGGCACAAAGGGTCTCATCCGCTGGACACATTACAAGAAGAAATCGATAGTGAGCAGAAATCAATGATCAATAAAAAGGTCGCCTAGTCATGTTTAGTCGAATGTACAAATGAAATTAAGCGGCATATTTTGGGTATGTCTGAGTATTATTTTGGCATTAATGCTGACGATATTACCACTCCCACTTTGGGCTGCATGGTTTCGGCCAGAATGGCTCGTGCTTGTCATTGTTTATTGGACGATCGCATTACCTCATCGAGTGAATATCGGCACTGCTTGGTGTGTCGGATTACTGCTTGATGGATTAAGTGGGACAGTTCTTGGAGAACATGCATTAGCAATGACAGTAGTGACTTATTTTGCCTGTAAATTACATAAGCGTATTCGTGCAGCCAGTATTTGGCAACAATCTTTAACCATGGGGTTATTTGTTGGGCTATTCCAGCTAACAGTATTTCTTATTCAAATAATAATTGGGCAAATTCCAAATAGCTTAATGTACTGGTTGCCTACCGCCACGAGTGTGCTATTTTGGCCATGGGTATTTATTATTTTGCG
>Ga0100381_1005387_pt1 | contig 10608 bp, 14 predicted proteins | sample CryGeymeta201505_FD_80416 | JGI IMG/M metagenome (GOLD analysis project Ga0100381, IMG submission 80416) | Groundwater microbial communities from Crystal Geyser aquifers in Utah, USA - Crystal Geyser metaG 2015-05 | ecosystem: Environmental > Aquatic > Deep subsurface > Groundwater | place: USA...
TATCCTAAAAATTAGTGCGATGTCTATAAATTCATCTGCACCACCATCCGGCCAACCAAATTGGGATTTCTTGAGTTGTACAATTACTAAGAGTGTGCACAGAGGCTCAGTAGATTTGTGCAGTATGAGTAACTCGATCCACCTGACTAGTTTCCTAAGGTGATTCCCTCACCTGCTAATGTTGCCAGGTGGCAGAAGGGAGATTGTTTCGATATGAGTATTTTGCTCTGCTCCCTGCTGATTGGAGTGGGATATGATGCCTACTGCATCTTTGGCATTGCACCCAAATAGATCACCACCAAGAACGAAGCTCTAATGGAATGCGACTTTCTGCCAAATTTGAGACAACCTGATGAGAATGAAGATGTGAAGGAGGAGTTCAACCTGGACGAGAACATCTTCCCCAAAAGAATCACACATTCATCTTTTGACAAGACTGTAGTTGAGAACGAGAAGAAAATGAAGGAGTAATTAGCACAGAAGGCTCTGACCATTGACGATGACGAACCTGATGAGTTGACTCCTGATCTCTACCTGGGTAAGAGGTTGCATTGTTGGGTACTGGTGAGGAAGGGCAAGCGTAATGTCCCTCAAGATCTGTTCATTGAGCCCTCTACCGGTAAAATATACGACATCAAAAACAGTCCCTACTTGCTGGTTGATTCTTTCTTTAATCACAAAAATTTCTTCATCCACACTAAACCCAAGCACAAAGTTGACGAGATCAAGTTCGACATGTTCGACACCATGAAGTGGGAGTTTGTCATGTTAGAGGAAGAACCCTTCAATCCAAGCAACCTCAAAGAGGAGGAAGCTCACGAATTCGAGGACCAGAGTGTACAGTATGACCTTATTTTAGTTGCTAAAAGGAATGGATGAGGATGAAAGGTTGAAAATTGCTGCTCAAGCTTTGGATATGCCACCACCTTGGAGTCCCAAGATCTACATTGAAAAGGACAGATTCATCACTGGTACTCCTCTGGGTGAGTCAACTACATTCTACATCAAGGCCAAGGTAGAAAAATTCGCAGATTATAGCCAAGCTGACGGTTTGGTCCTGAAATACACTCTCTACGAAGTATACAACATTTCATGCTTAGGATTACAAAAAGTTGAGGATAAAATAATTCGGATATTTCTACAAGCACAGAAGCGACAAGCTCTAAAGAAGATACCGGTACCCCTATGAGTTCAAGACGGTTGAGTTCTATGGGCCTGGAAAGTTACCGCATTGGAAGCAGTTGATTGAGGTTGATCGGAGAATGAGGATCATCACTTACTATCCCAACAGAAATCATGACGGGCTCATCAAAAGAATATAAAATATCGGGGAAAAGACCACCTAGATCTATGAGAACAGAGACGACAAGGTGGTCAGCAGGACAGTTAGTTTCCATAAGGATAAACCTGACAGTGTTAACACAGCAAAAAATTACTTCTACGATGACAACCACGTTGGCAAGGTCAAAATCCTCAAGATGACCCAACAGTGGTAAAGAAACAAGCTGATGGCGGCCAAGTAGCAAATAGCAAAAATGTCGGTTGACTTTGAGAAGTAAAAGGTGACAGTGTTTTATCATATGGACGAGGGATAAATCGAGCCAGTCAAGAAGGAATACCCCAGAGATAAAATTCTGGGCTACGGAAAAATCGATGCGAGTGAGAAGAAAGACGACTCGTTGATTCAGCAAGAACATCAGAATTTGCTGTCGAAGGAGAAAGAATGTTACCAGACAATCAGAAATGAGGAGCTGACTATCTCTGAGGAGTACAAGCAAATGAGGTATGGTACACTCACCATCGAAAAGACTCTCTATGACAAGGCTCGATAAAAATTCAAAGAAAATAAAGACAAAGATGAAGACGACCAGGGATAAGGTGATGCTGATGATTATCTGAAGCCCTTCCTCGAAAAGAGAGGACTCAATCCCAACGACCCTGTCACCTCATATGAGCAAGCAGTTGAAATCAAGACAGATGTAATGAAGAAGATGAAGGAGAGGATCATCGCTCGAGCCAAGATCATCCAAGAGAGGTTGCAGAAGCAGCAGAACGAGCTAAAGATGCTTGAGGAGCAGTATCAGAAGAAGCAGGAAGAAAAGAACGAAAAGGAGTTGAGTGAGGTCAAGTTCAAAATTGGAATTCTGGAGAGTAGAAACAGTAGGTTTGAGTCAATGGCCATTCAGAAGTTCCAGGCTATGGACTAAAAGCTCAACTCAGATCCCAGACTGTCCATCCTAAAATCAGATAAAAAATGATGACCCATCCATATTAATTTGTTTAATATCGATGCTGCTATTATTCTTCCTCTTCTCCCTCACCTTGAGCTGTCCGAATGCAGTCACCGATGAACTAGATCTCATAGCTCAGCCTCTTGATTGCTTCCGGTAGTTGTACGACCACAACAAGTTCGATAATCAGCGAATAGTCAGGATTGTCAATGAGAGGTTGCAATCGTATCAACGGATTTTGCAGGAGTTGAAGATGTCGGCTGAGGAGTACCATCACACGACTCCAGTGCTCAAGTGGGCCCAGAATTTTGCACAAATATACATTAGTTTCAAGCTCAGTCACAGGCAGGATTCTCCCACGTGTTCGGATGTCCGCAAATAATCTTTCACCACTGAGTCCATAAACTAAACAGAAAGCGACATCGACTTCCAAAACATCAACAACACCTAAACCAACATCTCCAGCTTCAACTACTCGGGAGAATGTTTCTTCACGACTCAGAAATTTAGATTCACCCTTTCTTTAGCTTTCGAGAAGGCTGTCAGGAAAGTAGTGCTAAGAAGGGAAGGGCTGGGACTATATACTTTGATAGTAGACAAAGATGTGATGGGAGTATGGGCCAAACCTTTCACAGGATACAGAAAGGCTGCCATATGGGCATAACTACGACATAAATACGACAAGAGTATGGACCAGTATTTCGAAATATTGGAGCAAGATACCGAATAGAGCAAACCTCGCAGGAAAAAACGCCGACCAAAAAGAGGTGAAGATGCTGAGCTATGAGCTATGATATACTAACATCTATATCAAGATTTTTAAAATCATAATGCAGGAATAGTAACAAGGAGGATAGTAGTATCATCTGCCGCCTGTCGAATTACCTCGCATTCCTGAAGCGCCAGTCAAAAAGATAGAAGATCAGGTGGTTAAGGTGTAGGATAAGTTCAAGCAGTAAATCATCCAGATCGATCAGTCCTCAGTCGAAAGCATGGAGTACTTAACTGATGCATCTCTATTGGCTGTTGGATGTGGCAGTGGAGTCATTAAGGTGCTGTCGATTGCTCAAAGTAGTAGTGTCGGTTCTATGCAGATAATGTGCAATTCGTCCTTAAAGGAGATGATCATTCACCTGTTACAGGGTTAGCTTCTAATCCTAACAGTGATAAACTCAGACATGCCTTCCTTGCCATACACTCCTAAGGAACACTCTAGTACTGGCACGCCACCTCAAGCCAGTTGCTTTTCTCCAAAAAAGTACTCTTTGTATTATTCTTCAGTATGGCGAGATGTTGCACAGCTGTGAGATCAGCCCAAAGGGCACTCATTACGCCTTTGCAGGTGAGCTAGGTAGGATCAGATTGGGGCAGCTGAACAAGGGAGATCCTGTTGAGGTGGAAGGAGGACATTTGGGCAAACATGACAATAGAGTGTTTTGTCTCAAGTGGAACCCAGAGGACAACAACATGCTGCTGAGTGGAGGATGGGATCAATCTGTGTTTTTTTGGGATGTGAGGGTCAAAACTTCAGTACATCACATATACGGGCATTACATAGGAGGAGAAGCCATCGATTTCAAAGGAACGCAGGTGCTGCTTGGCAACAATAAGCCTTAAAATCAGCTGAAAATATACGATATGAAAGCACAAAAAAGTACGCACCTACCTTGGCCTTTGACGGACGCAAAACAAGCCCATCACACAACAGGTGTCCTTTCCTGTTTCTTCAAGTATTCCTGACACTAGTTTCAGTAAACAACTGCCGCACAGTATTGTCGCCTGCACACCAAAGAATCAGGTCAGGTTGTATCAAGACAACGTGATGGTGAGTGAGCATTTAGTCGAGTAGGTTGTAACTGAAGAGAACGAGTAAAGCAATTCACCAAGATTATACTGTATGCAACATGATGCGCTGAGTAGGAAGGTTGCTACAGGTTGGAGTGACGGATCTTTGAGATGGCTTTAATTCTGATCATTTTGACTCCTGTCCAAGGATTTTAGTTTAAACTAGTCATAATTTAATAATACAACTGATGCAACACGAATCTCTCTACGATTCCGTCTACTAACAGCGCTAACTAGCCCGTAAGGTCTACCAACGGGTTTTCCTTTCTGGCTACTTCAACGAGGAGTAACTCAAGCGTGACAACCTCGACCCTCAGCAATTCGTATCCATCATGCTATCTCAGTTAGTCAATTCATTGAAGGAACATCCAAATGTGGGCAGTTACGTCTATTTGAAAGGGTCCTTCTATGTGCAGATGTTGGAGAGCCGGCAGATCAACGACATCAATAGATATTTGAAGGCATTTTAGGGTACTTTAGAAAAGAGAGTGGGAATGATGAATATGACGAGGATAGTGCACCAAAGCTATGAGAACACTCGCCAGCTGTTCAGCAATGTTACCTGCGACAACAATCCTCAGCCTGGCCCCATCCTTGGATAGACATAAAAAACCGATGAACAGATCCAAGACCGTTCCTTCTAGATTTACACTCTTTTCTTGGATGGTGCCAAGATGAAGTCGGATAACCCTTCGCACAAGATCGGCAACATGATAGTTCTCAGTAACGACGACATGGCCATCTTGAACTGCAGCAAATTCATGAGCCTTTCAGAGTACATCAAGATGTACTGCCAAGAGATGGAGGTTGTCCGTGAGCAGGAGTCTAACTATCCTCTTCCTCCAACCTTTTTCGAAGTGATGGAGTATCTGGATGTGGAAAACTACGAGGACTTTATGAAATATTGAGAAGTTGTGTGATTATGTGAATTTGTTTGTTTGTGACTGCTAGCATAAGTTTAAGGGTGATATAACATAAGCTTAGAGGTGGTATAATAAATAATAAGACCGAACCGATGGGTAATACCAATGAACAGCAAATCGGCTACCCTATCTAGTACAACATCATTGCTCTCCTCCTCACAGAGCAAACAGACAAAGTTATTGACAAAGTTGAGAACGACTAAACCGGCACCTTCCTCAAAGATAGCATTAATTTCCGTAACGACAACCTCCTGCACTACGCCTGTGCCAAAAATAACCGACAATTGGCCGAGTACCTCATGAAAAAAAATCCCAGATTGAGCACACTTCGCAATACTCTCAATGAGCTGCCTGCCTAGCTAACCAACGACAGTCATATCAAGACTCTGTGTTCAAAGTGATCTGATGAAAGTATAAGTGGATTATAAGAATAAAATGAAAAATAGACTGAAGGGAATCATCGGGGTTCTTGCAGTTTTGGTTGTTTCTGCAACTGTCTGGGGCGTCAGTGGTGGGGTCTAAGAGGGAAGATGGGGGCGAGTCCTGTCTAGTTATCTGACTTCCTCCAACAGGATGAAAATCAACGAAATGTTTTGTACTGGAGTGGAAAGAAGCACAATGGTGAGTCAGTCAGATATCGACCTTAAAGATCAGTACATGTCCCACTTCAACCTTTCCTTCTCGGTTGACGGGTACTCTTTATCCTATCTAGTAATGCTTTCTACAATCAGTTGGCCAATGACTGGCCACAAGCACCCTCAATGTTCCAAGAATAAGCAAAAGGGTTTGGACTCTTTGTCGGACCGTTTGTCCTAGGTTTCATCATATTGCTCATTTTCTTGCCTTTTTTGTCCTGTTGTTGTTGCTGCCCCAACTGTTGCCCATCAAAATGCTGTAGGAAAAAAGATGAAGACTTGTACACAAATTGCGAGCTTAAGTGGCCTTCTGTGATGGTACTGCTGGCTTTTGGAATTGCTGTTGGAGCTGGAGTCTATGGTTTCACCAAGGCTAAGGACATCACCACAACTCTAAAAAGAGTAAGTTGTTCAGTAGCAGTGGTACCTGATGACCTACTAAACGGCAATGTGACAGCAGACGGTGCGGCTTTCTTTACCGGCTTGAACATGCTTTCTCAATCTTTGACCTGGTTCGATGGCAATCTGACCTCTATCAACAATGTCTTGACAAAATTCAATTCAAGTAACTCAAACATGACGACGGCCATCTCTGATGGAACTACCCTCATGACAAACATCAAAGATACTGACGGTAATACAGGCAATGGTATGACAACATTGACATATGGTGCTCCTATCAGCTAATCTTCGACCTTTCCAAGTATTCTGGGTACTTACAATACTTCAGGGTTGATTTATGCATACTACAGTCTAGTATCGGGAATTGTCAATAGCATCACTCAGCTGGGTCAGAATGTGGAGACTTACTTCAACGTGGCAGCTGTTATCAGCTCAAGTGTGTCATCAGCTCAGTCCAGCATCAGTTCCTTAGTCGACCAGATTAGCAATATCGACACTGTGGTCGGCAACTATCCAAATGCAAGCAGTTACCTTGATAGTACAGAGATGTACATTCAGATCTTCTATGCTGTGCTGGTGGGTCTGTCAACCTTAGGAATGCTTGGAGCTCTTCTCATGTGTTGTTGCTAAAAAGACAAATGCAGATATATGATGTACTTTTCATGCTTTTTCCTGTCTATTGTGGCATTGTTGGGACTGTTGGTTGCCACTGTTGTGTCTGTTATCCTGCCGCCTATGCAGTGGGGTTGTGATTTTCTGTCAACAGCCATATCTTCTCGATTCCATTTCTCACGTATTTTTTGATTTATTTTAGGCAACTTCAGAGGACTCAGCTATGATACTCAGAATTATATATCAGCTTGTCTGCCTTTCAGTGACGGAAATATTATCAAGTAATTTTCGACCGACTTGGACTCTCTCAACAACCTGACCTCTGCCTTTAGTTTCCTCGAAAATGTTGACTTTGCCAGTCTGAATACTTCAATTTCCTCCGGAAAAACTTCTTTGTTGGATTCAGTAAATGCCTACGGCAGCGGTCAGACTTCAGACATATCATCAGCAGCAGAAAGCACATTGTCGACTTATGCTGATGCTGGAAATTTTGCCTCATGCACAGATCCAAATTTTGTCCTTGACAGCTATGTTCCGAGCAACAATCAAAACCCTACTTATGTATCTTGCACAGTTTCTGGAAATTCTGCAGGTTCTACAGAGTGTGCAGGAAATTTCAATCCAAAAGGTGGTTCATGCTATGGCTGTCTTGATGTAGCCGACATCTTTTCAGGTGCTGCCAACGGAGCAGCAGTCACAACTGACATCAACGGTCGATACGGCAACAACGCAGGATGTGCGACTTTTGCCAACGATATGGGCAATCTTTGGACAAATTTCTATAACCTGAGACAGCAAGCCATAGGAAGCAGTTTCCAAAATGCAGGTATTTATAGTTCAGTGAATTCCTTGAATGTCGCTACCTTCCAAGGTGATCTTGCCACCTTAGATGGTGCTCTCGCTGGAGTCAATACAACAATCAATTCGTTGAATTCACTTCTCGACACACAATATGGTATGTTGGGAGGACTCAACTGTCGTCTTTTTGGTGAAGATTTACAGGCCATCATTGACACCTCCTGTGTGCTGGGTTTCAACAGTTTATTCCAAATCAGGTTGGCTCTAGGCATCTGCAGCTTGGGTCTTTTTTTTGCCTCATTCTGTTCAGTATGTGCTGGTTCTAGATATGCTCGTCAGGCTGACACACGAGATAAAAAGAACGGCTCTGACAGTGACTGTTAGAAGCCAAAGAGCAATAAGGTTGACAACGCCAACAAGTACCAAACAAACAGGTACTAAACCAACAAACCTAACCCTGCTGAATATACTTTGGAATCTATTCGCCCCAGATGATTATTTAATCTTTTACCCTCTCTCATTTATTATATCCTTGAAAAATACTAGATCATTAGCGACTGTCAGCCTCGATAGTTGGCTCTTCTGTCGATCAGACACAACAGCTCCTTATGTTTTTAAAGCATATCTTCAAGAAAATTGTTGCTTTGTTAAGGCTTATGGCCGAAGGTGCGGCGACTCACTGAATAGGAACGACGTGTGCTTGCATGAGTAGAAAGGAGCTATTTTTACTAGTTAAGGAGTTGCTCGTAAGTAGATTGACGGCGGAGCGGAATGAGAGTTTAGCGAGTCGAGCTTTAAAGATATGAGGAGGGCGGCTGAGCATGTCTGCTGTTTTTAAGAGTTGAGGTTGTTTATTTGATTGTTTATTTTTGCTGAAAGAGGGTGTGTTTGAGTCCTTGCTTCCCGACAGTGCTCATCTTTCCCACAAAGCGATCACGAAAAGAGCTCATTAAAATAAAAATAATTAACTTGCTACTTGAGGACCCAAGTTCACTAAACAATATCAGTACATCTCTTTCCTCAAAAATAGTATTTCGAGAGGGGTATAACTTCCTCAGGAAAGGTCGTATCTCTGGGAAAACGGTTGTTGACTGTCTCTATCTTTTTCTTTTTATCAGGCAGAATCTATAGAGGAATATTTACCTCGAAAGTGATTTCGGTTTGTTTTTGTGGTGGACCAAAAGAAGATTTTTCTCTGAATGATTTTTTTTTCTCTATGAGATCAAAGAAATCATTGAATTTTTTGACGATAAAGTGGATTTTCTTTTCGATGGTGTACGTATCTTTCATGTAGGTGAAAATACTGTGGATTTGGTCTACTTCCTACATGTATCGCATTTCTGACTATTTGATTTATTATGCCGACAGCTCAGATTTATCAAGCAAGAAACGATACGTCAACTCACAATCCTGCATATTTTTGTTATTTTGGTTCCCTTGAGAATTTTGTGTCAGATAGGGACTCATGGTTACCGTTCCCGAAAAGTAATGATGACGATTGAGTGCTGAAATTAAATGAGAGGTCTAATGGTATTAGAAGTTTGTGTTCAACGAGATGGTCTTCTTGAAACAGAGCTCACTGCAACATTATGATTAATCTGGTGGTTAGATGTCCATTTCATGGAATTTGTTATCTTTACATTTGGCATCGATTGTTGTTTTGTCGTTCCCAGTTTTCTTATAATTCTCATTCATATTTTTATTCGTGGTTTGAGCATCACTCACTGACCATGAGGTTCTTTAACTTAGCTTGTCTGAGAGATCTAAGGATAGCATTCACTAATACACAAAGTTTACCTTAAGATGGCAATTTTTAAAAATTAAGTCTAGCTTGACAACATATTCATTTCCATATTGATATAGAAGCTTATACTTATGCTTAGCATTTTTCTATCTTTTTTGTCTCTTCTTCTTCCCTATTTCTTATCGAGTTCGCTTTGCAATTTCCAACTCAAATAAATTTCAACCAACCACCCGAACCATGAGTTGGAGTCTAGAATGCATTGCTATAGAAGATATCATAAGAGCTGTTCTATTTGACTCTGATACTGGTCCTACCTTATTCTTAATATTTATTCCTGTCTACTCAGTACTTATTCTGACCTTTCATCAATTTAAAAATGTTGATCATCATCCATTGTCTTAAATTACTGTATGCCTTAAATCTCAATAAAAGTTCGATATTTTCTGATATATGATATGGATCTTCTGAAAAGGAATGGTTCACCTTAAGAATTAAATGAAATTGAAGGAAATAAAAGAAAGGTATGAAGCATGAATTTTTATATTAGGCCTCAGGTCTATCACTGTTGTGATTATATCTCCAGCAACGGTTTCTGAAAATAGGATACAGTCATTAATTTTATCTGTTCCACTTTATATGCTGATGGTCGTTATAATAATCAAGAATGAATAGTGACTCGAAATATGGTCTCAGGAATGCCAGCAACATCCTCAATAAAATCAAACTCAAATACCTGCGAACAGATACATAGTAAGCACCAGCTCAACCTCAAAATAAGACCTTCGTCGAAGAAGATTCACTTGAGCTGCAGGAAAATCCTCGTACTGTCAGTCACGGTAAGCCAACGACCCAAGCAAAAGGGTCACAACGAAGAAACGAAATGGTGGAGTAATTTAGCGAGATCAAGTCAGTTGAGAAGGAAGTGCCTTCTTTTTGCGATAGACTCATTCTGGATAATTTGCAAAAAACTCTAAGCACATACCAAGAAGATCTGGACACTCTCACTGCCAACAGAGCATTTCTTTAAGAGCAGATATAATTCATGGCATAAAAGATTCGCAAACTACGTGAGCTCTAAAACAGCAACAACATGCTGACATAGTAAAACCGAAAAGCCAAGGCAAATTTGAAGCAATTGATAGAGTAATATCATTAAAGCGAGCACAATTTGTTGAAGAGTAGACTGGCTCAGCAGGAAAGTTTCAATTTTTTGAGGAGTAAGGTCAGGATGGTGCTCAGATAAACAGGAGAAGATTACAATTATATAGGGTTTGTTGATTTGTGGAATAGACATGTAGAACAAATGTTGGCTGATAGCAGAACCATAGATAGAGCTCTACACAAGGGTGTGGCTGCCGATGAGCAAAAGGAAGAAATCGCCAAGGTAGAAAAAATCGTTGTTCCTGCAAAAGACATCA
>Ga0100381_1005404_pt1 | contig 10586 bp, 9 predicted proteins | sample CryGeymeta201505_FD_80416 | JGI IMG/M metagenome (GOLD analysis project Ga0100381, IMG submission 80416) | Groundwater microbial communities from Crystal Geyser aquifers in Utah, USA - Crystal Geyser metaG 2015-05 | ecosystem: Environmental > Aquatic > Deep subsurface > Groundwater | place: USA...
CCGGTGCCGCTGGCTCTTGCGTCACACCCACTGGCGTCGGCGTATTGGCGCTGGGTGCGACCATGTCGTCAGCAATGGCCGCTGGAGCTACTGCCGTGCTTGCAGGAGCGGTTGCGCTGAAATACGATTTGCGCGGTGCCACATCGTCTGCAGCATCGCTGGCCGACTGATCCAGGGGCAGGGTGGCTTGTTCGCCGACCGCTTGCACGGCATCACTTTGCTCAGCACGTTCACTACGCGGGCGACGCTCGCGACCATAGCGGTCACGCGAGCGTTTTTCGCGGGGGGCGCTATCTTCACGCGGCACAGCTTCAGCTTCGGCCGTCGCGGGCGCTGTACTCTGGATTGCTGCGTTGCTGACGTCAGCATTGTCGGCTGCAACCGGGTTGTCACGCGCGTCGTCTGCCCTGGCTGGACCGCTGTTGCGCTGACCGCGACCAGGGCGGCGTTCACCGCGACCGGCGCGGGCGCCACGTTCGGGGCGTTGCTCATTGCGGCCATCCTCTGGGGCGACGCCAGGCGCGCCGGTGTCTGGCGTTGTGATGTCGGCCACCAAGCCATTGGCTTGCATGTCGGTGCGTTCTCGCGCGCCACGGTCACCTCGCGGTGCACCACGTTCGCCACGTTCAGCGCGGTTGCCACGGCCCTCAGTGCGGCCCTCACCACGGTTGTTGCGGCCTTCGCCGCGTGATCCCCGGCCGTCTGGACGGTCGCCGCGTGGCGTGCGACTGCCGTCACGGCCACCACGACCAGTGCGGCCAGCAGGTGTTTCAGACGTTGCAGCGACTGGCGTAGGTGTTGCTGGCGGTGCTGATGGTTCTGGCACGAACAAAGACTTGAGCCAGCCAAAAAAGCCTTTTTCTACTACCGCGGGTGCCGCTGGCACGACCGGTGCGGTCGCAGGCGGCACAACCACCGGTTCCGGCTTGGCAGGGGCCAAGGGGGCAGGTGCGTCAGGCAACACGCCCTTGATCAGCGGCACCTGGCGGTTGGTGGGCTCTTGCGAGCGGCGCGTTACCGCGGTGGCGTCTTCGACTTCTTCGGCCAGTTTGTAGCTGGCGGTGATGCCATCCAGACGCGGGTCGTCATGCTTGAGGCGTTCGAGCTTGTAGTTGGGTGTCTCAAGCGACTTATTGGGCACCATCAGCACGTTGATGCGCTGCTTGAGTTCGATCTTGGCGATCTCGTTGCGCTTTTCGTTGAGCAGGAACGAGGCAACTTCGACCGGTACCTGGCACAGCACCGACGCGGTGTTGTCTTTCAGGGACTCTTCCTGGATCACGCGCAAAATCTGCAGTGCGCTCGATTCGGTGTCGCGGATGTGGCCCGAGCCACCGCAGCGCGGGCAGGGAATGGACGCGCCTTCGCTCAAGGACGGGCGCAGGCGTTGTCGGCTCATTTCCATCAGACCGAATTTGCTGATGGAAGCAAACTGCACGCGCGCACGGTCTTGCCGCAGCGCGTCGCGCAGGCGGTTTTCGACTTCGCGGCGGTTGCGGCTTTCTTCCATGTCGATGAAGTCGATGACGATCAAGCCGCCCAGGTCACGCAGGCGGGCCTGGCGCGCCACTTCGTCAGCGGCTTCGAGGTTGGTGCGGGTGGCGGTTTCCTCGATATCGCTGCCCTTGATGGCGCGCGCCGAGTTGACGTCAACGCTGACCAGCGCCTCGGTGTGGTCGATGACGATGGCGCCGCCACTCGGCAGCGTCACGGTGCGGGCATAGGCGGTTTCGATCTGGTGTTCGATCTGGAAACGGCTGAACAGCGGTGCGTCGTCGCGGTAGCGTTTGACGCGTGCCGCGTGCTCGGGCATCACATGCGCCATAAATTGTTGCGCTTGGTCGTACACGTCGTCGGTGTCGATCAGGATGTCGCCAATGTCGTGGTTGAAGTAGTCGCGGATGGCGCGAATGACCAGGCTGGATTCCTGGTAAATCAGGAACGCACCTTTGGCACCTTTGGCAGCGCCGTCAATGGCGTCCCACAGCTTGAGCAGGTAGTTCAAGTCCCACTGCAACTCGGGTGCGCTGCGGCCAATGCCAGCGGTGCGGGCGATGATGCTCATGCCGCTGGGGTATTCCAGCTGGTCCATGTTTTCTTTGAGCTCGGCGCGGTCTTCACCTTCAATGCGTCGGCTGACACCGCCGCCACGCGGGTTGTTGGGCATCAAGACCACATAGCGGCCAGCCAGCGAGACAAATGTGGTCAGCGCAGCGCCTTTGTTGCCGCGCTCTTCTTTTTCAACCTGGACCAGCAGCTCCTGGCCTTCCTTGATGGCGTCCTGGACGCGTGCCTGGCTGACAGACACACCCGGCTGGAAGTACTGCTTGGAGACTTCCTTGAACGGTAGAAAGCCGTGGCGCTCCTCGCCGTAGTCGACAAAACAGGCCTCCAGAGAGGGCTCGACCCGGGTCACTACCGCCTTGTAAATGTTGCCCTTGCGTTGCTCGCAACCTTCAATTTCGATTTCGTAGTCGAGCAGTTTTTGCCCGTCAACCACCGCCAGGCGGCGTTCTTCAGCCTGGGTGGCGTTAATCAGCATCCTTTTCATGGGTGCGCTCCTTCAATTCAATATCAACCATCGGCTCACGGTGAGCCACTGATACGCCAACGAAGCTTTGAAATGAGGAGGAAACAACCGGAGAACCCCGTCTCACACAGTGAGTCTGGGTATGGGCGCGTGGAGGGGAGCGATTGGGTTTGGGGAAATAATTGCTATTGAGTAAATAGCTGACTGCGCCCGTTTGACAGGCGCTGATGCCAAATGTTTACCAACAAACGGCACGTGTACGCACCGCTGGCATAAAAACATCAGGGACATCAACACAAACATATCGCTTCATTCCATTCACAGCACAGGTCTGTGAATTTTGGGTATTCCGATTCAGGATTTCAAGGCATCGTTTTAACTTGCTATCCGGGCTGCCACCTGTGGCCTCTGGGTCACGGGTTTGCAAACAGAACGACAAGCGGTACCGACTTTTCTGGTGCGGCGAGCGGTGCGTGAACTAAACTTCACCGATTGACTGAAATGGTATTTCAGAAGAATCAACCACTTAACCAACACATCACCAGTGAAAGTCATTATAGGGGGCAAAGCCGCTCCAGCCGCCCCTGCAGTGAAAACGGTCTGTGTGGATGACGATGGCAGTGGCCAGCGCCTTGACAATTTTCTGCTGCGCCAGCTCAAAGGTGTACCCAAAACCCACGTTTACCGTCTGATTCGCAGTGGCGAGGTGCGCGTCAACAAAGGTCGCGCCAGCGCAGATACCCGGCTCCAGTCCGGTGATCTGGTGCGCATCCCGCCGGTACGTATTTCCGAGCGGGTGGCAGAAAAAACCGCTGCCATGGCCGAGCAGGTGGCGCGCGCCGTCCCGGCCCGCGACTTTGCCGTGCTGCTCGAAGACGACCACCTGGTTGCCCTGAACAAGCCTGCAGGGGTGGCGGTGCATGGCGGCTCTGGCGTGAGTTTTGGGGTCATTGAGCAACTGCGCATGGCCCGGCCAGCGGCCAAATTTCTGGAACTGGTGCACCGGCTGGACCGCGACACCAGTGGCATCTTGCTGGTGGCCAAGAAACGCAGCGCGCTGAAAAACCTGCAAGACCAGTTCCGTGAACGTCAGACCGGCAAGACTTATCTGGCCATGGTGCGCGGGCAATGGCCGGCCAAACTCAAGGTGCTGGACAGACCGCTGCACAAGTATCTGCTGCAAGGCAAAGACGGCCAGGCCGGTGAACGCCGCGTCAAAGTGGTGACGCGCGACGACCCGGACGGCATGCCCTCGGTGACGCTGGTCAAGGTCAGGGCAGCCACACCGACGTATTCTTTGCTGGAAGTCACCATCAAGACCGGCCGCACGCACCAGATACGGGTGCATCTGGCCAGTGAAGGCTTTCCGATCTTGGGCGATGACAAGTATGGTGACTTTGAACTGAACAAAGCTTTGGCACGCGCCGACGCCCAGCCTGGCCTCAAGCGGATGTTTTTGCACGCCTGGCGTTTGCAGTTCAATCACCCTGCAACCCACGAGCGACTTGAATTGCTGGCAGACTTGCCGCCTGAACTGAACCAATTTGTTGCGGCAGCTTGTCCTGGCGCCGCGACCGTCTGATGGAAGCCCATGACCCAACGCCGATTTGATCTGATTGCTTTTGACTGGGATGGCACGCTGTTTGACTCGACCGCCATCATTGCCCGCTGTATCCAGGCAGCGGTGCGCGATGTGGGTGGCAAGGAGCCCACATTTGAAGAAGCCTCCTATGTGATCGGCATGGGGCTGATGCAGGCGTTGGCGCATGCGGCGCCCGATGTACCGAAAGAGTTGTATCCCAAACTGGGCGATCGCTACCGCCACCATTATTTTGCAATTCAGCATGAAATCAACCTCTTTAATGGCGTCCTTCCGCTGCTGGCTGACCTGAAGGAGCGCGGCCATCTGTTAACGGTGGCCACCGGCAAGAGCCGTCGCGGGCTGGATGAAGCGCTGAATACGTCGATGCTTGCGGGTGTTTTTGACGCCTCGCGCACCGCTGACCAGACCGCTGGCAAGCCCGATCCGCTGATGTTGCATGAGTTGATGGCCGAATTTGGCGTGCCACCGCAGCGCACGCTGATGATTGGCGACACGACGCATGACCTGCAGATGGCGCTGAACGCCGGCTGCGCCAGTGTGGCGGTAAGCTATGGCGCGCATGAAAGCGCTGATTTTCATACCCTGCAGCCGCTCTTTGTGGCGCCTGACGTCAAGCAATTGCACGATTGGATGCTGGTCAACGCATGACAGCCAAGCCTGCGACGGTGTCCGAGCTGGTGTATCTGTGCCAGTCTGCTGAGTTGGTGGACAGCGGCAGTGCAGTGCCGTTTGAGGTGCGTTATTTTTCGCGCAGTTGCAACGCGTTTGCCGTGCGTTACGGTGGCAAGGTCTATGCCTACCTGAACCAGTGTTCGCACGTGCCGATGGAGATGGATTACCAACCCAACCAGTTTTTTGATTCCACCGGGCATTGGTTGATGTGCGCCACGCACGGCGCCATGTATTCACCCAGCACCGGGCATTGCCGCATGGGGCCGTGCCGGGGTGGTTTGGTTCCCATCGCCACCCGCGAAGCCGATGGTGTGGTGCACTGGCATACTTCTGACAAGTTTCAAACCGTTTTTTGACCGATGAGCGCCCTTGTCACGGGCGGCGCTTCGGCCATCGGACACCCAGGAAAAATATATGGAAAATAACCCTCAAGCCCAAGCAGAACAAGCGCAAGTAGCTTCTGATAATAGAGCAAATAACGCTCCCGAGTCGATCACCTGGGAGCGTGCCACGCTCGAGAAACTGGCGTTTGCCGCGCTGCGTGAGCAGACGCTGGCGCGGCGTTGGCGCATTTTTGTGCGCCTGTCCTGGCTGGTGGTGATTGCAGCGCTGGTCTGGTTTGGTTTCTCGGAGGCCAGCGTCAACAAAAGCGTCAGCACGCCCCATACTGCCTTGGTCGAAATCAAGGGAGAGATTGCGTCGGGCAACGAAGCTAGCGCCGAGCTGATTTTGTCGTCGGTGCGGGCTGCTTTTGAAGACGCAGGCGCGCAGGCGGTGGTGTTGCTGATCAATTCACCCGGTGGCAGTCCGGTGCAGGCGGGCATCATCAACGACGAGATCGTTCGCCTCAAAACCTTGCACAAGAAACCGGTGTACGCTGTGGTGGAAGAGTCCTGCGCGTCGGCAGCGTATTACATTGCCGTCTCCGCCGACAAGATTTTTGTCGACAAGGCCAGCATTGTCGGCAGCATTGGTGTGCTGATGGACGGTTTTGGCTTTACCGGGCTGATGGAAAAGCTCGGCGTCGAGCGACGTTTGATGACCGCAGGTGAAAACAAGGGGTTTCTGGATCCGTTCAGCCCGCAGACCGAAGCGCAGCGCGGCTACGCACAAACGATGCTCGACCAGATTCATCGCCAGTTCATCGACGTGGTCAAAGCCGGTCGGGGGCAGCGCTTGAAGGAAACACCAGAGATGTTCAGCGGCCTGTTCTGGAGCGGGCAACAAGCCATCGAGCTGGGACTGGCCGACCAGTTGGGCAGCGTCGATTTTGTTGCGCGCGAGGTTGTGAAAGCCGAAGAGGTTGTCGACTACACGCGCCGCGATAACGTCGCCGAGCGCCTGGTCAAGCGCTTTGGCGCGGCGATGGGGTCTGCAGCAGTTGCGTCAATGCGCGCGTCGACCGTCTGGCGCTGAGCTGGTGCCTGCGCTCTATCGCCCGATGACAAACACGCTCGGTGTCGCGTTATCGACTGGGCCGGGCTTGTGACGCCAGTTTTTTGCTGTGTCGCTGGCGATCCGGGCGCGTGCCAGTGTCAGGCCGCTGGCGATGGCCAGGCGGGTATTGGGCTGCAGGGTTTGGATCAGCGATTGCCACATGACCTGGTTGCGGTACGGCGTTTCAATGAACAACTGGGTTTGACTGCTGCGCAGCGCCTGGGATTCCAGTTCCTTGATGCGGCTGACGCGGTCGCTGGTTTCTTGTGGCAGGTAACCGACGAAGGCAAAGTTTTGCCCGTTCAAGCCGCTGGCAGCCAGCGCCAGGAGCAACGACACCGGCCCCACCAGCGGCACCACCGGCACCCCCAGGTCATGCGCGGCGCGTACGACTGACGAGCCCGGGTCGGCCACCGCGGGCATGCCCGCTTCGCTGAGCAATCCCATGTTGTGACCATCCAGCGCCGGTTGCAGCAAGGGCCGTGCGTCAAACGTGCCGTTGTGGTCGCCTTTTTTGTGCACTTCACGTGGCAGTTCGACCAACGACAGGGTTTGCAAACTCTGGCACAGCGGGGCAATGGCATTGATACGTTTGAGGTAGGCACGCGCTGATTTGGCGTTTTCGCAGACCCAGTAACTGATCTCGGCTGCAGTTTGCAGCGTGCCAAGCGGCAGGCTTTGGTGCAAGTCGTTGGCTTCGTCACAGCCAAAATCCAGTGGTGCGGGCACCAAAAAGAGGGTGCCGGTGGTGCGGGTGGCGGGTGCGCTCATGCTGGCAACACCTGGGCGCCTGCTGCTCGCAACAGGCGGCAGGTGCGCATCAGTGGCAGGCCAATCAGCGCCGTCGGGTCGTCGTTGTCAATGCGCTCCAGCAGCGCGATGCCCAGACCCTCGCTTTTGGCACTGCCGGCGCAGTCGTAGGGTTGTTCAAGGCGCAAGTAAGTTTCGATTTCTTTGTCAGTGACTTGACGAAATAACACCTTGACGACCGCCAGGTCGGTTTTTGCGAAACCGGTTGCGATGCACACCACCGCGACTGCCGTCTGGAACAACACGGTCTGACCGCGCATGGCCTGCAACTGCTGTACCGCCCGATCATGCGTGTGTGGCTTGCCCAATGCAAGACCGTTCAGGTCAGCAACCTGGTCAGAGCCGATCACCACCGCGTCAGGATGCTGCAGCGCAACCGACTGCGCCTTGGCCAGCGCCAGGCGGCAGGCCAGGTTGGCAGTATTTTCAGTGGCAAGAGGAGCTTCGTCGACGTTGGAGGCAACCACTCCAAAAGGCAAGCGCAAGCGCTCAAGCAGTTGGCGGCGATACGCGGAGGTGGAGGCCAGAATGAGCTGGCGTTGGGGTGAGGTGGTCATGACAGGATTCTCTTACACTGCTGCCATGTTGCAACATAGCCACCCCCCAATACTCGATGTCGCGCATGCAGCGCTTGCTGGCACTGCTTTAAAAGGTGTCGATAAGCTCTCAAGTTTTGAACGTCTGAAGGTTGAAAGTCAGGGTGACACTGCTGGGAAAACCGTGTACTGGTCGGCCAGCTTTGCGCTGCGAGTGGATCAGGCGGGTAGGCAGAGCGTCTGGCTGGATTTGGCGGTCGATGTCAGCTTGGAACAAATCTGTCAGCGTTGCCTGCAGCCGGTGACAGTAGCCGTTCACGCTGAGTCGGCATTTCGCTTTGTAGCAAGCGAAGCTGTGGCCGAGCAGGAAGATGACGATTGCGAAGAAGACCTGCTGGTGACCAGCAGGACCTTTGACCTGGCTGCCCTGATCGAAGACGAGGTGTTGCTGGAATTGCCATTGGTGCCGCGGCACGAGGTTTGCCCGGTGCCGGTCAAGACAACGATTGCTGACCCGGAGTTTGACCAGGCCGATGGCAAACCCAACCCGTTTGCTGCGCTGGCGGCACTCAAAGGCAGGTAGGCTGGCCTGGCGACCGGGTTTGCCTTGCTCCCTATGACCTTCAGCACTGACACTGTTTAAATCGCACACTGCCCAAAGAGACGACACGCGGTTCGGTTATACTCTATAGCTTTTGCCCACACCCGGTGTGTGCATCCCCACAACCCTCGCTGCCTGATTTTGGGCAGTCTACTTGCGCTAGGAGCGGATCATGGCCGTCCAACAAAACAAAAAGTCACCTTCAAAACGCGGTATGCACCGCTCGCACAATGCCTTGGTTGTGCCTGGTATTGCGGTCGAATCGACCACTGGTGAAACGCACCTGCGTCACCACATCAGTCCGACCGGGTTTTACCGTAGTCGCAAGGTCCTCAAGACCAAGTCTGAAGCCTAAAACCGCAAAAAGTCCTTTGGCCCGAGGCTACCTGCGTGTGTAGCCTCGGGCCTTCGCTTTTGCGGGCTAGACTGTTTTGTTCCAAGAAAAATGTCGTTGTAGTCCATTCATGATCACTATTGCCGTTGATTGCATGGGGGGGGACCATGGCCCGCGTGTCACTTTGCCTGCTTGCGCCCATTTTTTGGAGCAACATGCCGATGTGCGCCTGATCGTGGTCGGTTTGCCCGACAGCATGGCCGGATTTAAACACGCCAGGGCAACGGTAGTGTTGGCCAGCGAGGTGGTCACCATGGATGACCCGCTGGAAGCGGCCTTGCGTCGAAAGAAAGACTCTTCAATGCGCGTTGCGATTGCCCAGATCAAGGACGGAAAAGCGCAAGCCGTGGTATCTGCTGGTAACACAGCTGCTTTGATGGCTATCTCTCGTTATCTTTTAAAAACATTGGATGGTATCGATCGTCCGGCCATTGCCGCCCAAATTCCAAACGCCAAAGGGCATGGCACGACTGTGCTGGATATGGGAGCCAATGTGGATTGCTCGGCAGAGCATCTGTTACAGTTTGCGGTGATGGGTTCTGCGCTGGTGTCGGTACTCAGCGGCGAACAAAATCCAACTGTTGGGCTTTTGAATATCGGCGAAGAGGCGATAAAAGGCAACGAAGTTATCAAAAAAGCCGGTGAACTGTTGCGTACTGCGTCTAAAGCCGGTGATTTGAATTTTTACGGCAATGTCGAGGGCAATGATATTTTCAAAGGTACCACCGATATTGTTGTCTGTGACGGGTTTGTCGGCAATGTGGCGCTGAAAGCCAGTGAAGGCTTGGCCAAAATGATTGTCGATTTCCTGAAAAAAGAGTTTTCCAACAACATCTTGACAAAATTGTCGGCTATTGTTGCTTATCCGGTAATATCTGCGCTTAAAAAGCGAATGGATCATCGCCGCTACAACGGTGGCGCATTGCTTGGGCTGCGCGGGCTGGTGTTCAAGAGCCACGGCTCGGCCGACGAGCTGGCTTTTGGCTACGCTTTAAGCCGGGCGTATGATGCCGCCCGAAACAATTTATTGGAGCGGGTTCAAGCGCGGATTGCCCATGCAGCACCCCTCTTGACGCCGGTTGCGACCGCGTTACCCAATGAAGCTGCTCTACAAGGCTAATTTATGACCCTTTACTCACGTATTACCGGCACTGGCAGTTATCTGCCACCGCAACGCCTGACCAATGCCGACATGGTTGCCCGACTGGCGGCGCAGGGCGTTGAGTCGAGCGACGACTGGATTGTCGAGCGCACCGGCATCCGGGCGCGCCATTTTGTGAGCGAAGGAGAGACGACCAGCGACCTCGCATTACGCGCCTGCCAGCAGGCGCTGGAAGCCGCCGGTGTCCCGGCCAGTGACATTGATTTGCTGATCGTGGGCACCTCGACGCCAGATATGGTGTTTCCATCGACGGCCTGCATTCTGCAGGGCAAGTTGGGCTCCAAGGGCGGCGCAGCTTTTGACGTGCAGGCGGTGTGTTGTGGTTTTATCTACGCACTCACGCTGGCGGACTCCTTGATCAAGACGGGCTCGGCCAAAAAAGCCCTGGTGGTGGGAGCCGAGGTGTTTTCACGGATACTGGATTTCAAGGATCGCACCACTTGTGTGCTTTTTGGCGATGGCGCTGGCGCTGTGGTGCTGGAGGCTTCCAGCGAGCCGGGCATTCTGGCGACCGACATGCACGCCGATGGCAAGCACACCGACATGTTGTGTGTGCCAGGGCACGTCTGCGGTGGCGAAATCCTGGGCGTGCCGCTGCTGCGCATGGATGGGCAAGCCGTATTCAAGCTCGCCGTGGGTGTGTTGGACGAAACCGCGCGTGCCGTGCTGGCGAAGGCGGGTAAGACCGAGGCTGACATTGACTGGCTGGTGCCACACCAGGCCAATATCCGTATCATGCAAAGTACCGCGCGCAAGCTCAAATTGCCGATGGACAAAGTGGTGGTGACCGTTGATCAGCATGGCAACACCTCGGCTGCGTCGATTCCACTGGCGCTCGACA
>Ga0100381_1005405_pt1 | contig 10585 bp, 8 predicted proteins | sample CryGeymeta201505_FD_80416 | JGI IMG/M metagenome (GOLD analysis project Ga0100381, IMG submission 80416) | Groundwater microbial communities from Crystal Geyser aquifers in Utah, USA - Crystal Geyser metaG 2015-05 | ecosystem: Environmental > Aquatic > Deep subsurface > Groundwater | place: USA...
AAATCCAAGACTTGGAACAAACAGCAGGATACGTTTCTGGCTTCTGAACTTCCAAAAGCCACCCCAACTCGAGTTGAATCACCGTCGACCAAATTCCACGAATTAGAAACGACGGAAATTAGATTCAGCATCTCCAATGAAGCACCGGGGAGGCCAAGCATGCCGAGTGCTGTAATTCTTAGCAAACAATTGTCATCCTTGTCATCAAAAAAGGAGAATACACCAGAAAAACAGACCATGCCAATACTTGCTCACCGGTCCGGCATCTCTAACGAAGCGCTAGGGAGGCCAAGCATGCCGAGTGCTGCAGATATTAGCAAACAATTGTCAACTTTGTCATCAAGAAAGGAGAATACGGCAGGGAAACACGCCATGCCAACTCCTGCTAACAGACCGGGCAAGCCTGCCATGCCAAGTGCTGCAGTTCTCAGCAAGCAATTATCTTCTTTGTCATCGAGAAAAGGTGAACGTTCTGCGCAATCAAGAACAGAACCACCAAAGACGAACTTGTCACAGTCAGCTCTGCTGAACAATGAGCTAGAATCTGTTTTGGCAGGCCGAAACAAACTACTCAAAAAGCCCGACCCCCCTGTCGCAGCTAGCAAGGGAGCAACGATGGACCCATCGGGGGGCGTCTATCCGCTTTCAGATATGTGTAAGTCTGCGCAATTAAACAATGAGTTATTGTCTGCCTTGGCTATCCGAAAAAACAAGCCGAGACAACAGTTCCCCACTCCATCATCGTCGTTCCAAAAAGATCCCCAATTAACAATATCAAGCAATGCCAACAGTGAGTTAGCCCTGGCTCTTGCTCAAAGAAAGGGCAAAGTAGCAGTCGCAACGAACTTTAGCAGTACCGAGCAACGAGAAGAGAGCACCACTCCATTGAAAGCATTCACAGTCCCATCATGGTTACAACAAACCACAGTCGGCTCGTTGTTGGGCGACAAAAACACACTTTCTACTGCAAACTCGTCAGTCCCCACTTCGCGAGAACACCGTCAAGAACGAAACAAAAAATTAGAAGAAGTTCCAACGCTTGCTTCCCTCTCGTCTTCCATGCCGTTGTCCGTTGCAAATGCCAGTGCTGGCGGCACCATTAAGAACAGGCCGCCACAGTCAGTGTGGAGAGCGAAGCGAAATGATGAAGTTGCTTCTGCGCAGAAGCAGGAGAAGAAAGACTCAGTGCCTTCGCCGCCCAAGATTACTCGTTCTGCCGAAAAAGAAAGTTCACTGGCAACATCATCGTCGACCAAACCGAATGCCACTACCAACAACAAGGAAGAAAAGGAGCCGGCAACGGACTGGTGGGTGTTGGAAGAAAATCCCAATGATTGGTGGTCCGGCGGGACTAACGCCGCTCTGGAAGCAGTTGTTATGGCAGCCTTGGGGCTTTAGTTTCATTATAACTGTAAATACTGATAGCTAATCCTACCATGAACTTTATTATACCTACAATCTCTTTTGGACTCCTGCCTCCTACTACTAGCAGTGGCAATCATTGTATGGTAGACCCACCTACAAAACTAGGCAGTCTACTCGTTCTAGCTACTAGAGTAGTCTACTGTATTCGATAACTTGAATCAACTTTTGTCATCATAATCGTGAATGATCCTCCTTGTGGAGCGATTTCATTGGTCGTTCCAAGATCCGGGAATCACCAACTAAGTTGAAGTCTTTGAAGCCAAAAATCGTCGTGCTAACTTTTCGTTTTCTAGTAGATTCACACAGGCAGCCATATTGTTATTAATTTATTTTTCTCTACATTTATTTTTTATTCTCTGGCTCTTTGCAAGCAAGCGAGAGATACAAGTAGACCAGCAATTTCGGCAAAGAGGCTTGGTTTCTTATTTCTTTATTTTTGAAGGTAACAATAAATCGCCATGAAGCTATCTGTCGCTAGTGCTGCCTTGGCATTCGCTGCTTCGATTGATGCCTTTGCACCCAGTGCTCGATTGCAACAACAACAACAACGATTTCTGGCCACACTTCAAATGTCAACAACCGAGGAAGCTCCTGCTACTAGCATCGAAATCAACAACAATAAAAACGTTGCCCAGACGGAAGATACATCTCGCGAAAAAGTTATGACATTTTCGTACGACATGTCCCTGGAAGAAAAGTACGAGAAGCCAACGTATCCTGGAACTGGAAATGGAATGTCTGGCGGAGAAGATGGAGATAACGAATACGACATTATCGTGATTGGCTCGGGTATGGGAGGACTTTCCTGTGCCGCCTTGAGTGCCAAGTACGGTTCGAAGGTTCTCTGCTTGGAATCTCACATTAAAGTCGGAGGAAGTGCCCACACGTTTAGTCGCATGCATAACGGAGGCAAATATTCGTTTGAGGTCGGACCTTCTATTTTTGAAGGTCTGGATCGCCCCAGTTTAAATCCTCTTCGAATGATCTTTGATATCCTGGAAGAGACAATGCCCGTGGAAACCTACAAGGGATTGGGATTCTGGACACCGGAGGGGTACTGGCGATTTCCCATTGGAAGTGCTCAAAAGTTTGAGGATTTGTTGATGGAACAGTGCGGAGAAGACGGCCCGAAAGCCATCCGGGTGAGTTACATTGTAAATTTTGTGGTTTACTGTATACATTATTATTTTCAGAACAGGTTCACCCAATTTTTCAATTATTTAACCACGCCAAAACAATATTATTTAATTGTTAGGAATGGAATGCCCTTCGCGATCGTCTGGCTACTTTGGGGGGTTCCACCACTGCTGTCTCTCTTCTTAATCTTCGTCAGGATGTTGGATTCCTCTCCTCAACTGCGGGTGCGCTTCCATTTGTTGCGACACACCCTGACGTATTTGCGGATCTTCCTCTCACATTTGATGATCTTTCCAAGACCGTCGATGAAATTATCACCGTCCCTTTCGTTCGCAACTTTATTGACTGCATGTGCATTTTCTGCGGATTCCCCGCCAAGGGAGCCATGACAGCCCACATTCTCTATATTCTGGAACGATTCTTTGAGGAATCGGCGGCTTTCAGTGTCCCCATTGGCGGAACATCACAATTAGGCGAAACCCTCCAACGCGGTCTTGAAAAATTTGGTGGAAAGCTACAAATGAACGCCCACGTTGATGAAATCATTGTCGAGAATGGGCGTGCTACTGGCGTGCGACTTAAGAATGGCAACGTTATCAAAGCCAAGAAGGCTGTCGTGAGCAACGCTACTCCTTTCAATACTGTCAAAATGATGCCGGCAAAGGAAGACGAACCCAAAGCTCTCACCAAATGGAGGGATGAAATGGGAACCCTTCCACGTCACGGCGCCATTAGCCACTTGTTCCTGGGAGTTGACGCCACTGGTTTGGACCTTTCCCATTTAGAAGACCCTGCACATTTAGTGGTCCAGGACTGGAATCGATCCATGCAAGATTCCCAGAATCTCTGTTCCTTTTTCATTCCATCCTTACTCGATAAAAGTGTATGTCCAGAGGGCAAGCATTGCATTCACGTCTATTCGTCAGGAGGAGAGCCTTACGAGCCATGGGAAAAGCTTACTCCTGGAACCGAGGAATATGAAGCGTATAAAAAGGAACGCGTGGAAATCCTGTTCAAGGCAGTGGAAACGGCCATTCCTGATATTCGCGACCGATTAGAATTCACCATTATTGGATCTCCTTTGGCCCACGAAGCTTTCTTGCGAAGAGATCGTGGTACATACGGCATGGCTTGGGCTGCAGGAAGCTCGGCACCTCAAGCAGGATTGCTGGGGAAGGTTCTACCATTTCCATTCCCCAATCTCAAGACCCCCGTGGATGGCCTTCTCCGTTGCGGTGACTCGTGTTTCCCTGGAATCGGTACACCGAGTGCTGCCGCTTCCGGCGCCATTGCCGCCAACACCATGACACATGTGGACAATCATTTGCAATTATTGGCAGAGGCTAGCAAAAAAGATCCTCTATACAAGTTCTTGGATCCTGGATTCATGGGTCAAGTGTACAAACCTTTTGTACAGGGTTTTACACCCAGCGCGGAATTGAGAACAAGCCGTTTCCAAGCTGGAGCAGGGGTTGCACCTGTGGACTATTCTGCTCAGAATGCCGAGCGAAATGCAGTCGCAGGTGAGTAAATTGGTTCGACCGAATGGAGCTGTGTCAAAATGTTGCTACTTCTTTAGATAACAATAGCTCGTACATAGTTGAAAAAAGAAAGCTGTACAAAAGTGCAATGTGTGTTGAAGTGGACCTCAACGTTAACAGTTGCCATAGAACGAAAGCTCAGCCACTACTCATTTCTATTATAGACGAGAACTGTAAAATGAAAGTGAACAAAAATCCAAAATTGGGTCGCTGCAAACCTGTTAAAGATAGCTAACCCTGTCGTTCATTGGTTTGGTTTGATAATTATTGTTATCAATCCTTTGTCATCATTCACCAAGTGGTAAAAAAGTGTTCGTATCCCGACTTCGCATACAGTAGTATTCCAGGAAAGATCAAAGAGAGCTTGAGAGCGGATTCGGACCACCGACCTCTTCATTACTAATGAAGTGCTCTAACCAACTGAGCTACACAAGCTGTACACCGGGAGTTGTACTTCTGGAAAATGTAAGAAAAAGAAAAGCTTGAGAGCGGATTCGAACCACCGACCTCTTCATTACTAATGAAGTGCTCTAACCAACTGAGCTACACAAGCTTTATAACATTCTAGTTGTTATCGTTGCAGTAAATTTAATTACATAAACAAATAAAATAAGAGATCCAATAAGACAGTAATCTTAGTTTTCAGTTTTCATTGCAAGGACCATTTTTACGCTTTCAAGTAGATGCCCGTGGATAGTGAATATTTGTGTCCTACCAGAGCTTCCGTGTAACTCTAGAGATACCTCGCTGAAGTACCAAGCGTTGTTGTACACCTCAATAGCAAGATTTCTTCTTGCAGTAAGACTCAAGCATCACAATCTTTCGATTGACCGAGCCGCTCTATTTCGGAACTCGAAAACCATCAGTTTGCACTGTGGACCAATGTCTCAAGATTTTGCATGCCAAGATGTCACTCGGGCCTACAATTAGCGAATATCGATGACTCTTGGACGTTTTGGTGAAATAGTTGAATGATTTCTGTGTTGATCAAATGCTGTTCAAATAATCGATTGAATGCTCTCCTCTTAAATTCTACATCATATTGTTCCTGCTGCAAACTGCAAACCGTCTCTACTGGCCATTCCCATAGCGGAATCCCTTCCGTCTGAAGAGTTAAACTGGATAGGCATGGAAGCAAAGAATGGTTGTTTTGATACGACGTCCTGCTAGGAGAAACAGCACTTTCCACCGGAATTCACTTGTGTGGCTTATGATCGCTACTATTATGCTCTGCCTGCTTGGGCACACTGCTACTTTTGCATGCGTTTGGACACCCCTAGTTGTTTGCCAGCTTCGTCACTAGTGATGACTCTGACGTCCAGAAGCTTCTGCTTCCCCCCACGACGATACTGTTGTTCATGACAGAGTTGTTGATCTTATCTCGATATACTGAATGTCGTTTCTGGTCATACTTTTCTCGTTCATGCTTTAAAGCTGAATTAAATCTTAATTCTAGAGCTCCGGAGAGTCTATAGGCCACCATTCTGTCACTACGACTTCATATATTCAGTGCACTTTCGACGTGTGGGAGCGTTCTGCAACTCAGTAATTCAAAATATATGGTATGATCAGAAATGAAACAGTGCTTGGAATGACTACATCATCAAGACCTGTCGCAGCAGCGGGAGTCTCTCGTGTTCGTAAAACTCGTCAACGAGCAATTTCCGATGTTGTTATCTCTTGTCATTATCGCATTTACTGTGGGCAATGTGGCACCAAGCGATCAGCAAGGGTGGGAGCAGCTCCACACGACACATAATAGAGATCCTGTGAACTCAAGGCTTTTCCTTGGACTCCTAAAGATTTCTTTAGAAACAAAGCAAACGATCAAGTGAGAAACGTAGTCAAAAGGTCCTGCCAAAATGAATGAAGCCAAAGCCGTAGGGGTTGTCCAATAGAAGACTGACATGAATTCCGTGGCGAGACAAGATATGGCAAAGTCAGGACACTTGCCAAAGCAAGTAGACAATTGGCACAAAAACTGCACCCATCGTCAGACAATTCCAAAAATGCCTGTAGGCGAGATTCTCAATAACGAAAATCTCTGAAGATTCCATGCTAATAATTTCCGGTGGTAAAGTTTGATCTGGCATCCGCATGAAGGTAACTCGTGTGTAAAAAATGATGCTAATAAAAACAGCAATCGACACGGTACCGAAAAAGGATGCAACGGTTCGGCTCTGCTGAAAGCTGTAGAAGCGCCAAACAGAAAACAGCCAGGCAAACAGAGAGAAATCTCGTACCTTCCTTTGGTGATGCTGCAAGTATTTGATCGAAATCTGTGAGCATGATTTCTTCTTCTTTTGTTTCTTGGGAGCGCAGAAAGATAATAATATAGTAAGTGATAAGAGCCTAGAGTGGAAAAATTGATAGCATTTTAGACATGTATCTCGCTTGTCCAGTTCAAAGTTCAAACTAGACGCATACACAAAACACACTGCAAAAATCAGCCATACAAAAAAGGGGAAAACGTTGTCGGGGAGCTACTAGCACTTGCATCGTAGGGCATCGAAATACATTGCTAACGAAAATCTCATCCTATTTTCCTCTTGCACTCCCATTAAAAATTCAATGTAAACTTTTACCAGATTGTCATGGAGTAGAAAAGGACGATTTGGTTTGTCGAGGGATGCGATTTTTGTAAAAGAACTGTGCATTCCGACGAAACAACAAATTAAAAAAAAACACACACGCACAATCAGATGATGTAATGGGCTCGGAAATTTAAGCATATTTTTGGTGATCATAAGGAAAAGAAAAAATTCACGGAAAGATTTTATCGTCATTGCCATCATCGACATGCCCAACTGCCCAAAAACCCAACAGACAACAAACAACAAAACAAGAAACGACCAGGTAAGGAACGAAACAAAACCATCTCTCACCTCTACTGCATCATTGCATCCTGCTCATTTTGAAGCATGTCCAGACAACCATTTTTGTTGTTGGAAAGGGTTGGATTGGAGGCACAAAACTCCTATTGTTTGTAACAGGTACCGTACTACAGTAGTAGGGGTATTCTTGTACAGATCAAAATCAAATAATGCAATGGACGAAGAGGAAGCAGGAAATCTGGTGGACACAGTTGTTACCTCAAACTGGTACGTCTGTGTCAACCGGCTAAATAAAGTCGCTCACTTGTTTGCAAATAATGCAAAAAGTTTCATAAAAGATCTCGAGTAAAAAAAAATCTAACATGAAAAAACGACAAGAGTAACATGTGCATCCTTCTGTTACTTCGATTCTAGATACTACTACTACTACGGAGTGGTAGTAGGCAGGAAGCCTTCAAGGATAATCAATTGTTTGCTCTCCATTACTGTATCTGCCTTTTAATCAGACAATCACAAAAATGAATTCCATCGGAAACTTCTTAACTTGGTCCAGCAGAGGTAGCCGATGCATTAACTGCATCCTCTCGTCAACTACAACTACAACTACAACTACAACTACAACTTCACCAAACTCGGCAGCTGCAAAGACAGCACTTGTTTTAGCCGCGGCTCTCGCTTTGGGAACAGCTTGGGCATCTGCATTTGTTGTTCCGTCGTCGAGAAGCAGTCATATTAACATGGATAAGAAATCAAAGCTTGATCAACACCAACAATGGAGACTGAGATATTATTCATCGCCATTGTGGAGAATCCTTCCATCACAGCCGTTCCTGCCAACTGTCCATTGCGAAGCACACCAACCATTATCAAACACCGATTTATTGGAGGAGGAACCAAACAGCAACCTTCCTTACATGGAAGATCTTACCACGAATAATGGTATCTATAAACGGATGAATCCACCGTCTCGTATGGAAGAACAAAGTCATGCCATTGTTCAGTTATTGCAACCACACAAATTGGAATGTTATGAACTGTATCGTCATGTTATCAATACAGCCAAGGCTGCTCCAATATCGACATCTTCCATACCATCATCAAGTCATGTTGTTACTGCGTTGGTACGAGTGGGCGGTGCACTGGATGGCCATCCTGGTATAATTCATGGTGGAATCCTGGCATTGTTATTGGACGATATTTTTGGATTTGCATTTTGGTCCATTGGAGTTCCTACAGCCTTCACCGCCAATTTAAACTTGGACTATCGAGCCGCTTTACCGTCCAATTCCACAGTCTTAATTCACGTCTTTTTAGAGCGGTGGGAGAACAGGAAATTGTATTTTCGAGCGGATATCAAGTCGTTGGACGGAACGACTGTCTATACGGAAGCAACAAGTTTGTACATTATTCCTCGAGCCGCATGGAACGAGATGGGACTCGACAGTGAAGAAGTGGATGCATGAGCAAGATAGCTAGGACTACAGTGGACTGTATCATTAAAAAATCATAGGCTAGTTATCATTCATTCCACAACTACTAGAGGTCAACTCTGTTCTTGTGTGGCGGACCAGCACATATGCCAAGTTCTTTTCGAGGCAGTTGCTCAAAGACTCATTCATCAACCTGAAAGCCAAACCGTAGTTGGCATTCTGATTTGATTGCTGCCGTTATTCGTACACACGAAAACTTTGAAATTGTTCTTCCATCCATTGTGGAGGTGCTTAGCCCATTGTCAATTGTTCGCTCAGCAACTACGGCAGATACGGATCAAGTAGAACGATGAAAGAGCGTAGAAATGGAATATTATATACTATTGTAGTTGTATTAGTGTAAATAGGGTTCGTATGTAGCGTTTAGCCGTTAAGCAGCTGGTGCCTGAGCATGTTTTTCGTATTCGGACAAAAACATCAAGTTCAGAGAGAAGAACTCAATGTCCTCCTCGTTCAGGGCTTCGAGGCAATCGTCCGACGAAAGGATACGATCCATTAGTAATCTGGATGACTCAGCTCCGTTACGATCGTAGAATTGACTTCCACTAATGATACTCATGTTGTTGGCCAGCGCCAAGAGCACCATGATATCCATATCGTTCAAGACATGGGAAGCTTCTTCTAACATGGCAAATGACATGTTATACAGTTGCATCGCTCTGCGAAGTCCACTGGATTTGCCGGACCGATTTGCCACCAGCTGTTGACCTAGCCCCATGTTGTATAGAAGTACGGCGGGAACAGTGTGCTCATTTCCTTGGACAAAATGTTCTCGCTCTGAAGTTATGATAAAGGCGCGACTGTAGACAGATACAATGCTGTTTTCACAGGAAGAGCGAGATGCCTTGACACACTCGTGTGGAGGGTCGCGGACAGAAACTGCGTGCAGAATGACGCTATCTAGTTCATCTTCTCGTTTTTCAACTTCCATGGCTTCGTCTGCTTGTTTCAGGACAGCGCGGAAGGATTCCAGAGCTCGCCGCAGGACTAGGTGACTTTCTTCATGCCTTCCTTGCGTTAGCAACGACACGGCCTCCGTGTTTAGGTCGATTACTTCGGAGGAGCTCATGGTATACCAGGGTATTGCGAACAGGAAATATTTGGAGAAATAAGTAATTATTGCGGCCAACAAAAATAATGAACCTACAGAACTAACGTCGCTGGGGCAGTGAAATGGCAGGAAAGTCCCAGCTCATCGGTACTAACACTAGTAGTACCTGGTACCTAGTACTACCAGGGTACCTGGTACCTGGTACCTGGTACCAGGTAGCTAGAAGTAAATACGAACGGTTCATTAAAGCCGGGAATAGATAATTTTATTTAATAGCATTCCACTGAGGCCTGTCCATTTCAACTATTCGTAACGATGGCGCTGTAATGGTCAAAATGTAGTAAGACGATTGTGCGACAATGATCCACTACCTGGTAGACTACTACTGGTACCAGTAGGTACCAGGTACCACTACCAGGTATGGTACTTAAGTATCGTGCATTATTAGTGCTGTAGACCCTTTGAACAATCGAATTAAAATTGCCTAGCGGAGAGGTTAAATTAATAATAGCCAACTGAAAGGACGTTCATGGACATCAGGAAAGATGGTCAATAAATCTGGCAACTAGTATTACTACGAAGTACCGTAATACTAGCTACCTGGTAGTACCTAGTAGTAGGCTGAGGATGATTTCCACTGACGAAAAAAAGGCCTCCGGTCGCTCTTGATGACGTTTGAGTTGCAAGGAAAAAATAGACCTACAGTAACAGGTACCTCTACTAGTAGACTAGTATTAGTACCTGGTAGTACTGGTAGTCTATTACCACCAGCAGGTACCACAGCTAAAGAAGAAGAAAAATTCAAGAAGAATATGGAAGTCTTATTGGTATTATTACTCGGAGGAAAGCGTTACTAGCAGGTACTAGTACCACGTACCAGGTGGTAGTCATCATCAAGTATCAAGTACCACGTAGCAGGTAGCAGGTAGCAGGTAGCAGGTACTCCGTACCAGGTAGCAGGTACCAGGTACCAGGTACCAGGTACCAGTACTCCTTCTCTTGCTGGTAGTACCGTAGATTTCGCCGAGTTGCCATAAAACTCTACCAGGTACCAGGGTACTACTACTCCGGAGGAGTACTTCAGCAGTACTCGGAGAACCAGTTACC
>Ga0100381_1005407_pt1 | contig 10584 bp, 9 predicted proteins | sample CryGeymeta201505_FD_80416 | JGI IMG/M metagenome (GOLD analysis project Ga0100381, IMG submission 80416) | Groundwater microbial communities from Crystal Geyser aquifers in Utah, USA - Crystal Geyser metaG 2015-05 | ecosystem: Environmental > Aquatic > Deep subsurface > Groundwater | place: USA...
AGGAGTCTCAGTTAAAAAAGGGGAAGGAAGAGTAAACGGAGGTGAGTTTTTTGGGAAACAGAGACATAGAAGCTCTTAAAATAGTCCTTGCTTCAAGTGATGAGATAAGGAAATGGTCACACGGAGAAGTTACAAAAGGAGAAACTTATAGTTACAGGACATATTCTCCAGAGTTAAATGGACTTTTCTGTGAAAGAATTTTTGGTCCTGTGCATAGCTATCAATGCCATTGTGGAAAACTTAAAGGCATTCAATATAAAGGCTTGGTTTGCTCTACATGTGGTGTTGAAATTTTACCTTCTTCTGTTAGGAGGGAAAGGTTTGGACATATTGAGTTAGCTTCCCCGGTTGTTCATATTTGGTACTTTAAAAATAATATAAATTATATAGGTCTTTTGCTTGATGTCCCGGCAAAAGAAATAGAAAAAGTAATTTACTTTGATTCATTTGTTGTAGTAGATCCTAAAAAGACCAAATTACGTTTCAAACAAATACTTAAAGATGACGAATATAGGACGTATAAATCCGAAGGTTTGGATTTTGCCGCCAAAAAAGGTGGAGAAGCAATAAAAGATTTACTTGAGCGAATCGATTTAAATAAACTTAAAGAGCAAGCTCTTGAAAAACTTAAAGGCGGTGTTAAACAAGATAAAATTATTGCTGTAAGGCTTCTTAGTGTTGTTGAAGGCTTACTCACTAATAATATAAAACCGGAAGATATGGTTCTTACAGCAATACCTGTTATTCCTCCGGACTTGAGACCATTGGTTCCACTCGAAGGTGGCAAATATGCTTCTGATGACCTAAATGAACTTTACAGGAGAGTCATAAATAGGAATAATAGACTAAAGAAACTTTTTGAAGTTAATGCTCCTGATATTATGTTGCAAAACGAAAAGAGAATGTTGCAAGAAGCAGTAGATGCTCTTTTTGACAACGGAAGAAGACCATATCCAGTAATGAGCTCTACAAGAAAACCTCTGCGATCTCTCACTGATATTCTTAAGGGAAAAGAAGGGCGTTTTAGGGAAAATTTGCTTGGGAAAAGAGTTGATTATTCAGGAAGAGCTGTAATTGTTGTCGGGCCAGACTTAAAAATAGACCAATGTGGAATCCCTAAAGAAATGGCTCTTGAGCTGTTTAAACCTTTTGTTATATATGAACTTTCCAAATTAGGCTTCAACAAAAGAAGAGCAAAAGAACTTGTTGAAAATCCAACGCCTGAAGTGTGGAAGGCAGTAGAAGATCTTTCTAAGAACTATGTTGTACTTCTCAATAGAGCACCTACATTACATAGGTTAAGTATCCAGGCCTTTAAGCCCGTTTTAATAGAAGGCAAAGCAATACAGATATCTCCACTTGTTTGTACTCCTTTTAATGCTGATTTTGATGGAGATCAAATGGCCATACATTTACCTCTTTCAATATCTGCTCAGACTGAAGCCAGGCTGTTGATGCTTTCAGCGCATAATATTTTGTCTCCGGCTCATAGCGAACCTCTGGATACTCCTGTTCAGGATATGATTCTCGGAACCTATTATCTTACCCTTATTGACGAAAAGGGCAGAACTTATCCTAAACTTCTGAATTGTCCTTACGAGGTTGAATTGTTATATGAAAAAGGTGTTTTAAGACTTCATGATAAAATAAGATATTTGATAGGCAAAGAAGTAATTGAAACAACAGTTGGAAGAGTTATTTTTAACTCCAGAATTAGAGAAGGGATTTTTGATGAAAATGAGGAAGACAGTAAATTTAAGTTTATTAATAAGGTTATAGATAAAAAAGAGGTTGGAAAAATTGTTTCAGAATTCTATGATAAATTCGGCCTTGTAAAAACGGATATACTTCTTGATAATCTGAAAGAAGTTGGTTTTAGCTATTCAACGAGCGCTGGAATAAGTATAGGCATTGATGATGTAAAAATTCCTGATAAGCGAACCGAGATCGTCAGAAAAGGTGACGAAAAGACTGCAAAAATTAATAAAAATTATGAAGAAGGGCTTCTTTCAGAAGAAGATAGATATAAGAAAATAGTAGATGTTTGGCAGGATGTTGCGAAAAAGATTGAAGTAGCAGTTTTCTCTAATTTTGAAAAATTTGATCCACTTTATATGATGGCGAATTCTGGTGCAAGAGGAAGTGCTACACAGATTACTCAAATGTCTGGAATGAGAGGCTTAATGGCTGGACCAACTGGTAAAATCATAGAGTTTCCTATTAAGTCTAACTTAAGGGAAGGGTTAACAGTTCTTGAATACTTTTTGTCTACACATGGAGCAAGGAAGGGGCAAGCTGATACTGCTCTTAAAACTGCAGATGCAGGGTATCTTACTAGAAGGCTTGTTGATGTAGCGCATGAAATTATAGTTAAAGAGGATGATTGTGCTATGAGAACTATTTATCCAACAAAAATAGGAGAAGAAATTGCCGAAAATCTCTCTCATAAAGTTATAGGAAGGGTTTCTGCGGAAGATGTTGAAAATCCTAATAATAATACAGTATTTATACATAAAGGGGATACGTTAAGTGTTGAACAAGCTGAGTTTCTGGATAAATTTGGCATTAAAAGTATTCAAATTGAAGACCATATCGATGGGATAGATATAGAAGCAATTACAGAAGGTGGATCGGGAGATAAACCTGTTTTATCAATTGCTGACCAAATATGGGGTAGATATGCTGCTGAAGATATTTTTGCTTCTCAAACAGCGTCGTCCTTAAAAGTTTCTAAGAAAGTATTAGAAAACATTTTAGCTGATAATATTATTGATAAAGATACAGGAGAAGTAATAGCTACAAAGGGAGATAAAATCGACTCAGGTCTTATTAAAAAACTTAAAAAATTCAATATAGACAAAATAGACATTTATGAAAATGATCCTGTATTGCTTATTAAACGTAATCAGCTTATTACTAAGGAGATAGCTAATAAAATTGAAAGTTTTGGTATTAAAAAGGTTAAGGTTCGTTCACCAATTACATGTAAAACAGATCATGGCGTATGCGTAAAATGTTATGGAATTGACCTCTCTTCAAGAAAAGAAGTGAAAGTAGGTGAATCTGTTGGTGTTGTAGCTGCTGAATCAATTGGGGAACCTGGAACTCAGTTAACTCTAAGGACTTTCCATACAGGAGGTATTGCTGCTGAAGATATTACTCAAGGATTACCGAGGATCGAGGAACTTTTCAGTGCAAGAAGTCCTAAGGGTAAAGCCATTATAGCGTCTCTTTCAGGTAAGGTAGAAGTTTCAATCGACAAGGTAAAGCAAACAATAACTTTAATAAATAGTAGAGGAGAAAAAACAAAACTCATTGCACCAAGGGACAAAAAATTAAAAGTTAAAACTGGTGATTATGTACGAGTAGGCGATATTCTAAGCGATGGCTCTTTGGACCCAAGAGAGTTGCTTGGAATTAAAGGAATAAATTTTGCTGCACGATATCTTGTCCAAGAAATTGAAAAAGTATATAAGTCACAAGGTGTTGATATAAACGTTAAACATATAGAGATTATTACTAAGAGGATGTTTGATAAAGTTCAAATACAAAATCCTGGAGATACCCAATTTTATGAGGGAGAAACCGTTAATAGAGATGATGTTCTTAGAATAAACAGAATTATACAGTTAGAAGGTAAAATGATTGCCAAATTCAGACCAATAATAAACGGTATTACGAGGACTGCACTTTCCTCTGATAGCTTCCTATCCGCTGCCTCCTTCCAGGAAACCCCGAGAGTTCTTGCAGAGGCTGCAATTAAAGGCAAAATTGACTTCTTGAGAGGAATGAAAGAATCGATAATAGTTGGTAAAAAAATACCTGCAGGCACCAACATGGACTTTGAAAAATGATGATGCTTAAAAAATTTCTTGACTTGTTTGATTGTTTTGGTATAATTGTTATTTGTGTGATGAAAAGTAAGTAGGAGGATAAATTGAATGAGTACGTTTAACCAATTAGTTAGAAAGAAGCGTAGTAGTAAAAAAATTAAAACTAAAACTCCTGCATTGCAGAAGTGTCCTCAGAAGAGAGGAGTTTGTATGCAAGTAAGGACAATGACTCCTAAAAAGCCAAACTCTGCTTTAAGAAAGATTGCAAAGGTGAGGCTTACCAATGGAGAAGAAGTAATAGCTTATATTGGTGGAATCGGACATAATCTTCAAGAGCACTCAATGGTTCTTGTGAGAGGTGGAAGAGTTAAGGATTTGCCAGGCGTTAGATACCATATTATTCGAGGGACCCTTGATACGGCTGGTGTAACCGATAGGATGAGAGGACGTTCGAAGTATGGGACAAAGAAACCTAAAAACAAGGGAGGTGCATAATGCCTCGTAAAGGACCAGTTCCTAAAAGAGAAATTCTCCCTGATCCAGTTTATAGAAGCGTTCTTGTAGCCAAACTTATAAACAACCTTATGGAAGGAGGCAGTAAAAGTGTTGCAGAGAAAATTGTTTACAAATCATTTGAAATCGTTAAAGAAAAAGCAAAAAAAGATCCAATTGAGGTTTTTGAACTTGCTGTTGAAAAAGTAAGACCACTTGTAGAAGTAAAACCAAGAAGAGTTGGAGGTGCCACTTATCAGATACCGATTGAAATGGACAAAGATAGAGGACAAAAGGTTGCGTTAAAGTGGATTATAAAAGCTGCAAGAGGTAAGAAAGGCAAGCCAATGACTGAGAAGCTTTCTGAAGAAATTATTGATGCCTCGAACGAGGCAGGAGTAGCTTATAAAAAGAAAATGGGTGTTCATAAGATGGCAGAAGCAAATAGGTCTTATTCCCATTTACGGTGGTAGGAGGATTTTTTGTGGCTCTTGAAGTAAATCTTGATAAGATAAGGAATATCGGTATAATCGCTCATATTGATGCAGGCAAGACTACTACTACCGAACGGATTCTTTATTACACAGGAAGCACTTACCGAATAGGAGATGTAGATGATGGTAATACTGTCACTGACTGGATGGTTCAAGAGCGAGAAAGAGGCATTACTATAACCTCCGCCGTTATAATATGCTTTTGGAAAGGATATCAAATTAACATTATCGATACTCCCGGGCATGTTGACTTTACAGCAGAAGTTGAGCGCTCGCTTCGTGTGCTGGATGGGGCTGTAGTAATTTTTTCTGCAGTCGAAGGAGTTGAGGCTCAATCTGAAGCAGTATGGAGACAGGCTGATAGACATAGAGTTCCCAGAATTATTTATATTAATAAAATGGACAGGATTGGGGCTTCTTTTTTTGATACTATCAAAAGTATAAAAGAAAAGTTAAATGCAAAACCACTTGTTTTAGAGATTCCAATAGGTCAAGAAGACGAGTTGATTGGTTTAATTAATCTTATTGACTTAAAAGCTTATATTTTTAGAGATCCATCTGGCGAAACTTTCGATGTTGAAGAAATTCCTGAGAATCTTATGAACGAAGCCCTGAAGAGAAGAGAAGAATTAATCGAGGCAGTAGCCGACGTAGATGAAGAGGCTTTGAGAATATATCTTGAAGAAGGGACGGTTCCTAATGAAATTTTAAAAAATGCTATTCGAAGAGCAACGATGTTTAGTATAGCTTTTCCTATTTTTGTTGGTTCTTCTTTCAAAAATAAAGGTTTGCAAATGTTACTTGATGGTGTTTGTGATTATCTCCCTTCCCCACTCGATAAAGGAGAAATAACAGCAAAAGACTTAAATAATAATGAAATAAGTCTAAATCCTGACCCCAACGGCCCGCTTGCTGCTCTTGTTTTCAAAGTAATTGCTGACCCTTATTCGGGCATTCTTAGTTTTGTAAGAGTTTATTCTGGAACCTTGGAAGAGGGTACATATGTTTTGAATTCCAAAACAAATGAGAAGCATAGGATTTCAAGGCTTTTAAGAATGCGTGCAAATAAAAAGGAAGAGGTTTCTTCGATTCGCGCAGGTGACTTAGGTGCAATAGCGGGATTGAAAGGTGCATATACCGGACATACTATTTCAAGTATATCTAATCCTATTATTCTTGAGGATATAGAATTTCCAGAGCCAGTTGTGTCAGTCTCAATCGAACCTAAAACTAGAGCTGATCAAGAAAAACTTTCTGCTGCCCTTGCAAAATTTGCAATTGAAGATCCAACTTTTAAAATCAAGTATGACGAAGATACAGGGGAAACAATTATTTCAGGTATGGGTGAGTTACATCTTGAAATAATTGTTGACCGCCTTTTAAGAGAATATTTTGTTGAAGCAAAAGTCGGAAGACCACAAGTTGCTTATAAGGAAGCCGTTTCAAAGTCAACAAAAGCAGAAGGTAAATATGTACGTCAAACAGGAGGACATGGGCAGTATGGACATGTCGTGATACTTGTGTCTCCAGCTGAAGCAGGTAAGGGGGTTTTATTTGTTGATCGGACGCGTGGAGGAGTTATTCCAAAGGAATTTATCCCTGCAGTGAAAGAAGGAGCTATTTCGGCTTCTGAAAATGGACCACTTCTTGGGTATCCCGTAACTGATTTGAAAGTTGAATTAATTGATGGTTCTTATCACCCGGTTGATTCATCCGAAATAGCTTTCAGGATCGCTGCTTCTAAGGCTTTCAAAGAAGCTGTTGCAAAAGCAGATCCATACATACTTGAGCCAATAATGAGTGTTGAGATAATAACACCTATTGATTTTTTGGGGGAAGTAATTAATAGTATTAATTCAAGAAGAGGAAATGTTAAAGGGATAAGTGAAAGAGGTCACACCGAGATTTTAAATTGCCTAGTACCTCTTTCAACAATGTTTAGTTATACGACAGCATTGCGTACTATTACTCAGGGAAGAGGTACTAGTTCAATGATTTTCCATTCTTATGAAAGAGTACCTTTAACTGTTCAGGAAGAAATTATAAAGAAAGCCAAAGGAGAAATCTAAGGAGGTAAATATGGCAAAGGAGAAATTTGAAAGGACTAAGCCGCATGTAAACGTTGGTACCATTGGTCATATTGATCATGGTAAAACGACGCTTACTGCTGCTATTACTAAAGTATTAGCTACTTTAGGTCACACACAGGAAAAGAAGTTTGAAGAAATTGACAATGCTCCAGAGGAGAAAGCAAGAGGTGTAACAATAAATGTTCACCATGCTGAGTATGAAACTGAGAAGAGACATTATGCACATATTGACTGCCCAGGACATGCAGACTACATCAAGAATATGATTACCGGTGCAGCCCAGATGGATGGTGCTATTCTTGTTGTTGCAGCAACAGATGGACCAATGCCCCAAACAAGAGAGCATATCCTTCTTGCCCGTCAGGTTAACGTGCCACGTATCATAGTCTTCATAAACAAAGTTGATGCAGTCGAAGACCCAGAACTTGTTGACCTTGTAGAAATGGAAACAAGAGAACTTCTATCTAAATACGATTTCCCTGGTGACGAAGTTCCTGTAGTCAGAGGTTCAGCCCTTAAAGCCCTTGAAACAGAAGGGAATGTTAGTAGAGGAGCAAATCCCATAACAGATAAGGTATGGGAACTTATGGATGCAGTTGATTCCTATATTCTAATGCCTGAAAGACCCATCGATAAACCCTTCCTTCTTGCAATCGAAGACGTCTTTACCATTACAGGTAGAGGAACAGTTGTAACGGGAAGAGTAGAAAGAGGCATAGTAAAAATAGGTGATCCAGTTGAAATCGTAGGACTTTCCCTTGAAACAACCAAAACAGTTGCAACAAGTGTAGAAATGTTCAGAAAGATACTTGATGAAGGTAGAGCAGGTGATAACATCGGAGTCCTTCTAAGAGGCATCGATCATGAGGATGTAGAGAAGGGACAAGTACTTGCAGCCCCGGGTTCAATAAAGCCCTACAGAAAGTTTCAGGCAAGAGTCTACATTCTTTCCAAAGAAGAAGGTGGAAGGCATAAACCGTTCCTTACAGGATATAAACCGCAGTTCTTCCTTAGAACAACAGATGTAACAGGTAGCATAGCACTTCCAGAAGGAGTTCAGATGGCAATGCCAGGTGATAATGTAGACATGACAGTTGAGCTGATCTACCCTGTTGCTTTGGAAGAAACCCAGAGGTTTGCTATTCGTGAAGGTGGCAGAACTGTAGGTGCCGGTGTAATTACTAAAGTTATCGAATAAGGTGAGAAAAGATGAGAGAAATAGTACTCCTTGAGTGTACTGTATGTAAAAGAAGAAATTATTCCACAACTGTAAACAGACAAAATAATAAAGAAAAATTGCAGCTAAATAAATACTGCAAGTATTGCAGAAAACACACCTTACATAAGGAGGTAAAGGCATAGGCTCGTAGCTCAATAGGTAGAGCATCGGTCTCCAAAACCGAGGGTTGGGGGTTCAATTCCTCCCGGGCCTGCCAGCATTATGAAAGAAAGAACTTCAAACATAAAAAGTGATCATGGCCAATTAAAGCCCAATAAGAGTTCGAGAGTAAAAGATTTTCTTAAGGGTATTTGGGTAGAGCTTACAGAGAGGGTTAAGTGGCCAACTCGAAAAGAACTTTTACAGTACACTATAGTTGTTGTAATTTTTGTAGCTTTCTGGGCTTTGTATATTGGAGTATGGGACTTTCTTTTTGCAAAAGGGGTAGAGCTAATTGTCAAGTAATATGGGAAAAAGAGATGTAGAAGATACAAAAGTTCCTCAATGGTTCCTTGTACATACTTATTCAGGCTCAGAAAAAAAAGTTCTTGCGGAACTTGAAGAGAGAATAAAAGGATATGGTCTTGAAGGGCGGATTTTAAATGTTTTCTTACCTTTGGACCATGAGAGTGTAATTGAGCGAGGTAAGAGAAAAATTAAACCAGTAAAAGTTTTCCCTGGCTATTTGCTTATTCAGATGATAATGGATGATGAAACATGGTATATAATTAGGAATACTCCTGGCGTTCTTGGTTTTGTTGGCAGTGGTAATAAACCAACTCCTTTAACCCCTGACGAAGTAGAAAAAATTGTTAACAGAATAAGTGAAGAAGAAGCCAAAGAAAAACTTAACTTTGGTGTAGGTAATAAGGTAAAAATTCTTGTCGGTCCTTTTATAAACATGGAAGGTATTGTCGAATCAATAGATGAAGGAAAAGGAACCACAAAGGTTATTTTGAAAATGTTTGGTAGAGAAATGCCTGTAGAAATCGAAAGCGAGTATATTCAGAAAATATAAGAGGTGAAGTTTATGGCAAAGAAAACAAAGAAACTCATAGGTATTGTTAAGCTTCAGATAGAAGCTGGTAAGGCAACTCCAGCACCCCCGGTTGGGCCAGCTTTAGGACAAAAAGGGGTAAATATAATGGATTTTTGTAAAAGATTCAATGCAGCAACCCAAGGTCAAGAAGGCTTTATAATACCTGTAGTTATAAATGTTTATGAAGATAGGAGTTTTAATTTTGTTACAAAAACTCCTCCAGCATCCTCTTTGATAAAGAGAATGCTTAAGGTCGAATCTGGTTCTCCTGAACCAAATAAGAAAAAAATTGGCACTTTGAAACGATCTCAGCTTGCTGAAATTGCTAAAATGAAAATTAAAGACCTGAACACTACTGATATTGCTATTGCTACTAAGATAATTGAAGGTACAGCCAAAAACATGGGTGTTACCATTATTGAAGATTAATTTTTTTGTGGGAGACTTTTAGTCGTTACCACAGGAGGAACAAATGAAGAGAGGGAAACGATATCTCGAATTAAAAAAGAAAATTGATGCAAAGCTTTATCCTGTCGATGAAGCACTGGGTAAAATTTTGGAACTGAAAAGCGCAAAATTTGATGAAAGTGTCGAATTTACCTGTATTTTAAATGTTGATCCCAAACAAGCCGATCAGAATGTTAGAGGTGTAATAACTCTGCCAAATGGCACTGGTAAAAAGGTGAGAGTACTTGTATTTGCAGGAGCTGATAAGCTTCAGGAGGCTAGAGATGCTGGTGCAGATTATGTTGGTGGTGAAGATCTTGTTACGAAAATTGAAAAGGAAGGATTTCTTGATTTTGATGTAGCTATTGCTACCCCAGATATGATGCGTATTATTGGAAGAATTGCAAAAATTCTTGGCCCAAGAAAACTAATGCCAAGCCCTAAAGCTGGAACTGTTGCAACTGACATTGCTTCTGCAGTAAAAGAATTTAAAGCTGGTAAAATAGAATATAGAGTTGACAAAACTGGTGTAATACACACAATTATTGGAAAAGCTTCTTTTAGTAAGGAACAGCTGAAAGATAATCTTCTAACTCTTAGTATTGCCATTGTTAAAGCAAGACCTGCTTCAGTTAAAGGCCAGTATTTAAAGAAGGCTTTTATTTCTTTAACTATGTCGCCTTCTTTAAGGTTAAACGTACAGGAACTTTTAAAAGCGTAGAAAATTAACCTGAGAAAGTTGGCGGGTTAACCCCTTAAAATATGCCAGCCGAGGTTTTATGAATATATTTGTTATCACATGACCCCGGTTGTTATACCCGGGGTTTGTTAGTTTAAGGAGGCACATATGAACAGAGGTGAAAAGAAGCGAGTTTTAGAAGAACTGAAAGACAACCTGAAAAATGTTGAAAGTAAAAATTTAATTTTTGTTAACTTTAAAGATGTTAAAGGAAACGAAATTTCCGAGTTG
>Ga0100381_1005411_pt1 | contig 10578 bp, 10 predicted proteins | sample CryGeymeta201505_FD_80416 | JGI IMG/M metagenome (GOLD analysis project Ga0100381, IMG submission 80416) | Groundwater microbial communities from Crystal Geyser aquifers in Utah, USA - Crystal Geyser metaG 2015-05 | ecosystem: Environmental > Aquatic > Deep subsurface > Groundwater | place: USA...
AGAATATCTCCGCCTCCAAGCATTTTCACCCTGGTTTTCACCTCTTCCCCTATGCAATCATCCGCGGTCTCAACTGGCAACTCCAGAAGTTCTGACAACCGTTGTGCTACCGGTGCCATCCGTAATCCCTCGACAACTTTACCCTTAGGACGCCCAAAATGAGAACAGAGTATCACCTTCGCTCTGTGGGCAACAAGATACCTGATGGTAGGCAGCGAGGCACGAATACGGCTATCATCGGTAATGATGCCTGCTTCCATATCCATAGGCACATTAAAATCAACCCTAACTAAAACCCTCTTTCCTTCGACCGGGATATCTCTAACAGTCTTTTTCTGCATCTTTCTACCTAATAATCGCACTCCAATAAAAAGCTCGCTATCTCCTTTAACGGAGCCTGCCGTGATAAATCCAAACCGCTTACTCCCAACATCGCCAAGGCTTGACGATGATATTGCTGTATCAACTTTTGACCATACCTACGCGCCCCGGAGCGGTCCAGGATTTCCATCACCATGGCGACGTTCTCACTTGAAATAACTTCCTGTGAATAAATTTCTTCTAGTTTTTTACGGTCACTATCCTTACAATTCTCAAAGGCGTAGACTACCGGCAACGTTTTCTTCCCCTGTGAAATATCATCTTTCACCGGCTTCCCGATTTCCTCCTCTTTTCCCCAGATACCCAACATATCATCTTGAATTTGATAGGCCATACCCAGCTCTTCACCAAATCCATAGAAAGAATCCACCATCTTATCATTATCCACAGCCAAACATGTCCCTATGGCAGTTGATGCTGCCATTAATGCTGCTGTCTTTTTAGCTATCATATCAAGATAGTCCTTTATAGTAACATCAAGACGGCTCTGATAAGCAATATCCAGATATTGCCCCTCACAAAGCTTCAGACAAGCCTCATTTAACAACTGAGACGCAGCCATAACCCTTTGCTCTTTTATGCCATTATACTTTAATCTGAACAAGGCAGAGAAGGCTAAGGCAAACATAGCATCGCCAGCGTTTATCGCCTGTGATTGACCCCATATCTTCCACACAGTGGGGCGGTGACGGCGTTCGCAACTAGCATCTTGAATATCATCGTGAATTAACGAGAAATTATGAATAAGCTCTAGCGCTGCTGCGGCAGGCATTATCCGCACTGCATCCCCTCCTGTTGCCTGGCAACTAATCAAGCAAAGGAGAGGACGAACAAATTTCCCCGATTCCCCATCGTAAGGACAACCCTGCTCATCCTGCCACCCCATGTGATATCGCAATATGTCATAGAAAGTCAGAGGATTACTCCCGATAATCTCCTTCAGCTCCGCTTCTATCTTTTGCTGGTAAGATTGGAAATCTTGAGGTAGCCTCTTGCTGCTTCCCATCAACTCATCTTAATTGTGGGGAAGGGGGGACTCGAACCCCCACGCCTTGCGGCACATGATCCTAAGTCATGCTCGTCTGCCAATTCCGACACTCCCCCAAATACGAAATACAGAATACAACAACATTTTACCAAACTTGCCTCAACCTTCATAACTCATATCCTACCACACCCCACAGCCCCCGCAAGATTATACAATTCCTTCTACATTGTATGTTGACACTGAAGGTATCTGGGGGATATATTTGCCAGTAGATCGAAGTCAAACCGATACTAAGAAATTTAAAAGGAGAAAAAAATGATTATAGATGCGCATTGTCATGTTTGGACATGGGACATTATATCGGATAATTACTGGAACGAACTGGCTGAAATCGCCATAGATTTTTTTAGGAAGAACAAACTAGGTTCTCCTACAGTAGATCAAGTAAAGAAGGGCATCATGGACCCAATGATGGATGCTGATGGCTCTAAGCTGATAGCAAACATGGACGCATCTGGAGTGGACAGGGCCTTCATTATGGCCCTTGATTGGGGATATGGGATAGGAGAGGCAGAGAAAACAGTGGACGAGATCAATCAATTCTATGGCTCTTTAGCAAAGAAGTATCCCGATAGAGTTGTTGCATTTGCCGGGGTTGACCCGCGCAGGGCTGACGCAGTTGATATTCTGGACAGAGCGGTGAACGACTACGGATGCCGGGGTCTTAAATATCATCCCACAGCAGGCTTTTATCCTGATAGTAAGGAGTCATATAAGGTACTGGAGAAGGCTCAGGAGTTGAATATCCCCTTGCTTTCCCATCTAGGGCCCATTTCAAAACCCTTGAAAAGTAAATATGCCAGGCCTGTCTACCTGGATAGCATAGTAAGTGATTTCCCAAGACTTACAGTCATAGGTGCTCATCTGGGCTTCTGCTGGTGGCACGAGATGGTTAACCTGATATCTGCCAAGGCAACCACCTTATATGCCGATTTCTCAGGTCAACAGGTAACAGCAAGGAGGAACTTTGCGGAGTTTTGCCATATGCTAAGAGCAGCCTTTGATGAGGCTGCTGCATCAAAGTTCCTTTGGGGAACAGACAATCCCGTATTGGAGGCTGTAATCCCTATGAAAGACTGGCTTAACATGATAAAGGAGCTCCCTGAGAATGCACCTGACGGCATTAAGTTTACAAAAGAAGAAATAGACGCGGTACTTGGAGAAAACGCTGCGAAAATCTTTGGCTTTAAAAGCTAAAAAGGAGGGAAAATGGCTATTAAGACTTACAACGATTACTTCAGCAGAATCAAGAAGATGAGGAAGAATCTCTATATCGCTGGAGAGAAAGTGACCAGGGATGATGAGAGACTTTCTGGACAATTGCGCATCATACGGGAGACATATGACCGTGCCAATGACCCTGAGTGGGAAGACCTATGCACTGCAACATCACACTTAACGGGGGAGAAGATAAACAGGTTTACTCACATCCATCAAAGCGTGGACGACCTTCTAAAGAAACAGCGGATGACCAGGCTCCTTTGCCACAGGGTTGGAGGCTGTATTATGAGGTGTATGGGAATAGATGTTATGAATGCCCTCTCTGTGGTTACCTATGAGATGGACCAGTTCTTAGGCACAGATACCAATCAAAACTTCTTGAAGTATCTTAGATATTGGCAGGACAACGACATATGTGCCAATTGTGCTCAGACCGACACCAAAGGCGACAGATTAAAAAGACCTCATGAGCAAGTTGACCCTGACCTTTATCTCAGGATTGTAGAAAGCAGACCCGATGGAATCGTGGTCAGGGGTGCCAAGATTGATAACACAACTGCCCCAGTGAGTGATGAGATTATAGCTATACCTACAAGATTCATGACTGATAAGGATAATGACTACGCTGTTGCCTTCGCCATCCCAGCCGACTGGGAAGGAGTAAAAATGCTTGTTAGGCCAACGCGTATGCATAAGGTGAAATACGGACAGGCTCCTGGTGCAGAAATGGGCGATGCGGAATCGTTTACCATCTTTGACGATGTCTTTGTCCCCCGGGAAAGGGTCTTCATGGACGGGAAAGCTGACCCAAGACAAACGCCCTTCGCTGGTTTCCTTGCTTTGCTTTTTGCCCATTACCACCGTCATTCATATACCGGTTGCAAGCCTGCGGTATCGGAAGTTCTAGCCAGTGCTGCAGCACTTGTCGCAGAATACAATGGGATTGAAAGGACAAGCCACGTGAGGGACAAACTATGTCATATGATAACCACGGCAGAGCTTGTTTTTGCGGCAGGTCAAATGAGTGCCTACCGGGCTGAAAAATCGTCGTCTGGAACATGGATACCCGATGAAATCTTAACTAATGCTGGCAGGAAGCTTGCTGGAGAGGAAATTTATAACGAGTTTAAAATCGTCGCTGACCTCGCTGGAGGTTTGTGTGCCACCTTGCCCTTCGAGGAGGAATTCTTCTCCAAAGAAACGGGAAAGCTGGCAAATAAATACTTGATGAGGAATCCCAAAATATCTGCCGAAAATCAACACCGGTGTTTCCGGGGTATAGAGGGTATGATAGTCTCTGAGGTAGCTGGGGTAATGCAAGTGGCAGGATTGCATGGCGGTGGCTCTCCTCAGATGGAAGTCATCACTATGATGGGAAGGTATGACCTCGAGCCTTTGAAGAACATAGCGAAATACCTGTTTGGCATAGAAAAAGAGCTTCCTAAATATGAAAGACCTACCGTAACCCCCAGAAAGATGCTGGAGCGATTTCGAGAGATGTATGGCAAGGCCTAGACTGTCGGCATGCTTATCGCAGTATCACTATAAGGAGTAGTATTATGGACGACAGTAAAAGGGAGTCATTTCTGGACAAGTTTCATCTTCCCGGAAAGGTAGCCTTAGTCACCGGTGGAAGTCGGGGAATCGGTCGAAGCATCGCCTTAGGGCTGGCAGAGGCAGGTAGTGATATAGTGCTTGCCAGCCGTAAATTACCAGATTTAGAAAAGGTAGCTCAGGAGATAACCGGTATGGGAAGGAAAGCCCTTCCGGTATCAGCCAATGTTCGCCACCTCCCCGAGATCGATAACCTGGTTAAAAAAGCGATGGACGAATTTGGCCATATTGATATCCTGGTGAATAACGCTGGCACCAATCCCACATTTGGCTCGGTGTTCGATGTTGAAGAGGGAGTCTGGGATGTAACTATGGGGCTAAACCTCAAAGGTTATTTTTTCTTAAGTCAGGCAGTGGGCAAAATAATGCGCGATAAAGGTGGTGGAAGCATCATCAATGTTGCCTCAACAGCCGGAATTCATCCTGACATAGGATTAGGAGTTTACTCAATAAGTAAGGCAGGCGTCATTATGCTTACGCAGGTACTTGCTCAGGAATGGGGGCAATACAATATCAGGGTAAACGCAATTGCCCCAGGTGTCGTGAAGACCAAGCTTTCCTCTCTGCTATGGAGCACCTCCGAGATTCGTGAGAAGGTTGAAGATAGCACAGCTCTAGGGCGAATAGCTGAGCCTGAGGAAATGGTTGGTGCTGTTCTTTTCCTAGCCTCTGAGGCTTCAAGCTACATAACCGGGCAAACCCTTGTGCTGGATGGATATCATTCCTCTTATGTGAGAACTTTCTTATCAGCAATTACTCCAACAAGATAAACTTCTAAGAGGTAATAAAATAAGATGCTTCAATTGAATTTTGACCCGGCGAAATGCATTGCCTGCAAGACTCAGGATTGCCTTGTCAAATGCCAATATCTGCGCCTGGACAAGGATAAGGCAAAGACAGAAATGCAGAAGATAATCAACGGCGAGGATTCTTTTGTGCTGCATGACTGCGTCACATGTTATGCCTGTGAAGAGTACTGCAAAATGGGAAATCATCCATTTTACTTGATCGTTGAGCGGCAGGAGGGAAGGGGAATATTACCGGCACCTAGATCCATCGCTACTATGTGGATCAATCAATGCGAACCAAGAGGAAGATTCACGGTAGGTAAAGTTAAGGAAAGGGCACTGTCATTTTGTTTTATTCCCATATTTCCATTATGGGCTACAGGAAAGCTTTTTGATGGCATCGCGTCGTCTTATATTATGGGTGAGGAGTTTTTCTGCAACGCTGTTTTTTTACATTATGCCAAAATGTCAGTGATAAAAGACAGGTTGCCCAAAGTAATAGAAAATATCGCAAAGCTAGGGATTAAGGAACTTATATGTCTCCATGATGAATGTTATGGGACATTTAACTCACTGGCACCAGCCTACGGCATGAAAGTGCCATTTAAAACTACCCATTATTTTGAGTATCTATATGAAAAGCTAAAGGAACTCAAGGATGAAATAAAGCCGCTGAATGTTAAATTAGCTTACCAGCGGCCCTGCTCAAATCGGCTTTCCCCGAAGACACAGCATTTTGTGGATGACATATTTAACCTAATAGGCGCTCATAGGGTGAAACGGGAATATGTGGGAGAAAATGCCTTATGTTGTGCAGAAGTCATCAGGATGGGACAAGGGTACAAGATCGCCGATGATGTGCAAAAGAGGAATCTGGAGGACATGGTAAAAGCTGGAGCTGAATATTGTGTGTTTAACTGCCCCATGTGCTACCTAAGTATCGGTGATAAGGTTAGCAAAAGGGGGCTTAAGCCAATCCACATAATTGACTTATGCAAAATGGCAATTGGTGAAAAGACAGCACCGGGGGTGTGACACTATGATTGACATTTATAATCTTCTGGCTGAAATAGTTGGTGAGCAGCATGTTTCCAATCATAAGGAAGAGCGTTATTTTTATGGATGCGATCCTGGTCTAACTCCACCACATGAGCCAGATTATGTGGTTATGCCTGAGACAACTGAGGAGGTGCAACAGATAGTCAAGCTTGCAAACAAGGAGAAGATACCAATAGTTCCCAAGGGAGGCGGTCTGGCATTAACTGGCTTGGTTATTCCACAAAAGGGTGGAATTGTAATAGACATGAAAAGGATGGGAAAGATATTAGAGGTAAATGAGAAAAGCCGATATGTCGTTGTTGAGGGTGGTGTTACGCATGGTATGTTGCAAAACTATCTAAAGAAGCACCATCCCAAGTTAAGACATAGTATACCCGACTCGCCAGCAATATCTACAGTGGTAGGTAACGCAGTAATACATGGGCAGGGGCGTTTGACCCAACAATACGGCTTTAATTCCGACATGGTTAGCGGCCTGGAAGTCGTGTTGCCAACAGGGGAGATTTGCCGAATTGGCTCGCATTCCATATCTTCACAACATTGGTTCTCAAAGGGGGCTCCGTGGCCTGATCTAAGTGGACTCTTCTTGGGCTGGTTTGGTACCACAGGCATCATCACCAAGTTGGGATTGAGGCTCTATCCCTGCAAGAAAATGAGGGATGTCATGGTATTCCTAACAGACAAGATAGAACTGGTTCCCGATATCATCCTTAAATTAACTCATACCGAAATGACGGAGGACATAGTTGTGAATGAGCAGCCACTACCTCCAAGAATGAAAGGAAATATCTACATACTGATAATTATAACTGGGGACTCGGATGAAGAACTCGATTTTAAGAGGAAGATCATATGGGATGCACTTTGGGACATTTTTGAGAGCAGAGATGGTGGATTTTTATCCGTCCCGGCGGATATGAAGCCGCCCCTTCTGGAGATGCCATCAAGGGATGTAGTCAGATTTGCCGATGTCAGAAAGGGCGGTGGATTTGAATATAGCGGACCGATTATTCCCCTCGAGAAATATCCAGAGTTTATTACAAAACAGAAAGAGCTTGTTTCAAAGTACAACCTATCCTATTCAGCCACATCACGTGTCATCGCAGGAGGGCATTGTATGATGTATGCCTTTGCTTTTACTTTTAATCGCGCTGACCCTGATGAAATGGACAGGATTAGGAAAGCCTTACGTGAAGCGGCTGAGTTCACCGTAGAGCAAGGAGGAATGATGTGGAAGCCAACCATAGAAGAACAAAAAATGATAATTGAAAGGATGGACCCCAATACGTTGAAAATTATGAAGAAGATAAAAGAACTGTTAGACCCCAACGGAATCATGAATCCCGGGAACTGGGAGGCTTAACCTTGACAGACTATACCAAGCAAATCCATAGATGCTTCAGGTGCGGATATTGTAAGTTTCCCTCTGATTACTCAGACTTTAACTGTCCTTCCTATGCCAGGTTCCGCTTTGATACCTATTCCACAAGTGGAAGATTATGGCTTATTTACGCCTGGCTAAAGGGTGAAATTGAGTGGTCGGAGCACCTTGCCGAGATTTTATATTCCTGCACAACCTGTAAAAACTGCGTTGAACAGTGCCCAATGAAGTTTTCCAGTGACATCGTTGATTGGATAGTAGCCGCCAGAAGTGACATGATGGAGAAGGAGAAAGGTAGAATACCGCCCCGTGTAACCAGCTTCCTAGAGGATGTTTACCGGCTTGGAAATCCATTGAAGGAGAGGGGTAAAAGAGATGCCTGGGCAAATGGAATAAAAAGATATCAACCGGGTGATGAATATCTGTTCTATGTCGGATGTCTCGGCTCATATGATGAATTTGGACGAAGAATGGCCAGGAGCGTCGCCAGGTTGCTAAGCGAAGCGGGAATATCCTTCGGAATCCTCGGTAATGATGAGAATTGTTGTGGCAACGAAGTATATCTGCTTGGAGAAAAGGAGTTGTTTCAAGTATTGGCTGAGAGGAATATCCAGAAGTTCAAAGAGCTTGGTGTTAAAAAGGTGGTTACACTTTCACCACACGCATATAATGCGATGAAAAATAACTATCCTCTGGTCAGTAACGCCTATTTTGAAGTGTCTCATTACACTCAACTCCTGTGTGGTCTGCTCCGGGAAAATAAGATAAGACCATCCCGGAACAAGATTAAAGTTACCTATCATGACCCTTGCTTCCTGGGAAGATATAACAAAATATACGGCGAGCCGCGGGAAGTTTTGCAAAGCATCCCCGGAATCGAATTACTGGAAATGGAACGAAACAGGGAAAATTCTTTCTGCTGTGGTGGGGGGAGCGGTAATTTTGTTACCGATCTCCTGGGAGGAAGCGAAGAAAGTCCCAGCAGGATTAGAGTCAGGGAAGCTTACGAAACTGGAGCTGATATTCTGGCAGTTGCCTGTCCCAGTTGCATGACCATGCTCCAGGATGCCGTAAAAGTAGAGAATTTAGAAAGCAAGCTAGCCGTTAAGGATATTTCCCAGGTTGTAGCGGAATCCCTGTGATTGGCAGGGCGCAGGGTGGGTAAGGTTGAGGGTGGTTTGAGGCTTTACCGGAGACTTGAGGTAGCCTAAATCAGGGCTGTGCTTTCATCTTTTACTTCCACGAAGATGGGCACCGTAAGATATAGCCATCTTGTTTCTTTACCTCTTTCGGGAAAAGGCTTTTAGCAATCGTTCTACGTCTAATAATAAGGGTTTTATTAACAGAATTAGCCAAATCAGCAGACCTACGATTTGGAGGAAATGCGGTGATTATTTGTTTGTTGGGGAACAATTCTCTCACTGCTTTGACCGGAGGGACTAAATCACTATCTGCTGAGATAAGTAAAGCGATATCGAATTTATCCTGATAGGCATCCTTGAGCATTTCGACAGCAATGTTTACATCTGTCATTTTTTCGTTAGGCACTTTGTCCTGAAAGCCACAATTACGACATTGGCGAGGATTGAGTTGGTACTTCCCATAGGAAATCTGAAAATCGCTGAGCGTTTCAAGAGCCTCGATAAAGGTTGATTGTCGCCTCTGCTTATCTGGAGAGAGTGTAACTCTTGAGGTGAAATATTTTGTGAGAAGTAACCTTTGGTTTGGCTTTAAAAGATTCTGCACTAGCAATTGAATATTCAACCAATAGTATCGCCGCCAATCCTTGGATTTTAGTCCAAAGTAAAGATTAAAGCCGTCCACATAGCTAATTACACGTTCCACTAACTACTCCAAAATCTGCTTGACAAAAACTAGGAATTTATGTATTATACACTTAGCTACAGCACCAGGGCGAGTAACCCTGGTCCGACAGTCCCTTCATATGAAGGGGCTGTTTCTTTTTACGGTTTCTCAACGCACAAAGTATGCCTTCAAATGGTGCTGGGGTAAACCAAGGTGGTTAAGGTTGAGGGTATCTTGAAGTTCTACCGAAAGCCTGACAGGTGATCTAAATCATGTCCGAAGACATGAGGACAAAGCATCCATTGAGGGCAAATCTGGCTCTCCGAATTTAGTAATGTAGCAAGTAATCAAGCAAGGTTACCTTCTTATAGCGAGTTTCAGGACGTTGCTTTGTTACCGTTCTTTGTTTCTCTACTTGTTTATACTCAGTCTTTGTGCTTGGAGTAACCTCATAATTCCAGTCCCCAAGTTTATAAGCAGGGCATTCCGCTGTCTGTGCTTCATTTGGGTCTAAACTAAGTGTCCTATGGAGGAATAACTCATCGAGAGGTTCAGAGACAGAGAAGGAGACATTAAATGTCCCAGAAATTGTATCTATATTTTGCACAACAACGCAAGCTACAGGAATTGTTTCTTCCCAAGTATGATGAGATTCACCTATTCCACCGATTACGGTGCTAGTTTCATGAGTGATTGTGTCTTGACCAACATATGACTTGGTCACTTCGTCACTTCATAATCCAATGGTAATTGATAAGGCTCATCTTCGTAGTAGGTCTCGGTATCCTGATAGTCAACCATCACAGTGTAAGCTACTGTCTTGAGAGGAATAAGGCAAACAACGAGAGCAGCAACTAGTATGATTATACCTACTGCTATGCCAATCTTCTTGCCCATGATAAGTTCACCTCCTGGTGTTAGCTTGCCTGACCCAAATTATACGCCCAACCAACCGCAAATAGAAGACCTGCTAAGTTTGAGGATAGTTTGAGGCTTTATTGTAGGCTTAATGTGGGCTAAACCATGTGTGAAGGCTGTTTATGCCCAAACTCGAAAGACACACAGATAACAAGTGGCGAGAGACATGTTTCTCCAGTATGGCTCTCTATACTTCCATCGAGGACCTGGTGGATAGATGCTTATGTCCATGTAGACGAGTTGGTAGTCCGGAAATGTTTTGTCGAAGCCTATCTCATTGGAAACAAGCCAAGGTATTGTTGCAATCCCCGTTTCATCTGCTGCCACTATTTCGCAGTCATAGCAATGAAGGTAGGAATATC
>Ga0100381_1005414_pt1 | contig 10574 bp, 10 predicted proteins | sample CryGeymeta201505_FD_80416 | JGI IMG/M metagenome (GOLD analysis project Ga0100381, IMG submission 80416) | Groundwater microbial communities from Crystal Geyser aquifers in Utah, USA - Crystal Geyser metaG 2015-05 | ecosystem: Environmental > Aquatic > Deep subsurface > Groundwater | place: USA...
AAATGAGGAGGAGATCATCTGTGGACCAGTTGTTGCCTTTTGTGGTGCGCTCAAATGCTAGTCCGAATTTGTGGCTGCTGCCGGTTGTAGTAGTATCAGCTGGAGCTTTTTTACCAGGGCCTGTCTTGGTAACGAGTGTCCATGGAGATGTCGTTGCCGGGAGCATGTCGTGAATGGTGCCAGGATGGCAGATTTGCAGGGTTTCTACGGCTCGTGCCATGGTAGCATCGAGAGGGGGGTTTTGGGTGTTGCAGAGAGTTCCGGGGCTGGGGTTGTGAGAAAGGGCACAAGTCGTGCTTTTTGGGGAGGTGGTGGTAGTAGTAGGCCTCACCACTGTAACGTTGCCATAGGTTGTGTTGGTCGTGTCGATTGCATCATGTTCCCTACTATCATGATGGGGACGAACCATGCCGTCGTCAGGACTGTCGCGGTTTACGGTGCACTGCATGCTGTTGTTCGTGCTTGTCGGGGTCCTGGTCGTAACTGTCGTTGGGGTTAATGTCTCGGTTGTCTTCGTCGTTGGTGGTGTAGACATATCCTGATGTTGTTCAATACTATGACTATCCCCGGTGTGGCTGGTGATATCCTCGTTTGGTTCTCCTCGTTTGTTGCCAGCTTTGGTAAGGTCCATGGCCGTAGCCTCGTGCTGGTTGTGATGGGTTAAACGCGTTACCGGGGCTTGGTGTTCGTGCTTTGCTTTGTCCCTCGGTCTCGCACGTCCCTTCTTCGTCCTCCTGCTGTTCCTGGTGCTTGCAGTCGTCGGTTGTGGTGTCTTGTGGTTAGTGTATTTGGTTATGAGCCTCGTCTTAGCAGGTCTGCTTACTAGCTGCGTTGGCTTAGTAACTGCGTTACTATTGTTGTTATTAATTGTTTTAGTTATGATAAGAGTAGTTAACTTGTTAATGGGTGTGGTTGTTGTTGTCGAGGTTCTATATTACTACTTGTAGTAGTAGTACAGCCAATTCCTTTTTCACTCGATTTTTCTAGAATTGTGAGTGGCAGGAGACAAGGGGGGAAAGGCTGCATCATCTTCAAGAGCCAGGGATGTTGCTTGCTGATGGAATAGCTGGCCAGGGTGGCCAGAGGGATCACTGCTGGTGGAGGATGTAGGGCCAATGATAGAAGGGACCGGGTTGAAAGCTGTCTTTGCCTTGGAAAGAGCAGATCCACGATTGGGAGGGGCAACTGGACTGGCAGAGGAAATGGAAGAGGCACTGGGAGGGGAACCGGAGGCTTTGGAACTCTTGGAGGAACTTCCATCCCTGGGAGGAGTGGAAGCTGGGGCAGGAGCTGGAGAAGGAGCCGGATGGGTCACACGAGGAGGGGCTGGGGCACAAGCAAAGGGAAAAGTTGTCTGTGATGGATCAGACTCCTTGGACTTTTTGGTCATGCGAATGGCGGTCTTCCTGGGAAGGGACTTGTGCTGAGGAGTACTGGACTTGTTGCGCTTGCGATTGGACACTGGAGTGGGCATAGTGGGACACTGGACTAGGAGTTGGACTGAGGGGCGGACTGGAGTCTCAATAGGGTCAAGGACTGGGTGTAGGCCGTAGAGGTGCGACTGGAGGTGCAAACTAGGGTAGGGGCTAGAGGTGCGCTTGTGGAGGTGCGAGCCTGTAGACTGTAGTAGAATCAGTACTGCTGGGTTGTAGTTGCAGAGCCAGGAGAATGGTAATATCTCAAGAACTATTGGGAGTTAGACAAAACAGTTGCAGGGGCTTGTCAAGGGGGTAGTCGTTGAGGTAGTCCTGAATTTGTAGGGCAGTAGTGCAGGTATTGCCGGAGTTATGGATTCCGGTGTAGGAGATGACCTGTAGTGAGAAGGCTTGCGAGAAAGGAACTCGTTCAGACCGAATGAAAGAACCAAGGCGAGATAGAACAATTCCTTATATGGAGACCTGGACGAGGTGTAGGTGGAGCCCTGGACGAAGTTTGAGGGAAATTGGACCGGTGGGTCAAAAGTTATGGACGTGCGAGTGGTGGCTGAAGCCGCGATGTAGGAGCGACAGACTGCATTCCACTCATCATCGCTACTGATCAAATGTAGAGTCCACATCATCTTGATCATTACCACGGAAACCATTGTGATAACTATCCATATACTCGTCTAAACTTAACGGAAAGAAGCCATTCATACCCAAAATATTCGATCTATCCCTCTGACGGACTGCTTCCCTAACATACTGGTATCGGGAATGCTGCCTAGATACAGCCGAAAATTGAAGAAAATCATTGCCAGAACCATCATCACGTTCATGAAGCCTCTCCATATGACCTTCCATTGATGCTCGACACTCATCGTTCTTGCTAAGATGCTGTGACAATGCACGGCGAGATTTGAAATTATCCCGCTTACAGTAAGCACACTGGATATTGCAACTCATTGATATGATAATTAATAACAAAATAACCCAATTCAGACAGGATTTGGCCTATGCACCTGAGTACACACAATAACGCTTAATAATGTTAGACACAGATATGTTTACTGATGACATGCCTAATATAGCATTGGTTGTTGAACTATTTTTCAGTTACGGTCAAGGAGAAAGAAATTGACCTTACTTCTACCTAGATAGTAACCCTAGAAACAGAAAAGCATTGGGATGAAAATAGAAAAAAAAGCGTTGACAACGGAAATACAGTACAAGAATCCAAACTTAAGATTGGTTAATCATGAATTACTAGGTAACAAAAAACAAGGTCAAACTTAAGATTAGTGTTGTCAAATATACTGAAACTCCTTTTTAGACGTCAAGCATGTCAACAGAATCAACCCTGTAGCCCGCCAAGTCCACAAATACGACAAGAAATACCCTCCTAACTGTCCCAGCTGTGACCTCCCAGAAGAACATTATGAGGACCATGTCCTCTGGAAATGCCCCGGCAGACACCCCTGGAAGAGAACTTTTCAGCAACAACTCCGCAAAGGTCTGCAAGCATGGAAAACACCACCAGCCCTTCTGGATCTCATACTGGCCCTCACAGCTCATATAGTTTAAGGCACTGACCTCCCTGACTCAGGCCAATACCCAGGAGTGGAACTCCAGGAGGCTTGTTTCTCACAAGAACAGCTGACTGGCCTAGTGCACTACGCTAAAAACCAGAGGGTTTTAGAGTGTTCAAATATATATTATAAGATTAGAACTAAAGTAATCTGAGTCGTAATCTCAGAGGCGCAGATCTTCGCAGGTCAAGCACACTGTACCTATCCAACGTAGCCCTACGTGAGGAGGTGAATAAGCATGCGGAGTTGGATCTGGATACGATCGAAACACACTATTGGATGTTCTGAATCGAGGCTGGCGTGTTTGGGGAGAAAACCCTAGCTAGGAGGGGAAAACCCTTGACGCTAGCTGACGTGGACGGCTGTATGCCGACTGCTTAGGGACGCACAGTTGTTTGCTGTACGGCTTTTAACCCGTGGTAAAAGTGGTGTATTGCACTAGACAACATGATGAGAGCCCGACTAACACAGAAATTTACACAATACATAGATGATAACCTGGAAGAAGTCACCAAGACCTCCAATGGTCAACAAACCTTGACAACCAACTCTGCAGATACATACCTCCAAGGATACCTTCTTATGCCCTGCTGGCAGGCCAGAAACGATGACAGACATGGCCATAATGCTGCCACTAGACAAACTGCAGCAGCCAGACAAGCCGTCCGGGAAATCCAACAGCTATATGAAATGAAGGATGAAGTACTTCCAGAGTTCCAATATATTCTCGACCAGCCTATATGAAATGAAGGATGAAGTACTTCCAGAGTTCCAATATATTCTTGACCAGCCTATACTAGAAACCGTACTCTGGCTCAAGGCCAACCTTATGAGGTGTTGGATCAATGCGTACAAATCTATTTTGACAAAGAGGAGTTACAATACAGCCCTGACTGCAGATTGACTATTGGTGGGGCATGGAGCCCCTGGGAATTTTTTTATAACAAACCAAATCCTCCAACTTCCACAACCCACCAATTGTAACTCAAACCCCGGGTGCGGGTCACCCAATTTAAATAGTAGATCCTATCCTCCTCCTCCATGGAGGGTTTGGTCCGGTTGTGATCAACTCTGTCACCCTTTGGGTGCCAATGGTTGCCTTCGGGTGACCTTGGCCCCTGCGGGCACCATAGTTGTGGATGTTCAATTTTTTATTTTTTTTAAGTCTATTCCTGAGATAAGGCCTTTCGCCTAATTCGTACTGGCCTCTATGTCTTCAAGTTTAAGCAGCAACTTCAAATTCCAACTCGCATTTTTTTCCAAATTATTGGAAAACAATCATTTATCTGGTAATCCTATGTTCTTTTGTAAACTCGTACTTATTACTCTTTGTTTTGTAAGCCATGTAGTTAATAATAATATAATAATATCTGATGGAATCCCACAACCACACCAGCCAAACCCGTGGGCAAAATGTGAACTTTCGTTTTAGATTATGCTTGTAGTAGACACTGCTAGTACTAGACAGTATCATCCTGTTGTTGTTCGCCCACCTCATCATCGTTGAGAGTTACTACGGGACAGAGACAGTATTCACCTTGGTCACCACCACAGGCATTGCTGGCACAGGAAACGGAATCGCAATCCAAACTCAGGGTGTTCAATTTCCAATCGTCCATCAGTTGACATATCTTGGGAGGCATGTCACCCGTAAGTCCCGAATTGCCTTCCATGGCCAAAATCACCAGATTTGTCAATGCTCCAAGTTCACTGGGCACTTGGCCTACCAATTCATTGTACCGGATATCCAAACTCAAAGAATTCGATTGACCTAACAAACCCAGTTCGGTGGGAATTGATCCAGTGAATAAGTTGTGAGATGAATGCATTGCCACCATTTTGTGTAATCGACCAAGTTCCGATGGTAGTGTTCCTTCGATCCAGTTCCCGTACGTGTTCAACCATTGGACGTTACTAATGAGACCAAGTTCCGTTGGAAGTGTACCCGACAATGCATTCACAGCAAAATTCAATCCCTCGATCGATTCCATACTAAAAATTTCTGTTGGAACTTGACCGGCCAGATAATTGTGATTCAAATACAGGTTCTCAACTTTGTCAAGCATACCCAATTCACTTGGGATACGTCCTTCCAAAAAATTCTCGGATAGATCAAGTTTCTTCAATTGACGTAAAAGACCTACTTCTGTAGGAATTTCTCCTTCCAAAATACAGTGCATCAAATTCAATACTTGTAAACTGTTGGATAACAATCCAATTTCTGTTGGAATGGATGTCACATTGTTAATGCCTAAAAAGATTTTTTCAAGAGTATTGAACAAGCTAATTTCACTGCGTAAAATGACAAAAGTTTGAAATGAATAACGAAAGGACGTGTTAGTAATTTTGTTTGTTTGGAAATCATAGTTCCAGTGAACGAAGGTTGACAAACGTTGATTTTTGTTTTTTCAGGTAGTAGTAGTAGTATGTAGTGTACTTACGGTGGAATTGGTCCTTCGAGATTGTTGTCCCATTGCATGAGGTGCTTTATAGTGCGTTCTCCTAACTCGCTGTCCTCGCTGCAGACTTCTCCATCCTCAAAGGTATTGAACCAATCACATTCGTGCTGTTCGTAATCCAACCAACCTTCACTATTCTTCCATTCGGTACCATTGGTGGAATAGTAAAGCGTAGTCATGGCTACAAAGAAAAATAATGTTATGCAACGAAAGAAAAGAGTATGAGTAATGGAACGTGTCATAATCACTGAATATACGTTACCAGTCGTGGACTTACCAAAGCGTTGAAGCTTTCTTTCGAGACTGTACGACAACAACTTTGGATCCGATTGAAACCACGCCAATGCAAGTGATTGCGGTGATTCAGGTTCTAGAAGAGCTTCCTTTGTAAAGTGGGGTAATTGCATCATAAAATCAGCGGCACCGGTAATGGCATTTGGATTGTCTTCCGGGGTTCGTTCCACTGAAGCTGAGTTCACAGCTGGTTTTGTGGTGGATGGCACTGTAGGGAGGGAGGTTGGCAACGAAGTTACCCAGGTCTCCGTGACGGGACTGGCCGAAGGTTCTGATGTCGGTGTGACCGTGGGTTCCTCAGTCAAGACTTCACTTTCGGGTGCTTCAGTGGTGATTCCTTCTTCTGTTACGTCTTCACCTGCGACGACCTCATTATCAATATCATCTTCGTTCAAAGGAGTTATGGTGTGGTCTTCGGGAGGTAAGTCAGAATCATCGCTAGTGCAGGAGCAACCGCAATCACAAGTAACCTTATCGCAGTCAATAGTGATTTCTTGCAGGGTTCCCCGTTGTACCAAATGACAGATTTCCTGGGGAACAGAGCCAGTCAAATCATTTTCATGAAGCTTCAGGACTTCCAATTCATTGAGCAGACCCAAGCTGGATGGAATTGTCCCAGTGAATTTGTTCTTGTGTAGTGAAATGAAACGGACCCCAGGGATATTTCCGATCTCGTCCGGAATTGTGCCTTTCAGTAAATTATTATGCAGCATAATTTCATGTAAATACTTACAGCCCCTGCGGGTGAACATCGTTGAATCCAACCACCCAGTTAGCATGTTGTCACTCAACCAGAGGTATCCCAGTCGCGACAAATCCCCTATTTCTGGAGGAATTCTAGAACTGAGTTGATTATTGTTCAAGTACAGCCACCGCAATTTTTTCATGGTACCAACTTCTGTTGGGCTAATAAAAGAAGCGAGGAGAAGGGATGTTGTAGTTGAATTAAACATTGATGTAGCCATGGGCAATGATTTTCAGTTCCCTAACTTACATTCTACCGCCAAGGTTGTTCCCTTGCAAATTGAGAGACAAGGTATTTTTCAAATCTCCAACTTGTGAGGGGATCTGTTAAAGCAAGGAAAACAAGCCACAAGGGTAACGTTAGCTTCAGAGTTTGTTTTCATGCGAGAAGCTTTACCAAATCAAACACTTACACCGCCTGTCAAATAACGATTATTCATAATGGAAATTTCTCGAATACCTGTCATCATGCCCAATTCAGGAGGCAGGCTGCAAGCAACAAAAGAAAATAGGTTTAGATGTATTGTCAAATCTTTCCCAGTACTTAGCATGGCACTGAAAAAAGAATGTACTTACAATCCACGGAGTCCGTTGTCAGTGATCCAAAGACTGTCTCCTTGTTCACATCCATAAAATGACCATTCGCATTCTGACACCCCCAATGCCAGCCAATTTTCTGCATACGTCCAGTTGCTGGTCTTTTGGATACGATTTCTTCCATCCAACTTGCTCTTGCCGAGGGTTGTTGCGTAGTACAGAGTTGCAAGAGCAAAACGGTTCTTCCACTCCTCGTTGGTGAACCAGGTATAGTCCTCCTCGAGAGCATTACCAGCGGCGGTTACACGATCAGCAGCTTTGAGCTTTTTGGCCACAAATACTTGCTCTTCCATGATCCAACGATAGGCCATTGATTGAGGTGACATGACAACTTCTCCAGAATCTACACCACCATCCACAACTTCACTGATGCGATCCTCTTGAATAACTTGCTTGGTATAGGCAGGAAGAATGTCAATGAAAGGTGTCGGGGCCATGGTAGGTTCATCGGCTTGTGAAGCGAATGGTACTGGCGCAAGTGTTGGGCTGAAGGTAGGAGAATACGGTCCTGCTGGTACTGCGCCTGAAGGAACACTTGTTGTGGCAAATGTTTGTTTTATGTTCCAATCATCTCCACCAACAAAATGAAGCAGAATAATTGCCACTGAAGATAAAACGACCATAAATCCACTCATAATGCAACCATAGTGTACCAGGCAGTTCCAGCGGCTTTGTGGGGGGTGGTATCCTGTACCATAGACGTAACTACCACTGTGGTTGCTAGAACCAATAGTACTTGCGGCAACCAAAGAGGTAGCCAGTGGTGCCACCGCTGAAGCCCCTGCCGCCATTTTGGTCATGATAGATTCGGCTTTGCGCTTGATTTGCTTGGTAACAGACTGAGCAGCCTGTCCAATGCTATTGGTGTCGGAAGCCCCCGTGCTCTTGGGGGCTCGAGATTGGCGCATACGGTTGATTTCCTCTTGCAACAATGACTGCTGTTCCTGAGCACCACTATGAACATCTTCTTCAACATCTTCAGTTTCTTCTTCGTTACCACCAAGTTCAATATCTCTTTTGTCAGTCATCGGTTTCAGAACTGAAGCAGGAATTGTTGGACCCCACAACTTGGACTTTAAAAATCCAATACCCATTTTTCCTGTTTCTGCGTTTTTGGATGAAGATGGTTCCACCGGCGAGTGGTTGCTCTTGCTCTTGTACGTTACGGGTGGAATCCTGGAATGCATCTTGGTTGCCGTCTTGGTTGCCGGTGGTTCCAAGGGATCCCGTAGCTTCCTGATCTTTTTCTGCATTCCCGTTGCTTCTTCTGCTTGATCCATCAGATGATCGATATCTCCCGAAACGTCAATGGTGTCTCTCGCCCTCGCGGAGGAACCACTAGTACTAGTACTAGTATTAGTACTAGTATTAGTACTAGTATTAGTACTAGTATTAGTACGAATCGTTGGAGACTTTACCACCAATACTTCGGGTGGTTGTCTTCTGTCTGCTGCAGAGGATTTTGAATGTCCGTTTATACTGGCCAATACTGCCTTGTTTGTTTCGTTACAACCGGGATAAGGACATTCCTCAACAAGTTGACACATTTCCATGTGTCCCATCAATTCCTTGGTTTCCCAGCATTTCTTGTGAATGGGACATTTCCCACGACAGGTCTTGTCTTCACTATCGGGACTGTAGGGGCATCGAGCTGCATGACGCAACAATATCAATTGCTGTGTTGTCTTCTTTTTGTTGCTGTTGCTGTTGCTGTTGGCGGTGGTGGTCGTTGTTGGCTTGCCGTGTCTCACAGCAATGGTACTGCTCACCGACGACAAAGTAGCTGCTGACTCCCGACGCAGATCTTGCTTCTGCACGTTCTGCACCACGGCAAGGCCTGGTAGCAGACGACGTCGATCGAGAACGCGAACGCGAACGCGAAGGAGCTCGTGCGTTGCGAATGCTTTGCTTGGTTTCTTCCGCAGAAGATCGACTGCGAGAAGATCGTTTGGTGTTACCTTGAGCTCCCAACGCCGACAAGATGGAATCTCGTGAATACAATTCGGAAGTAAATGCTTTGTGATCTTCTGCATCAACATCGTCTGCTGTTGCAGCTGATGATCTAGCAGAAACAGAAGCAGAAGCAGAAGCTTGTCGACAGGATCGTTCATAACTACTACTAGAAATGTCCAAATTGGACATGGCTTGCATGACAGAGACCGATTGGGAAGCCATGGTTGGTTCCCTTTTTTCCCCTTCTTCTTCTTCTTCTTCTTTGTTTTGGGGCCTTGAAGTTCCCATGATAAAAAATCCTCAAGTTGCTTATAACTAATAACTAACGACTAATAATAACTAATACTCGTAGTAGAAAATTTGGATGTGATAAAGTAAAAAAATAAACAATTGATTTTGGAAATTGTCTTCTTCTCTCTGTCATCTTCTCTTCGGGCAGGTAGATTGACTTACTCCAGCCAGTCACGTGGACTGAGCAAGTTTTATTTTTTATTAGCAACCACCGCCTCCCTATGTGTTCCATATCAACCCAAACAAAAAAATTGAAATTTGCGAGCACGGTGCACCTGAATCAGTCAAGTCAGTTAAATAACGCAAGCCTGTATGATGTAAATTAAGGAAAGAGGGTGCGTTAAGGTAAGTTAAGCAAACGCACAATTCATTACTCGAGGTCCTATTTGTTTTTGTCCACACAATGACCAGAAATTGAATAATAACTACGATTTTTAATAGTGAATCTCCAGCACCGGCTTCTCTCTAACAGTCATCCATAATAAGTACTACTACTTGTCTTCTCAGTACTTCAAAAGCTTTCACTCCTCCTGCATTGTTGGTAGTACTGAGAAAAGCTCAGTCGTGAGCCATCATCTGTTAACATCACAAAAGTACTACTGAGTACTATACTGTCACCAGCCAGTAGTAACAGTCACTCACTACCACCACCACAAACCCATTTTCAAACTCTTTCTTGATTCATCCGTTCTTTTTTTGTATCACAAATAACATATATACTGATGTATTCATTGCAGCTTCTTTGAATGATGATAATCATGATCTCTCATCTCTCTTTTCTCAAGAACAAACAAAACAAAATGGTCCAGGGGGCATTGCAGTGAAAACTGGGTCACTTTGCACAGAACAAGCTGAAGACTTAAACATATCAACAACACTAGGAGGATCAGCATTCGCAATCGGACCCCAGGAACACACTGTGAATATGATATTATAGTATATGAGGCAGAAATTTCAGAAAGCTGTCAGTATCAGAACAAGATACAGAGTAGTAATTGACATGATACTAGTACGGTTTGAAGGAGAGGTCACTATTGACTACTACTTACAATTTTGATTGAAGGCTGCTGCTCCATTGAACATGCCCTGATGATGAGCAGAGCATGTGGATTGATGAACAATGATAAGAAAGAATTGTGAGAATGAAAAAGAAATCAACAAGATACTGCTGTGACAAAAGACCAATTATTTTTCAGACTTACACCCATACTGGTCACGGCAGCCACGTT
>Ga0100381_1005421_pt1 | contig 10567 bp, 8 predicted proteins | sample CryGeymeta201505_FD_80416 | JGI IMG/M metagenome (GOLD analysis project Ga0100381, IMG submission 80416) | Groundwater microbial communities from Crystal Geyser aquifers in Utah, USA - Crystal Geyser metaG 2015-05 | ecosystem: Environmental > Aquatic > Deep subsurface > Groundwater | place: USA...
CGGCTATATCGCTGAATACCTTGGCAATAGCCGTGTTTTTCATCGGTTCTTAATCTTCTTCCTTATCCACTCCCAATCAGGCTCGCCATGGTCGAAGAAGGACTTGAAGTTATCCTTCAGCCACTCTTGTGGCGTTGGCAGTATTCTTTACCTTTGACTCTTTTAGCTTCCTTTCCTTAGTTTTACCTCTTTCGTAGTTAGTCCACTTTACTGAGCGAGTTTTTTCTCCTTTCTCGGGCTTGCTACTATCGGGCTTACGCATAACAAGCAAATACTTAAAGCCACGAAGGTAGAAATTAAACCTTCTTGCTCTATTGTACCAAAGGCCAGTGTTCGAGGTTTGTCCTCTTCTAACGACGCAGACCACATCTACAGTGTCAAAATATATTGATAAGAGCTGATATAACTTAAAGCCTACAGGCGTAAATTTTCTCTTAACCCATTGGTCACCAATCAGCCATCCCAAGACCTTGCCAGGCTTTAAAATCCTATGTGCTTCTTTTGCAACCTTCTCAAGTTCTTCGAAGAAGCGGTCATCCTCGCATGAGATTTTGCCTATGCAGTCAGGATGGTCAGAGTATTTCACATTGTCAGAGTAGGGGGAATCAATAAATACCATGTCCACTGAATTGTCTTCAAGAGGGATATTTCTGGCATCATTTTGGATAACCTCAGGGTGTGTTGGAGCTATATCATAGCCGATGACTTGTCTTCCTTCTTCCTTACATACATCGATTGTAGTTCCGCTACCTGCCATTGGGTCGACAACTAAATCTCCTGGTTGAGTGTATCTCTGAACAAGATTCCAGACTATAAATGCGGGCGTGACACCAGGATATTTGTTGTTGCCTTTCGGTCTCTTGCCATAGCTTTGCTTTGGGAAATCCCATAATGTTGTAGCCTCTAGCATAGGCTTTTCCTCATACCTTTCTTTGACCTCGCTAACCTGATAAGGGAAGCCATCGAGTGGCATATCCTTGAGGACAGGCAACATAGGTTTCTTAACTTTAGTTTTTTTCTTAGCCATGTTTTTCACCCCTGCTAACTATCTTTCGCAAGTCTGCTATAAATTTGGGGAAGGCTTTAACTTTTTCACTCTCAGCCACCTCTCGGAGAGTATAAGTCCCATCTAACTCATGTTCGACAATAATTCTATTTCGGGATGGGTTCGCTATGCCTGCAACCAAATCACCATCTTCATCTGTTGTGATGAAATATCCCTTTATATGCATGGTTAAAGGATCATTGAGAAGCTTTAACTTCCAGTACGCGGTTTGAGCGATCCTTTCTCGCAATGTAATTTTGCAAGATACAATCCCAATGACGCTGCAAGTTGCAGGTTCATATATTACTAAGTCCACATCAGGGAGCAATGCCCATTGCCCATATCTAATGAGTAAGTTGCGATATACTTTACTTAGTTCGGGAGAGAGTCTTTTTCTCTCTAATTGGTTACCTGGAATAGCTCGAAGGTTAATAGATTGCAACTCCTTGTCAATCATATGCCATATTACCTTTTCAAAATTCTTGCCCTTAAATGCTTTCCACGATTGCTCAGCATCAGGGGTTTTCCCTTGGGCTCTTAATTTTGCTGCCATAGGGCCTGAAAGGTATTCATTTTTATAATGCTCTCGTGCCTCCTCGAAAATCTCAGAAACATGAAGATAAGCTTTATCGCCATATATTTTCTTCTTTTGCTCATATATTGCTATCAAATCAGTTAGTTTCATTTATTCTCCTTCTCCTCAAAGCTATCCCAGCAACCGAGGTGACACGTGTATTGGACACAGGAGCCTCGAAGGGTAGTAACATTTAAGTGATTTTCCAACATATTAGCCTCTTGGAGTTATATTCCCCTCCCGCAGCAGTGTTTGTATTTCTTGCCTGAGCCGCAGGGGCAGGGGTCGTTGCGTCCCACTTTCTTACCGGCGATTACCGCCTGCTTTTTGCGGGGTGGCTCTTTCTTAACCAGGTTAACGTGGTAAATGTTGCGGGCGACATCATGCTGGATGCTGGCTAGAAGACCATCAAAGAGAGCGCGCCCTTCCCTTTTATAGACCATCAGCGGGTCCTGTTGTCCAACAGCTCGCAAGCCAATTCCCTGGCGCATATCCTCCATAGCGGTAAGGTGCTCCATCCATAGCTTATCAATGACTCGAAGCATTACCACACGCTCGATAAGGCGCATGTTTTCAGAGCCTATTTCCTTTTCCTTCTGCTCGTAAAGTCCAACGGCGTAATTAGTTAGTTTTTCGGTAATTTCTTTGCCGTCAATCTGAGATTGCTGCGCTGTCCCTTCGTGGAGTTTACCCTGAGCGCTACGAGATTCTTCGCTACGCTCAGAATGACAAGAGGCGAAGGGCTCAGGGGTTCGGCTCACCGCAATGAGAGAAGAAAGGCTGGCAATGTCAGGTGGGGAAGGGAAGATGGTGGAAATGTCCTCACGTAAGCCTGTTGCGTCCAGTTCAGCCTTAGCATGGTCGAAATGAGCATCCACCAGGCTTTGAATTTCATCGGTAATCATGGACATTATATTTGCCTTGAGGTCAGCGCCGCTCAGTATTTTCTTCCTCTCGCCGTAAATCACCTCACGATGCTGATTGACCACGTCGTCATACTCCACGAGATGTTTACGAATATCAAAGTTATAGCCCTCCGTCTGCACCTGGGCATTTGTTATTGCCTTACTGACCATAGGATGTTCAATGGGTTTATCCTCTCCCAAGCCGGCCCAGTGCATAAGCCCCCCGATGCGTTCGCCACCGAAGCGGCGGACAACTTCATCTTCTAAAGAGGCGTGGAAGCGTGAACTGCCGGGGTCTCCCTGTCTTCCCGCTCTGCCGCGAAGCTGGTTGTCAATACGCCTTGCCTCGTGGTGCTCAGTGCCGATGACATGAAGTCCACCGAGCTCGACTACCTTGTTGTGCTCTTCAAGCCATTCCTGCTCATCCCGCCCCTCAGGATTGCCGCCAAGGATGATGTCCACGCCGCGTCCTGCCATATTAGTAGCTACAGTTACTGCTTCTAAACGACCAGCCTGAGCAACAATGGCAGCTTCCTTTTCATGATGCTTGGCATTTAACACCTGATGTGGTACGCCTTTCCTGGTTAGTAAATCACTTAAATGCTCCGATTTTTCAATAGAGGTTGTGCCAATGAGCACTGGTCTCTCCTGTTTATGCCACTGCTCAATTTCCTTAGCGACAGCTTCAAACTTGGCTTTCTCGTTCTTGTAAATCTGGTCAGGGTGCTCGGTGCGAATCAGTGGCTCGTTAGTGGGTATAACCACCACTTCCAATTTATAAATCTTGTGAAATTCCTCAGCTTCAGTGGCGGCGGTGCCGGTCATGCCTGCCAGCTTTTGATACAGGCGGAAATAATTCTGGAAGGTAATGGTGGCTAAAGTAATGCTTTCCCGCTGTATCTTTACCCCCTCTTTAGCCTCGATAGCCTGATGCAAACCCTCAGAATATCTTCTACCAAACATCAATCTGCCGGTGAATTCATCAACGATGATGACCTGTCCATCCTTGACCATGTAGTCTTTGTCCCTTCTGAACAATACATAAGCTTTAAGGGCATTTTCTAAATAGCGGGTAAGGAAATAGTTAGAGGGGTCATAAAAGCTGGGAGCCTTAAGCAATCCCGCGTTTCTAAGCATCTGCTCCATTCTGGTGGTGCCGTTTTCGGTGAGGGAGCATGCTCGTGTTCTTTCGTCAACAGTGTAGTCCTCGTCCTTCTTGAGACGGGAAACCAGTTGGGCAAAGGTGTAGTACTTTTTGGTGGCTTCTTCAGCAGCTCCGCTTATAATCAGGGGGGTACGAGCTTCGTCGATGAGGATGCTGTCAACCTCATCCACGATGGCATAGTTAAGCTCCCGCTGGACACACTGGGATAAGTCCAGAACCATATTGTCTCTGAGGTAATCAAAACCGAACTCATTATTGGTGCCGTAGGTTATGTCTGCCTCGTAAGCCTGACGGCGGGTAATGGGACGGAGGTGTTTCCATTTCGGGTCTTCAGAATCAAAATCAGGGTCATAGAGGAAAGAAGGTGAAGGTTGGTCTGGAGATTGCATGGCATTGATGCATGCCACGCTTACTCCAAGGGCATGGTAAATAGGACCCATCCAGTTACAATCTCGCTTGGCTAAATAATCATTAACGGTGACTAAATGACATCCTTCTCCGGTAAGGGCATTGAGATAAAGTGGCAATGTAGCCACCAGCGTTTTTCCCTCTCCAGTTGCCATTTCAGCTATTTTGCCCTGGTGAAGGACAATGCCACCCATTAATTGAACATCGAAATGTCTTTGCTTTATTGTTCGTTTGGCAGCCTCTCTCACTGCGGCGTAAGCTTCAGGTAAGAGCTTATCCAGACCCTCGCCATCCTTTAGCCTGGCTTTAAACTCATCCGTCTTAGCTCGAAGCTCAGCATCGGTGAGCTTTTCAAAGTCGGACTCGAATGAATTTGTCCGGTCAACCAAGGGCTGAAGGCGGTTCAGCTCTTTTTCGTTGGAATCGATTAATTTAGTAAGCCAGCCCAACATCGTCTGTAAATCCTTAATTTCTAAGCTCTAAACAAATTCAAAATCTCAAGCTTTGGGCTTCGATATTGTTTGACATTTCGTGCTCAGGATTTCGTATTTCTTCTTTGACTTTCAGCAAACTTCTTACTCAAACATAGCACCGATAGATGAGCCGGTGTGAATGCGGTGGATGGCCTCGCCAAGGAGTGGAGCCATAGACAGGATGGTGATTTTGTCTAATTTTTTATTTCCGGTAACCGGTATGGTATCGGTAACCACGACCTCTTTTACCGGGCTGGAGGCAATTTTCTGGATAGCTGAACCGGAAAAAACAGGGTGAGTGCAGCAAGCATAAACCTCGTTAGCGCCATGCTCTAAAAGGGTATTTACGGTATTAAATAAAGAGCCAGCGGTATCGATTTCATCATCAACGGTTAAAGCACACATCCCCTGAACCTCTCCGATAACGTTGAGGGTCTCGGTGGCATCGCCATTGCCCAGGCGTCTTTTTTCCATAATAGCCAGCGGGGCATTAAGCTTGGCAGCGAAATCACGAGCCCGCTTAGAGATGCCAATATCAGTGGCTACCACTACCAGATTGGCGATATTTTTCTTCTGGAAATATTGACAGAGAAGGGACAAAGCGGTTAGCTCATCCACGGGCATGGTGAAGAAGCCCTGAATTTGAGGGGCATGCAAATCGATAGTGAGCAACCTGTTGGCTCCTGCGGTAGCAATCAAGTCAGCGATTAAACGGGCGGTGATAGGCACTCTTGGCTGGTCTTTCTTATCGGTGCGTCCATAGCCATAATAGGGCACGACGGCGGTAATCCGCCCTGCTGATGCTCTCCGAAAGGCATCGAGCATGATTAATAACTCAACCAGGCTTTTATTGACCGGCGAGCAAACAGGCTGGACGATAAATACATCTCGCTCGCGCACATTCTCAAGGATTCGGACAAATATGTTCTCGTTGGAAAATTCGGAAACATCGACTTTGCCTAAAGGGATTTGTAGATAATCGCAAATAGATTGTGCTAAAGAGGGATGGGCATTGCCACTAAATACCTTTAATTCATCCATTGTTGCTTTATCCCTGCATTGCCGGGGTGGGAAAATGCTGACACATTTCCACAACTTCCTGGCGAGTTTTGGTTATAGTATGTTCATCGTCGAGATGAGAAAGGACATCTGAGATCCAGAAAGCGGTGCGTTTCATCTCTTCGGGCCCAAAACCTCTGGTGGTCACCGCTGGTGAGCCTACTCTAATGCCGCTGGCAATTCGAGGTGGCTTGGGGTCGAAGGGAATGGCATTTCGGTTTACCAGAATATGGGCCGATTCCAGCGCACTTTCAGCATCCCTTCCCGTTATTCCCTTGGAGGTAAGGTCTACGAGGGCAAGATGGTTATCGGTGCCCCCAGAAACGATACGGAATCCATACCGTTGAAGCTCAGAAGCTAATATTTTAGCATTTGTGAGAATTGATTGTTGATAAGTGATAAAATCGGGCTGCATGGCTTCAAAGAAACACACTGCCTTTGCCGCAATAGCATGCATTAAAGGACCTCCCTGAGTTCCCGGGTAAACAGCGTCATCGATGACTGAGGCTAGCTCCTGCTTACACAGAATAAAGCCACCTCGTGGACCACGCAGCGTCTTTTGAGTGGTTGCGGTGACCACGTCAGCATGAGGAATGGGGTCAGGGTGAAGTCTGGCAGCAATTATGCCCGCTGTGTGGGCCATATCAACCAGGAATTTGGCACCCACCTTGTCAGCAATGTAGCGAAAGCGCTCAAAATCAATGATTCGGGGGTAAGCACTAGCTCCAGCGATAATAAGTTTAGGCTTATGTTCCAGGGCAAGTTTTTCTACTTCATCGTAATCAAGCATCTCAGTGTCGCGTTTCACGCCATAAGAGATAAAGTTATATAATTTTCCAGAGAAACTGACCTTTGAACCATGGGAAAGGTGCCCACCCTGGTCGAGTCTCATGCCCATCACGGTATCACCGGGCTGAAGTAAAGCTGAGTAGACTGCCATGTTAGCTTGAACGCCGCTGTGAGGCTGTACATTGGCGTGCTCGGCATCGAACAGTTTTTTCGCTCTGTCAATGGCTAATGTCTCCACGGCATCTATATAAGTGCAGCCACCGTAGTAGCGGCGTCCCGGGTAGCCTTCAGCGTATTTATCGGTCATCAAGCAGCCTTGAGCTTCGAGTACAGCAAGGTCAGCGTAATTTTCGGAAGCAATGAGATTTATGTGGCTTGCTTGCCTCTTTTTCTCCTGCTCCAGAATCTGAGCTACCTCAGTATCATGCCGGGCGATATGGGAAGTTGTTTTGAGTTTCATGTTTGGTGTTATCATACTATCTCTCTTTGCCTTAGTCAATTTGGGTCGAACTTGGTTGACAGCCCAACCTGGGAGTGGTATATTTCAGCTAAATTAGCAATCTCATTGGGGAAGTGCTAAATGAGTTTGATAGAGGAAAGAAGAGAAACTATTTTGAAGATAATAGTTGGTGAGTATATTTCCAGGGCAATGCCTGTTGCCTCGAGGACCATCGCTGAGGATTACGCTTTGAAGGTAAGTCCAGCCACCATTCGCAATGATGTAGCTTATTTGGAAAGCGAAGGATACATTACTCATCCTCACCACTCTGCGGGTAGTGTTCCTACTGATAAAGCTTATCGCTGCTATGTAGGATTGCTGGGGGATGCGCTTGGTCTTCCCGAGGATGAACAATACTTTTTTTATCAGCTATTGCGGGAGGCGAGGGACAGGATTGAGCAGCAGCTAAGGCTAGCGGTGTTTTTTCTGGCCAGATTTGCTCACAATCTGGCAATAGTGACATCGCCAAGGGCGCCGGAAAGCCGGTTCAAACACCTTGATTTAGTGAGCGTGCAGGATTTTGTAGCTTTGCTAATCTTAGTTTTATATGGCGTGGGAATCAGACAACGAATTTTATCTTTTGATGAAGCAGTTTCTCAGGATGAATTGACTGCCTTGTCCAACAAGTTCAATGCTATTTATGGGGGGATGACGGGCAATGGAATTTTAGCTAGTGAGCCAAAGCTTCCCCGTGAGGAAAGGATAGTAACTCAGGCGGTAGTGGATATAATGGAAACGGAAAATAGGCTGGAATATGGTAAGCCTTGCATCGAAGGATTGTGCCTGTTATTGAACCAGCCCGAATTCTACCAAAGCCCCAGGATAATCACTATATTAGAGCTGTTAGAGAAGGAAAGTTGGCTGGCAAACGTGCTTGGACAGCGAGCTTGCATGGGAAAGGCAGAGGTAATTATTGGTGAAGAGAATAGGGAGGAGGTGTTACAGGATTTTAGCTTGGTGGTCAGCCAATACGGGGTTTCCGGTAAAGCAAGTGGTGTCGTCGGTGTGCTTGGTCCCAAGCGGATGGATTATTCCCGAGTCATTTCCTCAGTAAATTCTGTTTCCACATTATTGAGCGAATCAGTAGCTGAATACATCTAGAGGAGTTTTAAACTTTGTCTGAAGAAGGATTAACCAATGATGAAATAGGCGAGGCTGATGTTGAGCAGGCAAGTGTAGAGGATATCGAGACGCTACAGCAAGCTTTAGCAGAGCAAAAGAAAGGAGCGGAGAAATATTTAGCGAATTGGCAAAGAGCTCAAGCTGACCTTGCTAATTACAAAAAGCATGTTGGGCAGGAAAAGCAAGAGATTTTAGATTTTGGTAATAGCACGCTTATCCTGAGTTTATTGCCTGTTGTAGATGATTTTGAAAGAGCTTTTAAGTCGCTACCCTCGGAACTTGCCGAGGTGAATTGGATTGAGGGTATTAAAATCATATATAATAACCTTAAAGCGGCGCTGAAAAAGGCGGGGGTAACTGAAATTGAGGCTAAAGGAGAGAGATTTGACCCCCATTTACACGAAGCGACGATGAGTCAGGTGGGTGAGGAAGGAGTGGTATTGGAGGAAATTCAGAAGGGTTATAGGTTGAAAGATAGAGTGCTCCGCCCCAGTTTAGTAGTAGTAGGCAGGGGCAAAGAAGAGTTAGAGGAGGAAAACCATGGCGAAAGCAGTAGGGATTGACCTGGGGACCACACTTAGTTTGGTGGCAGTTATGGAAGGGGGAGAGCCCAAAATTATCCCCAGTGCTGAAGGTAGCAATCTGGTTCCTTCGGTAGTAGCGGTAAGCAAAACAGGTGAACGTTTGGTAGGAGAAATAGCCAAGCGCCAGGCAATAGTTAATCCTGATAACACTATTTTCAGTGTTAAGCGTCTTATGGGGCGTAAGTTTAACGATTCTTCGGTCCAGTATGATATAAAGAGATTACCATACAAAATCACTGCGGCGCCTAATGGTGATTGCCGGGTGGTTATGGGAGGTAAAGAATATAGTCCGCAGGAAATTTCAGCGATGATATTGCAAAAACTGAAAGTTGATGCTGAAGCTTATCTTGGGGGAAAAGTCACCGACGCCGTGATTACTGTGCCTGCTTACTTTAATGACAGTCAGAGGCAGGCGACTAAAGACGCTGGCACCATAGCTGGTTTTAACGTTCTCCGTATTATTAATGAACCCACAGCATCATCACTAGCCTATGGAATGGATAAGAAGAAAGATGAAACCATTGCCGTTTATGACTTTGGTGGAGGCACATTTGATATTTCCATCCTTGATATAGGCGAAGGCACTTTCCAGGTCAAGTCAACTAACGGTGATACTCACCTTGGTGGGGATGACATTGACCAGAGAATTATGGATTGGATATGTGATGAATTCAAGAAGGAGCAAGGCATTGACTTGAAGCAGGACAGGATGGCATTGCAGCGGTTAAAAGACGCTGCTGAGAAGGCTAAGAAAGAGCTATCCACAGTGGTTCAGACAGAGATAAATCTCCCATTCATTACCGCGGATGCTTCTGGTCCCAAGCATCTTACCATGACGCTTAGTCGAGCCAAGCTGGAGCAACTATCGGCTGACTTAATAGAGAGGAGCATTGGACCCTGCCGCCAAGCTTTAAGCGACGCCAGGCTCACTCCAGCTCAAATTAATAATGTAATTCTAGTTGGTGGTCAGACAAGGATGCCCAAGGTTCAGGATACCTTGAGGCAGTTTTTTAGTCGAGAACCGGTGAAGGGTGTCAACCCTGATGAGGCGGTGGCTTTGGGAGCTGCCATTCAAGCTGGGGTGCTCAAAGGTGAGGTGGGAGAGATTCTCCTTCTCGATGTTACCCCGCTTACTTTGGGCATAGAGACTCTGGGAGGGGTAGCCACGCCGCTTATTCCTCGTAATACCACCATTCCTACCTCAAAGAGCCAGATTTTCAGCACTGCTAGTGATAATCAGCCAAGTGTGGAAATACATGTTCTTCAGGGGGAACGTCCTATGTCGGCCGATAATCGAACTTTAGGGCGTTTTATGCTCGATGGCATTCTGCCGGCGCCAAGAGGTATGCCTCAAATTGAAGTAACTTTTGATATCGATGCTAATGGAATCCTTAATGTTAGTGCTCGGGACAAAGGCACCGGGAAGGAGCAGAAAATCACCATCACCGCCTCTAGTGGACTCAGCAAGGGAGAGGTGGAGAAGATGCAGAGGGAAGCGGAAACGCATGCTGTTGAAGATGCTAAGCGTAAGGAAGAAACCGAAACTCGCAATGCTGCTGATAACCTTGCTTATACTGCTGAGAAAACGCTTCGAGAGCATGGAGATAAAATACCTGGAGAGCTAAAACAGGAAATAGAAAGCAAGATAGCTGCAGTTCGCTCAGCGCTTCAAGGCAAGGATATAAATGCTGTTCGTAATGCCGTGCAAGAGCTATCGCAGGCTATGCAGAAGGTTGGCGCTACAGTTTATGGACAGCCCGGTGGGCAACCTCCCGGTGGACAACAGGGTCCTGGTGGAGATGAAGGTCCTGTTGAAGGTGAATTCCGCGAGGTATAAGCACTAAAATACTAAGCACTACTATCTAAATCCCCGACGTTAGAGGTTTGAATTTGTTTAGAATTTAGAGATTGAAATTTAGGATTTCCCTTAAGGAGAGAAATGTC
>Ga0100381_1005440_pt1 | contig 10539 bp, 8 predicted proteins | sample CryGeymeta201505_FD_80416 | JGI IMG/M metagenome (GOLD analysis project Ga0100381, IMG submission 80416) | Groundwater microbial communities from Crystal Geyser aquifers in Utah, USA - Crystal Geyser metaG 2015-05 | ecosystem: Environmental > Aquatic > Deep subsurface > Groundwater | place: USA...
ATCGAACCATTTTGGTGTTTCTTTCATTTTAACTCTTTTCAGCTTTATATAATTTTGACACCAGCTGTTGGATATAGCCTTCCTAAACTGCTCGATTCTTCTTGCTCCAGTCCTATTGAACCCGAGTAACTAACTCGTTCTTTTCTCTGAAAAATACTTTGAGTTAGCTTAAATAATGATTTTTCCTATCATTTGCAGCATTGATCTTCGTCTTATGCTCAGAAAATAGAACAGCACTTCGAACATATTATTTCTTCGATAATTCTTTGATGTGGCTGAGTCTATCTTAGCTCTTGTGAAAAGAGTTATTGAGAGATTTCAAAAAATCTTGTCTAATGAGTTCTGACCTTTCCATTAACTTTTTCTATTTCAGAGCAACTTCATTCTTTTTTTGGGCCATGATTTTTTCAAATTTACTGAAATTTTCTTCTCTTCTTTTTTCTTTGGATTTTCTTTTCTCTTCCAATAGTTTCTTCCTTTCCTTAGATAACTCAATTGCATTTTCCACATGCATCTAGTTATACTTGATATTATCTTTTCTATATTGATCTTTTAATGCTTCGTATGCATTTCCAGAATGAAGTGAGTTATTTTTGCAAGCTGATATTGTTTTGATATTCCGCTCATGCAATTTCTCCACTGAGCTAAGGAGAGGGAATCGTCTTAATAGAAAGGTTGTTACCTCTTGTAGAAGTCGCTTTGAGAGAAGTTGCTCTAGTAGAGGGAAGATTCTTTGATTCTTCTATTTTTTTCCATCCAAAGCAGTATTAAAAATATATTAAGGCATAAATATAATCACATATCACCACCCAGTCTATCCAGCAAGCCATGTACTCGATGTAATTAGGCAGCTGTCTGTTCACGATTTGCTCGAATATTTTTAAACTCTCTGTATTTTGCTGTGAATTTTTATGCTAGAAGTGCTCTGAAATCAGCTGCTTTTTCTGTTTCTCTTTAGTAGTCACCTTTCACCATAGAATTTAACTCCTCGATTAAACAAGATATCTTCTGATCACATTTTTGCTATAACTATTGCCATCTGTTGAGCTCAGTCAACAAGTAATTCCTTTACTCTTCTGATTCGGACAATTGAGTCTTCAACTCATCAAGATTGGTGACAACAAGCTCCATTTTATTTATGAGAACCTAATCAGGTGGCAAAGTTGATTCACCTTCACAGCGAGAATATTGGCCTTCTATCTCGATGAGTCTTTTGGTAAAATCATTCAAAAGCTATCCATCATAGAGATCCATTTGATTGCGGTGCTTCTTTAGAAGCATCACAAATTTCTTGGAAAGGCGAGACCTGAACAACTAATCATAAATTCCTCTAATGTTTCCTTTGCCTTTATAGTCAGGAATCGTCACCTTCATGTTGAAGACCAGGGTCTCTTCAAAAGCTCTTATAGTAAGTTTCCTCAAAAACTAGTTATGGCTGTACATTGCTTCATCAAGGACCTTGGTTCGGGCTCCATTGCTTTTGCTCTCCCAATTACGTCTGCAATCAACAAGTTATCTAGATGTATCAAGAAGAATCTAGTTTGAAGAATCTATTTCTGATTTTATAGTATCCCTCCTAATTTAAATTTAAGCCAGTTTTTTCGTTAGAGATGAATTTTATTGCTCGATTCGGATCATTTGCTCCCATTCACTTATCATTTATGAATACTATCTTACTATTCCTTCTTATATTGAATGCAGCTCATCCAATTTAGCAGCTAGTTCAGACCTTTCCTTCTCCAAAGATAAAAGCTGCCCCTTTGATATACTTTTATTCAAGCTACCTTTCTTTGAGGACTGTTCTCTACTAGCCTGAGGTTGCTCCTGAAATATCACTTTACTTTGGATCATTTAAATCGACCGATTTTCATTAAAAAACTCTGATTTTGCCATGGATGGAGTGATGGAGTTGGAAGGAGTTCTTTGGTCAATGACCAATTTATGACTATCTCGTCTAACATCTCCCATTGATGCTTTTTTGTTAATTTTGCTGAGATGAGAAAGAACGTCATGATGTCTGTCATAGGTGGATGCACCCTTGTTGTTTCGGACTTGGGATTGACTGATATTGCTGTAATTGATAATATCCTTCAAAATGTTCTGAGAAATTGGATTGACTGACCGATCAATCCGATCACTGAGCTGACTGTTTTGAAGAGTTTGTTTGCTTCCACGATGAGTGCTACCTTGTCGAGCCCATCCATCCAATTATATTGATATTTCTTTTCCTTGAGAGCGTCGATTTCTTCCGAGTGAGTAGTCTTTGACTGATTTATTCTTGCGCATAACGATAATATTTAAGCTGATTACAAATAACACATCAGTATTTTATCATACATTATTGCTGATCGCCACAGCACCTCCAGGAGTGAAGGCCCCAGACAGTGGAGAAGCAAGTTATGACTGCAAATTAGATGATTCTGTGCAAGTAAAGCCATCACCTTCGTAATTTCTTGAGCAAACGCAAGTTTATCCATTGAAGAAGGCGTAGCGCCCGCACATCTTGCATGTCCCATTTATTCTATAGTATTTATCGTAACATTAACAAACTCCACTGACTATTGTTGAGTTTGGGCCACAATTTTGGCAAATTTCATAGAGCAAGCCTGTGCCCGAACGACATTCGCATTGATTTGTTGTAGTGTTTAAATTTTGGCCAAAAGAACATATTTTTTTCTTCTGACAGACACCATTGATCATCAGATACCCTCTTGGACAAGGTGAAGCATTGCTGCTAAAAACCACCTGAATACATTGGCCCTGATAATAAATCTGATGGGGACCACACAAACTCATGATGGAGATGCATATACCAGAAATATTGACATATAGCTTAGCACAAACACATTGACTAACTTTTGAACTATAGACTTGATTAGCTGAACAACTGTCTGCCAATTTGATGCAGGTTGAGTTGATCATCGTATATCCTCCCACACATTAACACAGCCCTGTTGTATGGTTGACCGCACTGTTCTGGACGCATATCTGGCATTTTGATTCAATGTCGTAAATGCCAATCTGCTAATACACCATCTATCCGTGATACTATTAGCAAGTTGTTTTTGAAATGCAGCTAAGGGTAGTAGTTTGGTTGGTTACTGGCAAAAATAGCAAGTCTAATGTTTGCTGAGTCTGGACCATGATCCCATTGACCCCGAACATCTAGCTAAAAGCCTCAACAGTCACAGGAGAGGATTGCAAAAGTGGTCGGGTTGAATTTGAAATATTAGTATTTTTTTCAAAAAGAGAAGGGGATGTTGCGACATTAGAAACGCCCAAGAAGGTATCAATAGTATTCGGAATGTTGAGCAAATCGAACACTCTACTGATCTAGAGCTCCGCAGCCATGTGGAAAATCAGATAACTGACCGACAGAAACTCAAGAGGAAAGACCTGGTATTGTATTTTTATTGTAAAATTGAGTTGTTTGCTGGTACTATTGAAGGTAGAAGTGGTGAAGGCTAACGTTAGGGATTCGTCATAGGTCCGCAGTCCGTTGATGAATGGCATGGTAAAGTAGTGATTTTGGCTGAGGTTATCTGGAACAGATATTGTGCGAACGACACTTACTGAGGTGTTGTTGAAGGAGGGATCTATCAATAGGTTATTTTCTTTATATTTTCACTGGTACCCACTGTGAAACTGCCGACGATAAAATCTTTCCTTCCACTAGCAGCATAACTCAAAGCTACAGATCCCCAGATAGCCTGCACATCCATAACTACATATCCGACGAAGCGAGTGGCATAGGGCACAGCACTAATCTTAAAGTCTAGCCCGTTTTTAGGGCTAAAAGAGAATATATTTTTGATAGCTGACTAAATGACACGCTTACATACTGCAAGTCGATAATTGCTAATAGCTCTGCTAAGAGTCACGTCAAATTGGTTATAACGATTGTTTGTATTAGAGAAGTATACTTTGAGCTGTCCTAAATAGAGGAGTATCTACCTGTTTCAAGATTAGGAACTGAGTTGTTAAAAGAAGTGAGGACATTGTTTGGGACTTCTTTTTGCTGGCATTATAGCGACCCTTCTACAGCTATCAAGGTGATAACTCCCCAGACGACGAAGAAGTAATAGAACATAGTCAAAACTCGATAATATATATTAAAGGTTCAATGGGATTAATTACTGGATGTCCAAAGGAAATGACTATCATAGTTTGGCATGCTGTTTCCTCAACTCCCTGAGCCTATCCTTATTTTTCTCAAATCTTTCATTTGCCTTTCTTACACCATCCAACTACCTCATTTCACCAATCCACTTGATAACCTTAGGATAATTGGCATAGTCGAAATCGAGCACTTCGAGCATTGTTATGTCAAAGAAGGCCACCAAGTCGGCAATGCAAGGTTTATCTCCTCCAATAAACTTCTTGTCCTGAAGGTAGATGCCTTCGAAGTTTCTGAGAGCAGATCTGACTGTTCTATATGTGTGCTTTTCGTCGAAGGTGGGATCTCCAGTTTTGAGGATGGGAGCAAAAAGTAAGTGGAAGGCCAGATAGGAGCATCTTCTGGTGTTGAGATGGTGGAAGTCCAGGTATTGATTGATCTTTGCCTGTTTAGCCAAGTCTTCTCTTGGATACCATTGCTCATCGATTTTGAATTTCTGAGAAATATACCTCAATATGGCATTACACTCTGCCAAAGCTAGATCGTTTTCGGTGTCATAGAGCGCAGGAACCAATTTCATAGGGTTGATTTTCTTGAACTCAGGAGTTCGATTCTAGCTAGAATCACGCTTACTGAACCCTTCATGAGGGAAGTTTCCACCACTTAGTGAGGAATGTTGTTGAGCAGGCAGAGGGCAAGCACAGCTCGAGAGGGTTGTGAGGCATAATCGATGTAAAGTTTGATCACCATTGTAGTAAGATATGATGTCAATCTAAATGAAGTCAATATAATAGAGTGTGTATATCAGAAGGCGAGTTCAAATTGTCCTTGCACAGCAGGTTCAGCCTCCTCAACCTTGGGCCATCTGATGACACGCTCGGTGCTCTTCATTCCGTTGAAGTTGCTTCTGCAACCGTAGGTATAGGCTCCCATTCCTCCGATGCACAACCAGTCAGAAACTTTGAGAGAGGTGGGTACTCCGATGCTGCTGGCAATGATGTCCAGGCCATCGCAAGTCATTCCGAAGAGGGTAGAATTCTGCACGTTGTTGATTGGGAAGTTACCTTCCTTATCAAGACCCATGTAGAACTGGCTGCTGTGGTTCTAAAAGCTCACCCCATCCATCAGGTTGCAGTTGAAAGAATGGTAAAGAGATTCGTTGAGGTGGTAGCAAGGCTTGTTGTTCTTGGTTCTCTTTCCCAAAACTCGAGTCAACAAATAGAAACTGTTTCCGCTCAAATGTCTGCCAGGTTCAGCAATGACTCTGTAGCCCAGAGGATCGTTTCTTGTTGGCTTAAGAGCTTAAATGGTTTTCTGGCTGAGTTAACCAGAGGGGAAGCCTCCTCCGATGTCCATAAGAGTCATTTCATGTCCATAAGCTCTTCCAATCTCCAGGCACCTGCGGGCAAGAGCAACAGCTTTACCAAAAGCAGAAGATCCATGCTGTCCTGATCCGCAATGGAAGTGGATGCCTTTCAGTTTGAATCCCATCTCTTGGATCTCGTGCATTCGAGAGTGAATTTTTTCATCTGTGTCAATGTCATCTCCAAATTTGCCAGAGAAGGGGGTCGCAAGGTTGTCAGTTGCTTCTTCTTTGATGGCGATTCTCCACAAAACCTACATATTGGGGGCCAACTCCTTGATTTTGATCAGTTCATCAATGGAATCGGCAGTGGTATATTTCACACCGTTTTGCTCTGCCCACATGAGGTCACTCTCATCCTTGATGGGATTCGAGTACACAATTTAATTTTTGTTGGCACCTACACTCATCACAGCTTCCAGTTCGTTTCTGGAAGCGCAATCGAATCCTGCTCCATTTCCGTGAAGGTCGTTCAGGATGGGGAGGGCGGGATTTGATTTGATAGCATAGTGAGGCTTGATCCAGGGAAGAGCACTTTTCCAGGCAGCTAGTTTTCGTACCGCTTAGTTTTCATTGTAGACGAGGCAGCTGGTCTGGAGGTTGTTTTCCAAGATAATCTGGTTGATTTCTTCTGCCTGATTGCGGCTGAGGAGACGTTGGTCATTGCCTTTGAGGAAATAAAGTGAGTAAGGCTGAGTCGAATTATGAGCGAGAACGTTACCTCTGAAGAGATAGCGACCAGATGCAACCTTGAACAGTGTGAAAAAATAAGATGATATATAAACAACAATCGAACAATTGAAGTTAAAACCGACCAATCTGTTCATTTCCGATCAGCCCGCTCTCAGGCAAAAAATGGATGTCCTTTCACATTAATAAAGAAATTATCATATTTTTGCTGTTCGCCCACTATAGGAACTCTTCTGCCCCACTTTCCCTCATCATAGGCCACATACCCAGTTTAACCCCGTTTCAAACTTCCTCGACTTATTGTTGAAGCCAATATTCAAAAACATATGCCGCCAAAACGACAACAATCCTCCTCACAAACCTCACAAAATGAATGCTAAACTATTTATATCACTGTGATGTGATTAGTATTAGATTATCAGATAGTATCATAGCACCAGGGGAAACCTGAGATCAACTGATATTTTTTCTAATTTTTCCTTGATTAAGGCCTCCTAAAGGTCCACAGTCTTACTTTTAGCTCCAATAGTAATTGTTTCGACTATCTAGTACTCTTTCTCAAAGTCGATCCTATCTTCAAATATTCGTATTATTAAGAAACCTTCCTTAACTCTAGTCAACCAACAACTCTTAAACTCCATCAAACGAAAAGTCACCTCAGCGATTAGTTTGTCTTCCTGCATGAACCCAATGTCTCCTCGTGTCAGTATCTTCAAAACTACAACTTTTGTGAACTGGTCTGTGAGTTTATCATCCTTTCTTATTTTGTCTTATTCTGGCATTTTTTACTGCGCTCCCTGAGTTCCACTAAAATATTTTTACCATGCCCTATCCTTGAAAACCTTTAAGTAGTCATGGTAGTAAAGAGAAAGGATGACGGATATGACAGGCCGAAAAATTGTCTCATTTCTGGTGTTGATATCCAAAGCATTGTTATCCTCCCACCCATTGTAGCAAGCCTTGCAAATTCCTGAAAAGAAGTTGATGATATCTTTATAGATGTATCTTAGGGGAAAATGCTTGAGGAGAATCTACACATACTACCTGAAGACATCTGGAAAAGAAAGAACTTAAAGAGGTTTAGGCTCCATAGTTGTCTTTTTCGTCTTGTAGTTCCAGTCTCTTTTCCATTTGTTTAGCTTGACAAACCTCCATTCTCCACATTTAAGTCTGATATCACCCGATCGATGACCATGATGCTGCTGTTGTTGTTGATGACTGCAAGTCAAGTGAGGTAATATTTTGTGTTCCATCTGGATCTATATCCAGTGAAAATGAATGATGTGAGCATTTTTATCGTTGAAGTAAGTAGTTTATGGGGTCTCAAAGGAGACTTGCTTAATTTCATCAGAACTTCTATCTTTTTTCTAGTCATTCATGGTAAAAAAATGACGGTCGATGATTGTTGACACTACCACCAAAAAACCTACCAAGAATCGATCGAATCTATCTTTGTTTCCGAATAAAGTTTATAGTTCGTTGGCTTCTTTGTCAGGATATTCAGGTCGACCCTATTCTCTAAATTTTCTGATCTGCTGATTGTACCTTTCAGGATCAACATGTCTCATCTCTTTAGCACTCATCATTTATCTGAAGGCAGTATACCAATCGTTGACCCTGTAATATATTTACTCTTTGCATGCCTGACTCATCTCCCTAGTTTGTTCTTGAAATTGAATTCGGATCCGATAGAAAGGATCGTCCTTCGTCATCTCTTTGCTCTGTCTGATCTCAAAGTAAAATGGAATACTATAGATAACTTATTTGCTTGGCAACTAGTTTTCTTTTATAGGGAGCTATGAGTAGTTCCGGTTTTTCTTGAATGGTTTGAAGGACCAGGTAAAGATGAATTTTTTGAGCCTTGTCGTTGAAAAATATAGGTACCACAAACATTTTTTGCAGTATTAATCAGAATCAAGCCCACTTGAGTAAAATGTTGTGTGCCCTCGGGAGATTGAGTACGCCATGTAGAAGTAATTAGTTCTTTGCATGATTTTTTCAGCCATGTTCGACTCTGTCAAATCCTCAAACATAAAGCATCGAGGCGCATAGTAGAACTACTGATCATTGATTGAATATTTTAAGCTTTGAATGTCAGGGATAATGCTTATCTGCTGATTATAGCCTGTTAATCGACTGTTGAAAGTTTATCTCAAGAGAAGGTTGGTTCTGAACTCGAAAGGACTGTATCTAAAGCGATAGATCCTTTTGTCTCCATATACCACATCAAAAGATATAGAAATTATGTCAATACTCTTTATGAACAGATTGTAAAAAGTAGGGCGGTCGTAATCCAGAGACAGTTGGGAAATCCTCTTTATAGCAGGGTAGAGATCACTCGTGAAAGTGGTAGCAAAAGTACCAGGTAAAGCCAGCAAACTGCTACGGGTTATTCTGAGCTATTCTAACGCATATCTTTTATTTAATATTATTTCCACTCTTCTTTATCTGTCTGGGCCTTTGCGATAGCTAAATTTAATATAAGGTGATTTTCCTCTGTTTTTGAACTCTTCAAACATGGGGAAAAATATTTTCTATTTTTCCATGTTGTGTCTTTCGACCTCATTATAGGCTCTAAACATATCGCTATTTCTTCTTTTTTCTTATTACTTCAAACGATCGTCCAGTTTACGATATGCCTCCCATCGCTCTCGGTTGGAAGCCCATTCAGGGTTTTCTTTCTCCTTCTTTTCAAGAACCATCTTTCTACCGAGTTGATATTTATTGAGCCTGTTAGTTTATTAAAGTATATCTCTTGGCAACCATATGACGATGAAGAAGACAGTTTCCTTTGGGTTCTCAGGATTTGCTCCTTATGTGATAGAAGATTGCTTTCTAAAATTTTGTTCAGTGTTGGGCTGTTGGGATTGCTCTGATGTCATTTGTCGATTGGTATCATTAGATTAGCGCTATTTTTCCATTGTTATATCATTATCCACTCAGATATAAGATATATTTCAATTGCTTAGTATTAATCAAAAGATCAATCATTTTTCAGTCAACTCCCAAAAATGCATAGCTCTGTCTTATCGACTCACTGTCACTAGTAGCTTCGAATCTGGACTGACCACACATATATACACTTCATTCAAATGCTCACTGCAAATCTGACTGGGTACAATTTTGTTCGAAAAGGGTTCTCGAAAGACTCGAATGTTTCCATTTTATTCAGTGGCCACCAAACATTTATTCATGACGTGAACCAACCTCAACAATCTACTTTCATCTGAGAAAGTTGAAGTTATCTCAGTAAATGCCGGACTTGTCTTTTTAGCTTATTAATTCCACTCAAGCTGACTTTCAATTTGAGAAGCTTTGAGTCTCTCCATGTTCATCAGATCAATAATGGTCTGCTCTTACTCAGGCCCCTGATAGAAGAGATAATCGTGATCTATACAAAAATCGATGAGGTCGATGCTCGTAGAAATATTTTTTTCGACAGCATAAGAGGCATAGAATTGTTAATGAGGAACATCTAGGTTGTAAATTTATATCCTTGAGCCATGTTCTTTCGATTGCATAATTAGAACAGCTAGGTAATTTTCTCTTGAACTGAGCGCAGCAGTTTTTATGCCTTCGGGGCATTTTAATTGCCACTTAGCTTTAAGTATTTTACTTCTTTCATCTTTGGACTCAGACTGAAGAATATTTCCAATTATGGAGTTTTTCATGATAAAGAAAATTTTATTGCTGAGGCGACAAACTAGCATTCGAATAAGTGATGATCCCTTGAAGTCGATTCTTTCTTATCTAACTTTCTCGAAAGTATGAGTGTCAAATATCGCAAAGGTGCCCCATTACTGAGCATCAGTCAAGACATACAGACGTTTTGATGAGGTACTAAAAGCACAAGAGTTGATTATTTAGTGGTCGAATGGAGCAAGCAAATTTTAAAATCCACTTCCGTCTTAATTGCCAAATCCAAACTATATTATAGCACCTGAGGTATCACCGACTACCAACGACTCCCTTGTCATGCTGATACCCTGAATAGGAAATTTCAAATTCCCTTCTTTGCTTGGGTATTATCCTTGATGTTGAATGATCAAACTTGACCATACTTTCCAGATGACTACTCTTCCATTAGTTCCTCCTGAAGCAAAAATCTTTGAGTTAGTAGCTGCATAAAGACTCAAAACCTAATGTCCTGGATGGGCATTTTGTCTCTTGGCTAGCTGACCCTATTTCCAGATATAAAGATAACCATCAGAGCCTGAGCTGATAGCCATATTCTATAAAAATATTAGGCTGTAAAATATGATACCCGAGTTTTTGAGGTCGTGAAGGTCCTGATGGTCGCCAAGGCTGTATTGTTTAGCATTAAGAATGCCATTGTTGAATGTCCACTCTCCCATATAATTCGGACCAC
>Ga0100381_1005451_pt1 | contig 10527 bp, 9 predicted proteins | sample CryGeymeta201505_FD_80416 | JGI IMG/M metagenome (GOLD analysis project Ga0100381, IMG submission 80416) | Groundwater microbial communities from Crystal Geyser aquifers in Utah, USA - Crystal Geyser metaG 2015-05 | ecosystem: Environmental > Aquatic > Deep subsurface > Groundwater | place: USA...
CGTGGGGTGCAGGACTTGTCCTGCACCGGACGCATCTGGGTCGTCGACGTCCGCGTCGCGGTCGGGGTCGCGCGAGCGCTGACCCCCCACGGCGAGAAGCGGACGACCTGCCTGCGCCTCACGCACGCCTGAATGCGTTCGTGGGGTGCAGGACTTGTCCTGCACCGGACGCAGTCGTCGCCCCGTTCGACCGCGCCGTTGCTCCCCGGGCGTGCGTGCTCTACATCGCTTGCCATGCTGACGATTCACGAGCGGGGTCAGGCGGGCTACGAGGAGGCGCTGTCGGCGCTCTCGCGGCGGGGCGAGGCGGATCTGGAGCGGGTCGAGCCCGTGGTGCGCGAGATCCTGGCGCAGGTGCGCGAGCACGGCGACGTGGCCTTGCGCGACCTGGCGGAGCGCTTCGACGGGGAGCGACCCGAGTACGTGCGCATTCCCGACCACGTCTGGCACGCCCGCGCGGCGGAGGTGTCGCCCGAGGTGCGCGCCTGGCTCGAGCAGGCCGCGGCGCGCATCCGGCGCTACCACGAGCATCAGGTCGATCCCGGCTACCAGTATGAAGAGGACGGCGTCTCACTCGGTCAGCGCGTGCGTCCGGTGCGCGCGGTCGGCGTCTACGCGCCCGGTGGCAAGGCGCGCTACCCCTCCACCGTGTTGATGACGGCCGTGCCCGCGGCGGTCGCCGGCGTGCCGCGCATCGTGCTCGCCACCCCGAGGCCCACGCCCGAGCTCTTGGCCGCGGCCGAGGTCGCGGGCGTGACCGAAGTGATCGACTCCGGCGGCGCGCAGGCCATCGGCGCCCTGGCCTACGGTACCGAGAGCGTCGGACGAGTGGACAAGGTCGTCGGCCCCGGAAACATCTACGTCGCCTGCGCCAAGCGCCTGGTCTACGGCGTGGTCGACATCGACTCCATCGCCGGTCCCAGTGAGATCCTCGTGGTCACGGACGACGCCGCCGATCCCGCCGTGGTCGCCGCCGACCTGCTCTCGCAGGCGGAGCACGACGAAGAGGCCTATCCGCTGCTCGTCACCCTCTCGCGCGCGCAGGCGGAGGCCGTCGACGCGCAGGTCAAAAAGCAGCTCGAGCTGCTCCCTCGCGAGGAGATCGCCCGCGCCTCGGTCGAGCGTGGTGGCTTCACCTTCGTGTGCGGCGATCTGGACGAGGCCGCGCGCGTCGCCGACCTGCTCGCACCCGAGCATTTGGCGCTGGCCGTGGCCGACGCCGACGCGCTCTTCGCCAAGATCGGCGCGGCGGGCGCCGTCTTCCTCGGTTACCACACGCCCGAAGCCGCCGGTGACTACGCCGCCGGCCCGAGCCACGTGCTGCCCACCGGAGGCGCCGCGCGCCACGCCTCACCCTTGGGGGTGTACGACTTCCTCGTGCGCACTTCGCTCATTCGCTACACGCCCGAGGCTCTGGAGGCGCAGGGCGATCTGCTCGAAGGCCTCGCGCGACTCGAAGGACTCGAGGCCCACGCCCGCGCCGTGGCCATTCGCCGTCGCTGAGCGCTCAGCCGTCGGCCCTGGCCTCTCGCCCATCGTGCCGGGTAGGCTCGCCACCATGACCACCCAAGACGAATTCGAAGCGGCTGTCGTGCGCGTGAAGAGCCTGACCAAGGCGCCGGGCACGCAAGATCTGCTGGGCCTCTATGGCCTGTACAAACAAGCCACGACGGGAGACGCATCGGGCAAGCGCCCCGGCCTGCTCGACCCGCGTGGCCGCGCCAAGTTCGACGCCTGGGCCGCACGCAAGGGCATGAGCGACGAGGCCGCGCGCACGGCCTACGTAGCGCTGGTCGACAAGCTCGTCGCCGGCTGACTCCGCATCACGCGGGCGAGGGGCTCGCGCCCGAGTCCGTCTCGATCGTGCGGCGTCCGACCAGGTTCATGCGCGTCTTGCGGATCTGCTTGGCCGGGACCACGGGGCCGTCGGTGAAGCGGAAGTGCAGCGCGTCCTCGGGGCATTGCACGACACGGGCGCCGCAGCGCAGGCAGGCGTCGGGCTTGGCGATCACGACCTTCCGCGTGCCGATGCGTGACGAGCTCGGCGATGCCCGACGAGCGCACGACCGCGATCACGTCGCCCCGCGAGCGCATGCGTCACGCGCCGCACGGTGAGCGTGAAGTTACCCGTGAGCAGCACGGGCGAGTCGGGGCCGGGTTTGCCGACGCGCCGCAGACCGGGGCGCGTCGCGTGCGGCAAGAGCCTCCGCAGCGTGGCGCAGCGCGTCGATGGTGCCGCCCGACATCAGGCGGATCCCGCGGTCATATCGCTCGGGCGTCGACTCGAGCACCTTCATGTAGACGTAGCTGCTCATGGTGCAGCCTCCTTGTCGCCATCGAGCCCGCTGCCGCGAGCGCCATCGAAGAAGCTCGTCACCACCAGCTCCGGAACCTCGTCGAGTGCGGGCCAGAGCCCACCACTGCCCCAATGCTGGGCGTACATCAGCCCCAGATGCCCGACGAAGAGCAGCGCGAGCTGAGGCGTCGGCCGGTCGCTGCGCACCTCGCCGCGCGCGACGCCCCGCGCCAGCGCCGCTTCGACCTCGAGCACGTAGGGACCGAGGTGCTCCGTGACCAACGCGTAGGTCTCGGGCCGGAAGCTCAGGGCCTCGCGCAGGAGCACCTTCATGAAATCCTCCTCCTGGCGCAGCACCGCCAGGTCCGCCTGGGCCAACGCCAACAGATGCTCCCGCGTGGTCTCGCCCGGCTGCACCTCGCGGTAGTGCTCCGCCGCGCGCCGTGAGGCCTCCTCGATCACCGCACCGAAGAGCGCCTGCTTGCTCGGGAAGTAGTTGTAGATGGTGCCCTTCGCGTAGCCCGCGGCCACCGAGATGGCGTCCACGTTCGCGCGCTCCAGGCCCGACTCGCTGAAGTGCTGTGCCGCCGCCTCCAGCAGCTTTCGCCGGACATCGATCTTCTGAGCCGCCGAGATCCTCACCATCGCATCGTCCTCCGCTACGCCATTCATGTGGGTGACTGGTCACCCACATAGCGGATCCACGAAGAGAGATGTCAAGCGCGGACCCGGTAGGGGCGTGCGCGATGGCTGTTAGGGATGTGACGATTCGCCCGCTCCGCCCGGAATAGCCTCTATGTCAGGGGGCATTCGTCGCCACTTTTCCTACAGGCGCCTGCGCACGCTTCTTGCTATATGGGCTCCCGGCGTCGCCGCGATGCCAAGGAGAGTACCCCTCATGAAGTCGTCCCTCGTTCGAGCCCGAATCCTCCTGCTGCCGCTGCTGGCCCTCGTGGCCTCCTGCAATCAGGCGCAGCCCACGGTCAATCGGGTTCAGCCCAACGCCATCCAGAAGAGCGTCTTCGAGGGGGACTGGTACTTCCTGCAGACCGTCATCGATACGCCCTACAGCGCCTCCTACACCTTCGTGGGCGAGCAGGGCGACACCGAGAAGATCATCTGGGAGATCCAGGAGAACTACCTGATCGCCCGGCGCTCGTATCAGTTCATCAGCAACTCCGAGATCCAGGGCCTGGCCGGCAGCACGGAGACGGGCGCGGCCATCGCCGCGTACGAGATCGAGTCCCACTTCGACATTCGCCGCGACTACAACCCGACCACGGGTGAGGAGCTGAACGTCGTGGTCGAGAACGACAGCGACCGACCCTGGTACGAGCGCGAGTACATGCGCGTGGACTGGTCCCAGAACCTGATCACCAGCAACTTCCTGATGTTCGCGCGCCTCTTCGACGGCATCGAGGCGGAGCCCGTCGCCTACTACGTGCAGCCCGGACACGGCGATCCGCACGAGCCGAAGTTCCTCCCCGGCGCCAACGACCCCGACCACATCGGCTACATCGACATCGTCAACAAGCTCTTCGTGCGACCCACGGTCGCGCACATCGAGGGCTTCGGCGACGTCCCGACCTGCTTGCTCACGGGCTCGGAGTTCCTCGACTGCGCACCCGGTGAGATCACCGTGCGCAACTCGTTCATGAAGGTGGACGCCACCCGCGACTACGAGCCCTTCCGCTACACGGGCGACCGCATGGACAGGTTCGGCTACTTCGTCACGGAGCGCGCCGGCTACGACGAACAGTACGGCGTCGTGGAGCCCGCGCGCTTCCGCTTCACCAACCGTCACAACCTCTGGATGCAGAGCCACAAGCTCGACGCCGCGGGCGCGCCCCTGCGCTGCACCGAGGCCAACGCCGGCATGGTCTGCGGCGGCGGTGGCTCCTCCTGCGACATCGCCTGGGCCCGCTCGCGTCGCGAGCGTGACGACTCGGGCGACTGGCTCGGCGCCTGCACCATCCCCTACCGCGAGCGCGACGTGCGCAAGGTCCCCTACCACGTGTCCGAGAACTTCCCGGCCGAGCTGCTGCCCGACATGGACCACGTGATCGAACAGTGGAACTCCTCCTTCGTCGACACCATCGCCTCCCTGCGCGAGAACGAGTGTCTGGCGGACGGCGGCGACGCGGCGGGCTGCGCCGCGCAGCGAACCCGTGACGACGGCCAGAGCGTCGTCGTGCTCTGCCACAACCCCGTGCTCGCCGACGATGACGCGAGCTGCGGCGGCGAAGGCACGGTCGCCGAGATCGGTGACCTTCGCTACTCGCTGATCGGCTGGGTCAGCGACCCGCACTCCTCGAGCCCGCTGGGCTACGGCCCGAGCTCCGCCGACCCCGAGACCGGCGAGATCCTGATGGGCAACGCCTTCATCTATGGCGCGGCTCTGGACACGCTCTCCGCCTACGCCCGCGATCTGCTCGCGCTGTTGAACGGCGACATCAGCTCCACGCAGATCTCGGACGCCAGCGTGGTCGACTCCTGGGTCGAGCGTCAGCGCGCGCCCGGCTCGGCCATCACCGGCCTGCCGCGTGACGATCACGCCGGCAACATCGACGGCTTCAACGTCGACCGCGTGAACCAGGCCAGGGACTTCAGCTGGGCGACCTCCTGGCTCGGTCCGCACGACTCGTCGCGCGCCAGGCCCACGCCGGGTCAGGCCGTCGCCGCCATCAACGCCTCACGCGATCGCCTCCTGCACGCGGGCGCCTTCGGCACGGGCGACGACCGCGGTCAGGCCCGTCTGCAGAACCTCGTCGGCACCGACATCGAGCGCATGCTGACCAACGACGAGCTGCGCGTCGCCGCGGGCGTCGATCCCAACCTGCCTCTGGACGAAGCGGCGCTCAACGCGGCCTCGCCCCTGCGCGGCATGAGCATCGACCGGCGCTCGGCCTATCAGCGCGCCCAGGCCATCATGGCGGCGCACGGCTCCTGCGTGCTGCGCGCCGACTTCGCGGACGACGGCCTGCTCGGCCTGGCCCGCGCCGTGAAGCACGCCGCCGACGCCGGCGACGGCACCATGGAGTGGTACGGCCGCAGCTACGACGTGACCAACCCCGCCGCCGTGCGCGACATGCTGCGCCACCCGATCTTCGAGGCCGTCACGGCCCACGAGTTCGGTCACACCCTCGGCCTGCGCCACAACTTCAGCGGCAGCCATGACTCGCTGAACTATGGCGCGCACTACTGGCAGCTGCGCGACGACGGCCACATGGAGCCCCGCGCGTGGGATCCCATGACCGACGCCGAGATCGACGGCCGCATCCGTGAGGACCAGTACTCGACGGTGATGGACTACGGAAACAACTTCGTCGTCACCGACGCCAACGGCATCGGCCACTACGACCGCGCCGCCATCAAGATGGGCTACGGCGACATGGTCGAGGTCTTCACCAACGCCCCCGCCGTCGGCGAGGTCGCCTGGATCTCCTTCATCAAGAGCGCGGGTTGGCCCGTGATGTTGAAGCTCGAGGCCTTCACCGGCACCGGTGAGGTCACGGCCTATCCCTACACCGAGCTGCCCGGCGTGCTCGGCGGCATCGCCAACATCGAGCAGCGCGCGGACGTGCCCTACACCAGCCTGCGCTCCGAGACCTTCCTGGCCAGTCAGGGCATCGACGACCCGCTCGTGGACGGCAGCGGTCGACCCACCGTGCCCTACGAGTTCTGCAGCGACGAGCAGGCGGATCTCGATCCGGACTGTCTGCGCTACGACGCGGGCGCCGACCCCTACGAGACGATCAACTCGATCGCCGACTCCTACTGGGACTACTACAGCTTCAACGCCTTCCGTCGCGGCCGTCTTGGCTACGACACCGGCCCCTACGCGGATCGCATCCTCAACCGCTACATGGTGAAGCTGCAGTACGCGAACCAGATCTACTCGCTCTATCGACCGATCTTCACCGACATCTTCGGTACCGATCCGAGCTTCGACGCCTTCTGGACGCGCGAGGACGGCATGGGCGCCTACACCGCGGCCGTGGGCACCGCCTTCGAGACCTTCACCCGCGTGATCACGGCGCCCGAGCCGGGCTCCTACACTCGCCACACGCGACCTGACGGAACCAGCGGGCTGACCTCGGCCGACGGCGGCTTCGGCGGCGGCGTCAACGTCAACGCCTTCGACGGCCGCTACCTCGACACGACCTGGAACTTCAACGACGGCTACTTCTGGTTCGATCAGCTCGAGCGCTCCGGCTTCTACTACGACAAGGTGCTCGCGCTGATGGTGCTCACGGATCCGGAGACGCACTTCATCGGTCGCGACACCGCCGCCGACGTGCGCAGCTACCAGATCAACTTCTACAGCTCCTTCGCGCCCTCGATGACCAGCTTCTTCCGCGGCCTCGTGGGTGAGGACTGGCAGACCGTCTCGCCGCGCGTCGTGTCGGGACAGCTCCGCTACCCGGACGCGCTACAGCTCGCCTCGAGTGACATGCCCGGCACGCCCGTCGACCCGAACGCGTCCTTCTCCATCCAGTTGGCCGCGGCCGTGTATGGCATGGCGCTCATTCCCCAGACCTACGACCAGACCTACATGAACAAGTCGCGGATCTGGGCCGTGGGCGGCGCTGAGGCGGTGACGCTCGATCCGAGCATCCCCACCATCAGCTTCACCGACCCGGCCAGCGGCCTGACCTACGTGGCGGCCTCCTATCCGGATGCCACCACCGGTGCTGAGACCGCTCCCGGAGCGCAGATGCTCCTCCACGCCCAGGCGCTGCTCGATCAGGGCTCCATGGGCCCCCTGGCGAGCTACATCGACAACGTCAACATCATCCGGCGCCTGAGCTGGCTGATCGACTTCGGCGGCTGAGTCGCTGGCAGGGGCTGGCCGCAGCCCCTGGCCCCCCGTTGCGGGCCGCCGCAACGGGGCCCCCATCCCGCCGCCGCTCGGCCTTCGGCCGACGTTGCGGTTGGGGCCCTAGACCCAACCGCTCCCGCGGCGAAATGCGTGTCGGCATGGACCGGGTTGGTTTGAGCTTCGCCCGGCCTGCGGCCGACGCTGCGCGCGCCCTGCGCACGGTGGGCTTGCGACCGTTCTCCGTAGGGGGGCTCGTCCCCCGCCGCGAGGGCTCCCCTGCGCTGGATGGCAACGAACGGCTTCGCAGGGATACGCCGTACGCACGATCCGGCTCGGCGGGGGACGAGCCCCCGCCCTACGACCAAAGCACGGACACGGACACGGGCGCGGACACGGACCCGGACACGGACACGTGACCGCGCCTCTGCGCACGGTGGAATGCGAACGTGGGGGGCCAGCGCTTGCGCGGCCCCGACCTCGTCGCCGTGCTTCTGGCGACGCGGGCCTACTCCGAGTTGGGGTCGCCGCCGAGGGCTTGGACGGTCTCGACCAGCTCGTCGCGAACGCAGCCGTAGCAGTCGCTCTGACGCAAGAGGCCGCAGCCGCGATGCGGCGACTGATGGTAGCGCTCGACGCTGGGTAGGGCGCGCACATCGCCGAGCTCGCGGATGGCGGAGAGCGCTTGGCGCCGAGTGCGGCAGCCTCGCGCGATCTCGAGCTCTCCCACGGCGCGAGCCCATGCCGGCACCTCGCTGCTCGGCTCGTGCCCCGTCAGCCAACGGCCAGCGCTGCGTCGCGTGGACTGGCTGGTGCCCTGCACCATGCGATCGATCTTCACTTGCACCGCGTGCGGGACCTCGGGTTCGGCCACGCGCCTGGCTTGGGTCATCACCCCGGGGCGACCTGGGCCGCCGTCCGAGAACGTGAGGTAGAGACCCACGCTCAAGCCCGCCACGAGCACCAGACCCGCTCCGCCGATGGCCGCCGCGAGCAGCAGGGTCTTCTTGCGTGGGCCAGCGGGCGTCGCGGGCGCCAGCAACGTGGGCGCGCGCTCGTGGACGGCGCTCGAGAGACGCATCTCGAGGCTCGGCTCGAAGGGCGGCAGGGAGACCTCGCCCGAGACCGGATCGACCCGAGGCAGTGAGCCCGTGACCGGTCCGGCGGCGGAGTTGCGATAGGTCATCTGTCGCAACGCGTCGCGCACGGTCGAGGCCGACTCGGGGCGCGCATCGGGCGCGCGCGCGAGCAAGGCGGCGACGAGCTCGGAGAGCGCCGGTGGTCCGCCCACGACGCCGACGTCCGGGGCGGTCTCCGTGAGCTGCTTCGAGACGATCGCGGGCAGCTCCGTGCCCGGGAAGAGCTCCACGCCCATCACGCATTCCCACAGGATCACGCCCAGCGAGTAGAGGTCCGCCCGCTCGTCGACCTTCTCGCCCATGGCCTGTTCCGGCGACATGTAGCCGGGCGTGCCCATCACCATGCCCACGCGCGTCAACGCACGCCGAGGCGCCGCGCCTTCCGGTGCGGGGCCGTCGTCCATGGACACGCTGGCGATGCCGAAGTCGAGCACCTTCACCAGCTCCGAGCCGTCGTCGCGCGGCTCGAGCAGGATGTTCTCGGGCTTCAGATCGCGGTGCACGATGCCGGCCGCGTGGGCTGCGGCGAGCGCGTCCGCGACCTGCGCCGCGAGGCCAGTGGCGCGGGCCCAGGGCAGGGCGCCTTCTTTCATGATCAGGTCCGCCAGGCTGCGGCCCCGCACGAGCTGCATCACTAGATACGCGCCGCCCTCGGGTAGCGTGCCGTAGTCCAGAGCCGCCGCGACGTGGGGGTGATCCAGCTTGGCCGAGGCCATCGCCTCGCGGGCGAAGCGCGCCGCCATCTCCCCGTCGCCGGCCAGCTCGGGACGGATCACCTTGAGCGCCACCTGCTTCCGCAGCGCGAGCTGCTCGGCCACGAAGACCGCGCCCATGCCGCCCTCGCCCAGCACCTCGAGGATGCGGTAGCGGCCGTCCAGCTCCCGGCCGATCCAGGACAGCGGCTCGTCCGGCGGCTGTTCGTCGACTGCCTGCGGCGGGGCCGGCCTCTCCGAAGCACCGGGCGTCGTCATATTGGCTCCTCCAGGAAGCCCGTACGCAAGAGCAGCTCGCGCAACGCCGCGCCCTCCGCGTCGCTGAGCGCGGTGAAACGCACCCCGAAACCTCGCGGACCGTCCACGCCCCGCTCGTCCACCCAGCGCACCTCGCACGGGATCTGCAACGGATCCCACGCGCTCGGCGACTCCAGGATGAGCACGACCTCGGCACCGGCCATGGGCGGGCTCGCTGTCTCGATGAACGCGCCGGCCATGCTCAGATCGAACGTGCGGCCCCTACGCGTCAGCGCCACGCCGACACGGAACGTCACGGCTAGGCTGATGCTCCTCCGGGCATCCTCACGAAAGTGGGCCGGTGGTTCCACGGCGCCATGTTAGTGCGCCGAGCGCCTAGACGCGACCGGAGATCCTAGAGCGGCTGAGCTTTCGCGCGAAACGTACCGTCCCCAACGCGGGATCCGCCCGGCAGGCGCCAGGCCGTGGGCCAAAAGCGGTTTCGGGCGGGTGGGACGCTCAGCGCGACGGAGCGGCCGCGGCGATCTTCTTTGGATGGGGCAGCCGCATGTTGTCCATGGAGCCGACGAAATCCGCTTCGCTGGCTTCACCTCCGACGCGCGGGTTGTGGGTGCGCTCCTCTTCGACGGAGCTGACCGTGCGACCTGCATAGTCGTGCGCCGGATAGATGAGCGTGCCTCCGGGCAGGGTGAAGATCTGCTCACGAATCGAACGATAGAGGGTGTGCGCGTTCCCCGCCTGGAAGTCCGTGCGACCGGCGCCCCGGATCAGCAGCGCGTCACCGGTGACGATGACTCCGAGGCAGGTCAGTCAACGGCCGTGCTAGACGCGAAAACGGCCGGTTGAGCGCTTGCTCTAACCAGCCGTGATCGTTGGGGTCTTTTGGAGCGGGAGACGAGATTCGAACTCGCGACGTCAACCTTGGCAAGGTTGCACTCTACCACTGAGTTACTCCCGCGCGCCGAAGCGGAGGCGTACTTAGCCTTGGGTGGGGTAGCTGTCAACCGTCGGCTGACACTTTTGGGGGCAGGTCGCGCCGACGGGTCGCTCGCGTCAGCTTCGCGGGTCGGGGCTTGGTTGGTCGGGCTCGCAGAAACGCCCGGCGTCATGGCCGCGGGGCTCAGCCTCCGGTGCCGGGGGTGATCCCGGCTGCGCAGTGGCCCATCTGGCAGCCGGTCCCCCAGTTGGGGAAGGCGGGTGCGCACTCGGGGCAGACTTCGTCGCCGTCGCATACGAGGGCCTGGAAGTCGGCCTCACCGTCAGCGCGGATGGCGATGGGGGGATCGAAGCTGCACATGCAGC
>Ga0100381_1005459_pt1 | contig 10520 bp, 5 predicted proteins | sample CryGeymeta201505_FD_80416 | JGI IMG/M metagenome (GOLD analysis project Ga0100381, IMG submission 80416) | Groundwater microbial communities from Crystal Geyser aquifers in Utah, USA - Crystal Geyser metaG 2015-05 | ecosystem: Environmental > Aquatic > Deep subsurface > Groundwater | place: USA...
AAAATATTCTTCCAATTTTTGCGTCACAAGCGACTCCTTATTCTGCTTTAAATCTCCAACTATAACGGAACTAATTTGCTGACGTCGCGCTCGACAAGTCTCGTGACAAATCAATTCTTTATCCCAGGAATTGGCTAATTTAGCTAGCTCCAATTCCGCCGGACTAATGGCCCACATTTTAAAACTAAAATAACTAAAGACAAGGACTAATAAAATTATTAAAACCAGCCCAGAGCTGTATATAATTTTCTTCGTCCGCGACAAACGCTTATAACGTCCGCGTCCCCAATTAAATTTATTGAGAAAATTAAGCATGCCCATAAAGTTAAATTAAATAATAAAACTGCCTATTTAATATAACAAAAACACCCTGACGGAACGTTAAAATATTTCTAAAAAGCGCTAAGCATAAAATCATAATAATTCCCCGCCGAACGGACGATTTCAACACAAGAAAAAATCAGACCGTCGGGTCTGATTTTCTAAAAAAATATTTTATCTTTTTATTTCTATTGTACTGCCGGCAAATCCTTAACAATCTCTAAGAAAGCCTGCCACTCAGCATTATATTCTGAGTCTAGAACACTAGCCGTCCCCGCCGTCTGATTAGCTCTATCGTGTTCTCCTACTAACCAATAAATCTTGGCCAAATTAAACCAAACTTCAGCGTTACTAGGATTAAGTCGGCCTAAACGTTCCGCTAGTTTAATCACTCGCGGATAATCTTTCTGATCTATGTAATAATTAGTGAATTTCTGGACTAAAGCAGTAGAACTCATATCGCCTACACCGCCCAAATCAACACATTTATTCAAGGGTTCGGCCATTTTATCATTATCTTGCAGCAATAAATAAAATTGTGCCAAGCGACAATGAGGTTCAGAATACTCCGGATTTAAACTTATTGCATACTCCACGTCTTGAATAGCCTGCTCATTTTCGCTTCGGAATAATAACATCTGCGCTCGTGCCAAATACAAGGGAGCGCGACCCGGACTGGCCGCGATAGAGCGTTCCATGGCCTGTAGAGCCTGGCTAGAATACTCATTAAACTGAGTTAAATCATCATAATTAAAACGCGCTGCCGTATCTAAAATTTGTGCCAGTTGTAATTGTGTTAAACTGTCTTGGGGATTTTCTTTAACATTATCTTGAGCTAAGCTAATAACATACTCTAAAACCGCCTCCGCCCCCGCTTTAGGTAACTTATCTAAAGCGCTAGAATTAGAAATCACAAGATTAATTAAAGTCACCCGACCGTCATGCTCCAGAGGAATGCCCGGCGCTAAAGCTTGTTGATACTCTAAAACTCCAGTGGCAAAATTACCAACCGCAATATTACTATAGCCTTTAATGACACCCTGAAACATTCGCCATGGTTTCAGGTTATAGCTACTGGCAAAAAGATAAGCGCTTAAAAGAACAAACACTAAAAATATTCCTTCCCAGCGGCGACTAAGAACAAGGCGATATTTTTTTTCTGCAATTTCCTCTTCTGTAATCGGTAATACTCCCTGCCAATAAATTAAGCCTAAAGTAATCATTAAGCCGATATATGTAACATAAGAGTCAAAAACCACTAAATTTTGAATAAAGTAAGCGGCAATTAACGAGACAATAACAATGACCTCAAGATTACGCCGACCACCGGCATCATCCCAAGCGACATAGCCACCATTACGTTTAAAAATTAAACGCAAATAATACAAGGCTGCCACAAAGATACTTAAGTAAGCTAGCAGCCCAACCGTACCGGACGTAGAAGCAATATCAATTAAATTATTATGCGCCCGGTCAAAATAACTCTCTGACTTAGAATAATTAAAGAAGGTGGAATCAAAATGCTTATCAAAAGTAATGGCGTAATTACCAAATCCAGTACCAAATAACCAATGATTGGGAAAGTCATAGACTCCCGACCGCCAAGAGACAAGACGGGTCTGAAAAGTACTTTTGGCAAAAGTTAAATTGCGTAAAAAACTATTTTGAAACCAAGCCGATTGCTGTTGCGAAAAAATGGCCGCTACAATTAATACTGTTACTAAAGAGCCGAGTAAGGCTGTTCGTCGCCATAGCTTTTTCCGATTAAATAGACCAAAGAGAAAAACTAGCAAAACTATACTGATAAATAAACCAATTATCGCGCCGGAAGTACGACACAAGGCAAATTCATACAACATAGGAATTAAAGGTACGGCATACAGCCAACGTCCAGTTTTACTCGTACTACGCAGAAACAAAATGAAAAGAAAATATATGTTAAAAATCAAGTAACCGCTAACATAAGTAGTATTTCCAATAGTATTATGAACATTAGGCCCAAAAATACCGACTAAAGATATTGCTGTTGCAACGACAACGGATGAGAGAAGTAGGGCTTGCCATTCTTTCCAGGAACGAAAAACCGTAATCAATATTAAATAAAATACAAAGAAATGAAGAACGTGAAATAAACCTAACATGCGTTCGGCGTCGCCCCAAAAACTCAAGCCAACATCTACGCTCACTGCGCAAGAAGCTAAAATTGCCAAAAGAAAGGCGACTAAGCCACCTATAATATAATTCCGACGCGGTCTATATTCCGGATAACGTAAAATCAAAACCAACCAAACAGCCAGCAACATCTCCATGAGAATGTTGAATGATAACTGCTTAGAGGTGATATAAGGAAATAATAAATCCTGAAAGACAAAGAAGACTATCACGAAGGAGGCAATGAGACCACCCTGCAAAACTCGCTTATAAATTTTAGCGGACATAATTAATAACTATTTTTTAGCGGCGTAAGGACCGGAAGGAACATAAACTCGAGCAGCGAGCTCCTGATCCAAAAGATAAAGAGAAGCCTTATCAGCACCCACCATCTTTAACTTCCCGATAATATCCATAGCATTAGCCTCTTCTTCTACCTGTTCATCAATATACCATTTAATAAACGATTCTAGAGCATAATCTTTCTCCTCTCGGGCGGCTTCATAAATTTTATTGATACATTCACTAATATGGCGCTCATGCTTTAAAGAAGCGGCAAATACCGCTTCAATATCTTTTATATCTTCCATCTTAGGTTTATCAATTACTTGCAATTCTGGTTCTTCTTCACGATCTAAAAGAAAACGAAAAAGACCAATAGCATGATCAACCTCTTCTTGAGCTTGAATATGCATCCAGTTAGCGGCTCCTTTTAAATTATTATTATTCAAATAACCGGAAAAAGCCAAATAAAGATAAGATGAATAAAACTCTTCTCGTATCTGTTCGTTTAAAATTTTTTTTATTTTTGCAGTCATAAATATATCATTAGTTAATCAAAAGTTCTGGCATAACGCCCTTTATTTTCTAGTTTAATTTATCTGGTGATGTAACTTATTTTGTTTCGCCAATGCTGATTTTTCTAATATCAGAATTACTGATTCCCAGACTCAAGGTGCGAAAAATATTCATTAAATTTCTTTGAGCGATATCATGACGATAACCGTCAAGATCCACATAACTAATCTGTCCGCGGTTTTCCACGCGAAGTAATAATTTTCCTTTCAATCTATTGCTTAAAGCGGCGTTACCCTTTTTGCCGCTCTCTTTAGTGGTAATTAATTCCAAATTAGCCTCCGTAATACCTAAAGCTAAAGATCTAAAAATATCTAAAGCACTATCCTGACTAATCAAATAACGTTTATTATCATTAGGGTTAACGTACCAAATATAACCCTTATTTTCTACTTGCAGCAATAGGCGACCGGAAACTCTGGCTGCTAGTTTAGGATCCGGAGTAGTGCTGACTAATTTTTCGGCAGCAATAATATCAGAAGCCTTATTTTCTACTCTATTAACGCTAACTGTTACTACCACGCTATACTGTTCACCACTATGAGCCAATATCTCTGCATTATTAGCACCAATAGCTAATGGCCAGTTGTAAGTCCAAACTGTATCATCACTCGCTGATATCACTTCTTTATCGTTAAGAATAATACTAGACCCGGCTGGCTTAGAACCGCCCAGGACTACGCTGCCGTTAGTAGTAGAATTTACCATAGCCGATAAGACCGGGGCTGCTAAAGCATTATTCCGACGAATAGTTATAGATGACCGGGTGCTCTGCTGTCCGGAAACCTCCTGATAATAAACGGAAAAAATATTATCACCAAGACTTAAATCTACTTTAGTATTCCATTCCGGCCCATTACCGCCGCTAACCACCGACTTGCCATTAATAATTACTGCGGCATTAACCGGCTTAATACCGGAAATTTCTGTGCTGGTAGCTTCAGTACTGGCGCTAAAGTCATTAAAAATAGGACTGGCGACAACCGATGTGGAAGCTTCCTGATTTAAATAAGGACTAAAAGAAATAGGATAAGTGACTGTTTGAGCGCTACTGGAAGCGGTCGCACCCGTCGTAATAGAATGGGAAATGCTAGTTTCAATCGCATTAGCTGAAATATCCCCCCAATAGTTATTATCAGCGACCAAGCTGTAAACCTTATTGCTCAAATTATAATTCTTATTGTTATAAATATTATTCCAGCGCAGTAACTCCGGCTTAGCACTTAAACTTAAGCCAATATTAAAATTATTTTTAATATTATTTTGCAGAATTATTGTGCCAACGCCAGCGACATCAACTCCAATCTCATTATTATTAATATTATTTTTTTCCAAAACATTATATTTACTGGCGGTAGCAATCTGTAAACCGAGGCTGGAGTTATATTTTAAAGTATTACCCGATAAAATATTATTATCACCATTTAGAATACTGACACCCACGCCGTTGCTATTAAAAGTATTGTCCAGCAAGTAAGCAGTCACGACTTTATTGCCTAAGTAAGCATAACCGGCCGGAGTGGCCACATAATCGCGACCATTATTGCGATTAATAATCAGGCCGATATTGTTGTCGCTAAAACTATTGTTTTTAATATAAACTGGGGTAACGGCCAAAGAATTATTGGTAGCGTCTGAAGAATTAAGAATCAAGGCGCCATTAGAAGCGCTAATTCCATCTAAAGTTAAACCAATGTTGTTATTGGTAATTTGGTTGTTGGCAATATAAGGACTGGAATCATATAATCTAATACCGGTACCGAATTTAATAATGGCGTTGGTGATGATACTACCGGAAACATATTGTCCATCTTTCATAACAGCGTCTACAGAGCCCGTATTAAATTCAATTCCTCCCCAAGAACTAGCCGTAGAAGAAGCGGTATTCAAGGTCATGGTTACAGGATTGTCGCTAGTTCCTAAAACATCCAATTCTCCCTCTACCACTATTTTAGCTCCGGCATTAAATCTCACTTCCGTACCGGCTTCAATTCGTAACACCGCCCCTTTCGTGACAGTTATTGTTCCGTTTACTATATAGGGACTATTATCGGCCGTCCAAACCGGGTTAGTAATACTACTAGAAATATTTGTTCCTGCCGCTAGACTAGGCCAAGGCAAAAATAAAAAGGCGGCCAAAAATAAATACTTCCCCATTTTTACTCGCAACATAAAGTTTATTATTAATTATTGTTGCTTTTATTATAACATAATAGCGAAAAGCTGACAAAAAAAGGGTATAGCCCGTTTTACTAGTTAGACAGTCAGCAGCTCTTCTTATTAATTTAATATTTAAAATTAATTTCTAAACTAGTGTCTAGTGCCGTGGCAATTTTATCTAAAAAATTAACAGTAAAATTCTGCTGACCATTTTCCAAGCGAGCAATATTACTTTGTGTCGTGCCAATCTTTTTAGCCAACAAAGCCTGACTCATATTTTTTTTCTTGCGTAATTGCAAAATTTGATAAGAAATCTCCAGTTGACGACCATATTCGTCAAAAAGTTTTTTAAATCTCTTATTCTTTAATTCTTCAGCTAAATAATCATCAAAATCTAAAGCTTTAAGATTCTTATTTACTAATTTTTTAGTCTTCATATATTTGAGGATTGTTTATGACAATATAATATATCATATATGATATGATGTCAATTACACGATTCGCTCACTCTTACTGTAACAAATAAAAATGAAATAAATTTAAAATTTTTCTAAACACTCCCGGTCAGTCACAAGAAAAGAGCCCGCCGAAAGGCGGGCTCTTTTGCTTGTCCGATTTATGAGTAAATCGGGAAAACTTGCTTCGCAAACTACTTATTTAGTCATGCTCTGCGTATAGGTCGGAAGACCAGATACGTTGTAATCGTTAGCATAAGTGTAAGCAGTTAGAGAGGCACCGTCAGACCAAACAAAGTTACCGAGTACGGAACTAGCAGTAGCGCTAGTGGAGTATGAACCGTAACTATTGATTGAAGTACTTAAGGACTGTGAGTTGCTACCTGTAGCAGTCACATTCGTTAAGATCTCAAAGGTCTTAGTAGTACCAGCGCTGATAACCTCCGGAGTAGCGAAGGTCACAGTAATAGTAGAACTGGCGGTACTTACCGTAGAAGCAGCCGCGTTAGTGGAACCATCGATTCTCACACCGTTAGAAGCCATAGTGGCAATCACAACGTCAGTAGAAGTCGAGTAGTTAAGAACCACTCTGCCCAAAGTTACATCACCATTAGCGTCGGCGGTAACAGTGAACTTAGAAGCCACAACGGTACCGGCAGTCAACAATGTAGACGGTAAAGTCTGCAAGGCAACAGTCGGAACAGTCTTACGGAGACGGAAGTTATTAGCCAAGATCAAAGCATCTTGAGTACTCTCAGAACCGGCCGAAGACTTAAACTTCAAGGTAGTAACACCGAGGTGAACATCCTTATTGGTGGCAGTATCATCATTGTTGATGTCATTCAAAACTACACGAACAGACAAAGTCTTATTGCCGCTAGCCGGAATAATAATGCTGTTATTAGTAATCGTGAACTTACCAGCACCACTCACCGGTACGAAGGAGTCAACCAAAGTTGTACCATCATACAATCTAACGCTAGCAATTCTAGAATCAGCAGTACTGACGCCAACTGAAGTAGGCGCAATTTCACCAGTAGTTGAAGCAATCGGGGTGTTAATTAAGTTGATTTCGGTTAAGTTAGCACTATCATCAATAGCGGTAAACTTAATCTTAGCAACTTCCTGTTCAACGCCAGCCTTGGTCGCCAATAGACCGGCTACCGGAGTAGCACCATCAAGGGCAACCTGCAAAGTACCTGCAGCGGCTGTAGCAAAATCAGTTGTCTGAGCGGTAGTATTACCGTTAGTAACTGTTGCACCACGAGAATCAATCGCATTAACAGTCATAGTGGTCTGGAAATTACCAGAAGCGGAAGAATCAAAGGAACCCTTTAATTCAATACTCTTAGTAGCATCCTTAGCAATAGAAATGTTAAGCGAAGAGAAGTTAACGCCAGTGGAACCAAAGTCGGTAGTATTACCAACCTGGACACCATCTACGTACAACTTCATATCTGAGATGTTAGCAACATCAATAGTGGTGGTAGAGGTCTTGTCAAACGAAATGGAAGTAACCTTCACAGTATCGTTAGTGGCTTTGACAACGAATTTACCCAAAGATACATCAGTAGAGCCTTGGACAATCGTGGTACCAGAACCATAACCATCATTACGGACAGTTGTTAACTCAGCACCTTGAACAGTAAAGATACCACCAGTGGCGGTACCACCAATAGAACCACTTACAGCATTACCGGAAACTACATATTCCGGATTCTGACTGGTCAAAATGGTGCTATCTAATTTCGCCATAAAGGCGGAAGAAGCACTGGCTGTGGATTTAGCCTTAACCTTAACTTCTACAGAGTTATCACCCTTATTAAAGGTAATAACGCTGTCTAAAGCCTCAGAAATAGTACCGGTACTGGTAGCAGGATCAAAGGAATCCACTAACATACCATTAACGTAAACGCGAACGTTCTCAAACTGATCGGTAGTAAGAGAAGCAGTAGCAGTAGAACTATAAACTAAGTTCAAGCCGTCAGCAGTGATGGCTTCATCAGTGCGTACATTAGCTAACAAGACAGTAACATCGGAACCCTTAACGATAGTGGTGTCAGTCGGAGAAGTAGACTTCTTGGAGACTGAAACAGCACCAGCGTCAACGGTAGCGAGAGCAATTACATAATTATCAGCCGCAGTAGAACCTGAGGTAGCGTTATAAACATTGACACCGAAACCGGTGGCCTGTTCATAGGCGACAAAATCAGTACTCTTGTTCAAAGAGAAGTTGAAGCTGTAGCCAGCACCAGACTGTTCTTTAGCAATGACATCACCCTTGAGGTATAACAATTTAGAACCGTCATCCTTCAAGAGAGGTAAACCACTGGCAAAGTTGAAAGTCACATAGCGACCATCAACACTATAACTAGTAGATACCTTATTACCGGCGTATTCAATGTAAAGATTCATAAGAGCCGAGAGATCCTCAGTTCCATTATTCTTCAACATGATGGAGGTAATAGTAGTGTCCTTAGCAGTACCATTGAATTCAACAGTAAAATGACCCAATTCTACGTTTTCATCGCCAACCTTAAGGGTAACGGCGGAAGAAGAGGTAGAGGAAATAGCTAAGTTAGCCACAGTGTAAGAAGTTGGGGACATTAAATTACCATTGACTGGGAAAGAACCGGTAACAGAAGCGGCAGTGGAACTAACCGCCGAAGCGGCAGCTACACTCAAACCAACTGTACCAGCACCAGAACCAGTCAAACCAGCCAATAAGTCAACAGAAACAGTCTGACCAGCCGGAATTAACAAAGCTGGAGAGAAGGTTAAAATAGACTCATCATTGGAGTTCATAGACTTCTTAGAAGCTACAATTTCTCCACCCTTTTCCGCCCAAACCTTATCAACGTTAGAATAACTGGATAAACCAATTCTTTTAACGGTCAAAGAGTTCAAAGAAACGGAACCATCGTTAGCGGCGGTCAAGTTCAACTTGGCCATCGGAACGCGGGAACCATTGCTAGGAACGGAAATAGAAGCCGGGGTCATAGAACTTAATGACATCATTAAGCCAGAACCAGTAACAACTGGGCCGGAACCACCATTCTGAGCAACGTTAACTAAACCGGTTTCGGAACTGCTGATAGCAGTACCACCGGCGCTAACAGTACTAAGAGCGGTAATAACATCACCCCAAGCAAACCTGTTGGAATTGAAAGCTGATTCGCTGGCAATCACGCGATAGTTAGTACCATCGTAGTAATATACGTCAGCGCCTGAAGCGTTCTTAACCAAAGAGCCGGCCGGAGTAGAACCATTAGCTAAAACCGCACCAACAGTGTAGTTGGTGAAGAAAGCATCAGGAACGTCAACAACTCTTTTGCTCCAATTTGTACCATACAAAGCGGCAGCTTGCGCTTCGCTCTGGATCTTTCTGAGCGCGCCATTAGGTTCAACAGCGTACACGGAAGGATCAGTCGTGATTTTCACTAACTTAGTACCAGCTCTCATGGTGACATTGCCACCCAAAGGATAGCTCTGTAATTCAGCAGACGGGATAGTTACCACGCCACTGAAATCAGAGTACCAGGAGAAATAAGTAGTAGAGTTAGGGAAAACGTATCTCTTACCATCGGCGCCTAGGTAATATACGGAAGTATTGCCAGCCATTTTAATCAAGTCACCGGACGAAGCCGACGCCTTAACGGTAGCAGCACTTAAGCCACTCATGGCAATAACCGATAGAACCATTACGCTGACAGTAAAGAATTTGCGTAATCTTTTCATAAGTAATAGTTAATTCATCTTAATTGTCCAGACAATAGTAGTCGGAACAAATTAATAATGATTTTATTTCTAATTTATCGCTCACCCACTAATCAGAGTCAAGCTGTAAATCAGTCGGAATCCCGCTTCACCAACCCTTTCAGGCTTAAAGCGAAGGCTGACTGATCTTTAAATAAGTTCTGCCAGCCAGGCGCGTGTTGCCTTCAGCTGGAGAAAAGCTTAACCGATTTACTGGATTTCTCTTTAATAATGTTAGAGCTTATATTAGATATTTAAGGTTTATAAGGGACAAACCTACTCGCGACAGCGAGCTCGACCATTTACGAGGCCTGCCAATTCGCCGAACCGAAGTTCAAGACGCGAATTTGTTAATTTATCTCATCGGGTTGTCCAAATCAGATGACGAATCTTCTAAAAGGATTAACCGCGCAGTAGAGATAAACTAACAAATTAGCGCCAGGGCTAAATATTTAAATTTAAAATTTACTTAATAATTTGATCGACTTCTTTTAATTTATTTAAAGCCTGATCATAATCCTTGGCATCAAACAATTTTTTTGCTTCATCTAAAATTTTAATCACTTCATCCGAAGCTTCAGTGGAACTAGCGACAGTACTACTCGCGTTAACAAGAGTGGAAGTAGGGTTTAAACTCTCCGCAACATCCTCAACGGCTTCAACTTTAATTGTCTCTATTTTATTTTCCGACAAATCAGAACTGGAAGTAGAATAAATTTCTACTCCTGACTGTCCCTGTTCAAAAGTCTTATCAGCTAAAGGATTAGAACCGGGATTATTTTCTAACAATTGAATACCATCTTGATCTTTAGCACTATCGGC
>Ga0100381_1005471_pt1 | contig 10513 bp, 10 predicted proteins | sample CryGeymeta201505_FD_80416 | JGI IMG/M metagenome (GOLD analysis project Ga0100381, IMG submission 80416) | Groundwater microbial communities from Crystal Geyser aquifers in Utah, USA - Crystal Geyser metaG 2015-05 | ecosystem: Environmental > Aquatic > Deep subsurface > Groundwater | place: USA...
TGGTGGTGGTAAGTTTGGCTTTTTGGGGAATTGTTTTGGCAATTGCCGACAGAAGACTTGGTAGACGCACCGAAAAGAACATAACTAAGGTAGGCTGGCGTCGCGCTGTGGCTATTGGTTTCGCACAGGCCTTAGCGTTGATTCCTGGAACATCTAGGTCTGGAATTACAATCACAGCCGGATTATTTGGTGGATTATCTCGCGACGTAGCAGCACGTTTTTCTTTTTTACTAGGTATGCCAGCCATTGCAGCAGCAGGATCATTGGCAATTTTAGAAGTGGTACAAGGAAAAGAACAGTTTGAATTTATTCCGCTTGTGGTTGGATTTGTTTGCGCCTTTGCTTCTGGACTTGTGGCTGTAAAGTTGCTTTTGAAGATTATGAGGAGGGCTAGTTACTTGTGGTTTGCGGTGTATAGAGTAGCTTTGGCTGTGGTGGTTTTGTTGGTTTGGGTTTTGTAAAAGGGGTCTGACCCTGCATTTTGCATTTGGCCGTTTTTCTTGGAAAGACGTAGTGTTTTTCTTGTATGTACAATGAATCGTGCACGAATTTTCATTCTCTCGTCATTCTGAGAAATTGTATGACGAAGCAATCTGTCTTTTGTGAGCAAATGCAGACTTATCTTTCATTCCTTCCCGTTTTTTTAAAGCTGTGATAGGTAAGCATAATGACAAGTGATGTCATAAATTCTTGCATGTTTTTTAGGCTGTGCGAGTTTTTTGTAAAAAAATCACTGATAAATGGCAAAATGCAAAATGCAGGGTCAGACCCCCATGTATAATTGTCCTTTCTCCCTCAATCTGCTATCATTCCACCCTTATGTTAAAAAACAAAGGCAAAAAAGTACTTTTGGGTATGTCGGGTGGGGTTGATTCCTCGGTCGCCGCTTTTTTGTTGAAGCAAGATGGATACAAAGTGATCGGGGCTTTTATGAAAACTTGGTCGGGCGATGTGTATGGACCAGCGAACGAAGAAGACCCAACGCGTCCCGAATGTGGTTGGAGGCAGGAGAGGCGCGATGCCATGCGAGTTGCTGCCGAGCTCGATATTCCATTCGTCACCTTTGACTTTGAAGACATTTATCGTCGAGATGTTTTGGAATATCTTTTTTCTGAATATTCTGAGAATCGCACGCCGAATCCAGACATTTTGTGTAATCGAAATGTAAAGTTTAAGCCGTTTGTAGAGGAGGCCAAAAAGCTTGGTTGTGATTTTGTGGCCACCGGTCATTATGCTCAAATTGATCATTTGGAAACAGGATCGTTCATGAAGCATGCTGTTGATCAAAATAAAGATCAGACTTACTTTTTGTGGGCGATCGATAAAAAAGTTTTGTCCAAAGTACTGTTTCCGATCGGACACTTAAGCAAGCCAGAAGTCAGGAAAATAGCGACAGAACAAGGTTTGGCCACGGCCGCTAAAAAAGAAAGCATGGGAATTTGCTTTGTTGGCGACGTTGATATTCGTGCTTTTCTGCAAAGCAGACTCAAGCAAACTCCAGGACACATCAAAACCACCGAAGGCAAAATAGTTGGAGAACACGAAGGCTTGCCTTTTTACACCATTGGTCAACGCCATGGCCTGCACGTTGGTGGTGGTTTGCCATATTATGTAATCGGCAAAGTCGAAGAGACAAACACACTAATCGTTGGCAGTGGAGTCAATCCAGCACTTTTTAAAGACAAACTTGAGGCCAAGGAAGCTAATTGGTTTACACAGCCAGAAGTCGGCAAAACTTACACTGCTCGAGTTCGTCATCGTCAACCTCTCTTTAAAGCTACAATGACAAGTTTACAAAATGATCACTTTAGCTTGACTTTTACAGAACCAGTTCGAGCCATTACCCCAGGGCAATCAGTTGTTTTGTATGATGGAGATTTGGTAATTGGGGGAGGAGTGATTGTGGAATAAGATAACTATAAACTTGATTTGTTTAATTTTTTGTCGTACAATTGGCCCGCTTTTTGTAAGCCACGATCCGAGATCGTCTAATGGCAGGACAGCGGCCTTTGAAGCCGTGAATCATGGTTCGAATCCATGTCTCGGAACCAAAACCCCTCGCATATTTGCGGGGTTTTTTGTTGTAAAGTTGGCGAGGGAGAAGATTGACAAATTGGAGTTATTTACATAGATTCCAAGAGGTTCTTTAACATGCGACGGATTTATGGGAGAGCGACATGAACGAGATTCATGAGGGATTTGAGAGTGTGGAAACTTCTGACTTGTGGATCGATTCATTGTTTTATGACTTTTTGCGGTGTGTGTCTGTTGTGCCGGAATTGTTGGAGGGATTGAAAAACTTTCAAAGACAGGAAATCAGTTTGCTCAATAAAAAAATTAAACGTGGTTTCGGGGCTGCACTGGTTCTGTTATTTGTCTTTTGTGTTGTGCCTTACTTGGTTTGGGTTTGGTATCGATGTATTTTTTATCCCGGTTCCGGTGATTCTGATTTTATTCAGGGTTTGCAGATTGTTGGAATCGGTACATTGATGTGTTTGGTGTTATCTGGAATCAGCACCCTGTGGCTCAATTATAAGCTCGTCAAAACACGGCAAAGTTGGCAATCGGAAAAACAGAAAATCCTGCAAACTGCTGGACTTCGGGCTTGGTGTGTGTGGGATCGATATGATTCAGAAGATTTGGTTATAAACCAGCTGTCTACTGACACGCGTTTGCGTTGCTATATTGGTCTCTATCGCGCCATCAAAAGATGGGACAACGCAGCCAAGCGCTACAACACTTTGATCAACCTTCGAAACACAAGTCTGCTCGACAACAACAAACTCACTTTCAGATTCAACACCCTTTGCCAAACAAAAGACATCATCAAACAAATCATGATCATGGTTTCTGATCTGCGTTTTGATCAATCTGATCAACAGGGCATAGAAGACTATTCCAAACGCGCAGAAAAACAACTTTTCCAACTAAACGACGTTCTCAACACTCTCGAGTACGATCTTGATTATGGGGCCAATATTAGAACAATATCACCTCCAATGATCAAGTAAGACAACTCAGCACCTCAAAGCCATCTTGGCCGCGGGGTGTTTTTTGAAAAAAGTATTTAATCGACAAGAACTGTTTTGGGGGTGTATCTTATTGAGTGTATAAAAACATATATGGCTGCAGAAAAATTTACCTGGTCCAAAGAGTATTCCGTTAATAATGAGATTTTAGATGAACAGCACAGGCACATGTGCGAAGTGGCAAATCAAATAGCGGATTTGGGACAAGAAAAGCCAATCATGAACATTAAAGAAAAATTGCTTTTTTTGTTGACTAAGCTGGGTGACAATGTGCTTTATCATTTTGATACGGAGGAAGAGATGATGAAAAAACAAAATCTTCCCGGTACGACTGAACATTTGGAAAAACATAAACTTTACAAAAAAGAGATTGCTAAGTTTATTGAGAGGGTTCGAGAAGGTACAAGTGACGGTATCGAATTACACAAAGAGGTTATGGATTTTATTTCTGAATGGATAACAAAACACATGCTTGGAATTAAGACAGAAGCACAGGTTGTTGAAAATGATCAAAAATAAAAACTGAGCGATTTTGCTTCTTCTTTTGCGAGAGGTTTTTGTTTTTCTACAACCCCTTCAAAACATTGTAAATCTCTACCATGGCCATGGTGTCTAGTTTACAGTATTCGAGGAGGTCTTTGGCGATTTGATCTTTTTCTTCTTTTGGAGTGTTTTTGTCGATCATTTTTTCCCAGCGTTCGACGGCTTGATCGCCTTTTTGGACGTTTAGTTTTTTGTAGGAGAGAGCGGGGACAAGAACAGGGAGAACGTTTTTAATGCTGGAGCTGCCTTTAAAACGGGCGTCGACGTAGTGATCTTTGGAAAAGATTTCTTTGAGATCAAAAATTCTGTCGTTTAGATCGTGCAAAAAATCGGCGTGAGCGGGGTGGACTTCGGCTAGTTTGTCGTTACGCTGAGATTCGTATGATTTGTGCCAGGCGATTACGGAACCTTGATCTGCAAAATCAGCCCGCATTTGTTCAACAAGTGGCAGGGTTAAATCTAATGTTGGATTTGTAATAAGAAATTCTTTGTGATCAAGTTGACCGTCTTTTTGTAGAATGTGTAGGGAATACTGAAAAGGCACTTGATCGTAAGCTCCAAAGTTGGCAAAACGTGGAATAGCTGAGGAGTAGCCTTCGTAATCAAAAAAATGAAGAGGAAAAGTAAGTGCATCGAGTTCTGCTTTAATGGCGTCGTGGAAAATAAGCGGTTTGCCCAGCATGTAGGCTTGGTATTGCAAAAGCTTGGAGCCTTTTAGTTTCTTTTCATTGTCGATGTCTTCAATGGCGTAAATACCTCTGTCAATCCAATCATGAAAAATTTTCTTGCTACTTCCAATTCGACTCAAATCGTGGACAGAATACGCAGGCACCTCGGGATTGGAGTATTGAAAAGTCGTACACTGACCACTTCGTCCACTATACAAACAATCACAACCTTTCTGTTCTGATTCGTTCAAATAAACTTTCAAATCATCCATTTGTTCTCGCACGTCATTTTCTGCCAATACAACTTCATTAGTTAAATCTTCAATCGTAAACAATTCAGAATAATTCACATGGCTACTCACAGGTCGATAATCACCGTTCAAATGGATAACGCCCGCCTTTACAATCTTTAAACCACTTTTTTCCAAAACCATTTTCTGAAAAGCCAAATCATTCACATGATGATGCGGAACTTTTCGTTTAACACTATTCGTAGCCTTAACCTCAAACAATTCCCAGCCATCCAAAACACTATTGAACTTCAAAATATCAGCCTGCACAAAAAATCCATCCACCAAAAAAGCCCCCTGAAAAACAACCGCCGGCTTTTTAACCAAAGTATCCCGAGTAATATCCACCGCCACAGTCCCCACAAAATCAATCAAAACCCCTTCCGGAAACAAATTCCGAGCCGCAGCATCGGCCGCATTACCTTCTTCAATAATCTTCTTCTCAAACTCCGACAACTCAACCCCCAAAAAAAGCTCCGGCTTATGCTTTTTAAGCCAAAGGTTCTTTTTACAAAAAGTGTATTCCAAGTAATCTGTTTTGCTGATGTACATATAGGTGGGGGAGAATGGTGAGTATTTCTAAAGAATGTATACCAACAAATAACAAATACAACAAAAGAGTTGCAGAAGTGTATTGTTAACTGGTCATTGCGAGAAGTTTGATAGTATCAATTACCACCCACGTCATTGCGCGACAGTCCGCCTTTGGCGGAAGAAGTCCGACGCCGAAGCAATCCGAGCCCGTGTTTTTTATCTTCACGTCATTCTGAGAAGGCATCCGCCGAAGAATCTGTTTTTCATGATTATACACAGGCTCAGATCCTTCTCCGCCTAGGCGGATCAGGATGACACGTACTTCATTACATTCCCTCCTACGCTTGTAAAGCTGCGGCGGGCAGGCAGGATGATAAGTTTTGTGATCATTCAAGGGCTCGGTCCTTTCACTTTAACGAACAGAGCCTTGCACAGCCTTAACCCACTCATAAACACTACCATTCCAAGCCTCCGTTGCTTGGTCTATCAAGGGTTCGAGGACTTTATAGTTGGTGGGGCCGGGTTTGCCGTGTAGGGCTACAAACTCTGGGGTGTTTTGAATTACAGCGTTAAAAAGTTCGGCCAAAATCCAAAGTGGACCTTGTTCGGTGTCCATGTCTTGGTATTCGGGAAATGATTTTTTAACAAAAGAGTAAAACAGAAAATGAAGCATTTCGTGGAAAGCAGTAAACAAAATGCCTTTATCGCTATCTTCCAAAAACACCTGAAAGTACCCCACTTTTAAAAAGCGTGGACAAAAGGCAAAGATAGAAAAAATAATGGTAATTTTTTTGTGTGGCCAATGAAAACCCGGAAACAATCGATCAGTCTCCGCAAAAAAAGCCGGAGCATGCAAAGTAATCAACTCCTCCACATACCTCTCCCTCTCCCGCATAGTTTCAACATCTCGACCATAAGCAGCCCTCACATGCTTCACCAGCTTCTCATAAGGATCACTTTCCTTACTCAAATCAGCCAAATCCTCACAAAAAGGTACAACCCGACTCTGCCAAAAATCATCACCACCCCTCACAGGTGATTCAAAAAACTCCCAAGCAATCTCAATATCAAGTTCAGCGTCCTCCTTAAAAACAAAAGATGGGTGATTCATATAAAGGGTAGAGTACGCAAAGAGCGTGGGGGAGGCAATAGGGATGAGTTTTGTTTGATTTTTACCTTGATTTTTTGCCCGAAAAATGGGAGAATTTTCTCAGTTGAAAGAGAATAATGACTTTTATGGCGCAAAAAGATAAACATGCAGAAGAAAGCTTGGAAAAGAAACTTTTTAAGGCTGCGGATAAACTTCGTAAGAACATAGATGCGGCTGAGTATAAACATATTGTGCTCGGTCTTATTTTTTTGAAATACATTTCTGATTCGTTTGAAGAGCTTTATAATTGGTTGCAAATTGAAGGTGTTGAGCAAGGGGCTGATCCAGAAGATCCAGATGAGTACAGAGCCAAGAATGTGTTTTGGGTTCCTGTGGTTGCTCGTTGGAATGCTTTGCATGCAAACTCAAAAAAGCTAACCATTGGCACAGATCTAGATTTAGCAATGGAAGCGATTGAAAAAGAAAATCCAACACTCAAAGGTATTCTGCCTAAAGTTTACGCACGTCCAAACCTAGATAAAACTGCTTTGGGTGAATTAATTGATTTAGTTGGAGATATTGCTATTGGTACCGAAGCAGCCAAGTCAAAAGATATTTTAGGACATGTCTATGAATATTTTTTGGGTGAGTTTGCTAATGCAGAAGGTAAAAAAGGAGGCCAATTCTATACCCCAAAAGCAATTGTAAAACTCTTAGTTGAAATGATCGAACCCTACCACGGCCGTGTTTACGATCCGTGTTGTGGATCTGGTGGAATGTTTATTATGAGTGAAAAGTTTGTAGAAGAACATCAGGGAAAAATTGATGATATTTCCATCTACGGACAAGAAAGCAACCAAACCACATATCGTCTAGCTCGAATGAACTTGGCAATTCGCGGCATTGATGGTTCTCAAATCAAATGGAACAACGAAGGAACATTCCTAAAAGATGCACACCCCGACTTAAAAGCCGATTTTATTATTGCTAATCCACCCTTTAATCAATCTGATTGGGGACAAGACCTATTACGCACAGATCCACGCTGGAAGTACGGTTTACCACCCACAAACAACGCTAACTACGGCTGGATGCAACACATGATCTATCACCTGTCTCCAAACGGAATCATGGGACTTGTACTAGCCAATGGCTCTCTATCCTCAAACACTTCTGGAGAAGGAGACATTCGCAAGCATCTCATAGAAGCCAACTTGGTTGATTGTATTGTTGCACTTCCAAAACAACTCTTTTACAACACAGGTATTCCCGCCTGTCTCTGGTTTATTTCCCGTAAACGCACAGCCAATAGTGATCGTAAACGTACAAATGAGATCCTTTTCATAGACGCCAGCGAACTCGGCTACATGGAAGATCGCACCCACCGCATGTTCCAAGACTCAGACATCGCCAAAATAGCAAACACCTATCACGAGTGGCGAAAAACCGACGGTAAATACCAAGACACCAAAGGTTTCTGCAAATCAGCCCCTCTAACCGAAGTAACAAAACACAACTTTGTCCTAACCCCAGGACGCTACGTAGGAATCGAAGACAAAATAGACGACGGTATTCCGTTCGAAGACAAGATGAAGGATTTGACCGCAACGCTAAAAGAGCAGATGGCAAAGGAAAAAGAGTTAAATGAAGAAATCAAGAAACAGCTTGCTAAGGTTGGGTTTGGGATTTAGTGTTGTGTGGAATTCATAATTTGTAAATATGAACCTTGGAAATACAGATAAAAGCTTCAGATCCAACAAACAAGACGGTAAAAAAGGCGATACACACTATAAATTTGCAGAAAGAATTCCTTTGAGAAGTACACTACCAAGTAAAACACCGCCACCATCCGAATCAGATAAAGATAAACAAACGTCTGAAGATTCAAAGAAGTAATTATGGATGATTCAGAATTAAAACAGGAACTTAAGGATACGGCAGGTGAATTTATGCTTGCTTCTCAAGAGGGTTTGAAATTAGCCAACGAAAGAACTTTCGAGTTTGCAAGGTTGTTGATACAGATTGCATTTGCTTCAATTGGTTTGGTAGCAGTACGAATTACAGGCTCAAAACCATACGAGCTTATTTCTTCACGGTGGGGATTGGTTTTTCTCTGCTTTTCGATTATTGCTGGTGGAATACAAGTGTTGATTGATAGAGAGTTTTTTCAAAAGATAGTAAATTAGCGATTCAGGTTTCTGATAAAATTAGATTACACACCTACGATCCTGAGAATGTAGATCGTAAAACAGACATGAACAGTGCTTTTAATGAATGTGTTACATCTGACAGGGTATCAAATATAATACCTCTGGTAATTCAGACAATGTTGGTAGTCATTGGTGCTACAATGATTTTGTTCGATGTATTGTTTTAATATGCCAAACTCAAACACAAAAAAAGATTGGAAACAAACAACACTCGGGGAAGTGGCCGAGATTATTGGTGGAGGAACGCCCTCAACAAAGGAGGCTTCCTATTGGGGTGGTGATATACCCTGGATCACACCGAAAGATTTATCTGGTTATAATTCGAGATGGATAGAACGGGGAGAAAAAAATATAACCAAAAGTGGTTTTGAGAAATCAAGTGCACGCATGTTTCCAGTCGGTTCAATCCTTTTTTCTTCACGCGCACCGATTGGTTATATTGCAATTAATAGTGTTCCAGTAACTACAAATCAAGGTTTTAAAAGTCTTATACCAAAAAAATGTGCTAGCCACATGTTTTTGTATTATTGGTTGTTACAGAATAAAACTAATATAGAAAAACAAGCATCTGGATCAACATTTGCTGAAATATCTGGTGCTGTAATGAAGGCAATTCTAATTTTACTTCCTCCTCTCCCCGAACAAAAATCCATAGCAGCCGTTCTGTCTTCTTTTGATGACAAAATCGAACTTCTTCGTGCTCAGAACAAGACGCTCGAAGAAATAGCACAGCGATTGTTTAAGGAGTGGTTTGTTGATTTTAACTTTCCAAACGAAAACGGAAAGCCTTATAAGAAAAGTGGGGGGAAGATGATTGAGAGTGAGTTGGGGGAGATTCCTGAGGGGTGGAGGGTGAAAACACTTGCAGACATAGCGGATTTTCTTAATGGTGTTGCGTTGCAAAAATTTCCTGCAACAGATGGATCTTGTTATTTACCTGTTATAAAAATACGGGAGTTGAAACAGGGCATCACTGCACAAACCGATAAAGCATCAACAAATCTTGATGTAAAATATGTTATAGAAGATGGAGATGTGCTGTTTTCATGGTCTGGTAGTCTTGAGGTGGTTATATGGAAATATGGAAAAGGAGCCTTAAATCAGCATCTCTTTAAGGTGAGCTCAGAAGTTTATCCAAAATGGTTTTATTATTTTTGGTTACTAAGACATCTTGAGGGATTTAGGAGTCTAGCTGCTGCAAAAGCTACCACAATGGGACATATTCAAAGACATCATTTAGATGAGGCTCTTGTTAGTATTCCTAATGAAAATTATGTAAACAAAGCCAATAATGTCTTTGAACCAATTTTGCAGAAAATAATTTTGAATAATTCCAAAATCCAAACACTCGCTACTTTACGAGACACCTTGCTTCCGCAATTGATGTGTGGTGGTGTAGAGGCCATTAGTTTTTAATTGAATTAGTTATGTTTATTAACAAAGTAACCATAAAAAATTTCAGGCTTTTTTCAGCGGAAAACGAATTTATAATTGATGATATTAATACACCAAATGGAACCGATGACGGTTCTGGATTGACTGTATTTGTTGGTGAAAACGGAAGTGGTAAAACCACACTTTTAGATGCTCTCGCATTACCTATGCTGGAGTACAAGACAGAAAATTTCGGAATAGATAATTTTAATGATACAAGTAAAAAAATAGAGATTAATATTTATTCCAAAACCTTTTTTGAAGTGAGTGGAACGATGCCAAAAAGTTCTTTTAATGCAATTGGATTTTCTTTTGAGGCTGGAATGCGAGCAAGAGGAACTAAAAATTATTTATCATCACTGGTTGTTACTGATCAGAAATTTATAAAATACGATTCTTCGAAACCGCGTGATGATAGCCCTGATTTAAGGGTTAATGTAAATAATCCTTTTAAAGGTAAACGTTTTAATGATAATGATGTTTTGTTTTTGGATAGAAATAGACTATTTCAGACACGATCAGGAAATTTTAATAGTACCCGCTTCGATCGTTTAATGGAAGATTTTAACTTTCAATATTTGAAAAATTCTGATTCTAAAATTGTAAACTTAAACGATGATTTAGATAGTATAATTAAAGTAGGTAAAGTTGAAAATAATTTTTTATTGCATGTAAAGGCTAAATAGAAATGTCATACCTGCTGGCAAAGTAGAAA
>Ga0100381_1005474_pt1 | contig 10511 bp, 9 predicted proteins | sample CryGeymeta201505_FD_80416 | JGI IMG/M metagenome (GOLD analysis project Ga0100381, IMG submission 80416) | Groundwater microbial communities from Crystal Geyser aquifers in Utah, USA - Crystal Geyser metaG 2015-05 | ecosystem: Environmental > Aquatic > Deep subsurface > Groundwater | place: USA...
TTACATTTTTTACAGATTTTATGGCTATTTTTATTTAACATAGTTAAAAATAAAGGAGTATTTGGCTTTATTATACCAAATATTCCTTATTTTAGCCACACACTTTTTACAATTAAGCCTAAATATCAAATAGAGTGAGTTGTTGTAGATTGAGCCAAACAAATTAAAAAAGCAGTAGAAGAAATATTTCCTACTGCTAAAATCCAGAGATGTTTAACTCATTTAAAAAGACAAATTAGAAATAATATTTCAAAAAAACCTCAGAGTAATTGTTGAAAAGATTTGAAGAGATTAATTAATTTTAAAAAATTTAATAATGAGAAAAAGTTTATTGAAAAATTTAATCTTTGTGAAAATAAATATAATAATTTTTTAAGTGAGAAAACAATAAATTGAAATAATTCTCGGTATACTCATAAAAAATTAAGATCTGCAAGAAGTCATATTAAAAATGCAATTCCATATATGTTTCATTATTTAAAAAACGAAAATATTAAGAAAAGTAATAATGATTTAGAGTGATTAAATTGAGTTTTAGATAGTCATATTTTTCGTCATAGATGATTAAGAAAAGATAGACTAATTTTATTTATTTCACTATGGCTTTATGAAAGAAATTTATAGTTTTCTAGCACACAATTTTACCTATTATCCCAAATTAAATAAAAACAAAAAGCCCCGTGACTTTAGTCTGGGGGTGGTTAAAAAGATTTAACCGTTACTTATTTATTTATAATTATAAGTAATTATGCTATTTTAGCAGCAACTTCAGATTTGTTTAAACCATCTATATCAGTAGTTATTCAAGCAGATCTTGCAGTTCCTCTAACAGTCATCATAGCTCAAGCTAAGTCAACAGCATTTAAATCAGGCATTTTTTCATTTGCAATTTCAATAACTTGTTGCATAGTCAAATGAGCAACTTTATCTTTATGAGGAAGTTTAGAACCACTTTTTAAGTTAGCTTTAGCTTTTACTAAATGAGACATAGGTGATTGTTTTACTATGAAATCAAAACTTTTATCTTCATAAACAGTAATAATAACTGGTAATTTAATTCACATCTTATCTCTAGTTTGTTCATTAAATCTAGTAGTAAATTCCATTATAGGTACTCAGTGTTGACCTAGAGCAGGACCAACTGGAGGTGCTGGGTTAGCTTGTCATCAGTTGATTTGTAATTTTATATAAGCCTTTACTGGTTTATTTGATTTTGGTGCCATTTTAAAATTTGATTAAATATTTAAATATTTTTTTGATAATATTAATACATATTTTTTCCATAAATCTTATAAGTTTGTTTTCGGGACAGAACCAAATTTATTTACTAAAATTTATATTATATTTCGGAAGCCAGTGAATTATATAAAAAAAACCTGACAAATCAAGTTTTTTTTCAAGTTTTTTTTCAAGTCTTTTTTATCTGTTTGGGTCTGTTGTAATTACTTGCTCTTCGTAATAGCTAGCTACAACCTGAATTCATACATGTTCAGTACCAGCAAAAAATAATCATTGTCAAATAGAAGCATTTAGTAATATGTATTTTTCTTGTTCTGTAAGTTTGTATATATTTTGTAGTACATCAATTGAAGCACTAGATTGTTTTAAAAGTAATTGTATTGATGAGTTTGTCATTATTGGTTTACCATAAGGACTTCAAACGAAATCTTCCACATCTTGTGTTATTGTTGTAACTCAAAGATTATATTTTCTTGCTCTTTTTACAAGTCAGAAAAGAAATTTTGCTGAATCTTCATATTGCATAATATTCCATGCCTCATCTATAACTAAGAATCTTTTTTTATTACTAGATCTAACTTTATTCCATATATGATTAAGTATTACAAACATTGCTATTGGTCTAAGTATATCATCTAAATCTCTAACTGAAAATACTTGTAAACCATCTCATAAATCAATATTTGTTTTTTGAGAAAATATTCAAGAAAATATTCAAGAAGTAAATTTTTCTATTCTTCTTACCATACTTCAAGCTCAATCCATAGTCTCTAGTACATCTTGTAAATCTTTCATAATAGGAATATCTTTTCATATTATATTATCATCTTCAAGAGTAATTCATTTTAAACTATATGTTGTAATAAGTGCTTTTTCCATAATAGATGCTTCTTCTGGATCTAATTTACCAAGCATCAAGTTCATCAAACCAAGTAAATTTATAATTGCATTTCTAAGTAAATCTCCTGGTCTTTCATCTTGATCTTTTAATCAAAGAGGCAGATCAAAAGGATTTATTCTTTGATTTGAGTTTAGTGATACATCTAAGTAACTTCAGCCAACTTTATCAATTAAAGCTTTATATTCATTTTCTGGATCTATAACTATAACATCAGTTCAAAACATCAAACTTCTAAGAATTTCAAGTTTTATAGCAAATGATTTACCTCAACCAGATTTTGCAAATACAGTCATATTTGCATTTTCAGTTTTAAATCTATCAAATATAATTAGAGAATTATTATGAGTATTTATACCATAAAGTATGCCATCATCATGAGTTAGTGTACTTGATGAAAATGGAAATGTTGTAGATAATCAACCTGTTGAAATATTTCTATAAACTCATAATTCATCTTTACAGAAAGGTCATGTTGATATAAAAGCTTGTTCGCTTCTAAGAAAAGCTTGTTTTTGTAATACATTTCTACCAGCCAATATGGTTTCTATATCTTTTCAAATTCTATTTATTTGCTCTTCTGTATCTCAATATACAGTTATATATAATCAAAAATGAAAATATTTTTCTTCTCATCTAGTAAGTTTATGTCTAAGTTCTTCTACATCTTGAATTTGAGCCTCAATTGCTGGATCATTTAATAATCATTTTTCAGCATTAATACTTCTTTCAGAATAAAGTTGAGTAAGTCTTTTCTTTAAATATTTTTGAATAAAACTAGATTCAATAGGGTAAATAAATAAACTCATATCAAATTTGACATCCCAATTTATTATAGGCGATAGCCAATTTCATTCTAAAAAATTTGGATATGCATATACAAAAAAAGTCTTAACAATTGTATTGTTAATTTGAATTTTATCAGGATAAATCTTCATAAAAGCAGGAGATATTATATCTTTTATATAAGCTAGTGCTGCTTTATACTCCTTTTCCGATTCAATGATTTCTCTTTCATCAGACTTAGCAGGTTTTTCAATTTCAATTTTTTTAATATATCAGTATGTATCTCAAGATATTCTCTTAGTTACAAGTTCTATTAGTCTTTCTTGTTTTTCCACTTTTAAATTATTATTTTAATTTATATTGTTAGTATTTTAATTATAAAAATAATAATGTAAAGATTGTCTAACATATCAGACTTTACACTTTTAAATATATATTTTAAATAAAAAAACTTGAATATTAAAATTCAAGTTTTTACCAATTCCACTCAGTTATAAAGTCTTTACTTATTTCTTCTTGGAAATCAATAGTTTTATCAAAATCATCAGTTTTATATTGTATAACTGTAAGTGTTATGTCATCTAATTGTATATACTTATATCACATAAATTTTGATAAATTTATTGTTATATTATTAAATACACTTCTAGCACTTTTATATCATTTATCTTTCATATTTGGAGCTTGATTTATAGCTTCTTCTAATCTATTTTCTCAAAATAATTCTTCAGTTCAATCTCTTTTTGGTTTATTTATTGCTTCAGTAATTCAATCTGAATAAAGTACTATAATATCTCATTTTTCAAATTTTATTTCTTGTTCTTTTAATATTTTAGATATATCTTTTATCATTCAAATAGCAACTCAACCAGATTTAATTCTAAAAGTTTTTTTGCTAGATTGTTTATACACCATTAGATATTCATGTCATGCTCAAGTCATAAATAATCTTTTTTCTTTTTCATTCCATCTTACAAGTAGCATACTCATAAGTAGGTTTGCTTTTACTCTAGGTTTTAGCACTTCATTTGTTTTTACTAAAACTGTAGCTCATGATTTATATACTTTTGAAAAACCACTAACTAATGCATTTACCATTATCATAATAAATCATGCTCATACTCAATGTCAAGTTGCATCTCAAACATAAATATAATAATTATCTCATTGTTCAATTATATCATAACTATCTCATCATATTTCTCATGCTGGTTTTGACATAGCAATTATATTTAAAGATGGTACTTCAATTAATTTTTTAGTTAGCATTTTTCATTGTATTTCTTTTCATAGTTCAACTTCTCATTTTATTTCTTTACCATGAATAAATTCATCTTTTATATTTTTTAAAGTGTTTAATGTTTTACTGAAAAATATAAGTGCATAATTTAAATGTATATTTGGAGTTTTTCAGAATACTATTTCAGAATCTTTTAAGTCTCAAACTAAAAAATGTTTTATAGTACTTTCTAGTTTTTTTATAGGATCGTGATAAAATTTTTTAACTAAATAAATTATTACAATAAAACTTATAATAGTTATAATTGAAAAAATAAATATTTTAATAGTTATTGCAGTTTCTTTAAAATATAATTCTAATACCATAAAAATCATCGGATTTATAGCCAATGACATTAGTAAAATTATTTTAAAAATGTTATAAAATGATTTCATGTATATATTTATTATTTTAAACTATTTTAATGATACTATATTTTATTTTATAAATCAAAAAAAAAGAATATTTTTGTATTTAATTAAAAAAATAATTACTTTTTAACATTACTTAAAAAGTAATTTTGATTAAGTGTTTTTGCTAAATATAATTTACTTGTCCTAGAAAAGGAAAAAATATTCAAAAATATGAATTAAAGCCATAAAGACTGTATAATTTTTTTGAACATATAATTTTTAATTTGCAACTTATAATGTGAGTATCTAATACTATAACAACTATTGATATATGAAGTTCTAAAATAAGAACTGTTATTTGATATTTCGATAAAGAAAGAAATGATGATTTTAATATATTGTGAGTTTGAATTTCAAATTCAACTGCTATGAGAAAGTGAAATATACTTGATATGGAAGAATTTAAAAATAACTTAGATTCTTCTTTAGAAGAAGCTGAAAAAATGGCAGGTGAACATGTTTCATGAGCATATGTATCTTTTAATTCATCTAGTTTTGATGTTATTAGAAGTAAATGAATTGTTTCAGTTACTGGTTCAGAAATTTCAGAAGAAGATATAGAAAGAGCTTTAGATAAAGCAAAATCTGGAGTTGATATGCCAAATAAGGAAATTTTAAAAGTTGTTTCTGAAAGCTTTGTAGTTGATTTAGAAACTTGAATTAAAAATCCACTTTGAATGTCTGCTAGAAAACTTGAAGTTTCTGCAAATATATTTTCTATGAATTTAAATGTATTAACTAATATTAAAAAAGCTATTAGTGACATATGAATAGAAATCTATGATATCTATCCAAATCTACTTTCAAGTCCAGAATGAGTTTTAACAAAAAGACAAAAAGAATTAGGAGTTGTTTGTATAGATATAGGTTCATCAACAACATGAATTACTGTTTATGAAAATTGAGTATTAAATTTTTCTACAATTATTCCATTTGGTTGAGATAATGTAACTAATGATATTGCTTTAGGTCTTAGAACTTCAACTGCTATGGCTGAAAAAATTAAACTTGAATATGCTGAACTTGATTTAGAATGAAAAGATTGATTTAGAGATAGTGAATTTGATTTAAGAGAATTAAATATGTGAGAAGAATGATGAGTTTCAAGAGAGTATCTTTCAAAAATTGTAACTGCTAGATATGAAGAAATATTTCATTTTATAAGAGATGAATTAAAGAAAATTTGAAAAGATTGAATGCTTCCTGAATGAGCTATTTGTGTATGAGGTGGTTCTAAAATGAAATGATTTGTTGAACTTGCTAAAAAATCACTTAGATTACCAGTTTTCATTTGATTGCCATTTTCAAAAGATGAATTAGTTGATGCTTCAATTTCTGATCCTGTATTTTCTGCTGTAATTTGAACTATGATTTTTTCAAATATTTATGGTAATAATTGACCATTATTTTCTATAAATTTTAGCTCTATATTAGAGTCACTTAAAAAACTATTTAAGAAAATATTACCTTAATTTTAAAACAAACTTATATATATAATAATTAAATATGATTAATAGAAGAGAAGATAAATTAAAAAATTTATTATGACAAAATTCTGATACATTATCAGGACCTCAAGAAGTTAAATTAAGTAACTGAATATCTCCAGTTGCAAGAATTAAAGTTGTTTGAGTTGGTTGAGCTGGTCAAAATGCTGTAAATAGAATGATAGAATGAGGTTTAGATTGAGTAGAATTTGTTACTATAAATACTGATGCACAAGCATTATACAATTCACTTGCTCCAAAAAAGATTAATATTTGAAAAATAATTACTCATTGATTATGAGCAGGTGCTAATCCAGAAATTGGTAAAAAAGCTGCTGAAGAATCAAGAGAAGAAATTAAAGCTTCATTAGAATGAGCAGATATGGTATTTATCACTTGTTGATTAGGTTGATGAACTGGTACTTGAGCTGCACCAATTGTTGCTGAAGTTGCGAAAGAATTATGAGCATTAACAGTTTGAATTGTTACTAAACCATTTTCTTTTGAGGGGCAAAATAGAATGAGTAAATCTTTAGATTGATTTGCTTCTTTAAAAGAAAAAGTTGATACATTAATTACAATTCCAAATGATAGAATTTTATCAATTATTGACAAGAAAACTCCATTACTTGATGCATTTTCAATTGTTGATGAAATTTTAAATCAATGAGTTCAATGAGTTTCAGATTTAATTACTCAACCAGGTTTAATAAATGTTGATTTTGCCGATGTAACTTCTGTTATGAAAAATGCAGGTTCTGCACTTATGGGTATTGGTTATGGTTCTGGAGAAAACAGAGCTACTGAAGCTGCTAGATCAGCAATAGATTCACCACTTCTTGAATTATCAATTGCTTGAGCAAAATGATTATTATTTAATATAACTTGAGGTACTGATTTATCAATGTATGAAGTTGATGAAGCTGCTAGAATTATTACTGAAATGGTAGATCCTGATGCAAATATTATATTTGGTGCTACTATCAATGAAGAATATAATGGAGAATTAAAAATAACTGTTGTTGCAACTTGATTTGATGAAGAATCAAATGAACAATATTCATGAGAATCAAGATCTTCTATTAAATCTAACCCATTTGGTAGAAAACCAGTTCCAACTGATTCTAGAGTTATGCCTTCAGCACCAAAAAAAGTTGAAGAAGATTTAGATGTACCAAGTTTTTTAAGAAAAAAAATGTAATATAAAAAGATTTGCATTTATTATAAAAATTATTAAAATTAAATTGTACTTAGATTATGAAATTGGGGATTTGCGTAAGCGAATTCTCTTTTTATTTAAAATGTAATAATAAAAAACTATGTTAAATGTAAAACAAATAAATCAAGCAATTACCTTGATTTCTAAAGAAAAAAATATATCAAAAGAAAAATTAATTGAAATAATTGAAGCTGCAATTAAAACTGCTTATAAAAAAGACTATTGAAATAAAGATGAAGAGGTAAATGTAAAAATAGATTTAGAAAATGAATCTATTCAAGTTACAGTTGAAAAAACACTTGTTAAAGAAGTAACTAATCCAGCATTAGAAATAAGTTTTGAAGAGCTTGGTAATGACTCTGAAAATTTTGTTGAATGAGATATTATAGAACTTGATGTTACTGAAGAAATTCAAAATAATGATAACTGAGAGAGTTTTGGTAGAATTGCTTCACAAGCTGCTAGACAAGTTATTATTCAAAAAATGGGTGAATCAGAAAAAGAAAAAATTTATGAACTTTTTGAATGAAAAGAAGGTCAAATTGTAAATATAAAAATAGAAATTGTTGAATGATCAAAAGTAATTTTTGATTATATGTGAAATCATATTGTATTACCTAAAGGTGAACAAGTATCAAGAGATAATTATGTTGCTTGAGCTAGATTTTTCTTATATATTGCTGAAGTTTCAAAATGAGATAATTGATCTCCTAGAGTTATATTATCTAGAAAAAGACCCGAATTAGTTACGGCTATATTTGCTGAAAATGTACCTGAAATTTTAGATTGAATAATTAATATAGATAAAGTTGTAAGACAAGCATGAGTAAAAACTAAAATTTTAGTTTCATCAAATTATGATGAAGTTGATCCAGTTTGAACACTTATTGGTCAAAAATGAATGAGAGTTAAATCAGTTATGGATGAACTTGGATGAGAAAAAATAGATATAATTCCAAATTTACCTGATATGAGAGAAGTTATAAAAAAATCACTTTCACCAGCTGATATTATAAAAGTAGAAGTTGATGAAGAAAATAAGTCTTCTATTGTTTATATATTACCAAATGAAAGAGCTAAAGCTGTTTGAAAAAATGGTTTGAATGTTAATTTAGCTTCTAAATTAACTGGTTATAAAATTTCTATTGAAGATATTAAAGAATAAAAATAAAAAATCAGTTAATACTTTTAAGTATTAACTGATTTTTTATTTGAAAAATATTTTATTATTTTTATAATAAAATTAGTTATTTGCTAATTTTGTATTTTATGAAAGTATTATTTTTAAAACATGTGATAAATGTAGGAAAAGAGTGAGAAATTAAAGAAGTGAAACCAGGTTATGCTTCAAATATGCTTATTCCTCAATGACTTGCCATAGAACTTACTCCTGAAGCAGAAAAAAAATATAGAGATAAGATTAAAAAAGATGAAAAACATAGGATGGAACTTATAGAAAATAGGCATATAATTTCAGAATCTCTAAATCATAAAAAACTTGATTTTGTTCTTAAGACATGAACTAATAACAAAGTTTATGGTTGAATTTGAGAAAAAGATATTATAGAATATATAAAGAAAAAATTTAAAATTGAACTTACAAAAAAACATATTGATATGCCAAATGGTCATTTAAAAAAAATATGAGAACATATAGTTTATATTAAATTATGAAAAGATGCTATGGCTAAAATTTTTATAAATATTAATGAAGAAAAATAATGTATTTAGCTATTGATTTAGGAGATAAAAGATGTTGAATTGCTATTACTATTGAGTGAATTCCTATACCAAAAGAGATAGTAAATAGAACACTAATAATTAACACCTTAAAAAAGTATATAAAAAATTATGATATAAAAGTAATAGTAGTTTGATTACCTTATGATTTGTATAATACTGATTTAAAACAGTTAAATAAAACAAAAAAATTTATAGAAAAGTTAAAAATCATATTTCCAGATATAAAGATTGATACAATTGATGAAAGATTTACTACATTTGAAGCTGAAAATATTTTGAGAAGTATGAAAATAAAAGAAATGAATTGAAAAAAAGATGATATTTCAGCTAGCTTAATACTTGAATCATATTTAAAATTGTAATTTTTTGACTTTAATTTTTAAATATGATTTAATATATATATATTTATATTATTAAAATAATGTTATGAAAAAATTTAAGATTTTATTTTCAATTTTTATTTCTTTTATGTTTATATCTAGTGCTTATGCAGCTACTATTGAAAACATACAAGCAGTTGATAATCAAACTGTAAAAATTGCAGCTTCGTCAGATGTAACTTTTTCAGATTTAAAAGTATATGGTGATGTAAAAATTTTAAGAGATATCAGTGTATTAAATTCAAATAGTGATTCACAAAATCCTAAAAAAATAGTTTTAACACTAGCTTCAGATCTATTTAAAAATTCTTCATATAGTCTTATCTGAGTTTTATGAGCTGAATGAAGTATAGAATTTAAATTAGGTGATAAATTATCAGGAGAATATATTAATGAAAATATTTATAATGAAAAAAAGATTATAGAAAAAGTAGTTATTCTAGATCCTAGAACAATAGAAGTGTATTATAATTATGAAATAACTGAATTATTATTTGAATTTAAACTTTTAAGTGAACTTGTTGTTGAATCTTTGTATTCAACATGAAACAATATATTAGATATTAATCTTTCAAGTACTTTAGATAAGTCATCATCATATATATTAATGATTTGATCTCTTGAAAATATAGATTGAGAACAATTAAATCTAACAGAATCTTTATATGATTTTTCTACAAATAGTACTTTGGTTGATAAAAATCCAATATCTCAAGAAAATATTTTAGAAACTTCTAATATAAATAACTTAGAAAATTTAAATAATATTGATTCTAATATAGAAGAAGTATCATTAAATGCAGCATCTACTCCTGAAACAGGAACTGAAACTTGGTTTATTATGTTACTTACATTTTTATTTTCTAGTTTCTATTTTATAAAAAATAAATCTAAAAAAGTATAAAATAATATAAGAAATTAAACAACAAAAAAACAATGTAATATTAGGCTTAATTGTAAAAAGTGTGTGGCTAAAATAAGGAGTATTTGGTATAATAAAGCCAAATACTCCTTTATTTTTAACTATGTTAAATAAAAATAGCCATAAAATCTGTAAAAAATGTAAA
>Ga0100381_1005475_pt1 | contig 10510 bp, 17 predicted proteins | sample CryGeymeta201505_FD_80416 | JGI IMG/M metagenome (GOLD analysis project Ga0100381, IMG submission 80416) | Groundwater microbial communities from Crystal Geyser aquifers in Utah, USA - Crystal Geyser metaG 2015-05 | ecosystem: Environmental > Aquatic > Deep subsurface > Groundwater | place: USA...
CAGGCAACACTGACTGAGTTCAGGTATCTGGGTTACCACAGCAGTCATGATAACTATATTTCTCAGTTTTCTCAGCTGTCCTTTGCTGAAACCTTGAAGAAAGGAAACACTCTGGTGAACTATGCTTATGGCATTAATACTCTGAGGTTGAAAGAAAATGTGATTCAGGTGATTGAGGAGAACTAGCAAGAAGATGTGGACGGCATCAAGAGGGGAGATATCGATCTAAGCAATCTTATAGAGGCCCTTCCTCGAAAAGAATAGGACGAAATTTACTAGAGTCGTAAAAATTTTACATAATTCATCAGCACCTATCACTTCGGACACTATCTACTAGCATTAATGGTGATTGTGAAGGTATTCATCATATGCGGCTGCATTTTGAACTACGCTATGATGATAAAGCATCACTCTCTCCTACAGTCTGATGCTTAAAACATTGTGTACAGCAACCTGATAGCTGGTGAGGTTTCGAAGCAGTTAAGTCTAGTCAAGTCAATCCGACAGATGATGTCTGGAACATACAATCATAGCTACAGCCACTTCGCAAACATATATCAAGACAATATCAACTATCTGTAAGCCATCAGATAGCTTGGAGGGCCTCAGTACAATGTTTCTGTGATGCTTGGAATGTCCACTGTTAGCTTCCTCAACACAGAGTTCACTCTTTCCCTCCTCGATAATGCCAAGCTTATCTAAACTTCAATTCAGGCATCCAACAATCAGAGCCAGTTAGTTCAAGCCCTCCAAATGCAACAATTTGCAGCCATGGGCTACCTGGAAGTCAACTCCCTTTATGTCAAGGAGGAAATGTTCGCGCACTCGGCAGTTTTGGAAAATCAGCTGTTGACCCATGAATAATCATACAATCAAACCCAAATTTTGTTTCTGATCGTGATTTCGATAGTGATCATACTCCTGACAATCGTCAAAATTTTTGCAGTGAAACAAACCCGGGTCAAAAATTTCAGTATGTTCGAAACATTCCTCGACATCAACGACATTCAGATCCAGCAATATACTTCTAAATCCGAAAAATTTTTGACTTCTCTGAACGCTGAGGACATAAACGGGGAAATCGATGTCGATGAGGAGGTGTAAAATACAAGAAAGATTAGCAACTCGACCTTCACGAAGAAGAAAAGGTTCAAAAATGTGGACATGAAGTACTCTCTGATGCTGAAATTTGTAGGTGTCGCCTTCGTCTATATTGGTTACTATATTCACTCCTTCGCCTTCAACCAATCGTCCCTGGTCTTCGAAAAAGCAGCCAACGAATACTACTCCCTCACCTCATTTGGAGACTACTATTTCTACAGTGGTCTGGCTGAGATCCAGAGTGCAGTTCTTTAGAATAAAACTATTCCAACTTCTCTCAGCAAGAAGTATATCGAATACTACAAGAGATACTTTGGTAACCACTATATCACCTACACCGACGTTGAACCCTTCCACTATGCCTTCAGCAAAATATACATGACGGATAACTGCAACGGAGTCGACACTCAGTACGGATCCACCAGAATCCCCGAGGCCTGCCAGCTGACGACTCTCTACCCGAACGGGTCCTATCTGATTTTCACTGATATGGCCATGAAGACTAACTTCCTCTCCGACGCGACATCTCTAACTGAGGAATACTATGACAGTTACTATGTGTTATCAATGACCCATAGGAAAAATTCTGTCAACCTGATCCAAGCACATAACCAAAACGCATCAGAATACGAGGGGCAAATGGTTATTGCCTTAGTAATTTGGATCCTTATCCTCATTCTGGCTGGAACCTACATGGCTATTTTCAGCGTAAAGCAGTACATTGACCGCCTGAACATCTCGAAAAATGTCCTCACCATCCTGCCCCTTTCAGTCTCAAAAAGCCTACCGAAAATGCGGAATCTCTGCAGCACCATCCTCGAGAGCAAAAAGTGTTGTTCTAGGCTTTGATTTCTGATATTTTTACTTCTTGCTCCTATTTACTATCTATGGAATAACCCATAATAATTATTCCATCATTTCTTCCAATGGAAACATCCCGAGTCACTTAGGTTCACTATAAAGAGGAAAAAGAGGCCTCCAAGTTCACCAAGATGAGTGCTGAAGACAGTCATGCTTTCCACGTTAAGGAGTTTGAACCTGTCCGAGTAATTGGTCTGACGACCACATCTTGTGGGGAGGAAAAAAGGCATTTTTACAAGATAATTGAAGCTAAGCTATCAATTAAAGGGAGTAAGTTAAGTCAGGAAGACAAAACCACAGTGCTTCGCCTTCTGAGAGAGTAAAATTTGCTGAGTGATTTTCCCAACGATAGCGCAGTTGTCCATCAATGGCTGGAGGTGGTCTACGTGAAGCACCTTTTAGGCGGATAGTGCCTCTTCTCCTCCAAGGATAGTGACTAGCATATGTACAAAATAATGAAGGGGTAAGTTACTATAAAAAAGTAGAGCGGAGGAACCAAGACCAAATCTAGAGGTGACTATATAGAAAGTATTGATGAGTTTACTGAGGTAAAATAAGATTGGGTCTATTGCAAAGGCGAGTGCTACTTTCTGTGTGTCAACTACAAGGATTACTAGCAACTTGTAGCACTTTTCTGCGAAAACAAACAAATAAAACAACTGCTCCTCAAAACACCTCTTCTATCAAAACTCAAGAGAAAGTAAATTGCCTTTCTCTACGAATAATCTCATCAGCAGCTCTTGAGAAACAAGTAAAAAATATTCAATGAAGGAGATCCCTGTGATTAGTTTTTTTACTTTGTCATTGAGGGCTAAGTGGCAATTTCCAAGAACAATTCCAGTAATCAGAAACAGCTCGTCTGCTACAACAGCAGTGGAAGCATCTTCGGATAATAAGTCCTCTTTTAGGAGTAGGCCCGGCCTTATTCGGTGGTCGTCAATTCGAGCCATGCCAGGCTACTGAGCATCAAAGCCTCGAAGGTAATAGAGATGATCGGCCTTTTTGAGCTAAGGAAAGATAGCATTTTGAGTTCCAAATATAAGAAGTATCTAGATATGAGAGAGCAGCACTATAGTAGGCAAATCGAGGAGAGCAGTCAGGTCAGGGATAGCTTCCGCCAAAGCAAATCTGTCCACAAAATGTCCCCCTTCAAACAAAAACAAATAAGCCACCTTCTTCGAGGTATTGAAAACAACTCTCACCAGTTAACTGAAAAAGAAAGATTGTTGGAGAAAAAATATTAACTTGGGAGAGCAATGATGAAGGAAGGTTTGATGATCAGCGTTGATGCTCCTCTCTTCGGAAAACATAGCTTTCCTGGGTTCAAGAGCCACACAAAGAGAGATCCACATATCGACATCCGGCATAAGGAGAACTATAAGCTGCCCCCTCTTCACTGATCTACTTAACTTTTAATGATTTAATTATGCGTTCGAATGTGTTTTCACCTATATTCTATAATGACAATGGAAAATAAATTCTATCTTAGTGTTCAAGATAGGGACAGTTACACCAAAAGTATTCATCGCTCCAGCAAAAATTCCTTTACTATGAAAAACTCTGTCCACTTCAACGCCATCGAACCAGAAAATTATCACAGAGTCAGTCGTAACAGCATCAAGTTGCCCACAAAAAAGGCTGATAAAACTGTTCCCAAAAGACAGGCATTCAAAAATAAAACAGTAATTAACCACTCCCAAGCACCTGAGCCAGAGTAGGAGCTCATCTAAACCTTAAAGAGGTTAAAACTCATGAGGCTTCCTGGAAACAACAGAAGAGGCCACGGTGACAATATCCGAATTCTCACTGACCTATTAAATGCCCCTCTTCTTTCGAAGAGTTCTATTATGAAGGAATACAAATGCTTCATGAGCCATGGCTCAAGTCACGAAAGTTATCTGATAAGCAAGCACATGGGTAAGCTAATGAAAGAAAAGCTAAAGGAGGCCAACGCTCTTGAATAATTCGACTTCAAGTATGAGGAACTTGCACTTTTTGTAAAAAAATTAGAGTAAAAAAAGTGTGATGAGCTCCTTTTGGCTTACTAAGACCTCCTAGCAGCTCATAAGTACCCAACTTCCGTAGAACTGATGCTGTTGTACATGGGGGTTCATGTTTACTCAATCAATGGCCACTACCTGAAGGCATAGTCAAGTTGCCAGAAACTTTTTGATCTTCTGATCAAGAGAAAGTTGGACATATGCATTCCGATATTCCTAATCTACATGACCAAATTGCAGATAAATCAAGGTCATTGGAGAAACTGTCTATCTTTGCTGAGCAGAATCCTTTCAGCCTCGTGGATTCATCGGCAGGTAGATTTGTAAATATGGGCCTACTTTGAGTTTAGTCGAGCTCACTTTGCTCTTGGAAATTATGATGATTGTGAATTTTTCAAGGAAAGGTCCTAGATGAGTTACCTCTAATAAAAGACATCAATCTTCAGAGATATGATGGAGCAGGCCTACAAGAAGGAAATATAAATGATCCGCAACCACAACTACAACTATGACATGAGCTTCGTCATTACTCAAATCCAACTTTCGAAGAATCCCCATAGATAAAGACACTCTACTAACCTCAAAGCCCAAGTCTATGCCAAGACCATTGCTCAAAATTTCAAAATCAAGCATGTCAGGAATCTGATAAGTCGACTTGGAGAATAATTCACTCGTCCGATTGATAACAGCTGCTTAGCAATGGCAGGGAACCCCCAGCTGTTGACTCATGAATCAGGTCTCAAAAATATGAACATTTACTTCAGATAAGGAGGATAAGATAAGCAGTTCTACACCTTTGAGAACAGCTTCAAAAACGTCCTGGTGCTGAAATAAATGGTGAAGAACCTTCTCCTTGAGATGAAGTGGTTCACCCCTCTCATCCAAGAGTGACCAAATACTAGTCTTTAACGGGTTCAAATGATTTTTTAAATTATTTTGATTTCAAATCACGAGGAGGCTTTGATATAAGGCGAGATAAACTTCCTATCGAAGTTATAGCGAAGGTGCATGGCATTCATTGAATCTCGCATGGAGTGACTCAGAGAGGTTGAGTTTTTCTGGCGGATGTAGTCGCAGCATTTGTAAGCTTCTGCATGATTTTCTTCTAGAAGATGTACCTTCATCAACTGATGGTAGAATATGGTCTCGTAGTTTGTGGACTCCTGATACTCTCCATCTCTTGTTGTGTAGATAATTTATGTTTGAATAGGTTCACGAGTGAGTTCAGTTTGCATATGGTCTAGGTACTGTCTCAGTATTAAACTGTTTTTTCCCAACATGCTTTGAGCCTCCAGCACATAGTTCAGCACATTGACCCGATTCCTTTGATCAAGCTTTTTGTCTTCAATGAGGCCCTGCCCAATCCTAATAACCTTCCTCCACAAGCCAAGCCCTAGACTGACATAGCATATCAATGTCAGAGTGCTATGCATGTATCGCATATTTTACGACCTCATCTTCATAATTATAGCATCAACATCCTCCTCCTGAAGGTTAGTAAAATTTGTCAAATTTTTTATTTGCTGAGCTGTTGGGACCTCGAATTTGGAGAGACAGTAAAGCGCATTGTTTAGTTTAGTAAGAGCAGTATTAAGGAGAATTCTTTTTTGCTCCTCGGGGAGCCTGGGAGTATGATAATATTGAATAATTGACTGGGCCATCCGATACCAAAATTTATAGCTTCTGGACATTTGTCCGCTTTTCCTGATGCTTTCAAAGTAGTGATAGCTCTCCTTTGGTCTCAGGTTCAGAAGTGCCAAAGCTTGATTGAAAGTGATTGATTAAATGTAGCTCCCATAATTGAGCGAAAATAGATGCAAGTCCTTATCCTATACTCCGGTGCAGGCCTTATTGAGAAGAGACTTTGCCTTGTTGAAGTAGACCAAACTGATGGCCGGCTTGTCTAGTTGAGAATGCACGACTGCGGAGTTGTTACTGACAAAGGCTCCGATGACATTGGTGATGATCTTTGTGGTCGGGACATGCTCAAAATCTTAAGCAATCGTGTTGAAGTTCATCAGGCTCAGACACTTTTGATAGTCTCGGCTGTAAAGGGCTCGGAATGCTTCGTTGAACCTTCCCACTAAGGCAAGGTTTATTTCATAGTATTTGTTAAGGGCATTTTTTCTCCTCCTCGCACGAGCTAGCAACTCTTCCCTCAGTTTGTCATCGTCCTCTTGATTGGTGAGAGCTGACATCGGAGCCCCCAGCTGGAGCAGTGCCTGGTTAGAATAAAATTTGCTCATGAGATGGAACTCTTCTCTTGCGACTGTGAATGTCTTTCCATGCTCATGAAGCATCACTGAGGCCCACTGCTGAGAGTTTCCTCTTTGCTCGGAGGGCTTGAGAAGGTAGTATCGATGGAGAATCAGGGATTCCAGTGGCTGTTTTGCGAAGGTGTTGAGTTCCTACTTGCTTAAAGATGTACAAGAAGAAGCAAAAAGATGCGACTCTGCATGAACTCCACAAAACAGTCGCGCTGCTTATATATTTCAGTCAACAGCAACATTGCCGAATCTCTCCTTCCTTGCAATATGAACATTATTGCCAAATTGAGCTTGACAATGCACTGAGTTTGCTGTTCTGTTGGCTGGTCCCGCCTGAACTTCCGAGCGAGTAAATCATTGAGCTTTCGAATGCAGTTAGCTGAGGAAGGCTGGCATCGATTGGCGAGGTACTCGCAGATCGTGAGGTTGGGCTAATAGGAATCGATGTTTGATGGGTTGGAGGATAGGTTGCTAGGTGAGATGTGTCGTACGTGAGGGCTTCCTTGTACTTTCCAGAGTTGAAGTTCTGGTATGCTTGCTCCATTGATTAATAAGGATAATAAGATAAATGAGCATGCAATTGTTCCATCATGAAGACCTGAAGACCAGCAGCTCATCTGAATGAGGAAAGCATCCTGCTGCTTCTCCATTCCTCCCGCCTGCTGCTTCTCCACTCCTCTCGTCTGCTGCTTCTCTGACATAGGGTCAAGCTCGATAGCTCAAGCTTGTGATGCTTGGCCTGGCTTTGGAAAAGAGAAGTGTGTTGGGTCTGACTACTGATGCACTTGTCCTTGCTGAATGTCTTCAGAGGAACAAACTCGAGCTTGTTTTAACCGCTTGAAGTGATGCTTTTGAGTATTTATCTGCAGTTTTTTGAAGGGATTTTGTATGAGAGCTTAGGAGCGTTGGGTGCCTCCTCGTCCAGCATTCTTATCGATCCACTAATCGAGATGTTCTCCCGAACACCCTTTATATACTGTTGAGCCTCACTGAAACTAAATCGTTCTTTGGGCCTTATTTTGGTCATTTTTTGCACCAGACTAACCAGATTAGATGGATAAACCTATCTGAGCTCTTGAAAGTCAGTCTCCAATTGTTTCTCGTCGAATGTGAGAGAAAGGTCGTTTTCAGACATGTTGAGATAGTACCTTCTGGTGGGATTGAAGAGCATCGCTTAAAGAGCAACCATCCCGATCCCGAACATATCCATCTTTTCAAAGTCTATTCCTGCTAAGAGCTGGGCCTTTTTTTGAAGCAAAGGCAGACACTCTGGAGCTATTGGCAAATACTTGTACATGTCTCTGCTATCATTCCCGATCAAGTGGTAGTACAGCAAGTGTTAATTTTCTTACTACAGCAACAAGTACTTGGAGTGCAATGATAAAGATAGACTTTGATATAACCTTCAGGAGAAAGAAATATGTTTTTGGGAAGGAAGACGCCAAAGAAGATGTTCATTTCTGAATGAATTTAATGCTACTTTGAAGCTAGAGAGCCAGATCGACCAGACTATTGAGAATATACCAGATTTCCTATGTCCTGAACCTCTTGTCCTCCTTCTTGTGTTGCTCAATCACAGACTGCAGGTCGATTCCGTAATAATTGACGTAGCTCTCTATTGAAATTTGTTCGATGCAAATGTTGGACCCTTCATCCTACCAAACTTACTTTTGCATATGTTTATCGAATGTATTTTCGCAATGTTCTTATGATCCAACTTTGCAGCGATGGTCTTTGCTGCCTCCTCGTACTCCATAAATCCAGGGTTGTTGGGAGTGAATGTTCTGACATGTTTCATTATGATTTAATAAGGCTCTGTGCGGAATCGGTATATTTTAAAGCGGCCGAGAGCAAGCATTTCATTATGGTTTTATCCGTCCTCGATAGGCATGAGAGTATTGAGGAGTTGCTGCTAGGAAGGGAAGGAAATGTCAGCAGTCACCCAGTTTTCAGTATTGCCCATTGTATGAACTTAATTATAACTGTCACATCATCGTCACATCATTAACCAACAAAAAAGAATATTGTAAAATAGAAGTAACGAGAATAATTATGTAATTAATAATGCCTTAAAGAATGTTCATGGTTTTATTAGTATTTAATAAACGATGTTCGACCTGAAGGTAGGGTACCTTGAGGACTAAAATTTCAGTCTCCGAAGACAACTGCATTCTCTTCGCCAGATTCTGTCTATTGAGTCTGACTGCAATCACCGATCCCTCGTCTATCAGCTGGAGGAGCAAAACAGAAAGCTATCTGATGAGCTCCAAGCCTGCAAAGACCAAGTATTAAGCCCCCTATTGAGCTCCTTCTCTAGAAAGAAGCCAGAGAAATATAACAAATAAACTTTGAAGAGTCGATAGAGGAACTCAACAGATGCATTTTCAAACATAAGGAGCAAATAGCACTTCTATAAAATATACTGAAGGAAGAAAATAAGTTCAAGAAGGAAGACAATGTAATCATGAGGTGGATGAACAACCGGAGCAAGCCCAGGCCATCCTAGCTCATTCATCACAACATTACTCCAGTTGCTTTGTTTGAAGTTCTAGAGGGAATCCTTTAGGCTGTCGAGACTCAGAGTAGCTAGCTTATGCTCGAAAGATAATAATGTTTTTTGACTGAATAACCGTTCACCAAAACGGCCTCCTCCCACCATAAATAACTGGTCGAAAGAGTAAACAGTGATTTGTACTATCAAAGCGAGTTGCTGCCTAATGTGTAAGAAAACAGCGAAATACAAATGAACTCAAAAACCAGATGGCAGGATCAAGGCAGCTCTCTGTACTTCCTCAAACACCGACAGCTTCCAGATTTGCACCTCAACCTTTCCAAAGCCAAAAAGCTTCAATCCGAGTTCAATCGCTAGCGAGACGCTCAGACAGGAAAAACTTCCAGTGTCTTCACTGACGTCAATCTGCTTCGACGCAGTTATGTGCACTTGATTGGGGAGTATGAGTTGCTGAAGAAGAAGTTGAGAGGGCTTGCTCGGTATGTGTAGGAATTGGAAAACAGAAACAGTTTGTTGCTTAAGAGCAGATTGTGTGTTCGACTTTAGTGATTCTTTGTTTATATTGGACAAATGATCAGCATGACTATCAAATGTGCTCCTTGATCTGTGTGGTGGCACTATCAGGGTGCACTATTCTAGGCTCAGTCCCCTGCAGCCTACTGTCGGTGGCTACCGTTGGCTTTGAAGTAGCCACTATCTCCACCTCTTCCACCAGATCACCCCTCATCTTCATTATTCTCCTTATGCAGAACCTTAGCAAATAGAAGACGATTATTCCTGCTATGACGAAGGGAAGGATCAACCAACCGAGAAGAATGACCGGGCTATCTGTGAAGAAATATTTGTAATCTTTGGAAGTTGCTATTTCGAGGGTGTTGTAGAATACCGAATGCTGGGTGGTTTGTTTGGTCCCTGTGAGATGTTTCAGATCAACTAAGGCCTAAACAGCTAAATATAAGCTGCTGCTTTCTTATCGATTCTATAGCTCGTCCAGCAGAGATTCCTAAGTAAATTCAAGCATACCTGTAGATAGACCTGATTATCGTTCTAAACTGCCTTCTCAACGACTTGCCCTTTGATGCCACATCTGCTTTGCCTTCTCAAATCAAATTTACTGTATGATGCGTATACCACATACTGGATCTTTTTAAGCTATAATTTTTTCTTGCCTTCCTCCATCAATGCCAACTTATGATACTTCACTATGATCCCCGAACTGCTCTCTTCATATTGGATCTCAAAGTTGTTGGCGTCAAGGACGTCGTATGGATTTACTTATGAGTAATAGCTATATGTGATGAGGTATTAGACGGGCTGCCCTTCAGTCTTCGAGTTGACTTGCATATAATATGAGCCGAAAATGCCCTCAACGCCAATCACATAGTGGCCTGCATAGTTTGGCCTTCTCAAAGTGATCGGACTTTCGCTTTTGTTTGTAGATTGAGTATCCTTGATGTCTTTAGATGCCATAAGATAGAAGTCTCCCTGACAATTAAAGACTTCTACAAGAACATTTTGAGAGTTTGTGAATAGTTGATAGACCCCTTCTGTGTTGAACAAATGGTTCTACCTGGGAACCAGGTGAGTAAGAGCCTTGTTGAGCAGAACAACAGTGATGTTGACCTTCTGCAAACTTGTGATCGAAAAGAAGTAAGACCCTTTGAAGTTCATCAAATTCAAAGCATAGCTACCCTTTCCTGAGGCTGTCTTGTTGAGCAACAAAATTGAAGCATCGCTTATGTTTGTTCCGTTTTCATATTCACCCACAA
>Ga0100381_1005479_pt1 | contig 10506 bp, 8 predicted proteins | sample CryGeymeta201505_FD_80416 | JGI IMG/M metagenome (GOLD analysis project Ga0100381, IMG submission 80416) | Groundwater microbial communities from Crystal Geyser aquifers in Utah, USA - Crystal Geyser metaG 2015-05 | ecosystem: Environmental > Aquatic > Deep subsurface > Groundwater | place: USA...
ACCTATCAGTATAACTGCCCTAATTCATCAAATCTTCACAAATCCCTTCTAAAATGCCATCTACCAGTCTAAATGACCCATGATCTTCAGACAAATCTTATTTGACTAAAATTGTTTTAAAATATATGTCCATTGATGTTTTCTCAGGATATGAAATTTCTTCTGACTTAGGGCAGCTGTAATGGTGCCTATTTTTCTTGACAGGGCTGGATAGGTCTAGTTTATATTTAAAAATAATTTAAAATGGCTGATTAGCAGAAAGAGAAGAAGTACATTCCTCTCGATGAGGCTGAGATCAACCTCTTCAAGGCCTACGGTCTTGGCCCCTACGCAGAATCCATCAAAAAACTCGAAGAAGATAACAAATAAATGGTCCAAAAAATCAATAAGCTCACCGGCATCAAAGAGCTCGACACCGGACTCTCCCTTCCAGCTCAATGGAACTTAGCCTAGGACTCCAAAAGAGCAGGAGAACAGCCTCTGCAGGTCGCCAGATGCAACAAAATCATCACAGAGGGCAATGAAAGCAAGTACGTCATCCACCTCAAGCAAATCGCGAAGTTTGTTGTCAAGCTATCTGATAAGCTTTCGCCCACTGACGTGGAGGAAGGCATGCGAGTGGGAGTTGACCGTCAAAAGTATCAGATTCAGATGCCTCTGCCTGCCAAAATTGATGCCACAGTCACCATGATGACAGTGGAGGAAAAACCTGATGTAACCTACAACGATATCGGTGGTTGCAAGGAGCAGCTTGAAAAGCTTAGAGAAGTCGTTGAAATGCCTCTTTTGACTCCTGAAAAATTCATTGACTTGGGTATTGACCCTCCCAAGGGTGTGCTGCTCTATGGTCCTCCAGGAACAGGAAAAACTCTGACTGCCCGAGCTGTTGCCAACAGAACCGACGCCTGCTTCATCAGAGTTATTGGCTCTGAACTGGTTCAGAAGTATGTGGGATAAGGAGCACGTATGGTCAGAGAAATCTTCCAGATGGCCAGGACAAAAAATGCCTGTATTATCTTTTTCGACGAAATTGATGCCATTGGAGGTGCCCGATTCGACGATGGCTCAGGAGGTGATCATGAAGTCCAACGTACTATGCTTGAAATTGTCAATCAGATGGACGGCTTTGAATCACGAGGAAACATCAAGGTTCTGATGGCTACCAACAGACCAGACACTCTCGACCCTGCACTCATGAGACCCGGAAGAATCGATCGAAAGATAGAATTCGCTCTTCCCGATCTTGAAGGCAGAGTCCACATATTCAAAATTCACGCCAAGACAATGTCAGTGGAGAAGGGCATCAGATATGAGTTGTTAGGCCGTTTGTGTCCCAACACAACTGGAGCTGAGTTGAGGTCAGTCTGTACCTAAGCTGGTATGTTTGCGATCAGAGAGAGACGCAAGGCCATAACTGAAAAGGATCTGATAAAGGCCATCGACAAAGTCATCAAGGGTTACAAGAAGTTCAGCGCTACTGGAAAGTACATGGTGTACAATTGATCGCATCCATCAATGACTAAGAATTCACAATATCCATTTATCAGATAAAGAGCATCACATCTATCAGCATTCCTTGTGATTCAGGATTGTATCATCTAGCATTGCTACTCAAGGAAGGCCAACTCATCTTGGATTCTCCCCAAATTTTATTGCTCCAATTCTACCTCTGATCTCAAAGCTTACAGAATAACTTGCTTTTGAGTTGATTCATCTTCCTTTAATTTTATCTGTTAGGTCAGTTGAGAAAGGTACTCTTCCATTATGGCACTCTCTTGGTTTAAAGCTTCAACCTTGTCGGTTTTTGCTGCCAACTGCCCCTCCATCAACTCGTTTAACTATCTCAATTTTTTGTTGACCCTAACCAATTCCTCATACACTATGGCTTCATCAGACGACTTGTCCTTTAAATCGATTTGCTGTAATCCCAGACTTTCCTTGCTGGCCTAAGGGTTGATCACTGCCATCGGTTGAATGACTCCAAAAGAAGGCAATTTTATCTCCTCTCTCGATTCATTGTCCCTCTCTTGGCTTTCGAGTCTAAACAGGAGATCCTTGTAGTGACTCCTAAGACTGTACAGTTAAGCTGACACTTCTTTGATCTCCTGTTACTGAAGTTCAACAACGTTGTGCATGAATCTGATCTCCTCCAGATATTATTCACCATCAGAGCACCTGTCTGCCTGCCTTGATTTCACTGTTTAAGGCTCTTTTATGTCAGTATTGTACATTTGATATGTCATGTGCCTGTCAGGCTGGGTGCTGAATTGCCCAAGATCAGAGAGTAGCTGTTGAATTTCCTTGATTCTATGCAGTTGCAATGTGTTAAGGGTGATTTGTAGACTATGGGGAGATTATATGTGACCCTCATCAAGATGACCTGTAATGCTCAATAACAGTTTTTGGGTCAACTCGAGTACCGCTCTATGTTTCCAACTCTGAGCTCCCTTCTGACGTGACTTGCCACTTCTGATTGTCTCTTTTTCCCTCCTCATTCCATGCTTGCTAGGAGTCGGTTGTCTGGCTATGTTTATTTTATAAGTCAGATGGCTCTGATTCTGACCATGGCGAACCTCATTGTTGACATTGAGTCGATGAGGGCTATTTTCTTTGAGAATAGATTATCGTACTTGTTTGTTCTTCCTTTCTACTATCATATAAAATAATATGCCAATCTGACCAAATACAGCTTTCATTGAGGTATAGATAATGACTGTCAGAAAATAGTTATGGAAAGGCCTTCAATAAGCTATTGATAGTTTTATTGTATATTGTGAGGTATAAGCTGATGGAGTATATTGTTATATAAATAGTGTTTGTTGCTCATGGATAAGTCCGACATCCTCAAAGAAGTGCAGAATATTCACCGATAAGGCTACCTTCATAAACAGTCGCGTTTCTTCAAAAGCTGGAGACAGTATCCTTTTCTTAATCTTAGGCGCTGGGTGGTCCTCACCAACAACTACTTCTTCACCTTCAAGGAACGCAGAATCTATGAAGGACCCACCGAGATCGTCCCCCTCAAAGACATCATCTCCATCAAGGCAACTGAAGAATAAATGGACATGAAGCACACCTTCGTACTTTTGGGATCACTCAGAAGCTATAAAACAACGAGACCACATTTTTCTTAGCTGCTGAGACCGCCCTCGAAAAAGAAAACTGGATCGGTGCCATAGGTATCCCTCTCTTTAGTCAGGAAAAGCCATGATCAAACGGTCTAATATGCACGTCGAAGAGTGATCCCTTCACCTTATAAGACTTTTTATCCATCGGATATTATCATCAATTATTTCTTCAATTATCATTGGTTGTCCCTCTCAGCAAACACCCTCTCCAGTTCATATAAAACTGTCTACTTATCCAGAGGAGTCGTCCTGCCAACCACTGTACTCTTTATGAAATCATCTTTCTTGCGACATTCTACAATTTTGTACTCTAAACGAGTTTCAGCAGTTGAAAGTCTTCTCCTCAGACTGTCAACTTCATTCGTCATCTTTTGCCTCTCCACCTCCAGCTCAATTTCATAATTTTTTCTGGAACACTCAGTTTTTTTCCTTAAAATTTCCAGCTCATTGAGGTATTACTTTTCCTTAAGTCTTATTTCAGTTGCATCCTCTTTGCTAATAGCCAAAGCCTAACTCATTCTTTTGACCTAAGCTCTCAATGATTCAGATTCCTTCAGAGTATTTTTGAGCACTTCGTCAAAAGAGGCCGATCCTGTATTGGGGACACTAGCTTTATTGATGTTCTGAAGCCTGAGTTAATCATTTTATTTTTGGTATCTGGATAGCCTCTATTCATAGTATCTGGCTGAGCTTAGTCTTTTTTCCTCAAGCTACTTGCACCTTCTCTCCAGACCTTTGTATTGCTAGGGACTAAAATAAGCCTTGAATTTCTCCTAAAATAGTTAGATAGTCTCATCTCTTTTTACTAAGGCAAGGGTGAGCTCTTTGACCTGTTCCTAGAGTCTGACCACTCGAAGTTACCTTTCAAAGTCCTCCTCCTCAGTTCTTAGACCTCTTTATATTTGGTTAGAATTAATAAGTTGTTCAGCCTGTTGAGTTTTGAATGTCTCCAAATCTGAGCTCAGTCTGTTGATTACTGCTTGTGACTCTTTGACTGTATTTTTTTGAACTTATTCAGCCTGGAATAGTTTCCTTGAATGTTTGGAGATTTATTATTAATAATTTTTTCTTATTTGCTGACATTTCATTTCACTTTCCCTCCCCCTCGAGGCCAACAGCTAAACTTGCTTATTCAGACTGTCAATAACACTAGATTTCTATTTTGTTGCACTTTCCTGTCTTTCCAGATGTCTAGTCATTTCCTGTAATTTATTACACAGCATTTGGTTGGATGCTTCTGACTCTTCTAAGGCCAATCTAAGTGCTCTTTCTTGCTCACCTTGTTTGGCTTTTGCTTCGACATTAGCCAACCTTTCTTTTTCTATCTGTTTTTGTAATCTTTTGATATCTTCTGACTTGTTATTTGCCAAAATGTCCTTCTCTTGTTGTTGCTGTCTGCTCTGACTCAACTGATCCTTGTAGTTTGCACACTCTATCTGAAGCGACTCGCATTCGCTTTTCAATCGAGTTATCTCTTTCAAGTAGTACTCCTTATCTGAATTCAGAAGTTCACACTAGAGCACTTTTACTCTATTGGTCAGCTGTCCTTTCTCTTTAGCTTCCACTCTCAGTTTTTCGTTCTCTTCCTAAAGTTAAGATGTTCTTTCTTATAGTTTTTTGCATCTATCTGTCAATACTTCAATTTCTTCATTGTGTTACTCGGTACATCGTTCAATCGTGGTACCACTTTCGACAGTTTATGGCTCTTCTCTCTAGCTTTGCATACAGTCAGTTTGAACAAATGTTTGAGGCTTATCTTTGAGACTGATATGGTGTCCTGTTGTCATTTTTTATGATTCGTTATTTTATTGATTGCAATTCTTCTGCAACAAGGCTGGTCTGCTCGCCTGCAAATGCTAACTTTAGACACTTTAGGCATGTTTTCCGATACGATGAATACCCAGCTCTTTTCTTTTGGGACCCAGTCGAAGTCTACCGTTAAGGTTCATAATGAATATAACGAAAATTAACCAAAAGACGATCATAATATAAATCAGTTTGATACGTAAACCTGCTATCTATCTTCCGTACGAGGACCTTCCTGTTTGAACAGACGGTCATAATCTATTGCCAGAAATAGCTCGTCAGGTACAAATTCAGCATTCTACCATCTGTATACAATTGACTATCTTATTTGCGAGTGATGGCAAAGAACCATTTTAGGCTGGGTTCTGGGCTAATTTGCCATGCTCGATCGTTCTTCCTCGTTCTCGATCGAGGCCGATAAAGCGATTTATAAATTAGATTGTTCTTAATTTATCTCGTCTCGGGACTTAATTTTATGTTCTGTTGGGTTGCTGACAGTCACAACAGGTACTTCCAATTATCCTGCCGGTTGGAACTGCTCCGATATCTTTCTGCAATGCGACTAATCTTCGCCCTCAGTATGAGGTTCCAACTGAAAGGGATGTGAAGCATCTCCCACCTTTGCACTGAAGCACGGACAGCAACAGCCCATCTTTTTATTATTATTATCGAAAGATAAGGATCACGGACCTTTATAGAAAATATTTAAGTGGCAATTAAGGGCGAGTAAATGTGACTTGATAGTTGATAACTGAGGATCATGTTTTGGCGTTTTTGGCTGGTCCCGTTTTCTCCTTCTTGAATGCTCCTAGACTCGAGACTGACAATAGATCATCGTAGGACTCATCGCTTTCATTGTCCAACTCCCCCGAAACTTCCATCTCCAATTCAAGCTTTTCCTCCTGAATCTCCACGTACTTTCTTCGCCACATTTCCACCTTCTTCTTCAGGGTAACCTCACGACGCCTCATTGCTGCCAACTGCTGCTCCATCTCTTCAAAGTTTTTGCTTTGTTCAGTCTCTTTGACCATGTTTTTAGTTAGCGAAGAGGTTTCTTTCTTTTCTACTTTTTCCTCGGCGAACTTGCTGAAATCATAGGTGCCTGAATTTTTCTTTTCCTTATTAGCCTTTGTATATTTTTGGAGTTATGTGTTTGTTTTTGTCAGTTAATTGATCTAACCTTTAAGTTTATACGAGTATTCTGAACAGGAATGGTATGCCGAAATATATGATTAGAGTTCTTGTTTCAATTTTTTATTTTCCTGCTTCAAACTGCTGTTTTCTTGTTTCAACTTGCTGTGATCTTGAGTCAGGATGGAGTAAGCTCCATGCAATTGAACGTATTCCTTACTAACCTGACTTGTAGCAGGGTTGTTCGGATTGGGTAAATTGCTTGGCTGGTAATTGTGATTATTGAATAAGTTTCCGTTTGAATTACATCCTGGACAATTACCGTTGCGATTGCGTGTGCCAGGAAAAAGGAATGAGCCTTCACTATTGTTGACCCTTTCGAATAAGTTATGTTCACTTCTGTATCCAGGCAAGTTGGCTCCTGAGGAGAAAATATTGATTGGAAAAGGTCTATCAAACAAATTTTCTCTCTATGACTTAGGCTGGGAAAACAGATGATTGTCTTGTTAGTTCCTTTTCCTGTTGTCCAAGATGTTGGAAGTCACTGTTTCTTGCTTCTTGGGCTCTTTCTTATCGCTTGATCTTTCCTTAGAGACAGATCTTGATGAATTATCAGGTTCTTTGGGCTCCTTGGGAAGGTTAGCAGCTGTTCCAGTTTTGATGTTTGCCTGCTCTGTTTAGGCTTGCTCACTGGGAGGCCTTTCCCGGGAAGATGACTTTTGAAATATGTATGAAGAGGATCCGAACATGCTGATATGATATAATTATTTGAATAGACCGCGCTCATATCATATCACACAAAGGAGTCACTTTATTATATCTAGGACACGACTACATAAATCAAAATTTATCTATCAAGGTCGATCAAGGTAGACCAGTCAACTGCCGGCTCATTTTCATATATCAGGAGGAGTAAGTAAGACTTATTGTAAAAATTGCACATTTTTAGATATTCAATTTAAGGTACTTCTATATGCCACATGTTGCAACTTCCGCAAGTATATACAAATTCATCCAACTTTACCAACAACAATGTAAGATAGCAACAATAGTTTCTAAGCATCCAGCACTCCCAAAAAGGAGGCTAATCAAAATTGGAGTGTCAACAGTAGCATTATACTGACCCCTAGTTCAAACATCAAAAAAGAACCTTCAACACGCTCAAATAACTCTTCTTTATCTATCTGTTAGTATGAAAACTTGATGGAGACACGATAGACCCCAATTTACTATCAACATGGGTATCGATCTAACGACCAAAAATAAAGAGTATTGGATTAGAGCCATTTTGATTATCTTTCTGATCTTTACGTTTAAAGTAGCCCCGAGTTGAGGAGACTTTCCAGCAAATAGAAGAAAAAAAGAAAGATCAGAACCACCATCACTCGTGACAGGATCAAAAAAATGAACTAAGTCTTCCAAAGCTATTACAAACAAAAGGAAGAAGGAAAGTCACCAGGCCAGACTCTCAAACATATTGGCAACATGCTCGGCCTCGGCTATTCAACAGTTCTGCACAAGTATAGATAGTACCGAAGCAACAACGAGGTCAAGGGAGGAGCATTAATCGTATCTCTTCAGAAAAAGAGAAAATACAGAAAATCCCTAAAAGTTGAAGATCTTATTTAGAAATCCTTGTCTATGCAATCTTTCTACACAGCCATTGAACTGTGCGAGTTCATTGAGAAGAACTTCGGAGTCAGATTTTCAAGGTCCATTATTTCGCGACACTTAGGATAACTTGGCTACTCATATAAGAACAGTAAAAGTAGCCCTATTTAAAAAATGGATCCGATGTTCTGCCAAATTCGTCGTAAATACTGTGACATTGCTCATCAAATTCTCAACCAGCCCAACAAGTTCGTCATATACGTCGACGAGCTGGTCCTTAGCCCTTCTGCCTTCAACAGTCGAATCCAATCAAATAACCAAAACGCTCAGAATTCTGAATGTTTCAACTCAATGATCGTCGCCATCAGCAGCTAGCATGTAGTGCACTTCGGCCTCAAAGAAAAAGGGTTCTATAATCGGGAAGACTTCAGCTTGTTTTTGTAGCAAACTTTTAATATTGTCAAATAGACCATTTTTAAAGGTCGAGTGCCTCCAAAGAAGAGCCTTGTTCTGGTGACCGACACTCACAGCATCCACTACGACCCATTTGATGCTTAATAGGATGACAAAATAGTGTAGAAGGTGAAGTAAAAGTACGGAGTTTAAAGGCTGTATCTTCCTCCTGCTAGCTCGCACCTTAATCCTGTAGACTCACTGTTCAACCACATCAGAAACAAGATAAAACATGTAAAGACTCCTCTTGACACTTCTAGTTTGAAGGATCTGATGATCAAGCTTATTCATGAGCAGCAAACTGGCTAAAAGATGGATGTGTATGTGAAAGATACCCTCAGAGCTGTGGCTAATGGAAGGACCTCCGTTCTCAAAAAACAGCAAGAATAGATGCAAGAGTCAGAACTGTAATCCTTCTCTTACACGAACTCTCTATCTTCTAGTCAAAGTCCCAACAGTTCTCCCGCCATTGACTGATAAACCTCATGCATTTCAATTTTATTCATCTTTTATGATATTGAATTCTTACATAACAATTGTGGCCAAACAAATAGAAAGATATCATCATTCCAGTTCTGGATCGTCTTCAATCTCAATGATTCCACTTTCCTCATAAGTTTGCTTCTCCTATGCGAGATACAAGAAAAAATCATCCCCGCATCTGAGTTTCAAACATTTCATCTCTAACCAAAATTAATTGATCTCATCAGTATCCATCTCGAACATCAGACACATCGATGAACTGACCTTCTCCTTCTTGACCCACTGTAACTTCCCCATACATTACTTGTAGCGTTTCCCCATTTATTCCTCACTCTAGGCTGCCCTTTTGGTCTCATGCGGGTCCAAATATCCGAAGTACCCTTGCTGATGCTTCAGGAACAAATGCGCATAGCGTGGAGTTCCTCCCAAGACAGCAAAGAAAAATCTGTTGTTCATGATATTGATCAGAGCATCGAGGTAGAGAGGCTCAGGTTTGTCCAGTCCTATCCTTGCCATCACTAGCACTACCAGACGTTCTCTGTCTCTGGGCAGCTCGTTCAGAAAAATACTGCCACCGTCGTTACAGACAGCCACTCGATAGGAAGTGTTGAATGTCTAAAGAGCATGCTGGATCAGAAAGCCAGCTTAACTGGGATTGTACCACTAGCATTACTTTTTATGAGGAAATAAGGTTTTTGATGATTTGGTCAGGGACTGGATCGAAAAGGGGAGGGCGCAATTGTCATAAAAGAGACCTACTATCTGTTTGGGGTCTCCTTTTTCCTTGAGATAGATCAGATTGGCAATAGCCATTTGGAGCACTCGGAGCATGCACCCCCATCCAGAATCAGAGGTGTATTTGGTGGTATCAAAGATGGGCTTGATATGGTTACGGTAGGTGAATCTGATATACTCCTGGTCGTCCTTTATGTTGGGCCCGAATATCGCTTCGTATAATCCTGACCACATAGCATTATAAAACCTATAGCTTATTTTGCTTGAAGAACAGGTCATAAATTTCCGGCATTTGTTAGAAATATACCCTTTAAAGGATATTTTAAAAACTTGTCTCTGGTCCTGCCGTTTTGATAAATTGGTTCTGATGCTAAAGATATTGATTTTTTATTGTTGGTGGTTGCACATATGAGTGAAATCAAAAACAACCGATCCTCTTAATAGCTATAAGCTATCCTCAGCCATACCCTCTCACAAATGCAGTAGAACCAAAAAAATGCCAACTACGTCTAAGCCTAAAGTCTACGACTGATATCAGAACAACTCAAAAAAGAGCTGGAACAACGCAGAGTATACGAGATGGGAATTCGCCATCAACAGTAAAGAAATGACGTCTCGAATTCCCACCAAGAACAACTGAGGACTTTCAATGACTTCTGGGATAAAAAGACTCTCGACTACACCCAATAAGGTGAGAAGCTGGTGAGAGACATGCAGGCTAAACATCAAACTGACCTTTAGGCGTTGCGAAGAGATATGGAAAATCATCTGTCCTTCAAGGTCAAAGAAAGTTCGGAGTTTTTGAACCTAAAAAAAATGTAAGAGCATATGGCAAGGCAGAAATTGTAAAAAAATACTTATACAGGTACGCAGAAGCCCATAAAGTACAACTTAGACTGCAGGAACTGGAGAAAAGTTAAAAAGAGGCTTGGCTTAATGCCAGAAATTTAAAAATAGAAACATCTCTAAACACTCTCAGAGCCAAACAAAATGTCGAGTTGGTAGCCCTTCAGAAAAAGATCAAGACAGGTCTGGATGAACAGAACAAGGAAAGGCTAAAGTAAGAGGGAAGAATCAACCAAAAATATTTCAACATAGAAAAGGAACTCAAAGCCAACCACGACAAATAAATCCTGGCTTTCAGAGGTCAGTTCAGAAG
>Ga0100381_1005504_pt1 | contig 10481 bp, 7 predicted proteins | sample CryGeymeta201505_FD_80416 | JGI IMG/M metagenome (GOLD analysis project Ga0100381, IMG submission 80416) | Groundwater microbial communities from Crystal Geyser aquifers in Utah, USA - Crystal Geyser metaG 2015-05 | ecosystem: Environmental > Aquatic > Deep subsurface > Groundwater | place: USA...
CTTCGGGCCGGCGAGGCTCTTCGGGCCGGCGAGGCTCTTCGGGCCGGCGAGGCTCTTCGGGCCGGCGAGGCTCTTCGGGCCGGCGAGGCTCTTCGGGCCGGCGAGGCTCTTCGGGCCGCCGGTGCGCTTGGGGCCGGCGGTGGTCTTGGCTTCGTCGTCGCCCTTGGTGCCGGCACGACGCCGGGTGAAGGCGGCGGCAGCGGCGGTGCGGGTTCCTCCTCGGGTGGGCTGGGTGTCGCCGTCGGCCCGGCGCCTGGTGTCCGTCTCGGGCTTGGCACCGCGCTTGGCGGCGGCGGCGGCCTTGGCGCCGGCCCAGCGCTTGGGCTCGGTGTCCGGCTTGCCGCCACGCTTCGTGGACGACGCCGTGTCGCTCTTCGCGCCGCGGCTACGCCTGGGTTCCGCTTCGTCCTTGGCGCCTCCGCGCGCGCTGCCGGCTGCGCTCTTCGCGCCGCGGCTACGCCTGGGTTCCGCTTCGTCCTTGGCGCCGCGACTTCGCCTGGGCGCAGCTTCGGCCTCCGCGCTGCGGCGCCGCTTCGGAGCCGCTTCGTCCTTGGCACCACCGCGCGGGCTGCGCGCCGCGCTGGCGACGCCGGGGCGGGCGCCTCGCGCTGGGCCGGCGGCGATCTTCGCACCACGGGGCTGACGTGCACCGGCGCGGCCCCGGGGACGCTCGACGTCGCCCATTTCGGCTTCGGGGTCGGGCGCTTCGGGCCAGGGCTGGGGAGCGGCCGAACCCCAGCGCTTCTGCAGGCGCTCGAGTTCTTTGGCCTTGAGCGGGCGGAACTGGCCGGGCCTCAGGCCATCGGCCGTGATGTCCGCAAAGGAGATGCGCGCGAGGCGATGGATGTCCTTGCCCACGGCCTCGAACATGCGGTGGATCTGGCGGTTCAGGCCCTGAGTCAGGGTGATGCGCAGCCAGCTGTGGCCGGCGTCGTAACGCATGATGACGACGTCGGCGGGCTTGGTCTTCGTGCCATCGTCGAGCACGACGCCTTCGGTGAGCGCGGCGAGCGCTTCGTCGCCCACGTCGCCGGGCACCTTGGCCACGTAGACCTTGGGCACGGCGGACTTCGGTCGCAGCAGGGAGTCCGCAAGCGCTCCGTCGTTGGTCAGGAGCAGCACACCGCTGGTGTGGTAGTCGAGGCGTCCGATGGGGAAGACGCGGGTGGTGACGCCCTTCAACAGATCCGAGACGGTCTCGCGGCCCTCGGGATCGACGAGGGTGGTGACGACCTTCCGCGGCTTGTGTAGCAGGTAGTAGACGGGCTTCTCGGCCACGAGGCGTCGACCGTCGAGCTCGACCACGTCGCGGAAGTCCACGCTGAGGCCCTGCTCACGCACGATGCGGCCGTTGACGCGCACGCGCCCGGCCTCGATCAGCTGCTCCGCACCTCTGCGCGACGCCACACCAGCGCGCGCCAGGACCTTCTGAAGACGTTCCTTGGCCACGTGTCAGCCGCTCGTGCCATCTCCGGCGCCGCCATCGACTCCGGCATCGGCCTCCGCCGCCGCCTCCGCGCGGTCCTGCTCCGCCTGGAGCTGGTCCTGATACTCTTGATCGCGATCCCAGCGGTCGACGTTTCCGTCGCCGTCGAGGTCGGTGCCCATGCGCACCATGCGACCGTTCTCGAAGTACTCCCAACGATCGGGCTGCCAGTGGGTCGCCGTGCTGCGCCCCGCCATGTCGCGCTCGGTGCGCTCGGGGTGGTTGTCCTGCCAGAAGACCTTCATGTCGACGCGGCCGTTGCCGTTGGTGTCCATCTCCTGGCGCACGATGCGGCCGTTCTCGAAGATGGTGATCTCGTCCATGGTGCCGTCGAAGTTGCGATCGGCTTCCTCGCGCATGGGCCGGCCTTCGTCGTTGTAGTAACGCACGACGTCCTTGGTTCCGTCGCCGTTCAGATCGGCTTCGCGGCAGACCAGGATCAGGTGCGCGTCGCGGCCTTCACCGACGGAGAGGAAGACCTTGCGCACGTCCGGGATGTCGTCGCCGGAGGTGTCGTATTCGCTGCTCTCGCGCCCGGGCTGGTTGGCGTCGCAGCGGCCCTGGTCGTTGGCCGCGTGAGTCGAGCCCGTCATGCTGCTCGAGCGACGATTCTCGGACTGCGCCTGGGCCGTGGCCTCGTGATGCGAGCTGCCACAGCCGACCAGACCGAGCAGAAGCGCGCTGAAGAGTGCGATGCGCATCATTGGCCTCCCGTTCCGGCGCCGTCCCAGGGAGCGCCGCTTCCCGTTGCCGCAGTGCCATCGTCCGTGCCGGCGCCGTCCGTGCCGGCGCTGTCCGTGCCCGCGCTGTCGCCAGAGTCGACGGTGCCGTTGCTGGCGCCCGCGGCGTCGGCCGGTGCGTCCGCGCTACCGTTGTCTCCGCCCGCGGTCTCCTGCGCCGTGTCGGGGCGGACCTCACAGGTCAGAGGCGCTTCGGCCGGGCCCGCGTCGTCGGGGTTGACCTCTTCGTTGCGATCGGGGCGTCCATCGCGATCCGTGTCGTACTGGATCTCGTGCAGGCGACCGTCCACGAAGACTTCCCACTTCTCGGCGCGACCGTCGTTGTCGTCGTCGTAGCCGGCGCGCGTGATCACGCCCGCGGCGTAGGTCTCCCAGGTGTCGGCCTCGCCGGTGTTGGTGCGGTCGCGTTCGGAGCGAACGACCATACCCTCGGCGCACCACATCCAGGTGTCGATGCGGTTGTCGAAGTTGGTGTCGAGCTCTTTGCGTACCAGGTGTGCGCCCTCGAAGTAGGCGATCTCGTCGATGCGTCCGTCGAAGTCGAAGTCGTGCTCCTCGCGCAGCGGGCTCGTGCCATCCGCGTCGTAGAAGCGCGTGACGTCCACGCTGCCGTCGAAGTTCATGTCGTATTCGCTGCAGCGCCGTCGGTCGCCGTCGAAGACGTGGCGGATGTCGGGCCGGCCGTCGTTGTTCACGTCGACCGCCTGCACGCGGTATCCCGAGCCCTCGCACTGTTCGCGCACGGCGTCGTCGCCCCGCGAACCCTGGGGCACGTCGGTGGTGCCGCCCACGGCGTCGGACGATCCACCACAGCCCAAGCCGGGTGTGAGCGCGAGCAAGAGCAGCGAGCCGAGGAGCGTCGCGCCTCGCACGGGAGGCGCGGGACGACGCGCGGTCGACGACCACCCCTCACTCGTCATGCAGCGCTGAAGAAGGTTCATCATTCTAGGCCCTTCCCTCGTCGGGAACACATCACGCGGCAGCATACTCAGGGCGCTCGGTAGGCCGCAAGCCGAGCGACGTACGACGAGACGCTTGGCGTCGCGGCGCGGCGTCGAAGCACGGAGGCGTGTCCACCTCATGAATATCCGCGCGCGCGTCTTGCTTCCACGCCGCAGCGGGTCGTCGTTCGTCCTCGATCACGGTCGTCTGTCGTCGCGCTCGCCGCCCGCGTTCACGCCCCCTCGCAGGCGCGGAGGGTCACGGCGTATCGTAATTGACAATATGTGTGGTGCCATGTAGGCTCATGAAAACCGGCGGTAGAGCAGACAGCAGCTCGGCACGCCCACGAACATCGCGGACGACTCAGCCATGGCGCGCAAGAAGATCAGCACCACCGTCTACATCACGCCCGAGCAGAACGAGCGCCTCAAGCTCCTGCACGAGCGCACGAAGGTCCCGGTCGCGGTGTACATCCGCGAAGGCATCGACCTCGTGCTCGAGAAGCATCGCAATCAGCTGCCCGGCCAGCTGACGCTCGACGCGGCCTCCGACTCGCGCTAACAGCACTGCCCCGCATCGCATCGCGCTCCGAGTCGGAGCCGAGTTGCGCCGAGACTTATGTCCATCGACCCCGCGCGCATCCGCAATTTCTCCATCATCGCGCACATCGACCACGGCAAGAGCACGCTGGCCGATCGCATTCTGTTCATCACGGGCGCGCTCTCCGCGCGTGAGGAGAAGGCACAGTTCCTCGACAAGATGGAGCTCGAGCAGGAGCGCGGCATCACCATCAAGGCGCAGAGCGTGCGCCTCGAGTTCCGAGCCAAGGACGGCCTCGACTATCAGCTGAACCTGATCGACACGCCTGGACACGTGGACTTCAGCTACGAGGTCTCGCGCTCCCTGGCCGCCTGCGAAGGCGCCCTCCTGGTGGTCGACGCGACCCAGGGCGTCGAGGCGCAGACCCTGGCCAACGTCTACCTCGCGGTGGAGCAGGACCTCACCATCATCCCGGTGTTGAACAAGATCGATCTGCCGAGCTCGGACGTGGAGCGCGTCGAGCGCGAGGTGACCGAGGTCGTGGGCATCGACGCCTCCGAGTCGCTGCACGTCTCGGCCAAGACGGGCGTGGGTGTGCGCGAGGTGCTCGAGGCGATCATCGAGCGTATCCCGCCACCCGAGCCCGAGCCGAACGCGCCCCTGCGCGCGCTGATCTTCGACAGCTGGTACGACAGCTACCGTGGCGCGGTGGTGATGGTGCGCGTGGTCGACGGCCACCTGATCAAGGGCGAGAAGGTGAAGTTGATGGCCAGCGGCACCACCTTCGAGGTGACCGAGGTCGGCGTCTTCACGCCCTTCCCCACGGAGCTCGAGGAGCTCGGGCCCGGAGAGGTCGGCTACTTCTCGGCGGCCATCAAGTCGATCCACGAGACGAAGATCGGCGACACGGTCACCGACGCGCGCAATTCCGCCACCAAAGCGCTCGAAGGCTTCAAAGAAGTGAAGCCGATGGTCTTCTGCGGCATCTTCCCGACCGACAGCGACAAGTACCCGGAGCTACGCGACGCGCTCGACAAGCTGCACCTGAACGACGGCGCCTTCCTGTTCGAGCCCGAGACCTCCGACGCCCTCGGCTTCGGCTTCCGCTGCGGCTTCCTCGGCCTGCTCCATATGGAGATCGTGCAGGAGCGGCTGGAGCGCGAGTACAACCTCTCGCTCATCACCACCGCGCCGAGCGTCGTCTACCACGTGTACACGATCAGCGGAGACATGGTCGAAGTCGAGAACCCGGCCAAGTTGCCCGACGCCGGACAGCGCGCGCGCATCGAGGAGCCCTATTTCTCGGTCTCGATTCACGTGCCCACCGAATACGTCGGCGCCGTGATCAAGCTCTGTCAGGATCGACGGGGCGAGCAGAAGGCCATCCAGTACGTCACGCCCGAGCGCGTGATCATCATCTACTCCTTGCCCCTGGCCGAGGTGCTCTTCGACTTCTTCGACAAGCTGAAGAGCGCGACCCGCGGCTACGCTTCCATGGACTACGAGCTCGAGGGCTATCGCGAGAACAAGCTCGTGCGTCTCGACCTGATGATCAACGGCGAGAGCGTCGACGCCCTCAGCGTGATCGTCCACAAGGACAAGGCCTACCACTTCGGTCGCGAGCTCGCGCTCAAGCTGAAGGAGATCGTGCCTCGCCAGATGTACGAGGTCGCGATCCAGGCGGCCATCGGCTCCAAGGTGATCGCGCGAGAGACGGTGCGCGCCATGCGCAAGGACGTCACGGCCAAGTGCTACGGCGGCGACGTCAGCCGCAAGCGCAAGCTGCTCGAGAAGCAGAAGGCCGGCAAGAAGCGCATGAAGGCCGTGGGCAGCGTGGAGATCCCGCAAGAGGCGTTCCACGCCATCCTGAAGGTGGACTGAGAGCTTCGCGCGCAGCTTGGCGTGGCCAATGCTGCAGATGGCGCCTCGTTGTGGAGTGCGCTTGCCCGAGTGGTTCACGGACGGTGCGACACCCACGTAGGCCGCCAGGGCGCCGGCGTCACGAAACGCCAGCAGGTTGACCTCGGCGATCATGCGGCCGCGGTGTTGGGTCCGATGCCGTCGATGGTGGTGAGCAGCTGGCCGACGCGGTGCTGGTCGAGGCTGCGCTGGATGTCGCCATCGAGGCCCTTGATGCGCTCGCGGAGCGTGGCGATGTCCTCGCAGGCGTAGCGGGTCTGCAGGCGGTACGAGGGACCGTCGTGGTGCCCCACCGAGCGTGCTGCCAGCTCGCAGACGCCGCGCGCGAGCTCTTCGCCAATGCGGTGCCTCCCGTCGTACTTGATGTCCGAGACCGTCTCGACCGAGCCGTCGCGGAATGCTGCGCTCGTCGGGAAGGCGAGCAGCAAGCCGGCGGCCTTGTACGACGTCAGGTCGCGCACGAGCCTCGGAAACTCGGGGAAAGTGAGGTCCAGAGTGCGATGCAGCTGGCGGACGCGGTCGCCCATGTCCTGCACCATGCGGTCGCGCAGGCGCACGAGCTCGCGCAGCTCGAGGGTCGAGCGGCATGTGCTGTGGATACAAGGCGGGTTTCGAGACGACGTCCACGAACGAGGGTCGTGGCGCGCGCACGCGCTTGTCTTTAGGATGGGTGACCGGACCCCCTTTGCCGACAGCCCTTCAAAGCTTCCTCGACGCCCTGCCCGCAGGACTCGATTCGTACCCCCAGGCGGTGGCCAAAGCGTCGATCCTTCGTACCTTCCTGGCGAAGACGGACGCCACCAAAGGCTGGGCCGGCGATCTCCCCGCGCCGCTCCCGGCGCTGGTGGAAGCCCCACCGCCCGACTCGGCCTGGGTCCCCGAGGCCCACTGCCATGGGGTGTACCTCGCGGCGCGTGACCTGCTCTTCCCGACCGACACCAGCTACATCGCCCACTGGCGGGCCGTGAACGAGTCGATCGTCACGGGCAAACTCTACCGCGCGATCTTCGCCCTGATCTCACCCGCGCGGGTGTTGACCGGGACGGGCTCGCGCTGGGGTCGACTGCACGACGGCATCGAGCTGCTGGTCGAGGCCGAGTCCAACAGCGCCGAGCTGATCATGAAGTACCCTCGCGGGCTCGTGCCCGAGCTGCTCGCCCAGTCCTACACCACCGCCTTCGACGGTGTGCTCCGCGCCTCCGGCGGTCGCCGAGTGGAGGTCGTGCTGAGCGAATTCACGTCGCGCACGGCGAGCTATCGCGCGACCTGGAGCTGACGGCTGACGCCCGTGGGCACGGCTGACGCCCGTGGGCGATGTGCTCGCGCTAGCGAAGCTTCGATCGTCGCGGCGCCCGACGCGTCACGGCCGCCCACGCGTTGCGGGGACGGCCGTGATCTTCAGCGTCGGTCCAGTGATGGACCGTCGGGCTCGCGTCAGCTGCAGCCCATGGAGCTGCCGCAGTTCATGCACTTGTAGCAAGCACCGTTGCGCACCGTGATGTGGCCGCACTTCTCGCACATGGGCGCGTCACCCATCATCTCGCCGAGCTGCTGGTCGAGGGCACTCTTGCTCGGCTGGTCGGCGAAGCCAAAGGTGACCTGCTCGATCGGCTCGAGCTGGGGCGGAGGAACCGTGGCGATCACGCCTTCGGCGCGCTGAACCGCGGACACGTCCGTGGGGCTCTCGAGCTCCGTCCGCTCCTCCGTCGGAGGCACCTGCGCGAAGTCGTAGCGCTGCAGATACTCCACGCCGAGCACGCGGAAGACGTAGTCGATGATCGAGGTGGAGAACTTGATGTTCGGATGACCCTGCACGATGCCCTGGGGCTCGAAGCGGGTGAACGTGAACTGATCCACGAAGCTCTCGAGCGGCACACCGTGCTGCAAGCCCATGGAGACGCTGATGGCGAAGCAGTTCATCAGCGAGCGGAAGGCAGCGCCCTCCTTGTGCATGTCGACGAAGATCTCGCCGAGGTGCCCGTCCTGATATTCGCCGGTGCGCAGGAAGACCTTGTGGCCGCCGATGCGCGCCTCCTGCGTGAAGCCCGTGCGCTTCTTGGGCAGGCGATGACGAACGGACTCGGGCGGACGCAGCTCCTCGGAGCCGGGAGCCGCGGCGACACGTCCCGACGGAGTCGCTACGATCGCGGCCTTCGCGGGCTTGGCCTCCACTTGCTCGTCCTCCTCGTCACTCTTGGAGTTGAGCGGCTGGCTGGCCTTGGAGCCATCGCGGTAGAGCGCGATGGACTTCAGCCCGAGGCGCCAACCCTCGTGGTAGATCTCCGCCACGTCCTCCACGGTGCTCTCGCTGGGCATGTTGACGGTCTTGCTGATCGCGCCCGAGAGGAAGGGCTGCGCGGAGGCCATCATCAGCACGTGGGCCATCGGCTTCAGGAAGCGCTCACCCGTCTTGCCGCAGCGGTTGGCGCAGTCGAAGACGGCCAGATGTTCCGCGCGCAGGTGCGGCGCGCCCTCGACCGTCATTCGGCCGATGACGACGTCGTTCAGCTCGTCCATCTGCGCCCGCGTCAGGCCCCAATGGCTGAGCAGGTTGAAGCCGGGCTTGGTGTAGACCTTCTCCGCGATGCCCATGCGCTCGTAGGCCTCGGTCCCCAGGACCCAGGGCGCCAGCGCCTGACTCACGTCGAAGACTCCGCGCAGAGCCGTCTCGGCCTTGCCGACCTCACGCTCGGTCAGGCCCTTGTCGAGCAACGCCTTGCGGCCCAGCTGCGGCGCACCCGTGAAGGTGTTCGTGCCCGTGACGAAGGAGACGATGTCCGCCACCTGAGCGTCCGTGTAACCGAGGCGCTTGAGCGCGCCCGGCACCGACTGGTTCACGATCTTGAAGTAGCCGCCGCCCGAGAGCTTCTTGAACTTCACCAACGAGAAGTCGGGCTCGATGCCGGTCGTGTCGCAGTCCATCAACAGACCGATCGTCCCGGTGGGCGCGAGCACGGTCGACTGCGCGTTGCGGTAGCCGTAGCGCTCGCCCAGATCGACGGCCAGGTCCCAGCTCTCGCGCGCGGCACGCACGAGGTAGTCGGGGCAGCCCGCGGGCTCACCGTCGACCATGCCCGGTCCGTCCGCCTCGTCGATGCGGTAGGCCACGTCGCGGTGCTTCTTCATCACGCGCAGCATGGGCTGGCGGTTGCGGCTGAAGCCTGGGAAGGATCCCTTGGCCGCCGCCACCTCGGCGCTCGTGGCGTAGGCGTCTCCACAGAGCACGGCGGTGAGGCCACTCGCGATGGAGCGACCGCGATCGCTGTCGTAGGGGATGCCGAGCGTCATCAGCAAGGTGCCGAGGTTGGCGTAGCCGAGGCCGAGGGGCCGGTAGTCGTGGCTGTTCTTGGCGATGGTGCGCGTCGGGTAGCTCGCGAGGTCGACCAGGATGTCCATGGAGATCATCAGCAGGCGGATGGCCTGGCGATATCCGGCGATGTCGAAGGTGCCGTCCTCGGCGAGGAACTTGGTCAGGTTGATCGACGAGAGGTTACAGGCCGAGTCGTCGAGGAACATGTACTCGGAGCACGGGTTCGAGGCGTTGATGCGATCCGTGTTCGGGCAGGTGTGCCACTCGTTGATCGTCGTGTCGTACTGCACGCCCGGATCGGCGCACCACCAGGCCGCCTCGGAGACCTTCTTCCACAGCTCGCGCGCCTTGAAGGTCTCGCAGACCTCGCCCGTCGTGCGCATGTAGGTCTTCCAGTCGCCGTCGCTCTCCATGGCCTTCATGAAGTCGTCGGTGACGCGGATGGAGTTGTTCGAGTTCTGCCCGCTGACCGTGTGGTAGGCGTCGCCGTTGAAGTCCGACTCGTAGCCGGAGGCGATCAGGGCGCGTGCCTTGCGCTCCTCGCGCACCTTCCACTCGATGAAGTCGGCGATCTCGGGGTGATCCATGTCGAGACAGACCATCTTGGCCGCGCGTCGCGTGGTGCCGCCGCTCTTGGTCGAGCCAGCCGCGCGATCGAAGACCTCGAGGAAGCTCATCAGACCGCTGGAGGTGCCGCCGCCCGACAGCTTCTCCTGGCGTCCGCGGATCTTGGAGAAGTTCGTGCCCGTGCCCGAGCCGTACTTGAACAGCCGCGCTTCGGACTTCACCAGGTCGTAGATGGCCATCAGGTCGTCGTCGACGGCCTGGATGAAGCACGCCGAGCACTGCGGACGCTCGTAGGCGTTCGTGGTCTCGGTGATCATGTCCTGCTTGGGATCCCAGGCGTAGTTGCCGCCGGCTCCCTCGATGCCGTAGCGATGCCACAGGCCGCAGTTGAACCAGACCGGGCTGTTGAAGGCCGCCTTCTGGTGGAGGAGGATGTGCGCGAGCTCGGCCTCGAAGGTCTCCGCTGCGTCGGCGTCGGCGAAGTAGCCGCCGAACTGCTCGCCCGCTTCGCGGATCGTGTGGGCCACGCGATGCACGAGCTGCTTCACGGAGCGCTCGCCCTTCTTGTGGTCGCCGTCGATGCCGGCCTTGCGGAAATACTTGCTGACAGCGATGTCCGTGGCGAGCTGTGACCAGCCCTCGGGGACCTCGGCGCCCTTCATCTCGAAGTAGATCGACCCGTCGGAGCCCGAGATCACGCTGTTGCGCAGCTCGTAGCTCGCGGTGTCGAGCGGGTTCTCACCCGGTGCAGTGAAGCGCCGCTCGATTACGAGGCCGCCGCTTTCCTGTGTCATTTCGGCCCGCCGCTCGCCCGCGACCACCGATGCATTGTCATTGGAACCATGGTGATGGGAACCATGGTCATGGGAACCATGGTCATGGGAACCATGGTCATGGGAACCATGGTCATGGGAACCATGGTCATGGGAACCATGGTCATGGGAACCATGGTCATGGGAACCATAGTCATGCGTTC
>Ga0100381_1005528_pt1 | contig 10460 bp, 11 predicted proteins | sample CryGeymeta201505_FD_80416 | JGI IMG/M metagenome (GOLD analysis project Ga0100381, IMG submission 80416) | Groundwater microbial communities from Crystal Geyser aquifers in Utah, USA - Crystal Geyser metaG 2015-05 | ecosystem: Environmental > Aquatic > Deep subsurface > Groundwater | place: USA...
CTGATTTCGGCGGCAGTGCGCCGCTGAGGCCTGGATTTTGACATGATGATGTCTCCTTTCAAGAGGAGACATTATGCCGGACACACCATGCACAAGATAGATGCGGTTGCTTAGACGCTTACGGTCAAATAGCGGGCCCTCAGATGTCGAGATTGTCGACTATCACTGAGAGAGCGAGGTAGATAGTTATGGTTAGAGTGCCGACCCACAGAGAGCCGACTCACCCGGGGGAAATGCTGCTTGAGGAATTCCTGAAGCCCATGGGGCTCTCTCAGCGTGACCTGGCGGAAGGGATTTTCGTCCCGTATCAGCGCGTCAACGAACTGGTAAATCGGCGGCGGGGGATCACGCCGAGCACTGCGCTTCGGCTGTCGAAGTATTTCGGCAACAGTGCGGGGTTCTGGATGAACCTGCAGCACCGTTGGGATTTGTATCAAGCATTACGCTCTGAGGAACAGGCGCTAAAGAGCATTCATCCGGTCCAAGTCGGGAATTGAACAACCTAACCCAATCGCTTGCACCAGCCAACCGCGCCGGTCATCCGGCTTGCAGGGCAAGCCGGCCGCCCTGGCGGCTTCGCCGCCCGCGGTTGCAGGTGAAGCCAGCGTTATATGGAGAAGAGGTTGAGTCCGGTTTTAGGCGATGATCTTTGAGATCTGTTTGTTTGACATCCCAAGTGCCATAAGCGCCCTCAGGAGAAAGTCTACACTCACGGCGGGGTCGCCACGCTCCATCTTCGCAATTCTCGACTGACTCGAGCCCATAGCTTTTGCCAGTTCTTCCTGGGTGATATCCTGCTTGAGGCGTTCTTCTTTGATGCTGGCGCGAAGCGCGAGCTTCAGGTCAATGAGGCGGGCTTCTTCAGGAGACAGGTCCAAAAAGTCAGCGGCATCGCCGAACACCCAGCCCTTTGCCTCAAGTTTCTTTCTTTTCTTGCTATCCATGGTCCACCTCGTTTAGGTGCTCGCGTCGTATTCACTCAAGCGGATCTTGCAGGTGTCAATTACTCGTTTTGGCGTCTGCCGGGTCTTCTTGTTGAAGACCTCTACGACCAAAATCGAGTCCGGGTCAATCCGGTAGACGACTCTCCAGGTAGAGTCCTTGTCTCGAATCCTCAATTCGTGGCAGCGGGCTCCAATCGAGGGCATCGGGCGTGACTCGGGCATCGCAAGCGTCTCTCCGCTTTGCAGTATGCGCAAAAAATAGCCCGCTTTGAGTCGAGCGTCCTTGCTCATCGGTGGTGTCGTGAGTTCTCCACCGAGCCAACTGACCGGCTTATCGTACGGGTTCATGCGTTGAGAATATGGCAAAACCGACATAATGTCAAGTGCCATTTGATTGCGGTCGTTGGAAGTGGTAGACTGATGAGCAGGTGTCAAAACCCATATAACCCCAGTTTGCACCTGACAAAGCCGCTTGTCACGCCCCTGGCGGGGCCAGGGGCGCGCCAACCGACTTTGCAGGTGAAACCAATGCCGGACCTGGTGCACTCAGCGTGCTGGTGAGGTGTGTCTTGACAGCCTGCCCCATAGAACATCCGCGAGAAAGAACAGCTTCTTGAGGCTCGGTTGCAATCGCTCCGCGGTGAGATCCAAAAGGGCATCGACCAGCTAGAGCGCGGCGAGTCGCGTGACGGTGAAACTGTCATGGCTGAGCTGCGAGCCAAATTGCTCTCACGGCAGAGCTGATTGCAGCACTACGGCTATACCTTCGACGATCTGATCGCCGAGAACATCTATACGACCAACACGGCGAAATTTCTCGAGGTTGCCTCGTGTCGTGACTCCATTTACACGAAGCAGTTTCCAACCGGAACCTGGCTTGAGGTCCCAAGGCTCGCACTGCCCGAATTCATGATCGAGATCGAACTGGAGGCGCACAGGTCCAGGTAAGGTCTCCCGTTCACCTCGACTCAGCTCCTCCGCCAAGCGGACACCACTTGGTCAGTTTTTTTCGCCAGGATGTTTCCTGCATGTTTTCCGGGGCAAACCCGGCCCGGATGCGTTACCTTCCCTGCGCAATCCCGGACTTCAACCATTCCCAGCGAGGTCGTCGTGCAGATCGGCATCATCGGCATGAAATTCACCGGCAAGACCACCCTGTTCAACGCCATCACGGGGGCGCAACAGCCCACGGGACAAGGCGGTGTCGAGGCGCATCGAGCCGTGGGCAAGATTCCGGACCCCCGGCTGGATGTCCTGACGGAGATGTTCAAACCCAAGCGCACCGTGCACGCCACGGTGGAGTGGGTGGACATTCCCGGGTTTGCCGGAGGCGCCGGACCGGACGGCGGCCGCGAAGCGACCCGTTTCCTGGAACTCGGCCGCAAGGTCGACGCCCTGGCCCAGGTGGTGCGCTGTTTCGACGGAGGTTACGGCGAACCGGCCCCGCTGGATGAGCTCGAATCCATGGCCCTCGAGCTGATCCTGACCGATCTGCAGGTGGTGGAGAACCGTCTGGAAAAGCTGGCCAAGGACAAGGCCCGCATGGGCAAGGTGGCCAACCCCCTGGAACCGCCCTGCTTCGAGCGCCTCAAGGATCAACTGGAAGACAACCGTCCCCTGCGCGAGTTGGATCTCAACCCCGACGAAACCAAGCTCGTGTCGGGATTCGCGTTTCTGACCCTTAAACCCCTGATGGTGATCCTCAATCACCCCGAGGGGGAGGAACCCGGCGAAGACGTGCGGCAGGCCGCCGCCGATATGGCCTCCGAGGTCGTTTCCCTGTGCGCCAACGTGGAAGAGGAACTGGCCCAGCTCGATCCCGCCGAGGCCGGAGAATTCCTGGCCGACCTGGGGATCGAGGAGCCGGCCCTGGCCCTCATGATCCGCGCGGCCTACGGGGCGTTGGATCAGCAGAGTTTCTTCACCGTGGGACCGGACGAGTGCCGGGCCTGGACCGTCGGCAAGCATGCGAGCGCGCCGGAAGCCGCCGGGGCGATCCATTCGGACCTGCAGCGGGGCTTCATTCGCGCCGAGGTCACCGCCTACGACGACCTGGTGGCCGCCGGCAGCCTCGCCGCCGCCAAGGCCGCGAACAAGGTCCGCCTGGAAGGCAAGGCCTACGCCGTTCAGGACGGGGACATCATCGAGATCCGGTTCAGCGTGTGATGGACCGGCCGACCCGGCAGTCGTCCTCGGTCGGATCGCGCTCACCTCTTTCCCTGCCCCTGTTGATGCTGGTCCTGCTGGCCGGCGGGCTGATCCTGTGGGGCAGCCTGTTGCCCCGGGCCGAGGAATCGGTCTTCGGCCGCGTGCCCATCCTCGACGAGGTCTACTACCTGGATCGGGCGGTCGAGTTGAACGGCGCCCTCTGCCCGCCCGGGCCCTGCTTCATGTCGCCTCTTTATCCCCAACTGATCAGACTGGCCGGCAGCGACGTTGCTGTACCCGCCGACCGGGTCGTGCCGCCGCGCGACCTCAGCGGTATTCGCCTGCTGCAGGTCGTCTGCTGGATGGGGACGGTCTTGTTGCTGGCTTGGATCGGCTGGCGGGATCTGGCTCCCCCGGACGGGAGCCCGGGTCGCCGGCTGGCCTCGGCGGCCCTGCCGGCCCTGCTGTTTTTCCTCTACCGACCGGCGGCGGCCTACACCTCGGTGATCCTGGTGGAGATGCCGCTGACTTTCCTGGTCACGGTCGCCTTGGCCCTGCTACCCGGACCCATGGCGAAGAAGAGCCCCCACCCCGGCCGGGCCCTGGCCGTCGGGGTGGCCCTGGGGCTGGCGGGCTTGTTGCGGGGAACGGCCCTGGCGGTCTTGCCGGTGGCGATGGGGGTGCTATGGCTGCGGGCGCGTCGGCATGCAGGGCGAGCCGGGGTTACCGCCATCCTCACACTGGTCGGAGCGATCCTGGTTCTGTTGCCCGCGTCGATCCACAACTCCCGCCTGGCCGGTCGTCCGAGCCCGCCCACCCTCAACGGCGGGGTGAACCTCTACATCGGCAACGGTCCCGACGCCAATGGATTCTACGTTGCGGCGGTGCCGGGCGACTGGCGCCATGACCCCGCCGGCACGCAGTATCTGGCCACCCGGTTCGACCGGTCCTCGTTCACCCTGGCCCAGGCCGACAGCATCTGGACGGCATTGTCCCGCCGGAGCATCGGGGAGGACCCCGGACGGGCGATCGGGTTGTGGGGCAAGAAGGTGTGGCTGCACCTCCAGGCCTGGGAAATCGATCAGCTTTTGCCCCTGGAGGGCTGGTCCAAAGATGTCCCCGCGGCCCGGGTGCTGTTCGTCTCCTACGGTCTGCTCGTTGCGCTGGGGCTGGGCTTCGGTCTGGCCGGCCTGATCCGACGACCGGGTAGCCCGGCGGCGGTCTGGATGCTGGCGGTCTTGGCCCTCATCGCCCTGCAGAGCGTCTTTTTCGTGGTCGGCCGCTACCGCCTGGTGCTGGTGCCGCTGTGGGCGCTGCTGGCCACCGGGGCCGTGCTCGATCGCCGCCCCGGATGGTGGCGGCGGGGCCTGCTGGTGGCCTGTGGCCTGCTGGTGACGGTGCCCTGGGGGCTGGGCGGAGTCCGCCAGATGTGGACGGCCATGGCCCAGGCCAACGAAGGCCGCCGCTGGGCACAGGTCGGCGAGGCCGAGGGTGCTGCGGCCGATCTGGAGCGGGCCAGGGGTCTCTTTCGCCAAGCTCTTGCGGGGGCAGCCCCGGGGCCGGTGCCCTGGCGGGCGCTGATCGCCGCCGACGCGGCCCTGGGCGATTCGACCGCTACCGTGCGGGATCTGGACCGGGCCCTGGCGGCGTACCCGGAGGATCGGGATCTCTTGGCCCAGCGGGTGGCTGACCTGCTGACGGGGCCGCACCCGGACCAGGCGCTGCCGGTCTTGCGGCGGATCCTCGCCACAGATCCCCGCGATGCGGATGCCCTGCACAACCTCGCGGTGCTGTCGGCCGCCGGCGGCGACCTGGCCTCCGCGTCCGCAGCGGCGACCTCGCTGATCCGGTTCCATCCCCTTGATGCGCGCGGTTACGTCGATCTGGGGGTCATCCAGGTTCGCCAGGGCAACCGTGAGAAAGCGCGCGCGACCTTCCAGCGCGGCCTGGAAAGGATCCCGGACAGCGAGACCTTGGCCCGGAATATCCGCGTCCTCGACACCCGCCAGGCCCCGTGATCCGGGGCCGGAAAGTTTCTGCGCAGGAAATTTCCCGGCGGGGCGTTTGGTGATTACAGGCATCGATATTCCCCGGTGGGGGAGATTCTCAACAAGGAGGAACGGACATGCAATCGCGACGACTGATATTCACGGCTTTGATGATCATGGCGGTTCTGGCGACCGCCAACGCTTTTGCCCAGGGCCCCGGCAATGGTCCCGGATCGCGGCGCGGTCCAGGATTCGGGGGTCCTGGGTGCGGCGGTCCCGGTGACGGCAAGCCGTGCCTGATGGCCGATCGCCTGGACCTGAGCGAGGCCCAGCAGGAAGCCATCGACGCCATCCACGAGAAGTCCCGTGCCCAGAATCTCGAGCTGCGCAAGCAGGTCATGAGGTTGCGCAACGAACTGAAGGGCGAGATGCTCAAGGACGCCCCGGACCAGGGCAAGGTGGTGGGCCTGACCGAGAACATCGGCAAGCTGCGCACGCAGATGCAGGTCAACCAGGCGAAGACCAGGCTGGCGGTTCGTCAGCAGTTGACCACCGAACAGCGGGACAAGATGATGATGATGGGGTCGCAGCACCACGGTCGTCGCTTCGGCGGCCAGGGCCGCGAGGGTTGCGACGGCCGCGGAGCCCGTTGTGGCTCCGGTCCCGGTGGGCGACCCGGCCCCGGTTTCGAACGGGATATGGGCGGCTCGGACAACAATTAGTCGGGATGACGGCGGCACAAGCGGAAAAGGAATACCGTCTTGAACAGGGATCTGAGCGATGACACCCTGATGGCCGCCGTGGCTCGGGGAGAGGAGGCCGCCTTCGGCCTCCTCGTCCATCGCTGGGAGCACCAGGTCCGCGCCTTTCTGTCGGCCATGCTCGGCAACCGGGAAGAGGCCGAGGACCTGACCCAGGACACCTTCGTCAAGGTGTTTGCCGAAGCCGGGCGCTACCGGCCCGCGGGAATGTTCCGCAGCTGGTTGATGCGCATCGCGGGAAATCTGGCCCGCTCCCGGCTCCGGCGCCGGAAGATCATCGGCTGGTTGCCCTTCGAACCGGGGCGGCATGACCGCCCTGCGGGGGCCAGGGATCCCCAGCGGGAGCTGGAGGATGACCAGACGGCCCGGGCGGTGCGCGAGGCGTTGGCCGCCCTGCCGGAACGACAGAGACAGGCCCTGGTCCTGCAGCGATTCCAGGGGATGAAGTATCGGGAAATCGCTTCGGCCATGGATACGACGCTTGCGGGCGTCGAGTCCCTCATCCAGCGGGGTTTGGCGGGACTGCGCGAAACCCTCGAGAGACAGGGAGTGGAGCCATGAATCACGTCACCTCACGACTTGGGGCCCTGCTGGCGGAAGAACTTCCGGACCACGAGGCCGCCGCCGTTCGGGCCCACCTGGACTCCTGTCCGTCCTGTCGCGCGGAACACGAGCGGTTGGGCCGGACGTGGGCTTTGCTGGGTTCCGCGGAACTCCCCGCCGCAGCTGCGCAGGCCCCGAGCGTTTGGCCGGCCGTGCGCGCCCGGACCGTCGCCGACCGGAGTCACTGGGGCTGGCGGGGCGCGAGTTGGGCCGTGGCCGCCCTGGCCGGTGGGGTAATCCTGGGCATGGCGCTTCCCGGGAGCGGGCCCGGAATCGGCGTCGGATCCGCGTCAGGCGACCTCACCGCCGATGACAGCTGGTTGGAGTCCACTTGGCTGCAATGGGATCGGACCGATGACCTGGCGGCCGGCTGGATCCTGGCCGGGAGCGAGCAGAGCGAGGATGGATCATGAAGAAATACGGGTTGATCATTTTGTTGCTGCTCTCGGTGGGGCTGAACCTGGGGCTGGGCTACCGCTTGAGGCGGGGGACCGCCGAGGTCAAGGAGCAAACACCCGTATCCCTCGAGGGCCAGCACCGGGAATTTCCCCGCGGCGAGCCCGATTCCCTGTGGCAACGCGGCATGATGGATCGCCGGCTCCGCCACATGACCGAGGCCCTGAACCTGCGGCCGCAGCAGGTGCGGGCGTTGCAGGACATCCAGCGGCAAAGCGGCGGCACGGTGCGCGGCAGGGGGCGCGACCTGTTCGAGATGAGGCGCAGGATGCGGGAATTGTTGATGACCCCTCAACCGGATCCGGACCAGGTTCGCTCCGTGATCCAGGCCATGGGGCGCCGCCAAGCCCAGCTCGATTCCCTGGTCACCGAAACCATCATGCAGGAGATGGCGGTCCTGGATCCGGACCAGCGTGAGGCGTACTTGGAGATGTTGCCCATGGGCGGAGGTCGCTTCGGTGGCCGCAGTCGCGGTCCCGGACCCCGCAAGCCGCAATAATCCTGGTTGACAGGGCAGCGGCGTGTTTCATATCTATTAAGCGAAGAAGCGGGTGAGATCCAGCCCAGTCCGGAATGCCGGGCGCCGACCCGCAATCGAGCCGCCTTTCCCCACCCCGATCTGGTATCATGCGTAATGCGACTGATGCCGCCTTGTCCCGAGGGGGATTCTGCATGACGAAGATGAGACTTTTCCTGCTGGCCGGTCTGCTGGCCGCCGCCGCTGTCGCCGGTTGCCGGTCGGCCCATACCACAGCCGCCATCCTTTACATTGATCAGCAGAAATACGACAAGGCCATCGACGCCATCCACGAAGGCTTCCAGTACCGTGACAACGAGCCGGACGCCTACTTTTACCTCGGCGAGGCATACAGCAACAAGGCCGAGGAGTCCGTCGACGAGGACCGGTACGAAGAGGCGATGAAGAATTACGGGCTGGCCTACGAAGCCTACCAGAAGGCCATCGCCCTGGACCCCGAGGATTGGAAGGAAAAGATCGTCGGTAAGGACGGGTCCCTGGCCTACAACTACCGGAACCGGATCCGCCAGGCCCAGCTCGACTGGAACGAAGGTTATTACGAGCAGGCTGAAGGGCATTTGCGTCTGGCCTACGCCGCCTGGCCCGATTCGGTTACCCCCATCAAGAGCATCGCCCGCATGAAGATGCAGATGGCCGCCAAGGACACCTTCGCCGACCAGCGCGAGGAACTCCTGTCCCAGGCCCTCAACCTGCTGGATCAAATCCTGGCCAGCAAGCCCGAGGCCTACGAGCTTCGCGTGGACAAGGCCAACGTGCTGGACGCCCTGGGTCGTGACGACGAGGCGCGCACCATGTACGAAGAGCTGCTCGCCCAGCACGGGAACGACACCCATTTGCTGTTGAGCATGGCTGACCTGGCCCGTGAGCAGCAGGACTACAGCAAGTCCGCCGATTACTTCGTCAAGGTCGTGGACCTGAACGAGGGTGACACCGACGCCGGCAACGACAAAGAGAACAAGAGCATGCTGGTGCAGGCCGGGGTCATGTACGGCACGCCCAGCGTGGGTCGATACGCCGACGCGGTGAAGGTTCTGGACCGCGCAGCGAACATGGAGATCAACCCCGAAGAAAACACCATGCTGCTGCGTCTGCAGACCTACTTCCAGTACGGAATGTCCCTGGTGGACAAGGGGCAGGCGGAAACCGATCCGGCCGCTCTGCAACAGATCAAGGACCAGGTCAATGGTCTATTCCAGCGCGCCGTGGAAATCGGCAACGCCATGACCAACCTGTTCCCCACCAATGCCGACGGTTTCTTCTACCTGAGCGCGGCCCAGTTCCAGCTCGGGGATTACGACGCGGCCACGGTGAACAACAAGACCTACGAGGAGCTGTCCGGAAACAACGGCGAGTAGGGGCGGTGCTGCCGCCCCCGGCGGGTCGCGGTCGCCTGTGCGGCAGCCGGCCGACAAGAAGTCGTGTGCTTTCCGGCGTGATTCGTGCTAGACTTGTAGTATCCAACCGGGGCCATGTGCCCGCATCAGCTTTACCCAGGGGATTATCCATTTCAACGGTTCGGGGTTTAGCCCCGCCGTACTCCGCACCGAAGCCCGTCTTCGCCAATCCCCACACCTTGCTCAATTTGGTCGAGGAGAATCATGGACATCAAGGAATTGCAGGAAATGGACATCCACGAGCTGGTGGAAGTCGCCCGCGGCATGAACATCGAGGCGCTCAGCACCCTGCGCAAGTCGGAGCTGATCTTCAAGATCCTCGAGGGGCAGACCGAGAAAAACGGCCTGATCTACGCCGAAGGCGTGCTCCAGGTGCTGGCCGAAGGCTACGGTTTCCTGCGTTCGGCCAAGTACAATTACCTGCCGGGGCCTGACGATATCTATCTCTCCCCGTCCCAGATCAAGAAATTCGACCTGAAGACCGGTGACACGATCAGCGGCCAGGTCCGTCCGCCCAAGGACAACGAGCGCTATTTCGCCCTGCTGAAGGTGGAATCGGTCAATTACCAGGATCCGGACAAGGCCAAGGCCGTGACCCTGTTCGACAACCTGACGCCCTTGTATCCGGAAGAGCTGCTCAACCTGGAGCACAATGCCAAGGAAATGACCACCCGCATGATCAACCTGATGAGCCCCATCGGCAAGGGGCAGCGCGGGTTGATCGTATCGCCTCCGCGGGCCGGGAAAACGGTGATCCTGCAGAAGATCGCCAACGCCATCACCGCCAACCACCCCGAGGTGCATCTCATCGTGCTGCTCATCGACGAGCGGCCCGAGGAGGTCACGGACATGGCCCGGTCGGTCAAGGGCGAGGTCGTCAGTTCGACCTTCGATGAGCCCGCCGAGCGCCACGTCCAGGTGGCCAACATGGTGCTGGCCAAGTCGCGGCGCCTGGTGGAGAACAACAAGGACGTGGTGATCCTGCTGGACTCGATTACCCGCCTGGCACGCGCGCACAACACCGTGGTGCCCCACTCGGGCAAGATTCTTTCCGGTGGTGTGGACAGCAACGCCCTGCAGAAGCCCAAGCGCTTTTTCGGCGCCGCGCGGAACATCGAGGACGGCGGCTCGCTGACCATCATCGCGACGGCCCTGATCGAGACGGGCAGCCGCATGGACGAGGTCATCTTCGAGGAGTTCAAGGGCACCGGCAACATGGAGATGGTCCTGGACCGCAAGATCGCCGACCGGCGGGTCTATCCGGCCATGGACATCTTCAAGTCGGGCACGCGCAAGGAGGACCTCCTCATCGAGCCCAAGGACCTGGCCAAGATCTGGGTGCTGCGCAAATACCTGAGCGATTACAGCCCCATCGAGGCCATGGAGTTCCTCATCGACAAGCTGGGAAAAACCAAGGACAACCAGCAATTCCTGGGCGCCATGAACACCTAGACCCAAAACAAGCGAATCCCCGCCGCACATAGGGGCGCCCTGCGGCGCCCCGTTCGACTGGCATAGCTCGGCCTACCCGGCGGTGCCGGCGAGGTTGCTCCAGTTGTCGTCATGTCCATCCTGTCTCCATGTCCGGCTGTAGGGCGTCGGGTCAAGCAGCCGTCTCCCAGGGCCTC